>ERZ1066118.330-NODE-330-length-47759-cov-17.790311_pt1 | contig 47759 bp, 41 predicted proteins | sample MGYA00382765_ERZ1066118 | MGnify/ENA primary metagenome ERZ1066118 (study PRJEB33369, sample SAMEA5778348) | biofilm metagenome | biome: Industrial cooling water; feature: Water cooling tower basin; material: Biofilm | place: United Arab Emirates | collected...
GGGCGCTGATGGTGGGGCAGGGGGCGCTTCGGTCATCGGCAACGACCTCGATCGCGCCGGAGACCGCATAGGTCTGCCCGCGCCGGAAGATGGCCGGGCTGCTCGCATGCTCGAGGGCTTCGTCAGCCAGGGCTGCAAGCCAGCCGTCGGGCACGTCAGGTAGGGGCGGGGGTGGCAGCTGGGCCGGCGCAGACGAGGGCAGGGGGCTCATAGCGGTATAGAACGAGGCTGGGTGATCCAACAGTTCAGGGCAGGTCGACCGTGCATCGCCTGCCGCCGGAGAAGATCGTACCGCTCACACGAAGTGCTGCAACCCTGCCTTGAGTCAGGCAGAGCGACGTTATCTCAACGCTGCGGTAAGGCGTTCTCATTGTGAGGAGTTCAAGGCGCCTGGCGGCAGCGACGCTTTGCCTTCCCGGCCGGCAGCCGCATCTCCCGCAGCGACCGCAATAGTGGATCGCCCCGTCAGGATCGGTCGCGGCCGCGGTCGCGACGGGTCTTCCCAATCGCTCGAGCGCGTTCACCCGAAGGCCGCACGAAGCGCCCCGCCTGCCAGGCGTAGGCAATCGACGCAGACCGCCCGACCACCACCCGCGCCGGATAGAGCGCGCGGTCGTGCACCGCGAACTCGAGTGGTCCGACCTGCTGCAGCGCGTGGTGGGCGGTCTTGGCAATCACGACCCCATCGTAGCGCTTACCCTCGCTCGCATCGCCTTCGGACACACGTGCTTCGGCAAGGTCCGGACGCTTTGCCCGCAGCACATCGAACGCCTGCGCGATGACTTGCCGCGAGCGCTGCAGATCGACGTAGGGCGCCACGAGGCGCTCAGCCACCCAGTCGGGTGCGCTGGCCGGATCGACCGCTAGCCGCAACCGGCCCGACTGCTTGCGCGCTACCAGGAGTGCCACGGCCGCCTCGTTCTCGGCCGAGTTGTCGTAGACCTGCGCATGCTGGGCGTGATCCACCGCGTGCGGCAGCAGGCGCATCGCATTCTCGTAGCGCTCGACGATCTTATCCGTCGGGACGCCGTGGCCCCCTTCGATCACGCGCTGAGCGACGCGGCGCACATTGATCTGCGGGTCAGCGGTGGTGACGAAGACGACCAGGACGTCGTAGCCGCGTGCGCGCGCCTGCGTGATGAGCGCCACCTTCTCGGGGGTCGACATCACGGTCTCGAAGGCGAACGCCTGGCGCGACTCGATCGCCTGTCGCCTGCGAGACTCAGCGGCCTGTGCTGCAGCCAGGTTGCGCTGGAACGGATCGGCAATCGCCGCGAACTCCGTGCGGGCGATGTCGTCGGCGTTGATGTACAGCGCGGGAAAGGATGCCGCCTGTGGGCCGGTGCGGGTCGCCTCGATCGTCGTGGTCTTGCCCGACCCATTGGGCCCGGCGAACACGATCATGCGAACGCCGCCAGTGGCGACGTCCGGCTCATCCGCCCCGGTCACGCAGCGCGCTGGCGGCGCTTGCGAAGTGTGGCGGACTGCGCAAGAAACTCCTCGGGCGATAGGTCCACGGCTGGCGCAGCTTCGGTCCGCTCGACCGGCTTGATGCCCGCCTCGGCCAGCCGGCGGTAATAGCCCGTGGCCACCCGTTTGGCGCGACCTGCCGCGATGCCGCGGTTGAGCGCCTCGAGGAACGTATCGTCGTCCGGTGCCGAGTCGTGCAGCTTGGCCATCACCGCGAGTCCGGGAGGGGAAAAACTTCGTCCGATCATCAACCCGAAGCCATTATCGCACCTGCGCACTGCGCATGCAGCCTGCTGACAAGCGGGCAGTCAAAGGGGTGGCTCCACACGGTGGGCGGCGGCCGCACCCTCGACACGGTTGCGAACGCCGAGCTTGCGCAGCACGTTCGACACCTGTACCTGCACAGTGCCGCTTTCGGTTATCCGCCAATCCGGGTCGCCGGGCGATCGCGCCGGTGGAAGCGAAAGCGTATGTCTGCGTGGCTTGAACCGCGCGATTCCCCGGAGGCCGCCGCAGGCAGAGAGTTGCAGCAAGCGCCCACGGGGCGGGCGGCGCGCCCGGGAAGTGGGTCAAGGTTGAGGTTCGGGCCTGTGCGCCGGCCGATGCACGTCTTGAGGCTCGGCTAGCGGTGCTGCTGTCGCAGCAAGCCAAGCGTCCCGGGGCAAGCCTGCCGATGGTCTGCAAGGACTGGGCGCATGCCAACGCTGCGTACCGGTTCCTCGACAACGCGCGCGTGACGGACGCGCAGATCTGGAGCGCAGATACTGGCCGGGCCTTTCACGGCCAGCGCCCCGAGGCGACGTCGTCAAGGCTATTGCGAACACGGCGGCGGTGCGCGCTGCGGACTGCGGACGACCGAGCACGACTTTAAGCAGAGCGCAACGAACCCGTCTACTCGTTCCGCCTGCAATGAACTGCGGGGGGACGACTCTGCCAAGGCGTGTATGCTGCGCGCTCGCCCTCCCTCGCACGACCTTGCTGTCGATGCATGATCCGACCGAAACACACAACGCAGCCCCAGGCGCAGTAAGCCGTCTGCAAGCTGTGCTCGATGGCTTTTGCGCGCCTGCCGCGTGCCTGGCGCCAACGGGCCAACTGCTCGGCGTCAATGCGGCGCTGGCTCAGCTGGTTGGGGGGTCAGCAGATCGGCTGATGGGCCGCTTCGTGGGCGAACTCATCGAGCATGAGACGCACGCGCAGCGGCTCACGTACCACCTCTCGGAGCTGGCCAGCGGTGGCCGCGAGCAGATGGTCCTGCCGGCGCAGCGGCTCGTTGCAGCGGAGCTAAAGGCGTTCAGTGCACGCCTGCATTTGTGGCGCTACCGTGGGCAAGCTTCCAGTGAGGCACCTTCTGTCATTGCCCTGTTCGAGCTGATCGAGGTCGACGTAGACGAGGATCGCGCGCTCGGCGCCGCCGCAACAGAAGCCTTGGCCGACCGTGTTCTCGACCGGATCGGCGAGGGGTTCGTGCTGCTCGACAAGCGGTTGCGCATCGCCCGGGTCAACGCGGCAGCGGCTGCCGGCACCGAGGGCGGTGCGCAGGCCCTGCTTGGAGTCACCTGTTGGGAGGCTTGGCCGTGGTCGGACCCCAAGGTCGTGGAGGCGGCCTGCCGCTGCACCCAGGCCGAAGACCGAGCCGTCACGCTCGAGCACCGGTGCCTGCTGCCGCCGCGTGAGCGCTGGGTGGAGCTCCGCTTGTACCCTGCCGCCGACGGCGGCCTGGTTGTTCTCATGCGCGACATCACCCGGCGCAAGCATGCGGCTCAGCGCCAGGCCTTCTTTGTCGCCTTGGGCGACGCGCTGCGTGCGGCTGCCGATCCGCATGCGATCGTGCGGGCGGGCTGCCGCGCGCTGGGCGAGCACCTGCGCGTGGCGCAGGTCGGCTACGGCGACGTCGATCCCACGCAGATGCATACGTTGGTGCGCCAGGACTGGACGGACGGCGGCCCCGGCTGCACGCTTGGGCGCTGGCGCATGGAGGAATTCGGCGCGGCGCTGGTCGACGAGCTGCGCGCCGGGCGCCCCGTGGTCGTGGAGGACACGGCTGCGGATCCCCGGATCCACGCGCCCGAGTCGCTTGCCCTTTTCGAGCAGCTTTCGGCCCGCAGCGTTGTGGTGGTGCCGCTTGTGGGCGCCGCACGTCTGCGCGCGGTGCTTTTCCTGCAGGATCGCGTCCCACGCCGCTGGGACAGCTCAACGCTTGAGCTCATCGAGCAGTGCGGTCAGCGCGTGTGGGCGGCGGCCGAGCGAACGCGCGCCGAGCAGGCGCTGGCTGCCAGCGAGGCGCGGTTTGCGCGTGCAGTAGCCGCTGCGCGCGTGGGCACCTGGGAGTGGGATGCCGCAGGCGCCAGCCAGATTCTGTCGCCCGACCACGAAGCGCTCTATGGTCGCCCGGTTGGTTCGATTGCGAGCTTCGATCAGTTCATCGCCTGCGTGCATCCCGAGGACCGGGCCCGCGTGGCGGGCGTGCTGCGGCACGCAGTCCAGGCGAGCGCCGGTGGCGATGCCTTCGAAGACGAGTACCGCGTGCTGTGGCCGGACGGCAGCGTACGCTGGCTGCGGGCGCAGGGGGCCGTCACGGCCCGCGCAACTGACGGGCGGGCTCAGGCCATCAGTGGCGTGGTCATGGACGTGACCGAGCGGCGCGCAATGGAAGCGCGGCTGCGCGAGCGCGAAGAGCGATTGCGGCTGCTGCTCGACAGCGCCGAGGACTATGCGATCGTGATGATCGATGCTGCGGGCGGCGTTGCCGAGTGGAGCCGGGGCGCCGAGCGGCTTTTCGGCTGGACCGAGCAGGAGGCGCTAAGCTCGCCGCTCGAATGCCTCTTTTGCCCAGAAGACTCGCGCGCTGGCGTTCCGGCCCAAGCGCTTCGAGCCGCGCGCGAGCAAGCGCACAGTCCGACCGAGCGCTGGTACGCAAGGCGCGACGGAACACGCTTTTGGGGCTCGGGCGTGGTGCGCGTGCTGGCCGACAGCGAACGCGCAGGCTTTGTCGTGATCCTGCGCGACCGTACGCAGGAGCGCGACGCGCAACTGGCTCGCGATGCGGCCCTCGAGCGGCTCGAGCGAGCCGATCGCCAGAAAGACGAGTTTCTCGTGATGCTCGCCCACGAGCTGCGCAATCCGCTTGCACCGATCACCCACGCGGTGCAGCTGATCGAGCGCGCGGGCGATCTGCGTCCGGCGCAGGCCGCCGCGGCGCAGATCGTCAGGCGCCAAAGCGCGCACCTGTCGCGCCTGGTCGACGACCTGCTGGAGGTCTCGCGCGTTACGCGCGGGCGCATCGCGCTCAGGCGCGAGCCCTTCCTGGCGATCGCCGCCATCCAGTCCGCCGTCGAGACCGTGGCGCCGCTGGTGGCCGCGCAGAATCAGGCGCTCGAGCTGGACGTACCGGCCGGGCTCGACGTAGTGGGCGACGCGGTGCGGCTGACGCAGATCGTGGCGAACCTTTTGGACAACGCCACCAAGTACACGCCGGCAGGTGGCCGCATCGCACTGCGGGCTCGGGCCGACGAGCATTGGCTTGAAATCGTTGTCGCCGACGATGGCGTGGGCATCGACGCCGAACTGCTGCCGCGCATCTTCGATCTCTTTGCGCAGGGCGACACAAGCCTGGACCGCTCGCAGGGCGGGCTGGGGATTGGCCTGTCGCTGGTGCGCCGGCTGGTCGAGCTGCACGGCGGCACGGTGCGCGCCGAAAGCCCTGGCCGCGGGCAGGGCGCAACCTTCACCGTGCGGCTGCCGCGTCGCGAGCGGCGCGCCTCGTCGCGCGTCCCCGGTGAAGCGCTCGGGGGCGCTGGCGCCTGAGCACCCGACAAGAGTCGCCGCGGCACCGATCGGCACCGCTGGACCGGTGGTTGGGCGCCCGAATCAGGTGCTCGACGATGGCCGCAGCCGCTCAGCGGGCAAGCGCGGGAAGCCTTACCGTGAATCGGCTGCCCCGGCCAGGCCCGTCGCTGGCCGCTTCGATGAAGCCGCCCTGCATGTCGACCAACCCCCGCACAATCGCCAGCCCCAAACCCAGACCCCCTTGGCGGCGGTCGATGGCTCGCGCCGACTGCGTAAACGACTCGAAGATGTGCGGCAGCAGATCGGGCTCGATGCCAATGCCGGTGTCGCTCACGCGCAGCACGATGTCGCTGCCTTCGCGCAGCCCGGCCACCTCGATGCGCCCGCCGTCGGGCGTGTACTTGGCGGCATTGGCCAGCAGGTTGGCCACGATCTGCACCAGGCGTACATGGTCGCCCAGAACCCACAACCCGTCTGGATCCAGGTGCACGGCGAGCGCATGCCGCCGCGCCTCGATCAGCAGCCCGGTCTGCTCGATCGCATCATGCACGACGGCGGCCATGTCGGTGGGCTCGCAATCGACGTCGATCGTGCCTCGGTCAATACGGCTCACATCGAGCAGATCGCTCACGAGTGCGGTCATGTGATCGACCTGCCTGCCGATGATGGCCGAGACCGCCACCACGCGCGGCTCGGTCAGACCGATCCGCTCGAGCAACTTTGCTGCGTGACGCATCGGCGCCAAGGGGTTGCGAAGCTCGTGAGCTAGCATCGCCAGGAACTCGTCCTTGTGCGCATCGGCCTGGCGCAATCGCTCGATCAGCCGTTGGTGCTCGGCAGCAAGTCGCTCGCAAGCCGATCCCCGCCAGTGCACGGCTCGAACGACGCAGCCTTCGCCGTGCCCTTGCGCCCGATCAGGCCCGCCCCGCTCTTCGATCCAGACAACGCGCCCATCGGCAGGGTGCACAACGCGGTACTCGCTGTGATAGGGCTCGCCCCGATAAGCCGCGCCTTCCAGCGCGCCCCGGTGTGATGCGCGATCTGCAGCTGCAACACACGCCAGCCAGCCGTCCAGCGTTGCGGGCGCGCACGCGTTGTCCAGACCAGCAAGCGAAAGCGTGGTCGGTGACAGCTGCAGGCGGTCGGTGGCCGGCACCCATCGCAGCCAGCCAACGCCCTCGATGGGCAAGATGTCGCGCTCGGCTGGAGCGGATTCGGGCCTAGCGGTGCCGCCTGGACCCTTTCCGTCCGCTCCCCGGGCGTAGAGCTCCCCCTCAGGTGCAGCGCCACCCTGGTCGGACGCGGCCGGCGGCTCCGGAAAAAGCCGCTCATTGGTCGCAGAGCTCATACCAGGAGAATCGCACGTCGGGGCCGAGGGAACACAACCGAGTTACCGTGCAAGACCCGTTCCCGACGTAAAGCACTCGCCGCCGTCGGGGCAGAGCATCGTATGCTGGCGGCAAGATCGGATTCGTCGGGCACGCGGGCCGAATGCGCCAAACGCCAGCAAGTAGCCGAGTCGATGAAGGACATGCAGCCGATCATCATCCTGTAGGCTGGCGGCCGTGAGCCCAGCGGATTGCGCATGACACTGGCCGAGTTCATCGAGCACGAGGTCGACCGCATCGTCGACGACTGGGAGGCGTTTGCTCGCACCCATCTGCCTGCGGCGCAGGATCTGGCCTCCGACGCGCTGCGCGACCACGCCAAGGTGCTACTGCTAGACGTGGTCGCCGACATGCGCAGCACGCAAAGCGCGCAGCAGCAGTTCAAGAAATCGCGCGGCGAGCGAGCCGGCAACGCGCCCGACCTGACTCGGACCGCCCGGGGTCACGCCGAACAACGCTTTGCCGAGGGCTTCACACTCAATCAGCTGGTTGCCGAGTACCGGGCGCTGCGCGCCAGCGTCGTGCGGCACTGGACCGCTCGCATCGACAGCGCAGCCGCAGACGTTCCTGGCGATGTCGTTCGCTTCAATTAAGCCGTCGACCAGACGCTCACCGAGTCGATCGCCTGGTACTCGAGCCGCGCCGACGAGTCGCGCGACCTGCTGATCGGGGTGCTGGGCCATGACCTTCGCAACCCGCTGGGCGCGATCCGCAACTCCGCTACTTACCTTTTGCGCGCCCAGGGGCTGAGCGCCAACCAGACCAAGGCCGCAGCGCGCATCGTCCTGAGCTCGGCCCGCATGCAGCGCATGATCGACGACTTGCTGGACTTCACGCGCACGCGCCTAGGCACCGCGCTGCCCGTTGCTCGAAGTCGAATGGATCTGGGCGAAGCGTGTCGCAGCGTGGTCGATGAGCTTCGAGCGTTGCATCCCGGGCAGGCGGTGACGGTGGACTGCTCGGGCGAGCTTTCGGGCCATTGGGACGGCCCGCGCATCGGGCAACTGCTGTCGAACCTGATCGCCAACGCGATTCAGTATGGCGCAGCCGACATGCCAGTGACGGTCGGCCTGCGCGTTGACCATGAGGCGGCAGTCGTCAACGTGCACAATCACGGCCGCGCGATCTCAACCAAGGTGCGGCGCACGCTTTTCGAGCCGATGCTGCGCGTGGGCGTGGCAATGCAGCAGCCGGCCGAGCGGCACGAGGGCAGCTCGGGCCTGGGGCTTGGCCTGTACATCGCCCGCCAGATCGTGCTGGCGCACGGTGGCGAGATCAGCGTGGAGTCCTTTGCTGCGGTGCTGAGTGATGAACCCGGACACCAGCGACGCCTGGGCCAGGCGGCAGCCGCCCGGCCCGGTCTGAGCCCACGGGGGATTGCACCCGATTGGGGCTTCTCTTGATGCAGGTGCGTGCGGCCAGGCAAGCGGTGCGGTTGCGAATCGAAGCGCGGCAATTGGACACGTCCACTGGCACGCGTCGAAGTTAAACTTGCCGGCTGCGATCGGCGTCGTGAGCCTTGCCAGGGATGGCAGTTGGCATGGCTTGACGTTCTGCGGTCCACCTGTGGGTGCTGCGAGCAGTCAACCAAGTGCCGACCATGACCAAAGCAACAGGGCTGCCGACACCGCATCGGGCTACCGAAGACGATGGCGCGGCTGCATCACTTTCGGCCGCAATCGACGCGCCCGCAATGGCCGCGCTGCTGGCGATCGCGCCGCTTTTCATCTGGGAAGCCGACGCCGATGGGCGCGTCACCCGCTCCAGCGACTTCGGCCTCGACTACCTGGGGATGGACCTTGCACAAGTGCAAGGTGAAGGCTGGCTTGCCGCGGTGGAACCCGCCGCTCGCGAGCGGGTCATGGCGGCCTGGAGCCAGGCGCTCGCCCAAGGCACCCGCTACGAGATCGAGATGCCGATCCGGCGGGCTTCGGACGGGCAGCGCCGGCTGCACCTGGTCAGGGCCGAGCCGATCCGGGCGGCGGCCGGCGACGGCCAGGCGGCACGCTGGATCGGCATCGCGCTCGACATCCACGACGCCCGCGCGGCGAGCGAAGCGCTCGCCGACCGGGAGGCGCGCCTGGCCTCGATCGGCGACGCGACCGCGGGGTTCCTGTACATGAAGGACCGCGCCGGGCGCATGGTTTGGTGCAACCGCGCCGTGCTCGACGCCCTTCGCAAGCCCGCCGCCGAGGTGATCGGCCGCACCGACCGGGAATTCCTTAGGCCGGGCGCCCACACCGACGAGATCGAAGCGCACGACCGCGAGGTCATGGACAGCGGCCGTGCGATGGTGATCGAGGAGCGCCTGATCGATCCGCCGCGCGTCTTCACGTCGACCAAGACGCCGTGGCGCGATGCCGCCGGGCGCGTGGTGGGCCTGATCGGCGTGTCGGTCAACATCACGGCGCTGCGGGCCACGCAGACGGCGCTGGCCGAAAGCCGCTCGCAGTTGCGCGAGCGCGAGGCGCGCCTTGCCGCAGCGCTCGCTGCGGCCGGCCAGCGCGCCTGGACCTATCTGCCCGACGAGCGCGTGTTCGTGGTCGACGGCGAACGCGTGGGCGAGCGGGTGCTCGACGCCGAGCGACGCGTGACGGCCGACCAGGCCTGGCGTGGCGTGCCAGCGGGCGAAAAGGAGCGGCTGCTGCGGGCACTGGACGCCTGCACCCAGGAGCTCGCCGACTTCGACGAGACCTATCGCCTCGTGCGCGCCGACGGCGAGGTGCGCTGGTTGCGCAGCGTAGGCCGCGCCGAGCGCGATGGCGGCCACGCGGAGCAGGCGGCACCTCGGGTGCACGGCGTCACGATGGACCTGACCGAGCAGCGCCACGCGCAGGCCGCGCTCGAAGACAGCGAGCGCCGCCTGCGGCTGGCGGTGTCGTCTTCGTCGCTGGCCTGGTGGGACATGGATCCGAAAACGCGCGAGCTCAGCTGGAGCGTCAACGCGCGGCGCATGTTCGGTTTTGGCGACACTGACAAGATTCATCTGGACGCGCCCATCGAGCGCATCCATCCCATGGATCGCGCCCGCGTGCTCGCCGCGATCGAGGCGGCGATGGATCCGGCAGGCGATGGCACCTACTCCGAGCGCTATCGCGTCGTGTGGCCCGACGGCACGATGCGCTGGATACACGCGCTGGGTGGCGCAGAATTCATGGTGGGCGATGGTGGCATACGCGAGCCCTGCAACTTCTCCGGAGTGCTGTGGGACATCACCGAGCCGCAGCGCCTGCACGAGTGGCTCACCCAGAGCGAGGCGCGCATGCGCCTGGCGATCGACTCGGTGCAGGCGGGCATCTACGACTGGGATCTCGTCACCGACACGCTGGACTGGGATGCGCGCACGCGCGAGCTCTTCGGTCTGTCGCCGGGCGAGGTGCCCTCCTATGGGCTCTTTTTGGAGCGGCTTCACCCGGACGATCGGTTGCGCCTGCAGCAGGCCGTGGCGCGCGCGTTGGACGACCCGGCCTTCGATGGGAACTGGCGAGAGCGGTACCGGGTAAAGGTGACTGATGCCGATGCCGATGCCGACGGCGCGGCCCAGCGCTGGCGCTGGCTCGAATCGCCTGGCCACATCTTCTTCGAGGGCGAGGGGGCGGCGCGCCGCGCGGTGCGCCTTGTGGGTCTGGTGCGCGACGTGACCGAGCAGGTCGAGGCCGACGAGACGATCCGCCAGCAGGAGGCCTTCTTGCGCACCGTGATCGACACGATCCCGGTGGGCATCGTCACCTGCGAGGCGCCCAGCGGCCGGGTGATCCAAGGCAATCGGCGCGCCGAGGAGATCTTCGGCCACCCGCTGCTGCATTCGCAGAGCGTGGACGAGTACCCGGAATGGGTCGCCTACCACGCCGATGGCCGCCGCTACGAGGCGCACGAGTATCCGCCTGCCCGGGTCATCCTGGGCGGCGAGGAGCGTCCCGAGATGGAGATGCACTATCAGCGCGGCGACGGGCGCCTGGCCTGGGTGCGGCTGGTGGCCGCGCCGATCCGCGACGCCGCCGGCGTGACCCGACAGGTCGTGGTCGCCTCGCTCGATGTCGACGCCGAGCGGCGGGCGCTCGAGGCGCTGCACGAGGCAGACGCGCGCAAGAACGAGTTCCTGGCGATGCTCGCGCACGAGCTGAGAAATCCGCTTGCGCCCGTGCTGAACGCGGCTCGGCTGCTCGAGCGGCGCGAGACGCTCAGCGAGCCCGGCCGCGAGGCGCTCGCGATGATCGAGCGCCAGGCCAGGCACATGAAGCGGCTCGTGGACGATCTCTTGGAGGTGAGCCGCGTCACGCGCGGGCTCGTTCAGCTGCAGCCTGAGCCGATGCTGCTGACCTCGACCATCGGCGAGATGGTGCAGGCGGTGATGCCGGCGATCGAGGGGCGCAACCAGACGCTCGACATCGTGCAGCCCACACGCCCGATCAAGCTGCACGCCGACCCGGTGCGCATCGCGCAGATCATCGAGAACCTGCTGACCAACGCGAGCAAGTACACGCCCACGGGCGGCGCCATCCGCATCGAGGTCGCCTGGGAGGAGCGCGAGGTGTGGCTGCGCGTCACCGACAACGGCATCGGGATCGAGCCCGACAAGCTCGAAGCGGTCTTCGAGCTCTTCGTGCAGGCTGAGCCCGGCGGTACCGAGCACCGCGGCGGCTTGGGGATCGGGCTGTCGATGGTGCGACGCCTCGTGGAGCTGCACGGCGGGCGCGTATGGGCCGAAAGCGCAGGCCGCGGCCAGGGCACGACCGTCGTCGTGCGACTGCCGCTGGTTGCGGTTGCATCAGGTGCGTCGCCTGCGTAGCCGGCCGGGCGAACCAGTCCAGCAGAAGTGCTAGGACAGACTATCGCCGGCTTAAGCGCATGAGCGTCCTGCCGCCATCGGCCATCGCGACGAATGCGTTGCCAAGGCTTGGATTGGGCGCCGTGGAAGGACGGGCTCGCATCGCAGCAGGGTGCCTCACGTCAGCCCATCGCGCTGCACAACTCGACCAAAAAGCCGTTGAGGTCGCGCACATACGCCACGGTTTGGCCCCAAGGCTTGACCTGCGGCTCGACGTGCGAGATGGCGCCTTCGGCGACCGCTTTGGCGGTAAGCGTCCGGTCTCGCTTTCGATTACCCACGAATCCGCAGAGCCGGCCGCTTGCGGCCGCCGAGACAAAAGCGTAAACCTCGATGGTCCACGCCCAACGGTAGCTGGAGGCGGCGGCCATGGACACGATTGCCAAGACAACCGCAGCGGCGCTGGGTCAGCGAACCACGTCGGCGTCGTGGGTTGACGTCGAGGTCCGGAGCTGCGCGCTTGCCGATGCGCGCCTGGAGGCTCGGCTCAAGGGGCTGCTGTCGCGGCAAGCCGAGCGTCCCGGGGCGAGCCTGCCAATGGTCTGCCAAGACTGGGCGCATGCCAAGGCTGTGTACCGGTTTCTCGATAACGCGCGCGTCACTGACGCGCAGATCCTGGCCGGGCATTTCGCTGCCACCGCCGAGCGGGTTGCCGCTTGCGCCGGACCTGTGCTGGTGCTTCACGACACGACCGAGTTCAGCTTCGAGCGCAGCGAGCCGCGGGCCATCGGCATCTTGTGCAAGCAGCACCAACGCGGCGCCTACGTGGACGGGCGCCCTCAGCAGCGCACGGTGTGCGGGCTGAAGATGCACTCGAGCCTGGTGGTCACGCCCGAGGGCTTGCCGCTGGGGCTGGCGGCGGTCAAGTTCTTCACCCGCTCACGGTTTCACGGCGCCAAGGCGCTCAAGCGCACGATCAACCCGACCCGCGTGCCGATCGAGACAAAAGAGAGCTACCGCTGGCTCCAAAACGTGCGCGAGTCGACCGAGCGGTTGGCCGTGCCGCAGCGCTGTGTTCATGTTGGCGACCGCGAAAGCGACATCTGCGAGTTGTTCTGCACGGCCTTGGCCGCCGGCACGCATTTTCTGCTGCGCACCTGCGTGGACCGGCTGGCTGTCGATGGGCGCACGACCGTCTGCCGCGAGATGGCCGTCAAGCGGTGCAAGGGGCTGCACCGCATCGAGCTGCCCGCTCAACGCGGCGGCGCGCCAGCGGCCACGGCGCAACTCGAGCTGCGGTATGCCCGGCTGCGCGTGCTGCCGCCGATCGGAAAGCAAGCCCGCTACCCCGCGCTCGATCTGACCGTACTGCATGCGACCGAGCGCGGCACGCCGCCCACCGGGCGGGCGCCGATCGAATGGAAGCTCGTGACCGATCTGCCGGTGCGCATGCTCGAGTGGTACGCCATGCGCTGGCGGATCGAGACCTTTCACAAGATCCTGAAGTCCTGCTGCCACGCCGAGGACTCCAAGCTGCGCACGGCTACGCGGCTAGCCAACTTTCTCGCCATCCTCTGCGTGGTGGGCTGGCGCATCTTCTGGTTGACCATGATCAACCGGGCCGCGCCCGGCGCGCCAGCGACCCTGGCGTTCATGCCGAGCGAGATCGCGTTGCTCGGCAGGCTGCGCTCGAGCGCAGCCGCGCCGACCTCGGGCGCGCCGGCGCTGGCAGCCTGCATCACCCAACTTGCCTGCCTGGGCGGCTACCTGGCACGCTCACGCGATCCGCCGCCCGGCAACCTGGTGATCTGGCGCGGCATGACGCGTCTGCTGGACATCGAACTCGGTTACACGCTCGGCGTGCGAGATCTGGGTAAATGAAAGTTTCGGCAGACGCTTACCCAGATCCGCTAGGCGCGGAAGTGGCATCGGCATCACGCCCGACAAGCTCGAGGCGGTCCTCAACCTGCTCGTGCAGGGGCAGTCAAGCGTCGGGCCGCACCAGGGCGGCCTCGGTATCGAGCTGGCGATAGTCAAGGGGTTGGCGGACATGCATAGCGGGAGCGTTCGCGCCAAGAGCGCAGGCCGCGGGCAGGGCGCCACCTTCATCGCCCATCTGCCAAGCAACGATCGACGCTGACTTTTACGCCCTCTTCGCGGTGCTCGGCCGTACTGCGCACTCGGACATGAATCAGTGCGCTCTGGGCAAAGTGCTCGCACGGGGCAGCGGGTAGCTTCTCGTTACGTCTTTGTTGCGGACACAGCAAGGAAATTCCTGCAAACCCAATGAGTTTGCCGCTTCGACACGCCGGCATGCAGTCGGGCACGCGCGCTAACGGGCGTCGCGCGGCGCCAGGCCATACAGGCGTTTGTAGGCGCGCGAGAAGGCCGCAGCACTGGTGAAGCCGCTCGCGTAGGCGACCTCGGCAACGCTTCGTCGGTGCGAGAACTCGTCGAGCAGCAGCCGGTGCGCGTGATCCAGGCGTGCGTTCCAAACCCGTTCCATCACCGAGTGCTCCGAGCCGGAAAAGATGCGATGCAGGTAACGAATCGACAAACCACAGGCCGTGGCAATGCGGGGCGCATCGAGGTCCGGTTCGAGGCAGTGCCGGCTGATGTACTGCAGCACCCGCTGGCGGTGCGCAGCCACGACGCTGGAGTCGCCGCTTGCGAAGGCGTCGCGTTCAGACAGCACGAATCCCACGAGATCCACGATCTGGCGCGCGTAGAAATCCATCTCGGCGTCGGCGATCGTATCGAGCCGCTCATGCAGCGCGCCCAGGTGGCTGGCCAGCACTGCCGCGCGCGTGCTGTCGGCCAGGCGCAGCTGCATCGGCGGCACACCGCCACGCACCCGCTCCTCGATGAGCCTGCGGGGGACCAGCACATGGAAGTTCTCGAAGCGTTCGCCGATCGAGATGCCGGCGTTGCGCCAGTTGTGGCTGAGGAAGAATTCGCCCGGCTGCAGCAGCCGCGGACCCTCGCTCGCCATGATGCGCGCGGCCCCCGCGCGCGGAAAGCCCAGGCAATAGAGCTGCTCGACCGCATCGAGGTTGCGCTCGGCCCGCAGTCGCAGCTCGATGCCGCGGTACGCGCCGGTCGTGAAGCGCACCGGCCCCAAACGCCTGCTGCACAGCCGGTGGACCGGCGTGATGCCGGGGCTCGCCGCCCTGGGCACCGTATCACCCCACATAGGCTTGTAAGCCTCGGCGAGCGCATCGAGCCGGCGCGGGCCGCCCAAGGCGTCGAGATCAATGCTGTAGGAAACGAGCGGCATGGCAACGGGCGCACCGCCTCGTGCCTGCCAAAGGCAGTGCCCGCCGACGGTCGGAACGGGTGTCGGAACGACTTGATACCGCGCCGGTATGGCGCTGTAAAGGGGCAAGTTCTTCATCACGCCCGCGCGGCCTGCCAGCGCGGCTCGAGCAAGAAGGCGGTTTGATATGAGTGATACCACACGCGCGTTTCGTCCCGAGCGCCGCCAGGTCCTGCGCGGCGCGGGCCTGCTCGGGCTGTCAGCCGCACTGCCGCTGCTGCAGTCCTGCAGCAGCGACTCGTCCGATGTGGCGAGCGGCTCGCCCACGACGGGCGTCGGCGCAGGCCGCGCACCGCGCGAGAGCCGGCACCTGCACTTCGACCTGTCGGACGCGCCGGTGGCGAACCCGACGCTGTTCGCGCTGCGCAGCAGGCACCACGGACTGGCGCTGAAGGTTCACGACGGCGCCTCGCGCGCGCGCCATCGGGCGCTCAATTCGGCGCTGGCCGCGGTGGCGGACGAGAAACTGACGCACTACTTTGACGACGCGGACCTTCCAGCCGAAGCCCTGCAAAGCGTGATGGTGATGGGCACTGACCCGTCCACGGGCGGCCCGGTGCTGGCCGGTGTGCACATCCATGCGCCGCGCGCCGCGATGGAGGTGGTCGCAAGTCGTGCGGCCGAGCGGGGCGCTGCGATCCTCCATTCGGCCAAGCGGGAGTATTACGGTCTAACTGCCGGGCCGGGCAGCTCGCCTGGTGGCGACATCGATGCCCTGAGCGGGCCACTGGACGTTGCGGCTTATCTGGTGTTCCACCACCCCGAGGTCATGAATCTCAAGCCCGACCTGGGCGCTGACATTCTGACCCGCATCAAGTCGCTGCCTTGCGGCACGCCCGCGGCGGCGGCAGCGTGCACGCCCTACCTGGGCGCGTTGGCCTTTCGGATCGCCACGCTCGTGAGCCAGCACGGGCATCCGAGCACCAAGCCTGGCAGCTGGGCCAGGCTCGTGCCTGGCACCGACTTGGAGGGCAAACCGGTGGTCGATCCCGCCGGCAAGCCGATCTATGTCTTCGAGGTCGAGGAGTCCGTTGCGGCCGCGACGCGCCCGGTGGTGCTCGAGATTCTGAAAGACGTCTTCGACGACCGGCTCTTCGAGGGCTCCAACTGGCAAGCGACGGTCGGCATCGCCAGCAAGCCGGCCAACATGGCGCCCGGCGCGGGGCTGCGCGAGGCCGAAACCTTCTTGGTGGACGCGTCGCATCCGGTCGGTTCGACCGTCAGCGGTATCGAGATGACGGCGCTCGAAGTCGTCGATCCGGTCGCACGGCGCGTGCGGTTGACGGTACGTAACCGCTACCTGCGGTTCCTCTCGGTCTATGTCCAATACCAGGATGCCCAGGGCAAGACTCTACCGATCGCCAGCCCAGGCGAGCTCGACTCGTCGCGCGCCCAATATCTGCAGATGGTTTCCACCAACGATCAGTTGATGGGCATTCCCTTCCAGGGAAACATGGCGGCCACGACGGATGTCGAGTTCGTCATGCCGGCGGGCGCGACGCGCGCCGTGGTGATGTTCGGCAGCCTCGGATTGGGCGGCGACACCTTCACCAAGGAAGCGGTGGCCGGCACCTGCCTTACGCTGGCGCTCAACATCGGCTTGCCGACGATCCTGCTGGCCGCTGGTGTGTTCAGCGACCTGAAGGGCGGATTCGATGCGATCCTCAAGGACGAGCAGACGCTGCGGCAAGTGCTGCTGGGATTCTTCCGTGCCTTCCTGAAGGCGGGGCCGGATCTGGGCGCAGGCATCTACTCCTCGGCCGAGAGCCAGAGCTGTCAAGCTGCGATCGTAGGGTTGGGCAACCTCGCGATCCAGAGCTTGTTCACGCAAGCGCCCAAGCTTCTCGTGGTGCTCGCCGAGAGCATCGCGAGCGCGGAGTTGCTGTACGCGATCCCCGGCGTCGACATCGCCTTCAAGGTGCTCGCGACCGCCGCCGACCTCGCTGCCATTGCCGTGAGCGTGGGCGAGTCGCTCGCCTCGCCGGCAATCACCACCAACACGGTTTCGCTCAAGATGGCGAGCACGGTGCGGATCTCGCGAGATCCGCGTGACTTTCAGTTCCCGGCCGCAGCGCGCCGTTATGTGATCGAGCTCACCTACGATGGCGGCAGCGTCCCCCGCACGCTGGAAGGCACGATCACGCAAGGCACCGTCGACCCGATCGACGTGCCGATCGACGCCGACACGGGCGGCGTGCCCTCGGGCGGCAAGGTGAGCGCGAAGGTATCGCTGTATTCGAGCGCCGGCTGCCTGATGGGCGCAGGCCAAGTGGGCCCGATCGACAATCTGCCCGACACGGCGGCCGTCATCGCGCTGGTGATCACCGAGGCCAGCGCCCCGCTCGACGCCGGCACGCGCTATCAGCATTCGCTCAAGCTCGCCTACGCCAATGGCGCACGCGCCTGGACAGCTGGCCCAGCGCCCCAATTCACCCGAAGCAATCTCTGCCAAGGCACCTCCGGAGGGATCTGCGAGCTCAACGGCCTGACCGTGCACACCGCCACCGGCATGGCCGGCTACGGTTTCAGCGCCGGCGACGCGCAGACCACCGGCTGCACCACGGGCGCGACCGGCAACCTCCACACGATCCAGAACGTGTTCCTCGGGGAGAACCCCGACCGCGCCTTCAAGCGGCTCGGTTGCGGCGCCACCCAACCGGTCGGCATCGTCTATGACGCCCAGGGCCCTGCCGTCGGTGGCCACCACTTCTTCGTCCAGCCAGCCAGCGACGGGTTCCATCTGCGCAGCGCGCCGCTGGACGGCGCACAGTTCGACTTGGGCCAGACGCTCAGCTGGGGGCGGTTCACGAACGCGCTTGATTCGCTCGCAGTGCTGAGCAATGGCTTCGTGATCGGTGTCAGCCGCACGACCCACAAGCTCGAGTCGCTGCTGCTGCCTTCGCAGCCCGTCGACCAGGCACGCGAGCCCACGGCGGTGCCGTTCGCTTCGGTGACGGCCGGCTTGGGCACCCGCGAGGGGCTGCTGGACACGCCAGTGGCGGTGGCGGCCTTTCGCGGCGCGGTGCTCGTGCTCGAGCAGGGCAACAAGCGCATCCAGGCACTGGACCCCAGCGCCAACGCGGTCAAGCTCTTCAAGGGCGGCACGACCAACCTCGCGCCGCTGGTGGCCGACACCGGCGCGGTCTACCTCGATCTGGCGGTCGAGAGCGCCGGCTACATGTACGTGCTGTCGTACGTCTCGGAGGGCACGTTGCCCGAGTTCTATCGGGTCGACCTGTACGACCCCAACGGCGACTTCCTCGCCCGCACCGCGGGCGTTGCCGCCGGACGGCTCGCCGTCGACGTGTTCCGCAACCTCTACACGCTGAATTATGAGCCGCTGGTGGGCGCACCGCGCGTGGAGCCGAACCTTTCGCAATGGCTGCCCATCACGTCGACGCCCTGCCCGGCCCCCAGGGCAGCAGGCGCGCCGATCGGAACGGCGATGGCGTGCGAGCCGGCCGTGCGCGCGTGAAGCAAGGGGCGCATTCGAATCGTGAACACATCCGCCACTGCCGCCCAGGAGCGCTGTCGTGCGCACACGAACGTCGATGCTCGCGAGCCAACGCGTCGTCCAAGTCTGCCTGCTCCTTGTCGCGGTGATCGCCGTGTCGGGGGGCGCACTGCAGATGTTCTTGGGCCAGCCGGACGCGTCGGCTCGACTGGACAACGTGCATCGCTTCATGGCCGGGGTGTATCTGGGCACGGGGCTCATCAGCCTGTGGGCGGCGCTGACGGTGCGTCGCCAGGGCGCGCTCGTCCATCTGCTGGCCCTAGGGGTGCTTCTGGCGGGCGTCGGTCGGCTGGTGTCCATCAGTCAGGTGGGCTTGCCCGAGCCGGCAGCGGTGTGGTTGGGCTATCTGGTGCCGGAGCTGATCTTGCCGATCGTCATCGTGCTGGCGCACAGCGCCACGGGCCGTCACGAATCGCGGGCTACGGCCGCGCCGTAGCGCGGAGATGCTTCCTCGCCCTGGCGATGGCCTCGACGTTGGCCGCGTGCGGCGGCGACGGAGACAGCAGTGCTGCTGCAGGGGGTTCGCCCGCGCCTGGTTTTGGCCTGGGCACGCCCACGCAGTCGGCCGCGATCTGCGGCGACGCCAATCTCGCCGCGCTGCGAAACAGGGTCTTCGTTGCGCCCCAAGGCACTGACGGTAGCGGCTGCGGCGCGAGCGCGTCGACGGCGTGCAAGACGATCCAGCAAGGCATCGCCAACTGCGGTGCGACGGGCTGCGGCGTGCTGGTGCGCTGGGGCAGCTACTCCACAAGTGAGGCTGGCGCTGCCCTGCCCGACCGCATCGTGCTTCGCGAGGGCGTCAACGTCTACGGCGGGTGCCTGTTCGATGGCGAGCCCGACCGCAAGCGCCGCACGATCGTGCGCGGGCCGCCCGACGGCCAGCCGGCCGTGACGGCCGCCGGAATCCGCACGGCCACCACGCTGCAAGGCGTGATGGTATTGGCAAGCTCGGGGCAGACGCCTGGCGCACCCAGCGTGGCGATGACGGTCGAAGCCAGCACCGGCCTCGTGCTTCGTCATACCCGGCTCGTGAGCGCACGCGGCGCCGATGGCGGGGCCGGACAACCCCCTGGTCCGGCTGCCCAGGGCGGTGCCGGAGGCGCTGGCGGCCAGGGCGGCTCCGACGGTGGTGCAGCCTGCCAAACGCCCGGCGGTGGACCCGAGACGGGTATTGGCGGGGCCGGCGGCATCCACGACACCGGAATCAGCGACTGCGGACTCTTTTCCTGCAATTGCGTCGTGCTTCAGGATCGGGCGCCGCTGTTCGGGGCCAGCAGCGGCGGGATGACCGGTGGTGCCGCGCCACCGTTCAGCCGTGTCCGCGATGGGATTTATTGCTACACGCACACCACCGCGCCGACCACCGGCGACCATGGCGATTCGGGCAACACGGGTGAATGCACCGCGCAGGGCGGCGGTGCGGCAGGCGGTGTCTGGCAGCACCTGGGCAACGAGGGCGAGACGGTCACCGTGCCGGCCGGAGCCACAGTGCGCTTCGGGGCCGATGGCAGGTACGTGCAGCGGGTCGCGTCGGGCAGCTTCGTGATCGGCGTGGACTTCTTCGGCAGCGACCCGAACTTCGGGACGCGAAAGCAGGCCGATGTCCTCGTTCGCACCTGGCAGCGGCTGGGCAACGAGGGCGAGCGGGTCGCGGTGCCGCCCGAAAGCACGGTGCGGTTCGGCGCCGACGGAAAGTTCGTCACGATCAAGGCCTCGGGAACGTTCCTGATCGGGGTGCCGTTCTTCGGTTCCGACCCGATCGGTGGGACGCGCAAACACGCGGACCTGTTGCTTGACGGCCCCGCGGCCGCGGCCGGCACGGATGCCGGCATCTTCGTCGGCACGCAGTGGCAGGCCGGGGCGGGCGCCAGCGGCACGCCCGGGCGAGGCGGCGCAGGTGGCGCAGGTGGAAACCCCGGAGGGGGCGCTGTCCGCTACAGCTCGAGCACGTACTACCCGCAGCGCGGCGGGCGGGGCGGCGGCGGCGGCGGCGGCGGCTGCGGTGGCCTGGCAGGTGCGGGTGGGCAGCAAGGCGGCGCCTCGATCGGGCTCGTGCTGCACAGCTCCACCGTCGATCGGGACCCGAAGACCAACGTCGTCATCTCTGCCGCGGGTGGCACGGGTGGCCCAGGGGGGGCCGGTGGTGCGGGTGGGGCGGGCGGCCCCGGCGGGGCTGGCGAGAACGGCTCGACCGACTCGGTCGGCGGCGCGGGCGGCGCTGGTGGCGCCGGCGGCCGCGGCGGCCCCGGCAGTGGCGGAGCGGCAGGCAACGGCGGACCATCGATCGGCATCGCGCTCGTGGACGGCTGGGGCATCGCGTCTGCGCAAGGCGTCTACCCAGGTCTGCCCGGTGCGGGCGGCACTGCTGGCGGCAGCGGCGGTGGCGGCGGCTTCGCGAACTGCAAGAGCCCAGACGGAACTGCTGGAACGGCGGCGGGCGCGTACGCCGTGCGCCAATACTGATCGGACCCGACCATGCATCCCAGCTTCCCGTTCGTCCGATCGGCAGGAACTCAACGCTGGCTGTTGGTCGGCCTGGCCGCTTTGTTGGCCTGCGCTGGGGCGCTTGCGGCCGCATCGAGCGGACGGATCTCGATCCACGCGCCCGCCGCCAATGCCGTGCGTGTCTTCTCGTACAGCTGCCCGCAAAGCCCGGTGTCGACGCCAGGTCCGTCGTTTCGCGGCCAGGCGGTGGTGAACCGCAACTTCGCCTACCAGGACCTGACCAACGCCGACTTCAGCGGCGCCACGCTCGATGGCGCGATCTTCATCGGCGCCAACCTGACTGGCGCGAAGTTCACGGGTGCCGTCTTCACGAACCGGTTGAACGGCGCCGACGCGCAAGCCCTGCCCACCGACTTCACGGACGCCAATCTCTCGAGCGCCTGCTTCATCGGCGCGCACTTCGACACGCTCGATGCGCCGGTCTACTTCGAGCAGGCGCTGCTAGCGTGCGCGGATTTCTCCAACACCGACGTCAGCGCGACCCGCGTGGTCTTCGGGTCGGCTCTTGCGCTAGCCCCGGTTTCCACCTGTCGTACGGCCTTTCGCCATGCGGTCATGAGCTGCGACCACGTCGACCAGTGGGCAAAGCTCGATCTGCAGGATGCGATCGTGACGGCCTGCACGGGTAGCGCCATGGCCAGGGGCGACTTCAGCGGCGCCATCCTGGATGGCGTGGACTTGTACCAAGCCGATCTGCAAGGCGCGAACTTTAGCGGCGCGCTGCTGCGTGGCGCCAACCTCAGTTTTGCGAACCTGAGCGGTGCGCGGCTGGTTGGGGCTCAACTGGGCGTGGCGCCCGGCACGGGCGGCGCGATCGCTCGGCTGCAGGGCGCCTATATGCCGGATGCGGACCTGACCGACGCCGATCTGCGCTCGGCGGACTTGTCGGGCGCGCATCTGTACGGCATCAACCGGCCCGTTTCGTTCGCGCGTGCGCAGCTCGACTCGGCCGTGCTGGTGGGCGCGATCCTGGCGGGCGCCCAGTTCACGGGAAGCTTGAACGACGCGGTCCTGTCCAACGCGGTCCTCGTGAATGCCAGCTTCTCGGGCGCCAATCTCACCAACGCGAAATTCGATTCGGCCTACCTGCAGGGGGCGAACTTCGAGTCAGCCTCGAGCGTGACGGGCGCCTCGCTCTACAACGCAGCCGTGTCGACCGCCCCGGGCGTCTGGAACTACACCGAGCAGGACGGCACGCCCGTGACCGTCAGTTATCGGGCGACGGTGCTGGGCACCTTGGCTTCCACCGCGGTTGGGACCTGCCCGAGCGGGCAGAGCGGGCCCTGCGTGGGCAACAAGCTCACGCCCGTTGCCCAAGGGCCTTACCCGCCGCAGCCGGCCTGCATCCCGCTGCCACCGGACTACGACAACTGCCTGCCGCCCACCCCTGCCAGCTTGAGTGCCGCCCGATGAGACCCTCGACACCGATGCCCGCCCTGCACCCCTGCGCGTCGCCGGCGCGCCGCCCCGCCCGATCACGGGCCGCTCGCGCGGCCTCGGCGATCGCGCTCGCCGGGTCGCTCGCGCTCGCCGCGGGCTGTGGCGACGATGGCGCCGAAGCCCCCCCGGTGCAGCCGCTCGCGTGGGCCGCATGTCCGGAGATTGCGGAGGCGCCGTTCCAGTGCGCGACGATGCCCGCACCACTCGATGCGGCGCGGCCCGACGGGCCGCAGATCCGGATCGCGGCGATCCGCCATCCGGCCACCGGCCCGGCGCCTCGCCTGGGCGCGATCTTCTTCAACCCGGGCGGTCCGGGCGGCGTGGGCACGGCCGACTTGCCGACCTGGATCGAGCAGTTCCCGGCGGCGCTGCGCGAGCGCTTCGACCTCGTGAGCTGGGATCCGCGCGGCGTGGGCCGCAGCACGGCGGTGCGCTGCTTCGACAGCGCGGTCGACGAGGATGCATTCAAGGCGCGATTCGCACCCGGCTACCCGATCGGCGGGGCGCAGATCGCCCAGCAGGCGGCGCTCCAGGCCGAGTTCAACCGCAACTGCGCGGCGCGCGCCGGTGAGTTGCTCGCGCACGTGTCGACCGCCGACACCGCGCGCGATCTGGAGCGGCTGCGCCGCGCCGCCGGCGAGCCGAGCATGAACTTCCTGGGCGTGTCCTACGGCACGCTCGTGGGCGCGACCTACGCGAACCTCTTCCCGGAGCAGGTGCGGGCGATGGTCCTCGACGGCAACGTGGACCCGGTTGGCTACTTCGCGGATGCGCCGCTCGCGGGCACGGGTCTACGCATCGACAACGACACGGGCACGGGCGCGACCTTCGACGAGTTCCTTCGCCGCTGCGCCGCTGCCGGGCCGGCGCGCTGCGCGTTCGCCGAGGCCGACGCGGCGGCGACCGCGGCGAAGTACCGCACGCTTGCCGAGCGCCTGCGAAGCCGCCCGCGCCCGCTGCCGCAGCGGCCCGATCTGCCGATCACCGAGGCGCTGCTGCACACCGTCGTGATGGGGCAGCTCTTCACGGTCGAGGCCTTCGACACCTTCGGCGGCTGGACGTCGCTGGCGACCTCGCTGCAACGGCTCTGGCAGGCGAGCGATCCGGCGGCGGCTGCAGCGGCAGCGGCAGCGACGACCGACGATGTATTAGCGCGGCCGCGGCTGGCGGCGGCGCTCAAGGCGGACGAGCCGCTCTACGCGAGCGACGGCGCGGCCAACGCGGTGCAATGCGGCGAGAGCCCGAATCCGCGCGACTGGCGGGTCTACGAGCAGATCGCCGCGATCTCGCAGGCGCGCGCCGGGCTCCTCGGGCCAGCGGTGTCATGGCTCGACCTGCCGTGCGCCGACTGGCCGGCGCGCGCGGCCGCGCCCTACACCGGACCGTGGAACCGGCCCACGCGTCCGATCCTCGTGATCGGCAACACGTTCGATCCGTCGACCGCCTACGTCTCCTCGCAGAAGATGGCGAGCCTGCTGGGCAATGCCCGCCTGCTCACGATCGACGGCTTCGGCCACACGGTGCTGCTCAATCCGAGCGCTTGCGCGAGCAACGCGCAGGTCCGCTACTTCGTCGACGGGGCGCTGCCCGCCGAAGGCGCCCGTTGCCGTCAGGACGCGGAGCCTTTCGCCGGTTCACCATCGAACAGCTGACAGCGGCCACCACTTCTTCTTGCAATTGGCCGCCAGCGGGTTCCATCTGCGCGCGGTGACGCTGGAACACGCAACCCGCTCCGACCTGAGCCAGACCAACAATGGGGTGCACTTCGCCAGCGCGCTCGACTGGCAGGCGGTGCTGGCCTCGGGTTACATGGCGGGCGTGAACCGCCATACCCACAAGAGGGAAATCCTGAAGCTGCCCGCCCAGCCGGTCGACGAGGCGAACGCGCCCCAGTCGGTGCCGTTCGCCTCAGTCACGGCGGGCCTGGGCACGCGCGCCGGGGTGCTCGACACTTCGGCGGCGGTGGCCAGCGCCCGACGCGCCATCGTCATGCTCGAGCAAGGCAACGCGCTTGTGCAGGCGTTCGATATGAGCGGGAGCCCTGCGCCAGTCTTCGGGGCTGGCGAGCCGAAGCTAATGCCACTGATCGCAAAACGGGCGCCGTTTACCTTGGTTGGGCCGCCGAGGGCCTGGGCTACCTGTATGGCTTGCGACCGCAGACGCCTATCCGAGCACGCTGCCCTCAGCCGCCGTGGCGTAGGCGTGCCACAACGGGCGCTGCCTGACGCCCGGCCATAGCGTGACTCGACTCTACCCGCGCGCTCGGCTCGAATGGCCAATGATCGAACGTCCTGCGCGCACCGGCGCTCGCGGGGTGAGACGCATCGTCGACGACGTCGCGCGGGCGGGCGGACCGTCTCGGGTCAATGCACGGTTGCGGGCCGGGACTCGCGCTGCCTGCTGGATCGGTGCGCCAGCGCGATGATGATCGGGATGCTCAATTCGGGCACCAGATAGCCCAACCAGAGCGCTACCGGCTCGGACAGGCCGACTTGGCTGATCGACACGAGCCGTCCAGTCCCCGCCAGCAGGATTCCCAGGGCCAGCAGATAGACGAGGGTTTCCTGGCGGCGCACCGTCAGGCCTGCCCACGCGCTGATCAGTCCCGTGCCCAGGTACACCCCGACCATGAAGCGATGCACGTTGTCGAGGCGAGCCGATGTGTCGGGTTGCCCGAGCACCATCTGCAACGTCCCGCCGAAAAGGGCAATCGCCGCAGCGAGAAACAAGCAGACCTGAACGACGCGTTGACCCGCGAGCATCGGTGAGCGTGATGGCACGGCAGCCTCCCTTGTTCGCGGTCTTGGAAGAGCTCACGGCTAGGGTGAAGCTGCCGGAGCGCGCCGCTCACGACGCGAAGCGTCTTGTTTGGTGCGGATGCATGATTGAACCGGTGGTTGCTGCATACGGGGAGCCGTGCAGCCGCTGCGGCGCAGCGGTCATCTTCGACGCACTTCGCATTTCGGTTCAGAAGCCGCTGATCGTCAGCCACAGCGGATGGGTCTGGCGCTGCCGGCTCGACGTCCGGTAGATCGGAAAGCCGGCCGGTCCTGGCGGCGCCTGGATCGCCGAGGGCGAGATGGTCCCTTCGAGGGTGTAGTCGTCGAACACGTACGGCACGCTGTTCGCGCTCGTGTTGACCGGGTTGTCGAGGATCTCGAAATGCAGGTGGGGCAAGGTCGTGTTGCCGCTGTTGCCGAGCAGGCCCAGGACCTGGCCCGTGCGCACCCGATCGCCGACGCGAACCCTGGCGCTGCCCGGCTGCATGTGGCCGTATAGCGCCCACCGGTTCGGCCCGATGCGGACCACGACCTGGTTTCCCGCGTAGTCGACGGGCCGGCGAACGTTCTGGACTGGCAGGAACGGCGCCTCGTCCGGCATGTCGGCGCGCACGAACACGACCTCGCCGTCGGCGACTGCGAGCAGCTCGGCGCCGTAAGCGTAGTGCTGTGCGTTGCTCGAGCCGTCGCCGGCGAAGAAGGCGCTGCCGCGCAGCAGCACGTAGTCGATTGCGTAGGTCTCTCCCTTGACCAGCTTCGTGCCGCCGATCGCGGTGCGCAGCGAGCGGTGCGCGTTCGGGTCGCAGCAGCCGTTTAAGCTGAGCCAGCCACTGCCACGCATTGGCGGCTTGATCAGGAGCGACTCCAGGCGCGATACCTCGAGCACCGGGCCCTCGATGTCGTAGCTGCCGATGATCGAGATCGACGGTGCGTTCGGTGGCACCGCGTACTTGATTCGATGCGACACGCGCGCCGGCACGGCGCCTGGCGGCACCGGCACATCGACGACGACCGCCACCGATCCCGAGACCGGCACGATCGCATCGGTGTTCGACAGGGGCGTCGTTCCGAGCACCGCTTCGACCCGCTGGGCGAGTTCCGTGCCGCTCAGCGTCAGTAGGGCCTCGCCGTTCTCGCCGAGCACGGCGAGCGAGGAGAGCGTCACCGGCGCCGTGAAGGCGTTGGTGACGATGAGATCGTACGAGAGATGCACGAGGCCGTCGCTGCCGGCCACGCGCAACGGCGCATCGACGGCCGCGACTACGATCGCGGTCGTTGGCGGCGAATCGGCTGCCACCGGATCGCTGCCCGATTGCGCCGAGCTCGCCGAGCAGGCGGCAAGCACCCCCAGCAGCCACGCGAGACAAACCGTCAGCAGCGAGCGGTGCGCGGCGAATGCCGGGGTCGAGGACGTGGATCCGGAAGCGCGCTCGGGCGCCGATGCAGGCAAGGCGGGGGTCAACGCGATGCTCCCTGGCGGTGGGCCTCGCCAGCGCGGTCAGGTGGCCGCAAACGGACGGGTCGACTCAGTCCGGGTTCGACAAGGAGGGTGGTCGGTGCGATGCGCCGATAGACAACGCCATGCAAGGGCGGTAAAAAGACGCTTCGGCCCATTATCCGCGCGCCGGTTGGTGTTTTGCCAGCGAGCAAGCGCCTGGCGGCGCGTCTGTTGCTATGCCGCTCGCTTCCTATCGCATCGATCTCGACGAGCTGGGCGGCCCGCGCCGGCTCGATGCGCTCGCCGACGCCTATCGACCGATGTGGGGCGACACGCTGTCGCGCGCCATCCTGCCCGGGGTGTCGCCCGTGCATCGGCTGGTCAGCAAGCGCCTCGGGATGGTGCGCTTCACGACCGGCGCGTACCGCGGCATCGAGCTGCGCCTGCGCACCGAGCGAAACCTGGACGACGTCGAGCAGCTGTATTGCTTGGGTTTTCCGCGCGCGGGCGCAGCGCGCATCGTGTCGAGTGAAGGCCCCAGGCTGCTGCGGCCCGGCGACTTCTTCGTGAGCCACAACTGGCGCAACGCCGGCATCTCGATCGAAGGGGGCTTCGAGAACTTCCACGTGCTCGTGCCGCGCAAGCTCGTCGAGGAGCGGCTGCGCGGCGGCGTGTCGCCCATGCAAGTGCGCCTGGCCGACAACACGCGCGCGGCAGTGCTCGCAAGCTACGTGGGCGCGCTGCACGAGCAGCTCGACGCCATCGCCGAGGCCGACATCGACTTCTACTCGCGTCAGCTCGTTGATTTGGTCGGCTTCGTGCTGTCCGAGCGCGACGCCTTCGCAAGCGAAGACTCCGCCGTCGTGGCCGCTCACCGCCGCCGTGTCCTGGTTCACATCGATCGGCATTGCCTCGACGCCGACCTCGATGCGGCCGGCATCGCCGCGGCGTGCGGCCTGTCGCTTCGCTACCTGCACCGCGTCTTCGCAAGCTGTGAGCAGTCGGTGATGGAGCGAGTGGGGCAGGCCCGGCTCGACCACGCCCACCGGCTGCTGCTCGACCGCGCGTGGCATCGGCTGAGCGTCGCCGAGATCGCCTACCGCAGCGGCTTTTCGAGCGCCGCTGTGTTTTCGCGCGCCTACAAGCGTCGCTATGGCGTGTCGCCGCGCCAGGCACGCTGATCGAACGTCGCCTGCGGCTCGTGGTCGAAGCTGCGATGTCATGGGAGGACAAGCTACCGGAAGGCACCACTGCGCACTTGTCCTCGAGCGCACCACATCGTTGCCGATCGTGCACTCTGTCGCTCGTAGACGAACGGCCCTCTGGCTTCACGCGGGTGCGCGTTTTCTTCATCGCTCCAGCGGCGGGGACGAGCAGTCGGCAGGGCGAGCCCGCGTGGCGTATCTGCTGACGCGATGAGCAAGCGCAGCGGCTCCAACGTGGCATGTCGATGCGGGCCGGTCGCCACGTCCCATGGATGAACGAGTCGGCCAATCGCCGCTGATCGGCTTTCAGAGCTGGCACTGCGCCAGGCTGCCCAGGCGAATGGCCCGCCTGTCTGAGGCCAAAGCAACTGCGAAAGGGAAGCTAACCACCTGGGTGCGCGGAGCTACGCCAGTCCACAAGGCGCAGGTGCTCGACGCGCGCGAACTCGTCGGCGTTGTGCGTGACGAGCGTGAGGTGGCGAGCGCGGGTAACGGCCGCTAGCATGGCATCGCACAGCCCGATCGGGCGACCCGCCGTCTCGAGCTCGGCGCGCACCCGACCCGTCTCGCGCGCGTCAGCCTCAGTGTATTCCAGCACGCTGATCGCGCCGATCAGCTGCTCGAGAAGGGAAGCGATGCGTCGGGCGCGCGGCGGGTTGCGTGCCAAGCCGTAGGCGATCTCCGTGACCGTGACGCTAGGGACTGCCAAGTGCGCGGGCGCGGTGGCGCGCAGGCGATGCTGCACTTCCGGCTCGCCGCGCACGAAGTCGCTGATTACGTTCGTGTCGAGCAGCAGCCGGACGGTCATTGCGCAATCGACGCGTCGAACGGACCTCCTCGGTCGGCCGAGGCATCGTCCGGGCGCAAGGACTCGAACGGTGGCCAGTCGGCGTCGCCCGTCCCGTGCAGGACGTCGTCGGGCCAAGCGCCTGGGCGCAGCCGCGCGACATGCGCCGTGAGCGCTTCGCGGATGATTGCGCTGCGCGAGCTGCGCTGCTCGGTGGCCAGCCGGTCAACGGCCCGCACCAAGTCGTCCGGCAAGTAGGAGCTAACGTTCATCTGACGGTTATCTGTGTGTTATATATGTGCCGCAAGCCCAAGCGTACGGCCGTCTCCAAGGTCTGAGTGTCCCCGCTAAGTCGTCCGCCCTGAAAAACCGGCTATAGCCAGTGGTGCCAGGCGATCTGCGCTGGCGTTGGGGGTGCGGAATCGCCAGAATGCAGGGCTTGATGGGCCAAAAGCTTGTGATTTGCCATGGTGCCGCGCACGACCCCGAGATCGACCCAGCCGGTGCCGGGGCGCCAGCGGTTGGCCGACTTGATCGACCCGCACCACCGGCTGGCGCGCCTGGCGGGGTTCATTGACTGGAGCGCGATCAAAGCGCGCTTCAGAGTGCTGTACGTAGCCGGTGTGGGCCGCCCAGGCGTGCCGATCCGGCTGATGGTGGGGCTGCACTACTTGAAGCACGCGTTTGACCTGTCCGACGAGGAATCGCTCTGACGGCGCGGCTTGGCTAGCCCGCCACCGATGGCAGCGCGTGCAGCGGCGGAACCCCCGAGGACCTGTCCCAGAGTGCTATCTGCTTCCGGGCCAGCCGTCTTGCATGACTCAAGGCGGCGCCGCTGCGCAGCAGTGCTTGAACTTGCGCCCCGAGCCGCATGGGCAAGGATCGTTGCGACCCACCTTGGGTGCACCGCGCCGAACGGGGCCAGCGGCCGACAGTGGCTGGCGGCGGGCCGGCTCGAAGTACCGGTACGCACGCGCAAGGCCCGCTGCCATGTGCACGAGCACGTCCTCGCGCTTCTCGGTGGTCAGCGGCGGCGGCCGAAGCTCGGGGTCGGCGTCGTGCTCGTGCCCCAAGATCATCATCGGCAGCAAGGCGCCGGCTTCGTTGTCGTCGTCGAAGAGCGCGTCCCAGCTGCCTGGGCGCGCCTGCACCCCGTGCAGGAAGCCCTGCGCCCAGTCGTTGCCGCGCGTCACGCCTGCCTCGTCCTCGTACAGCAGCGGCAGGTAGACGCTGCGGCCGTCAAGGCTCGCCTCAAGCTGCGTGGCGATCACGTTCCAGTGCCGCGCAAGCAGCGACAGGAGCGTGCGGGCCTCGTCCTGCGACTCGAGCACGGTGTCGTCACCGAGCAGTTCCTGCGCCGCCTCGGCGAGCGACACCAGCTCGGGCCCGGCGATGAGCGCGCAGAAGTAGCCGTCGACCCACTCGAGCGAACGCGTACCCGGCGCGCGCGCAAGGACACCGTTCACCCAGTCGCACTCGGCGTCGGTCAGCGTCATCGGGTCGGCATCGAAGTTCATGGTGGTGCCCAAAAGGAGCTGTCCCTACGGCAAGGCAGTATCGCAGCAGCAGGATTAATCGAAGCAGCATCGCCACCCAGGCGCGACCTCACTTTGCAGCTGGGTCCGCGGCGACGACGATGCCGACACCTGCGCTGACACAGCGCTGGTGGCGGGGAAATCCGCCTCGAGCGCCGGCTGCCTGCTGCTCCCGAAACTCACGCCGCACGCGATGCTCCCGCGGGCGCGGCGCCCCGCCGGAATACGTTCAAGAAACTGCGGCCGCTGCTCACCAACTACTTGCTCAACGGAATGGCGGTGTCCCGGCTCTGCAGAGCTAGCAAGCGGCCGCCAACCTGGTGACACGATAAGGCTGGGGGCTTTTAGCGCTTGCGCTTCCAAGTCCGATAGCCCACTGGCTCCTGTGCCTTGACGTAGCCCGCGACGGCCGACGTCGTCACCAAGATAGGCTCGCGCAGGTCAGACCGGTAGGTGATCAGTTCGCGTGATACGGCATGGAGTCGGCGGACATGCGCACGGTATGCGCTCAGCCATTGCGCCGGGCTCAGCAGTTGACCGGCCAGGGCCGACAAGGCGTCGCCCGTCACGAAGCACATGCGGTGGTGAGCGCCGCTCCAGACGCTGAAGAGCACGCCCTCGCCGGCGACCCGAGCGGGTCGGTGCCGCTCGAACTGCTCGCCACGGGCATCGCTGTCTGGTGGCGGCCAAGGCGGCACGTGCAGCAGCCCTGCGGCAAGTCTCTCGTCGTCCGTCATGGGATCAGAACATCGCGAGCGTCAAGGCTACCACCGCGCCTCGCCATGCGAAGGTCCTGCCGCAACAATGGAAATGACCTTCACAGCTTCAGGTGTCCGCCATTCGCGCGGCTGGCCGCAAGCTAGCGCGCGGCTGCGCTCACCCGATTGCGTCCCGCGCGCTTGGCCGCGTACAGCGCATCATCGGCACGCGCAATAAGGTCAGCGGCCTGGTCGGAGGGGGCGAATTCGGCCACCCCGCACGAAACCGTGATTCCGCCCACGACCTCCCGGGTGTCGGCGCGGCGGATGCGGATCGCTTCGATCGCTGCCCTGAGTTGTTCGGCCAACCGGATCGCGCCCGTCAGCGGCGTCTGTGGCAGTAGTACGGCGAACTCCTCGCCGCCATAGCGCGCGACCAGATCTCGCCCCTTGACGTGGCGTGTGAGCACCTCGCCGATCGTTCTCAAAACGCGATCGCCGAAGACATGCCCGCGCTCGTCGTTGATGCGCTTGAAGTGATCCGCATCGACCATGACGAGGGTGAGCGGCTCGCCGCTTGCGCGAGCCGCATTCATTGCCGCCTCGAGCGTTTCATCGAACGCGCGTCGGTTCAGTACACGCGTCAGCGCGTCCAGGCGCGCTTCGGTGCGCGCCGTATCGAGCTGCTCACGAAGCGCGGTGGCCTGCGCTTCGGCCTCGGCAAGCCGCGCGTCCAGGCCGTCCAGCGCGCTATTCAGACGGCCCAGTTGCTTGCCAAGCACGACAAGCTCGGCAGCGGCGTCGTCCGTCGTTTCAAGCCGCGCAGAAGTGTCCGCGATCCCGATCTTGACGGCATCGGCCTGGGCCCGCGTCTCGGCGCTCGAGCCTGCAGTGCGGGCAAGCAACGTCGTGAGCGCATCGCGGACGCGATCGATCGCCTCGCTGCCAGCCGCATCGAATAGCTCGCGGCACAGCGCCCTTGTGCGCTCGCCGGAGATGCGTTCGCCCGAGCGCACGATACCGTCCAACTCGGCGGCCGCCGTGCACTGGGCCGCGCCTCCCGCGTAGCTGTACCACAGAGCGTAACTTGAGGGACCGAAGTCGGCCGCATGGCGCGACATCACGGGCAGTGCCTGACGCATCTGCTCGTTGCTCGCAGCCCGATCGACGGGGCGGAAAAAACTCGGATCCAAGGTGCTTCCTTGCCAGTTCAGGGTTAGCGGGTCCGCTTTCGACGCGGTTGACCGGATCGCGCTCTCGGTGAGCGCGCCGCCGGTGCGCTGGGTTGAACCGCCCGGCGGATGAGAATAACAATACCTGTAACTGCAGTGATTGCGTCACTACCATCCGTCGACCAATCGATTTAGCGCGAACGGCACCTTGGAAACAACCCGACTCAACGACCCGACGGCATTGCGTGAGCCAGCGCGCTGCACCTGCTTACGGGCACGCAAGCTCGCGCGGCGCATTGGCGCCATGTACGACGAGGCGCTCGCGCCGACGGGGCTGACAGCCAACCAGTTCTCGTTGCTTGCGCACGCTGCGAACGGGCCCGACGCATCGATTGGCGACCTGGCCGAGCGGCTCGCCATGGACCCCACGACGCTGCGGCGCAGCATCGCTCCGCTTGCAGCGCGCGGCCTGCTGGTGCTGAAGACAGACGTTGGCGACCGCAGAATCAAGCGCGTAGGAACGACACCCGCCGGTCACGATTTGTACTGCGTTGCGATCGACGCGTGGCGCAAGGCGCAAGTCACCGTCGACGCTGCCTTGAGCGACGCGGACCTGGGTCATCTGAACGTAGTGCTCGACCGCGCGATCGCGGTAATCGAAGGATGCGCGGGATGAATGGTCCACTACGGGACTACGTTCGCCGACGGCCCCAACCCGACGTTGGAAAAGCGGCTCCGCAGAATCGATCATGAATGCGCAACCCGGTGCAGTGGTCGGCCAGCCTGCCTTGGCATCTGCGAAGCGTCCGCACGGGCGCGCAAGGCTCCAACTGCTGCTTCTCCCAGCGACGATCGCCGCCTTGCTGATCCTTGTATGGGTCGCAGCGCTGCAGCACATAGCCAAGCAGGCCACCGCAGCCAGCCGCCACGCCGCGACCGAGGCCGACGCCTGGGCAGAGCGTCTGACCGAGCGAACCGGGCGAATCCTGCAGCGCATCGACCAGGCCTCGCACATCGTGGCGCGCGAAGTCAGCCAGGGGCGTCCGGTCGACTTGAACGAACTCGTCCGCTCGGGTGCGATCGGCGTCGATGGAAGCCTGCTCATCACGTTGGCCGATCCGGCGGGCCGGCTCGTTGCCTCGACGCAGCCGTTCACGAAACCGATCACTGTCTCGGACCGCGAGGAGTTTTGCATCCACCTGGAATCAGGGGCGGATCGGCTCTACATCGGCAAGCCGCTTCTGAGCCGGGTGCTCGACCGTCCGGTGTTGCAGATGTCGCGCCGCCTGACGCTGCCCGACGGTCGCCTGGGTGGGGTAGTGGGCTTCGGGCTGGACCCGGCTGCGCTCACCGAACGGTTCTTGCCGGCTGCGCTTGGTCCGAATGCCATTGCAGCGATTGTCGACCACAACGGCGTCGTGCTCTCGGCACGCCGTGGCAGCGCTGCCTTGGCGGACAAGTCCATCGATGCGGCTGCATTGGAGCGCCTGGGCATCAGCGGCACGGCCCACCTCGAAGCGCGCGTCGGCCCGCTTGACCAGATGATGCGCTTCACAAGAGTTCTGCCGCTTGCGGACCTGCCCGTGTGGGCGGTGGTGAGCGTCGCGCAGGATGACGCGCTTGCAGCGGCCGATGCACACGCGATCACGGTTCGGCTGCGGTCAAGCGTTGCGTCGGCCGTCTTGCTGCTCCTCGGTGCGCTCCTTGTCCGCCAGATGAACCGCATCGAGCGCGCACGAGCGGACTACGCAGCCGCGATCGGCACGAGCCTTGACGGGTTTTTTCTGCTCGACGCGGTGAGGAATCCGCACGGCGAGATCTCCGACTTCATTGTGAAGGACGTGAACGAGCGCGGAGCGGCGCTTTTTCGACGACCGCGTCAGGCGCTGATCGGGCAGCGCCTGACCGTCTTGCTTCCCAGCGCTGCTCCGAGTGGATTCCTGGGCGACTGCATTGCGGTGGCCAGAACCGGCACTCCGCTTGAGCAAGAGTTCCGTGTTCCGGAGCCGCAACTCGCAGCCCGCTGGATTCGTCATCTGGTACTGCCCGTGCCGCGGGGGATCGCGATCTCGTCGCGTGACGTGACCCAGGCCAAGGAAGCCGAAATCGAGACGCGTCGTGGCCGAGCGTTGCTGCACGCGATCCTGGACCACTTGCCGATCGGCGTGAGCGCCAAGAGCGCTCGCGAGCAGGACTTCGGCACGTTCCTCTTCAACAACGCCGCTTCGAGGCACCTGTTCGGGGCGCTGCCCGGAGGGGAACTCGGCCGCACGCTGCACGACTTGCAGCCCGCTGCGATTGCCGATCGCATGACGGTGATCTCGCGGGAGGTGGTCCAGACCCGCGCTCTGGTGCACCTGCAGGAATTGGCGCTAGAAACGGCCGCAGGTCTGCGCTGGGTCAACATCACGAAGGTTCCAGTAGCGAGCGCTGATGGCACGGTCGATCGCGTGGTCACGCTTGCCGAGGACGTCACGCAACGCAAGGCAGACGAAGACCGCCTTCGCGCCGCCCAGGCGGAGCTGCAGCGCATGGCGTTGCATGACGCGCTCACAGGCCTGCCCAACCGGGCTGCATTCCAGGCGCACCTTGAGCAGTCGGTGCAGCGTGCGGCCGCCGCCAACGATGCCTTCGCGATACTGTTCATTGATCTGGACAACTTCAAGACCGTCAACGACACGCTGGGCCACGAGGCCGGCGACGAGTTGTTGCGCGAGGTCGCGGCGCGCCTGACCCAAGCGGTGCGCAAGTCGGACGTGGTCTGCCGTCTGGGTGGCGATGAATTCACTGTCGTGGTCGACCCGCTCGGGCACCCAGACGATGTCACCGTCGTGTGCGAGCACATCGCGCAAGCGCTCCATCGGCCGGCCACGATCGCCGGGCGGCGCGTGCAGGTGAGCGGGTCGATCGGGGTGTGCGTCTATCCGAGGGACGGCGGTGACGTCAGCGCCTTGCTGCGCGGTGCCGACCTGGCGATGTACCAGGTCAAGGCCGTCGGCAAGAACGGTTACGCTTTCTACCAGTCCGACATGGTGCGGGCAGCGAGTATTCGACTGACGATCGAGCAGGAGCTGCGCGAGGCGATCGCCGCGGGCGAGCTTCGCTTGGTCTACCAGCCAAAGCGCCGGCTTGCCGACAACGCCCTCGAAGGCTTCGAGGCGCTCGTGCGCTGGCATCACCCGCAGCGCGGCGAGGTGATGCCGGGCGAGTTCATTCCGGTGGCCGAGCAGACCGACCTGATCGTGGAGCTCGGCGATTGGGTGATCCGCGCTGCCTGCGGTCAGGTGCGCCAGTGGCGCGACGCCGGCTACGAGACCGTCCCCGTCGCCGTCAACGTGGCCGCGCGTCAGCTGCAGCGCGGCGACTTGATCGGGACGATCGCCGCTGCGCTTCACGAGGCGGGCCTGGAGCCCGCGGCGCTTCAGCTGGAGCTGACCGAAAGCGCGATGCTCACCGACCCCATGCGTGCGCGCGCCATCCTCTCGGAGCTTGAAGCGCTGGGCGTTGTGGTGGCGATCGACGACTTCGGCACGGGCGAGGCGTCGCTTGCGCGCCTGATCGAGATGCCCGTGACGACGCTTAAGATCGACCGCTCGCTGCTGCTTGCTGCCGAGCGCGGCACCGATGGGCTCGTGCTTTTCGAGGGGACTGCGGCTCTTGTTCGCCGGCTGGGCTTTCGGACCGTTGTCGAAGGAATCGAGTCAGAAGCCCAACTCGCGCTTGCGACGCGCTGCGGTTGCGACGCGGGACAGGGGTACCACCTCGGTCGCCCGGTTCCCGCAGCGGTCGCCGAAGCCGGGTTGCGCCTCGGACTGCCGGCAGCCGCACAGTCACGTCAGCCCGGTGTGATTGTCGTGTAGGAAGAGCAGAAGATACTGTCAGTAGGCGCTCGAAGTGGGCGTAACTCAACGCCCCCGGCGACTTCGACGCGACAACGCCCAATCCGCGCTGCAGGATGCGACGCGCCTACAGCCAGCGGCGGCACTGCGCACTGCCGCACCGGCAAGCGAGAGCCCCGTTGTGATGCGTGACCCCGTAGTTGCAGGTCAGCTCCTCGCCCACGGCGACGGCGCGCAGCGCGTAGAGCTCGATCCGCCCGTAGGCGATCCGCAAGAAGCAGTTCGGCGTGCAGCCGTGGTTCACGTAGCGGATCGGCGAGGTCGAGTCGCTTGCATCGATAGCCAAGGCATTCGAGATCTCCACGATGGCAATCTCGGCCTGCCCGCGCGCCCGACGGCGTGCGGCCCGAACGCTGATGCGCTCGCCGGTCAGCTCGCCGATCTTGCTGCGAGGCGCAATCGGCGCCAGCGCAAACGCGCCGCGCCCGCTGATGCGGCTGCGCCGCACGGCTAGCGGCACGCGAAGTTCTGGCTGGGGCGTGAATGCCAGGCCCGGTCGAGGGCGGGGCGGTCGGGATAGGGGTGGGGACAGGGCAGAGCGCGTCATGGACGGCGAGCGTACCGCACCGTTTGGGCAAGCCGCCTTAATTGCAGCCCTGCCGCTTGCGGCCTCGCTCGTCGTCCAACTTCAGGCCTTGGCTCGTTCTGTACTTGCGGGCTCTGCACAATCGAAGCGCAATGTCGACTCGATCACAGCGCGCTGCCCGGCGAGCCTCGATACTGGGCTTTCCATGTCGCACGACGAAGCCAATCGCCTTTGGGCCGCCCGGCTGCTGTCCACACAGCTGGCCCGAGCTGACGTCGTCGAGGCCGTCTACCGCGGCACCGATCTGGCGTTGGCCGGCTTCGTGGGGCGAGCGTCGGTGTGGGTGGTCGTCGGCAACGCCGACGGCATGGCGCTGCTGGCCCCGCAGGCGCTGGTGAGCGACCCGCTGGCGGCAGACCCGGCTCAGGCTGCGCCGCTGTCGGACTTCGACACGATCACGCAACCGGGGCACCCGCCAGAAGAGCCGTAGGCGGGCCCAAGCGTTCGGTGCGGCGCTGCCGCGCGCCCTGTATCCTCGGTGCGAAGACCTTCTTGGCGCCGCCTGATGCGGCCAATCCTCCGCATGACGCCCCTATCCGCCCGCCGCTGGATCCCGCCGTGGCTCAACGACACCGAGCGCGCCCATGTCGAGGCGCTCGATGCGGCCTTGGGCGCGCTCGATGCGAGCGCCGCCCTGCAGGCCGGTGACGCGAGACACGCCGGCGTCCTAGCTGCGATCGCGGCCCGCTTTGCCGGCCGCCGCGTGCTGGGCCCGTTCGAGTCGGGTACGACCACCGCTGCCCGGCGTGGCGCGCTGCGGGTCGATGAGGCGGGAAACCTGACTCACGTCACCGACGACCTGCAGGCCTCGGTTGACGAGCGCGCAGCAGTGATGGGCTGGAAGAAGGCGCTGCAGACGGCCGACCCGCCGGCAGCAGGGGCGATCCTGCGGGCACTGCACGCCGAACTCGTCTTGCTGCGCCTGGTGCAGACCGAGACCGAGTACCGCAACTTTCGCGTCGCTGTGCTGCCAGCAAGCCCTGCGGGGCCAGCCGACTTCATGCAGGTGGAGTTCGGTGTGGGCGCCACCCGCATTCGAGGACAGATTCCCGACCCCGAGTACCAGGCGTACTGGAACAGGCCGCAGCAGTTGCTGGAGCCGTCCATGGATGCGCAGCCGGCCTGGGCAGCGCCGCTTGTCGGCCGCGCAATCGACGGGCCGCGCTATAGCGCCGGCTGCGTGCTCGACATCGGGCGGTTTGCGGAACTGGCGCGCCGCGCGTTCGACGCCCAGCACGCCCGCATGCTCGAGCACCGGGCGCGATACACCGAGATCGATCCGGCCAGCGGCAGCCAGCGCTCGCACGAGGCCTCGATCGGCGAGCGCCATCCGCAGGAAAAAGAGCGTCGCGAGCGCTTTGCGCGCTGGTGCCATGCGTGGGAGGCGACCCAAGCCGACGTCACGGGTCCTACCCAGGGGCTGCCGATGGCGGCCTTCTGGACGGTCGATGCCAAGCGCTATTCCAGCGGCGACAGCGGCACTGAGGACACCTACGAGATCATCCCGCAGTGGGTCTGGCCCGTGGCAGGCGTCTCGCGGATCCCGCAGGCCGTCCGAGACTGGGACGGCGACCCGGCCCGCGACGAGGAGAATCCGGTCGAGTTGCACGGGCTGACCTGGGACCGCGGCTCGCGGTTCCCTCCCCGCATCAACCAACACGAGCAGTCCGACCATGAGCTGATGGCGGCGCTCGAGCGGTTCGACACCGCGATTGGACGCTCGGGCGCGTGGTTCTTCTTTGCGCTGCACGGCAACCGCATCGGCGCCTGGGCGATCCAGCAGGTGGCCGATGCGATCAAGTTGGGCAGGATCCGTCTGCCGGGATCGCTCGAGCGGGCCGTGCTCGAGTGGGACCGGCTGAACTTCGCCTTCTAGGCCATTGGCCCGGCATCCCGACGCATGGCTGCCAAGCCCATGAAGAGCCTGCAAGCGCCGCCAGACAAGGCCAGGCAGCCTGCAGCACGCCCAAGGGCCTACGTGCTGCGGATCGAACTCGCTTACCTCACACCCGCCATCTGGCGCCGCGTCAGGGTCGACGACTCGGTGCTGCTGGCCGAACTACACCACGTCATCCAGGCCGCTTTTGGGTGGACCGACGCCCACCTGCACGAGTTCCGGGTTGCCGACCGCGTCTACGCGACACCTGACGTCGAGGACCCGTTCTTCGAACGCGAGGTCATCGATGAGCGGCTCGTCGCGCTTCGCACGCTGCTCAAGCGCGGCACGCGCTTCGAGTATCTGTACGACTTCGGCGACGACTGGCTGCACCGCATCGAGGTCGAGCGCACGGTGGCCCGTGCAGAGCCCCTTGAGGTCGCGTACGTGGAGGCTGGCGAGCGGGCTTGTCCGCCCGAGGACTGCGGGGGCCCAAGCGCCTACCAGCGCTGGCTCGACACCCTGGCCAGCGATCCGGAAAGCCGCGAAGTCACCGAGTTCCTTACCTGGGCGGGCGCCGACTTCGATGCGGCGCGCTTCGATCGGTTCGCCGCCAACGCGGCGCTCGTCCGCATGGCCTGCAACGGCTGGGGCAAGGGCTGACGGCGGCGGGTGGCGTTGCAGGGCAGCCTGCGCAAGCCGCTCGCTCTTGGTGGTTGGTTGTTCGACCGCGCTTTAAGGGCGCCTGTCGAGGTCGCCGGCGTCCAGCCGCTTGCCGTCCCGCTCGAAGGCATGCGTGAGGGCTACGGCGCCCCAACCCTGGACAGACTCTGGCGGGCCGAGACTTCAGCGACGCACGAGCGTCTGGACGTCTGCCACCCGACAGCCGCCGCGCCGCCACCAGTCGCGCCGTGCTCGCGCATCGCGCCGCGGCAAGGCAGGCTGCCACCGGCGCTGCCTGCCTGCACGTCAGCGCACCCCGAATCCTTCTTGCCTGTCTGCTCCACCTATGCCTCGTTCCCGCGAGCCTGGTTTGCTGGAAGTCGTCGCGCGTGCGCCCTGGTGGGTTGGCGTCGTCTTGGCGGTGGCCAGCTTCGTGGCCCTGCGGGTGCTGGGTCAGGGGTGGGCCGAGACCAGCCCTCTGACCAAGGGGCTCGCGCCGGTCCTGGCGCTCTTCGGCAACGTGGCAGCGATCGTCTTCCTGTTTGCCGCGCTCGTGGCGTTCTTTCGCCGTCGGGCGCGCGCAGCGCTCCTCGACACCCAGACCGATCTCACCTCGATCCGGACGCTCGACTGGAGCCGCTTCGAGTCGCTCGTGGCGGAAAGTTACGCGCGCCAGGGCTGGCGTGTGGAGCACACTGGACGCGCCGGCCCGGACGGGGGCGTGGATCTGCGGCTGCGCCGCGCGGGCGAACTGGTGCTCGTGCAGTGCAAGCACTGGCGCTCCACTCGCGTGGGCGTTGTGCCGGTGCGCGAGCTCTTTGGCGTGCTGGCGGCCGAAGGGGCAGGGCGCGCCGTGTTGGTCTGCTCTGGCACCTTCACGGCTGATGCGCTTGCCTTCGCCCGCGACAAGCCGATCGAGCTCGTTGACGGGGCAGCGCTGGCGGCGCTTGTCGCCGATGTCCGCAAGGCTGGCGCGGCGGCCGCAGCCGTCGACATGCTCCCCGCCGAGCCAGACGTTACCGACCAGGCGATCGCCTGTCCGAGATGCGGTGCTGACATGCTCCCGCGCACTGCGCAACGCGGGCCGACCGCCGGGTCGACCTTCTGGGGCTGCTCGCGCTTTCCGAGCTGCCGCGGAGTCCGCTCCGCTGACGCCTGACCGCCGGCTGGGCCGAAGCTGAGGATCAACGCCAACAGGCGCCAGCGTCAGTCCGGTGACGCCGCGCTTGGCAGCAGCTCGACGCCGAACTGGTCGAGAAGGGCCGGGAAGTCCGGGTGTGCCGCGAGCGCAAGCGGCTGCGGATCACACGCCACGGCGCAGCCCTCGAAGAGCGCCACCGCCCGGTGCGTGTTCAGCTGGCGGCTGACATAAACGATGCCGTCGGCCTGCGGCAGCTGCGCATGCACGGCAGCCGAGACCTGCCTCGAGGGCAGGTAGTTGTCCGAGGCGCTCAGGTCGTTGTTCAGCCCCAGCCGCTTGAGCGCACTGCCGGTCAAATCCGCGAGCCGAAGCGGCTGGCCCGTCGAGCGCCCGAAGCGGACGATGAACCGCTCGTCGATGCGTCGCTGGTCGATCACCCAGCGCCCGTCGATGAACGCGCCCTGCTCGTGCAGCACGGTTTCCGCAAACGCCACGTCGAGGCGCTCGGCGCCGTAGGTCACGCCGTACACCCCGGCTGGGTCGTCGAAGCGGTAACGCCGCCCCCGGCCCCAGTAGGGCTCGGTCGCTGGACAGCGTGTGAGGCGAATGAGGCTCGCAGCCTCGATCTCGACGAGCGGCCACTGGCCCGACGCGTGTGCAGCCGCCAAGTCTCCAGGCGGCCTCAATCCTGCGACCAGCCGGCAGCCAGGCGCACCACGTCGTCATGCTGGTCGGCCGCGGCGTCGGCCGGCGTGCGGCCGCCAAGCGCGCCGTGCCGATGCAGTAGGAACAGCAGCTTCCTCGAAGGATCGGCATCACCAAGTGCGGCGTTGAGCTGGGCAAATGCCCTGCGTTCGAACTTCAGCATCTCGGCCGGGTACCAGTGCTGGCCCTTGACCCAAAGCGAGAACACCTCGCCGCGGGCGCGGGCCGCGTCGAGCGTCTGGCGCCGGATCGCCCAGGCCTCGGCCACGGTGGCGCTGTCGACGAGCGTGCCGTCGCGGGTCCAGGCAACGAGCCGCGCTTCGCCGCGGGCCTGAGCTCGGGCCAACGCGGCGTCGCGCGTCGGGTCAGGCTGGCTGAAAGCCTCCGCTGCGTCGGATGCCAGTTGAACGCCGGGCACTGCCGCCGGCCGCTCGACTGCAACGCCTGCATCCTGCAGCGCCTCGTAGAGACTCTCCAGCATAGCGGCGGCCGCGCGCTTGCGGTCATGCTCCGGCACTCCGGCAACCTGCCTAGCCAGATCCTTGGTCTGCGGCCGCCATGCCGCTGGATCGATTGCCGCCAACGTGGAAGCGCCCATTAGCGAAAGCTTCTATGCGGTTTGCAATACGTCTGCTTGGCGCATGATAGCAGATAGCGCCAATCAAGCCAACATAGCAAACAGAAACTGCTGTGCGGATGACTTTGACTGTCCAAGCGTCCGACATACCACTGTCAGGTCCGGCTACCAAGGCTTCCAGCGCCAGCCTCCTCTGCCGTCGGTCGTTCGGCTTGCGTCGGCACCTCGCGGATGCACGAACCGCATCGTGCCAACCCACCGCTCGAATCCGTACGAACTGCGCGCAAGCGCCCCGTTGCCCGGCTGGCGCCGGCCCCAGCCAGCCGATTCCAGCAGGCGGCTGGAACCGGAGGGGGGGCAACGGCGGGGAGGGGTCAGTTTATTTCTGCTAGCTGTCGTACCGGTTTTCGGGGCCGGCCGAACACAGCTAGTTACGCAGCGAATTCGTTCCAGAGCCGTCCACAGCCTCGAAGCGGTGCCCCCTTTCCCGAGTAGCGCCGGCACCTGTACAGTGCGGCGCACGCGTTTTGGAGACAGATTCCGTGTTTGAGATAGCCTCTGTGCTTTTCGCGGTCGTCGCGGCCGTTCTTTACGTCCAAATGCGCAAGGAGCGTCTTGCCGCGCGGCAGACACTCGCCGCGCAGGTGCAGAGCCAAGAGCAGCACGCCGCGCAACTCGCGGCGGCGCTGCACGCCGCGCAGATTGAAGCGGAGTCGCTCGCGCCGTATCGTGGCATCCGCGACCTGGATGCCGAAATGCAGAAGCTGCGCCGTGACGCAGAAAGCGAGCTTGCGGCGGCTCACGAGCAAGCTGCCCAGATTATCTCGACCGCGCAGGCCGAAGCGGCCCACGCGGCCGAGCAGGCGCGCTTAGCCGTCGCCGAGGCGTCGGACAGAGCGACCGAGATCAAGCGCGAGGCGGCCGTCGCAGCCAAAGCGCGCAGCGACGCGGCTGAGCAAAGAGCGGCCGAGGCGAGCGCAATGGCTGCCAAGCTGATCGAAGACGCCAAGACGCGCGCCGAGGAGATTGCTGGCGACGCCTATCGCGCGCTCGAACGCTCAGAGTTCCTAGCGGCCACCGTGAAGGCTCTGGAAAACACGATCCGCGGCTATGGCGACAAGTATCTGATTCCGACCTACAGCATCCTCGACGAGCTGGGCGAAGCGTATTCGCACACAGAAGCTGGGCAGCAGCTGCGCAAGGCGCGCGATTACACCAAGTTGCTCGTGCAGCAGGGACGCGCTGCAAACTGCGAATATGTGGAAGCCATTCGACGGGAGACCGCCATCCGCTTTGCGATCGATGCTTTCAACGGGCGCGTGGACTCGATCCTGTCGCGCAGCAATTCCGACAATCTTGGCACGCTTGCCCAGCAGATCCGTGATGCCTATGCGCTCGTCGCGCACCACGGCGCGGCGTTTCGTAATGCTCGGGTAACCGACGAGTACTTGAACGCGCGGCTCGAAGAGCTGCGATGGGCGGTCGCCGCACAGGCGCTGCGCGAGCAGGAGCGCGAGGAGCAGCGGCGCATCCGGGAGCAGATCCGCGAGGAGGAGAAGGCGCGCCGCGAGATCGAGCGTGCGCTCAAGGAAGCGGCCAAGGAAGAGGAAGTGATCCGCCGGGCGATGGAGAAGGCGCAGGCGCAGGCGGCGCATGCAAACGCCGAGCAGCGCGTCCGCTTCGAGCAGCAGCTGCGCGATCTGGAGGAGCGATTGCACGAGGCCGAGGTCAAGAACCAGCGAGCGCTATCGATGGCGCAGCAGACCAAGGCGGGCCACGTTTACGTGATCTCGAACGTCGGGTCGTTCGGCGAGAATGTCTACAAGGTCGGCATGACTCGACGCCTCGAGCCATTGGATCGCATTCGCGAGCTGGGCGACGCAAGCGTGCCGTTCGGCTTCGACGTGCATGCGCTCATCTGGTCCGACGACGCTCCACGTCTGGAAACCTGGCTGCATAGGCGCTTTGTTCAAATGCAGATCAACAAGGTCAATCCGCGCAAGGAGTTCTTCCGGGTAGGTCTTGCCGAACTTCGCAAGGAGATTGAAGCCCAGGGTCTTCAGACATCGTGGACCATGGCAGCCGACGCCGCCGAATACCGCGAAAGTTTAGCGACCGAGCAGCGCATCGCTGCCGACGCGGTAGCGCGCGAGCAATGGATGCGCCAGCAACTGGACTACGAGGCGGATGCGGTGGCCCTAGAGGATGTCAGCGGGGAAGCGCCGGCTTGACGGCTGAACGCCTGAATTGGCTGACAAGGGCTGGGTCCGAGCTCTAACGTTGATCCGGCTGTCGGAGCTCACGCACGCCACCGGCTAATACAGCTAAACATCGTATGCCGCTGCGCTTGAACTGTGCCTGAAATGTGCGTAAACTGTGCCTTGTTTCAGTTCTTCCGAGCGCATTCGTCATGGCCGCCGTCTTTGCCGAACTCCTCGAGTTGACGCGGGAACCGGGCACGTCGCAGTTCTCCGCCGCCAGCATCGCCAGCCTCTTCGGCCTGCAGCAACAGGATCTGGCCGAGCTGGCAGGCGTGCACCGCAACACGCTGCGCACCCATCCGCAGTCACCTCGGCTGCAGGCCGCGCTGCGCGACCTGATGCGAGTGGTCTCAGCCGCCACGATGATTCAGCCCGATGTGCAGCGGGCCGTCTTTCTGATCAAGAACGAGCCCATCGCCACGTTCCGCCACAAGACGCTGCTGCAGCTCGTGCAGGAAGGCCGGACCGAGGACGCGATCGCCTACCTGGAGTCGATCAGCGCCGGCTTCGTTGGATGATTTTGTGTGACTCGCCGCCGGGCACGACGCTCTTTCGCGCGCACACGCCCCAGTGGGCAACCCAGCCCACGAGCGGCGCGGGCGCTGCGGCACGGGGCGGGCGTTTCAACCGCGCAGGCGTGGAGGCGCTGTACCTGTCGCTCGACGAGCTGACCGCGCTGCGCGAGTACCAGCAGACTTCGGCCTTCCTGCCGCCGTGCACGATGTGCTCGTACACCGTGGCGCTAAGCGGCCTGGTCGACCTGCGCCAGCTCCATCACGGCCAGCCATGGGACGAGCTGTGGCACGACTGGCGAGAGGACTGGCGCCACCTGCTGCTCGAGCGGCGCATCGAACCTCCGACCTGGGTGCTGGCCGATATGGTGCGGGCGCAGGGTCACACGGGCATCGTGTTCCCGAGCCTGACCCACGCAGGCGGCACGAACGTCGTGGTGTATGCGGATCGGCTTGGTGACGGCAATTCGGTGCGAGTGAACGATCCGGACGGGCGGCTGCCCCGCGACCAGTCGAGCTGGTCGCGTTCCGATGGCGTACGCTGACGTTCGGGCCTTTGAGCAAGCCCTTAGGTCTGCAGCTCGGCGGTTGCGACGTACCGGTCGCCTACCCAGTCGTAGAGCTGCACGCGCCCGACCGCGTTCAAGCGGTAACCCAAGAAGACGCCCAGCACGGCAGGACCCTTCAGGAAAAGGTGCACGCGCTTGAGCCCGTGGCGCGCACGGAGCTCGGCCAGCGATGCCTTGGCCTCCTGCGCCGCCCAGTGGAACTCTTCCGAGCTGGTGAGCGGGGCCGCACGCGTGAGCGTTCTCCGAGGCATCCCCTTCAAGGCGCCACTGCCGAAAGCGTCGATGTCGGCGCCCGCCGCAAGGGTGGCCGCTTCGACGACGAGCACGCCCTCATCCGCGACCCCCACTGCCGGCTCGTCCGAGCACGAGAACATTGGTCCAGGGGCAGCGCCGTAGTTGCCGGTCCTGAAAATCTCGTCGCGCTGCTTCACCTGCAGGTGCATCTCATGCGTCGCCTTCAAGTGTGCCCCAACGAAGCAAGCCAGGGACATCCTAAGCTGCCCAGGCAGGGCAACCGACCGCCTGGCGCGAGAGCCCAACAGGAACTCTCGAATCGCATCAATGCGCTGTCCCGCCGACGCCCAGTCGGCCCGCAGCCTCGCTTCGGCGCCGGCCGCCAGAAAGTCGGTCGCGTCCAGCCCAAGTTTACCTAACGATGGCGCACGCGAGTCCAGCGTGAGGCGGCTCGGAAGCGCCATCCAGTCGACCGAGGTGCCGACAACCTTGGCAATCGCCTGCTCGAGCGCGGCTCGGGAAACCGGCCCTAAGTGCGCGGCGTCAAATAGTCTCTTGAACTCCCCGGCCAGAGCCACTTGCTGGCGGCCAGACAAGTCCATGCCGAGCGACTCGAAGTGCTCGGCCAGCTTGCCCTTGAACACCGCATCGGCGTTGGCGCTGGAAAACTCGATGAAATCGACCCGCTCAATGATGAAGTCGGCCAACGTCGTCGACTGCCCGTTGTCGACAAGCCACCTGACAAGCTTCTGGCGTGTCTCCTCGATGATGCTGGAGTCGGTCGAGTACGAGCCGCCGACGCCGCGCAGTCGAGCCAGCATGTTCACCAGCGGCTGGAACTTGTCGACGTACTCCGAGCAGACCAGTCCGAACCTCTCGAACTCGTCCGGGGACGCCTCCCAGATGGTGTGGAACTGCTCCAGCTCCGCCCAGAGCTGCGACAAGGTCAGCCTGTTGCCTTTCGCTTCGAAGGCGTAGCGCTTGAACTGCCCGGGGCCGGCGAAGTAGCACGCCTCGACGTCGCCGAGCGCCTCGCTCACCACGTGGCTGAACGCGTCCTGGCTCAACCACTGCGGCAGATGCTGCAACGCGAAAGCGTCCTGGTACTCGAAGCCTTCTCGAGCGGTGGCGCCGCCCACGGCGTCGGCGTCAAGAAGGGTCTTGGGCATCGTCGGCCTCCAGGTGCAGCTCGCCTTCGCAGGCCGTGCCGTCGGGCAGGTAGGTCTGCACGGTGCCGGTCAGGGCGCCGCGCCCATCGAGTTTCACGATCATGAGCACAAGAAAGTTTGCTCCCATTGCCGGGTCGGTGACCAACGCCCGCATCGAGGCGTGGTCGGTGGCGCTGGGGATGGGGTAGAAGAGCGGGTGCGAGTGCCACTCGCCCAAGTAGTTGAACCGCGTGTAGTCGCAGGCGTGGCGGCGAAAGAAGCGGCGAAGTCCCGAGACGGACCTATCCGTAATTTTGTGGGCGAGGCATACCATGAGGAATCAAGGACATGGATATGCCGAAGAAGAGAAGATCGGTTGCCGCTCAGGCGGCAGCCCGCGGGCCGCTGCCTGAGCTGCCGGCTGGGATGCTTGATGGGGTGATCAAGGGGCCGATGAGTCCCGAGCAGGCCCAGGACCTGATGCTGGCGCTCAACAAGGCCGTGATCGAGCGGATCATGGGCGCCGAGATGAACGCGCACCTGGGCTACGCGCCGGGAGCATCCAAGCCCGAGGGTCAAGACAACGAACGCAACGGCGCCTCGGGCAAGACGGTGTTCACCGACCAGGGCGTGGTGCGCATCGACGTCCCGCGCGACCGCGAGGGCAGCTTCGAGCCGATCCTGATCCCCAAGCACGAGCGCAGGTTTCGCGGCTTTGACGAACGCATCATCGCCATGTACGCCCGCGGCATGAGCGTGCGCGAGATCCAGGCCTTCATCGCCGAGCAGTACGCCACCCGGGTCAGCCCCGAGTTCATCAGCTCGGTGACCGATGAGGTCATGGCCGAAGCGAGCGCCTGGCAGAGCCGGCCGCTCGAGCCGATGTACCCGGTGGTGTTCTTCGACGCCCTGCGGGTCAAGATCCGCAGTAAGCACCCGGCGAAGTCATCTTGAATGAGCCCTGCAGGCTAAGGAGCATTGTGTCCACGAAACTCGAGGTGGACACGTGCACACTACACAAGCGGATCTTCGGGACGGGCGCCAGCGCCGGCGACGCCATAGCGATGAGTTCAAGGCGCAGGTGGTCGCTGAGTGCGCGCGGCCCGGCGTGTCGATCGCGGCGATCGCGCTGCACCACGGCCTGAACGCGAACCTGTTGCGGCGTTGGGTGGCGCAGGCGGGCGTGGTCGGCGAGGAAGTGTCGCCGCTGCCGCCACAACGCCAGCATCAGCCGGGCAGCGCGCTGGCAGCGTTCGTGCCGGTGGCGATCGCAGCGCAGCCGGACGCGCTTGTGGGCGGCATCGAGATCGAGATCAAGCGCGGGGCGATGTCGGTGAGCATCAGCTGGCCGCTGTCGGCGGCGCCCGAGTGCAGCGCCTGGCTGCGCGAGTGGCTGCGGTGATTCGCATCGATGCGGTGTGGTTGGCGGTCGAGCCGCTGGACATGCGGGCCGGCACCGAGACGGCGCTTGCGCGCGTGGTCAAGGTGTTCGGCGAGGCACGCGCTCACCACGCGTATCTTTTTGCCAACCGGCGCGGCTCGCGCATGAAGGTGCTGGTGCACGACGGGCTGGGGATTTGGCTGTGCGCAAGGCGGCTGCACCAGGGCTCGTTCAGTTGGGCAGGCCCGGGGCCGATCAAGAAGGGCTTAGCCGAGTACATCGCCTATTACAACCGTGATCGAATTAAGCTGCGGCTCGACGGCATGAGCCCCATCGAATACCGCCTCAAGCATGCAGCATCGTAGGTCGTTCTGACTGTCCAACTTTCCGGGGTCAGATCAC
>ERZ1066118.331-NODE-331-length-47625-cov-19.121799_pt1 | contig 47625 bp, 63 predicted proteins | sample MGYA00382765_ERZ1066118 | MGnify/ENA primary metagenome ERZ1066118 (study PRJEB33369, sample SAMEA5778348) | biofilm metagenome | biome: Industrial cooling water; feature: Water cooling tower basin; material: Biofilm | place: United Arab Emirates | collected...
GCCTCAGATCGCGACTCACACTGCTCACCAGCGCATCCAAGTCGCTCGCGGGCGAGTCGTCTCTCACGGAATGCGCGCAGCCGGGAAGCAGGCACGCCACGATCATCACGAGCAGCAGTTTCAGGTTCATTGCGTCGGTCCTCTTCCGTTGCGTTGTTGAAGGTATCGCGCCCAGCAGACAGGCCAGCGTCAGTCTTGCCCCGGTCAGCATCCGCCTTTGCGCCATCAGCTGTGATGCCTGAGGTTGCCTCCATGGTCCTGCCGCGCGACTCGTTTTGCTCTGCTCCTGCCTTCCACTCCAGAACCTTGTTGCCTGCGAAGAGAAGGAGCGCCCCGACCGCGACTGCGATGATCAGCTTGATGGTTTCCGCACTGGCCTTGATCGTGCCCATCACACATCCTCTTCGCCGTCGCCACGGCTGATGTACTTCCACCACGGAGGCATGCCCGGCGTCGTCAGCCACGTCAAGGCGAAGCCCCACAGGCCGGTCAGCCGCATGATCGCATTCCAGTATGGAGCTGCGACGGTGAAGTATGAAGCGATGAGCATGATCATCGATACGCTCACCAGCAGCAGCCCGAGTCGCCGAGTCCACCAGCGCTTGCTGGTTTGCGTGCGCTTGATGTCATTGAGTCGGGCCACTGCGGTGACGAGGATGAACACGGCAGCGATACAGCAGACAATGTCGAACAGATTCACTTGTCACCTCCTTCGCTCTTCTTGGTGAATGAGAATTTGAACTCCTTGATGAACTGCTTGCCACGCTCGATGATCGTCGGCAGGAACCAACGCACGATTGCAGCACTCATCAAGGCGAACATGGACATGTTCTTGGTAGCCCAGTCCCAGTCCAGACCATCCGCCACCAGCACAGCCGTCGCGACGCCAAACACCATAGCAGCAAGCACTTGGCCAAACAGGTCACGACGGCTGGTCAGCGGATCGCCAAAGAACAGGGAGAGGACAGCGCCAGCACCCGCAGCTCCGAACACGGTCACCGGGACGCCCCAGACAGGCAGGGAGATGTAGGAATTGAAGGCGTCGAGGACAGGCGACGATGCAGCAGCAGTGCTGACCGTCGCAACAGAGAGCTTGATGAATGACACTATGGCTTCCCCCTTGTTCATGTGGCCTACCTCACCAGTTCAAAGTGAGGGCGATCTTTCGTGCCTTCCCAGTCGCCGCCCCATTCGATGGACACATCGAGTTCGCGCGCGGCATCCTTAAAGGCTTTGGCGATCTTCGGCCACAGACCGAGCTTGCCGTTGTCGTCATATTCTAGCTTGCCCCTGATGTAAGGAGCCACATCGAGGGCGCGACCGCTGAGGTGGTTGCCATTCTCCGGCTTGACCCACGTCACCTTGGCTTCGCCGGGGCGGGCGTACTCTGCCGGCACTCCGACCCGGACGCACTGCGCCGCCGTCCGCCCCTTCCCGTACAAGCGGCGCTGCTCATCGAGCGTTCGGCGACCCTGCGTGATGGCGAAGTCAACAGGACTCAGCTCCAGTGCTCGCCGCGCGACCCGCTGAAGGTCAGGGTGAACTGTCGCGAGGCGGTTGAGGCTGTTCTGGGAGAACTTGAATGTCATCGGAAACCTCCAGTTGCGCTATCAGGTTGTCAATCTCTGCTACTGCGTCGGTGAAGCGTTGTTGTTCAAGGCCGCAGACCCTGCAACCTGAGAGCTGGACGACCCGGATCATGCACTGATTGCGGGCCGTCCTGAGCGCTGTTATCGTCTTGTTGCTGACGATCATGCAATCCTCTTCAACGTGATGTTGTCTACGCTGAATTGAGAAGCGCCAATTCCGCGAATCGCAAAGCCAGCGCTAGCAGCTATTGCGACCAAATCTTCACTATAGGTTCCATTGGCGCTTCGATCTGGACCTGCCACGACAGTAGACCCTTGAAGCTGTGCATTGACAGTTCCAGACGCATAAGCACTAACTGTGTATGTCGCTCGATATGTTGCACCAGGCACCAGCGTCAGAGCCTGCGACAGAAGAGTTGCGGAGCCGGTGACGGCCTTCGATGCAACGCCAGAAGCAATCGTCCATCCAGTCCCCTTGGTCCAGTCGGTGTCAGCAGCAAAGGTTCCGTTGACAATCAAATTCTGGTCAGACACTTCAATCGTGCAGCGATCCCCGACGCGGCTCAGCAAGCCGTCGCGCCGCGATACCACTTCAACATCGAGAGTCCCTGTCATGCCAGCAACGTTAATTGTGGACGACGTTCCACTGACATAGGTATAGCCGCTCCAAGACCCTCCATTGAGACGAGTGCGAATGCCATAGTCCACACCAGCCTCTTGCGTTTCGCTGGCAGCATCATATTGAACCAAGGCAGTGGTCAAGCGGTTGCGCGCTCGCCATGCAACAGGCAACAGCGTCCCAGATGCACCTCCATAGAACGTCGCAGGGTTGCGACTCCCATTCAGCGTCACATAGTCGGGCGGTGCCGGGCGAAGGGCGCGCTGCGTCATCGTGAACACGTCAGTGCTTGCTGTCGCCGGGTCAAGCGTCGATGATGGCGTGGAATCAAGCAGTCGCAGCCTCCAAGTAGCAGTGTCAGCAAAGTAGCCCTCAAGCAAGTTGTCGGACTGCTGGATGAAGAAGCAGCGAGCGCCAGCAGCGTGATCTTCAAAGTCAGTATCCAACAGTGCTCGCCGGACATAGCGGAACGTGTAGGAGCCGTTGCCGTTGTCAATGATGTCGCCAGCGGACATGAGCTCATTGTCGATCAGCAGCAGCATCTGCCCAGTAGAGTCGAAGGAGGAAGAGCCAAGATCAATGAGAGATTGCGGGACATCCACCAACTCCAGAGTGAATGCGCCAGCAGCGTTGCTGTCATACCCGGTTGCGCGCGCGGTGGACGCAGGATAGGAAGCCGTCAGCACGCCGCTGCCGTAGTAGGGAGCATCCTCCAGCGCGCGGATCGGGTTGGCCCACCCTGAATCTGCGTTGGTTGTGATGTCTGCGTCGAAGTCTACTGACGCGCTTGACGGAGGCTTTGCCAGAGCCATCAGCAAGCCCTGCCCGGCAGTCGGTGGAATCGAAGCAAACTGCATGAACCAGTACGGCGCTTCAACGATCTTGCGAGTAGCAATCGGCAATGCCTCATCGCTGATCGGAGTCCAACCGCTACCAGTCGGCGGAGCAAACACAGCCAGAGCAGTCGCAAAGCGATCCTGAACTGCATTGATCGTGATGACGCCATCCACCAGCGTGCCCTTGTCGATCTTCTGAACGCGCATCACCATGTTGCTGATGCCATACGGCGCCCATTCAAAGATGAACACATCACCTGGCTTCAGAGTATTGGCCTTGCGATTGCATCGAATCTCAATCTGGAACAGAGGCACAGACAGGAGCGACAGCTGGCGAACAGCAAGTTGATTTGCCTCATCATTGACGAAGCATCCGGGAACGGAGATGTCAGTGTTCTTGACGCGGTTCTGGAAGTTGATGTTGGCGAAGTCTTGTGCCGTTGCCGCGCGGTCGGCGTAGTCGTTGGAGCGATCCTTGAAGGTGACACGGCATTGATTGTAGGTCTGGTCCCAAGTCGTCTTGGAGAATGAGACCAGCTCTTTGATCACAGACTGGTCAAGGGTCTGGAGCGTCTCAACGTCATAGTCGTTGCGGATCAGGACAGCAACCATCTTCCCGCTATCAGTATCCTGATACAAGATGCCGTCCGCGATGCGCATGACCTCTTCACACAAATCCTTGCCGGTGATGGACTGCTGAACCAGCAAGGACATGCCAAGGTTTTCGTTGTACAGCTTCTCTGCGCACGCCAGCCAAGAAGGCATGTCAATGTCATCAGTCGAAACGCCCGGCATGCCGAAGCGATCCGTGAAGCCAGCATACAGCAGCTCCATCGGGTTCACATCCAGCCCGTTCGGCATGATGCTGTAGGTTGCGTGGATGTTGGTGCTGTATCGGGACAGCTCTGCGTGAATTGCGTTGATGTTGGTGGTCGTTCCGAAGTAGAACCCTGAGGCGAGCGTGATGCCTGAGTTCTCCGGGTCATTGCCCATCCCCGGAACGAAGTTGCCACGGAACACAGTGCGACACTGACCGATGTAGGCAGGCACGTCCGGGTCCGACTTCTGCGCAAGGTAGGTGTTGCGCGTTTCATTGAAGTTGCCCGGATAGAAGTCAATCCTGCCAGCAAGACCGCCGCGCTGCTCCGGCCCGCCGAAGAGATTGGCCTTGCCGCTGATAGTCAGCGTCTGAGCCGTGCTAGCAGTGCCCTGCCAGAACACATACTTGTCCGACCACAGACGGCGAAGAATGACCGGGTGCGCTCCGCCAAGCGCCCAGCACAAGTCAAGCCCGATGTGGTACTTGTACCCAACAGTGACTTTCTTGGAGCTGAACAAGCCAGTCTTCTGCTTCTTCTTGATCGGGACAGGCGTGTAGTCGCCATACCACAGCGAGTTGGGGGAACGTTGGCGAATGGTCCCAAGGAACCACGCAACAGGGTCGCCCTCTTTTGAGCGTGGGAATTGGAAGTCGCCGAGGTTTGCCGCGCGCGCATTCTCCACCTTTGGCTTCGGCGCGGCAAGCACCAGCAACATTGCAACAACGATGATGACGATGGCTGCCCACATATTAGAACCCCGACTCAAAGAGATTGACGGGCGGGATCAGCGGATGGCCGCCGAAGCGCTCAGTGTTATTGTAGCGGGTCTTACAGTGCCCCTTCCAAGCGTGATCGCATCCTCGTGTTGCCTGTACAGGAGTGCCAGGGGCGATCCGCCCGAACGGGTAGTTGACGGTGAGCTCATTGTTGCCAGCGCCAGCGCCGATGATCATGCGGCGTTCATTCTGGCTTGGGATGAAAATCTCCCCGCCAACGAAGTCTGATGGCGGGAATGCGCCATAGCTGTTGAGCGTCACAACCTGCCCAGAAGACAGAACGGTGAGCACTGTCGTTGACACGCTGTTGGCAACCCGCGACACTCCGCAAGTATCCGGGTCAAACAAGACGTGATTGCAGGGGCTTTGATAGTAGAAGCTTGGGCAGCTCGCTCCAAGCACGCTGGAGAAGATCGACGGCACATCCAACTGGGCGTTGCGCCCCTTGATAGAGATGTTGGTAACAGGGCCGCGCCAGTACACCCGGAAGTTGCTCTCATATGGCAGCAACTCGCGATAGATGCGAATGATGTTGAGCAAGAGGCGCGGCGGCGTAGTCTGGAAGCCGTAGTCTGCTACCAAATCAGCGCTCACAGGCATCGTCACCTTGACTGCTGCGTTCTCTTCCGTGTTGGTACCTGCCTTGATGGATGATCGTGACAGGTTCGCAATCGGCAGATATGTGCGGCCGTCGAACAGGAAAGGCTCTGCTGCGCTGGTGTAGTAGTAGTTCTTGTAGGAGCCCAGAAACTCGTACAACTCAACAGGCATGCTGTCGTGTACGCTGTTCTCCATGTCATCGATCGCGCTCATTCTTTGACAGTCCTAGCGTTGAACTTGAGGATGGTGTCCAGAGCGTAATGCTCCAGCTCGATTGTATCGTCAGTGATGCGCTGCTTGAGCAAGTAGCTGACATCCTTGACTTGATCCCAACCTGCAGATGAAGGCAGAGATGGATTGAAGGTGATGCTGACGTTGCCCTCCGCGTTCTTGTTCGCGGCAGTCACCTCTGCGTAGTGGATGCGTGCTGCCGTGTTGATTGCGATGTAATGATAGGCAAGTGCAGGCCAGAAGTTGTCCACATAGGTCGGCCCGAGCAAGATCATTGAGTTTGCGCCAACGCCAACCGTCGCTGCCGGCAACTGGTCAGGCCGATACGTCGAGAGCAGGAAGTTGTTCAGGCTTCCCTTCATCTCATCAGCAAACAGCCTCCAGTAGTCCATCTCATCAACGCCGCTGCGATGGGTGCAAGCATAGCGCCCCATGCGTCGGATATTGAAGCTGAATCCAGTCTCCACTTTCGTGAAGTCCCAGTCAGTGATGACGTCAAACAAGCCAGTCTTGGCGTCGAGGATGTCTTGGCCGGTATCGAAGCTGTAACCAATATCATCATTCGCCAGCGGTCGGCGCTCCAGCACGTAGTAGCCTGCGAGCTGAGACAGCGTAGCACTTGCGCCGGGGCGAGTATGACTGGAGCGCGGATAGGTTGCGCTGCTGCTCATGCTCATCGTGCCGTAGTTGTTGACTGCCGGCCGATTGAGTGTGAGATTGTTCGGGATGATGCTGGCGAAGATCGCGATGACCTTGGTGCCTTTTGGAATCGCAGAGCTGAGCGGAGCCTTGGTGCTGGCACTGGTAGAGCCGATGGCATCGAGCTGGATCAGCGTCGCAAAGTTGTCCCCCATGAGCAACACATAGTCGTCATCACGCAGGTCCACCAGCGACGTATCAAACAGCAGCACAGTATCGCCCGCCGCAGCCGCAGCGGTCGTCGTCGTGCCATATTGGAAGTATGGAATGAACAGACGTCCAGAAGCACTGAACAGAGTCTTGTACTGATCGCGCAGCTCTGCCTCGCTCTCAAACACCAGCTTTGTGACCTGTGTACGGCGCGGGACGTTGAGCAGGCCGATCCTCTGCTCAGTGCCATCGGAAGATACTTGGATGTCAGTCAGCCACTTCCAGCGCTCGATGACTGGAACGTCCGGCACTGCCGGCAGCACAACTGCGCGGTTGCCGGTAATAACCACAGGGAGCGGGTCATTAACGTCAGAGAAGTCGAACAGCACCTGAGCGTTGATCTCAGGCGGTCCATTCGGACTGATGCGGATGTCATAGAACTTCTCTTGGAGCGGATTGAAGCTGTTGGGGGTGTCCTCTCCGACTACTGTGATGCCAGCGCCGTTGCTGATCAAGATGTCATTCAGCGTAGCATCTTGCTCATTGTAAGCGTTCCACAACGACACTTGGCGAACGACTGTGCTTGCCACAGTGCCCAACTCAATGCGATTGGGCAGGATATGGATGCGCTCATAGTAGTCATTCTTGAAGCTGTTCAGGCGAGTGCCGATGATGCCCCAGTTGTTAGCTGCAGCGATCTGAGCAGGACCGTTGCGCTTGGCAGTTGCTGGCAGGAACACTAGGTCCCAGAAGTCGTTGTTGAAGTGTGCCTCTGTATTGTCGTCCAGATCAGTGGACAAGTTCGGGTTGGTCGCTCCATAGAGCGGCGTCAGTACGGTGTAGCCGATGATGCCTGCCATGGTCGATCCTTACGGGTCATAGCGCAGTGCGATGCCAACGGTGCCGGAGTGATATGCTCCAGTTATCCAGTTCACGCCGTTTCGATTCTCCGTGTTTCGAGCATAGAGCGGGAAGCACTTCCACTGGTCAGAGCCGTAGGTGATGATGTCACCGGGGCTGGTGTTGTCCATGCGGAACATGCGCGCTCCGCGAAGGATTGCTACAGGAGTGAACAAGCTGTCAGTACGCTGCATGTTGACCTGCAGCGGAAGCAGCACTTCAGCTTCATTGTACAACGAAGGAAGCGCCATCATCAGAGAATCTGCTTGGAACTGATTGCGCAAGCCGCCTGCTGAGTTGTTGGCCTTAACGCGCCAAGCATCAGCCCCTTCCAGCCCGCAACGAATCGTTCCATTCCACCATCCACCATCGTTCAGGAAGTAGCCGCCGCACAACCCGGCATAAGGAGTTGGATACACGTAGCCGCTTCCTTGGGTGCTGCGAGAAGCACTCATGTACATCTTGGCCTGATCAGACGTTCCGCTGGTTCCTGCGAGGGTCTGCGCGCCAGAATATGATCCAGAGAGCCACAAGCCGTTCCCGCCGATGTCAGGAACGTCCGACTTGCCGAAGTGCAGGTGCTGGTACTTGTCGCCATTGTAGTTGATCACACAATAGAACTCTTCCGGCGTCGAGCTGTAGAAGAACTCATAGGTGATCGGGAACGTGATGGGCTGAGCCTGTGGACTGCCAATCTTTGCATAGGTCGCAGATGGATTGACCAACGCAGTACCGCTGACGCCAGTACCGCCGAACAAGAAGCAGCACGGCTGAGCATCATAGCCGACGCGCACTGAGATGTCACCCTTCGACAGCAAGCGCGAAGCAGATGGCGTCGGCGAGCCTGCCACGCCGGCAGTGTCACTGTAGCCTTGAGTGACAAGGAAGTTGACGATAGCAGTCATCAAATCAGAGAAGCTGCTAGCGCTGCCAGTAGAGTATGCCATCACTTCATCTCCATTGCAATAAAGTTGCCGAAGCCAGTGCGGCCATTGTCTTGGAGGACAACGTGAGCGCGCCCACCTGCCGCGAGGATTGCGTCAACAGCCTGAAGCGGAGTCATGCCAGTCTGATCGACGGGCGTGCCGCCTTGCTGGAGGACGTTCTCAGTTCCGTTGTTGAAGCCGGTGATATGAGTGATGCCATCTAGCTCGCCCCACACATTGCCCTTCGTCGCATCATCGTAGTTGAACAGGATGATCGCTTGAAGTTGATAGTTGGCTCCAGGCGGACGCATCAGCGTGGACAAGCCGCTTGACACGGTCCACGGTACGTGGAACTGCTGGGCATACACGCCATCAGGACGACGCATGTAGCAGCGTCCATAGTTCTGCGGGCTGCTCGATGTGAAACCGTAATAGCCATAGTACGGGAAGGTGATGTTGGTATCGGAGAAGCGGCGAGCCTCCTTGCCATCGAACGATGCGCCGCTGATCAGAGGCGATGGGAACTCGCCGGGGCGCGCATATGGCAGGAACTTGCCGACATAGAAGTGCGTGTACACTGGAGTGCCGACCTTGAAGCATCCGACGATCCGCTGCGCATTGGCCTGCAGGTAGTAGGTGACCGCATTGTTGTGGCACGGCGTGCCGCTCAAACGCGCCCCCGGCTGGAGCTCAAAGGTGTTGCCGGCGATGTAGCCGGTGAAGCACGACACTGCGATGTTGTAGTAGTTGCTCGGCACGCTCTGATAGGTCTTGAAGCCGATGTAGATGTCTTCAGTGCCAGACAAACCAGCGCTGTTGAGGATCAGCTCCTTGTCCGCTCCGCTCGTGTCATAGCGGAGCGTGGTCCATCCGTTCGCCTCTGCCAGCGTCTTGATTGCTGCCAGAACCTTGTAGTGGGCTTCATCACCAAGCCCGCCCGTCACAGTGCCAATTGCGTATCCCATTCTTCAGCCCTCAGGAGATGCCCAGCGCGCGCTTGAACGCGGCAGGGTCGGATTGCATATGATTCATGATCACGCCCTTGCCTGCTGCGGTATCCATCGCATCCACGGCGCGCTGCGGATCATCAACGTTGACAATTGTAACCGGAACAGTAACCTCCGGCGACTGCCCGGCATTCTCCAAAGCGCGTGCCTGAGACGGAGTGTTGACGTTGATCTTCTCGCCCGGAGTAGCGCGGAAGGCGACAAGCTGAGAGTCAGGGCCGCCAGAGCCGCCAACCGTCATCTCACCGCCAGTACGGAAGCCGGTAGAGGCAATCTGCGCAACGTTCGCTGCTGCCAGAGCCGCCTGTGCTGCTGCGAGCGGGATGTTGTACGGATACGGCGTCTCAGCCATGGTCTTCTGAACCGCCAGCACGCCATCGATGGTCGCCTGAACAATCGCAGCGGCTTTGCCGATCTGCGCCAGCTTCTTGTTCTCGCTCGTGGACAGCTGAGCGAGCGCTCCAAAGAACTGACGGGTGTAGTTGAGGCGCTGCTCCAGCAACTGCTGATCAGCTTGATTGCGAAGCATGCCAGCTGTCTGGCTGTTGATGATGGAGGCTTCTTCAAGAGCCTTGATCTGCTCGTACATCTGCGCGTGAAGCGCGACATATGCATCCATCTGCTCCTTCGTCCCCTCCAGATTCGCCCACGGCAGCATCTGCGACAGCCCACCAGCAATGTCGCCCGCGCCGAAACCGGACGTGGAATCTGCCAGCAGCTGCTTCATCGCCTCCACCTGCGCCCTGAACTCCTTCATCTGGCCTTCGATGGAACCCCCCTCCAGCTGATCACGCGCCTGCGCGATCCGGGCCAGCTCCTGCTCAACGACCAGCTTGGCACGCAGCGCATCCGTCTCTTCCTGCGTCAGCTTGACGCCATCGCGACGCAGCTGCTCAGTGAAGTTGAGCAGATCAGCCTCAATCTGGCGCTGATCATTGCTCAACTTGAGCAGGCTGATGTTCTCGTCCAAGTGACGGTTGATCGCTGCGAGCGGGTCGAGCTGATCACGCATCATGTCAGCCAGCTTGCCATAGGCTTCCGTCGCCGTCTGCTGGTCGATCAGACCGGCCTTGACCGCCTTGTTGAGAATCTCCTGCGCCTCTGCCAGCCGGCGCGTTGCAGCACCCACTGGATCGGCGGCGTCTAGGACGTTCTCTAGGGCGTTCTTGAGCCGCTCCAGCTCCCTCGCCGCCTTCTTCGCCGCGTCGGCGTCTACGGGCGGCGGCGGGGGCTTCCCGCCAGGGTTGAGCGACCCCTGAGCGCCGGCAGCCGCCTCGCGAGCCTTGCCAATCTCCTGAGCGCGCTTGATCCAGCCGTCCAGAATCGACTCCAGCCCGCTATCGCTCTGGCTCAGAATCTCCTGCTGGAATGCCTTGCTGAACACGTCGCCGGCAGAGGTCGCCGCCTCCTTGTAACCGTCGAGGTTGGACTTGATGGCTGCTTTGATGCCATCAATGTCGCCGTCAGCGATTGCCGACACGACGTTGCCCAGCTGCTTGAAGTTGTTGATCCAAGCGCCAATGAACTGGCTGATGACGGCGTGAACGCCCGCCATGACACCACGGATCGTGCCGCCGATCATGTCGAAGACTTGGACCACAACGCGCAGAATCTTCAGCCACGTTGACTCGCTCTGATGCTCATATCCGACGATGTCATTGAGCAGCTGGTCGAACGTCCCGGAGCTGGTCTGCGTCAACCAGCTGAAGAACTGAGCGGCGAGGTCCGCCACGGCAGTGATCGCCGGGCCGACAGACTCCCATGCCGCGCGCATCAGGTCGCCCAGCGTCGTGGTATCATCGATGCCCAGCTTGATCTCATCGCGCAGCATGTACAGCGTCGTGACCAGACCCGCGACGACCGCGACGACCGCGCCGATGGGGTTGGCCGCCATCAGCACCCACAGCCCGCGAATCTGAGCGGCGAAGGCGGCGATCAGCGACGGGGCGAACGCAGCAGCAATCGCGACGCCCACGCCGGTGAGGATCGGGATCAACGTGTTGAGGTTGTCGGACAGGTACAGGATGAACTTGGACAGGTTCTGTGTGATGCCCAGCGCCTGATCCATCTCACCGACCCACACCATGAAGTTGTTGCGGAAGACGGTCAGCGACTGGCTCACAGTCGGGATGGTCTTGCCAAAGTCTTCGTTGACGGCCTTCTCTGCGTCGGCGAACGCATCAATGATGTCCTTGGCGGTGATCTTGCCTTCCGCACCGAGCTTGCGCAGTTCGCCGCGCGTGACGCCCAGCCCTTGCGCGATGATGTCGGCGACCTTGGGGAAGTTCTCCATGACGGAGTTGAGCTCATCGCCGCGCAGCGTGCCAGAGGCCATGCCCTGCGCCAGCTGACGGATGCCGCCTGCCGCCTCTTCCGCGCTCGCGCCGGAGAGCACGATTGCTTGGTTGAGGGTCTTGGTGAACTTGAGCAGCTGCTCTTGCCCCACACCCAGCTCCTTGCTGGAGTTGGCGAGGCGCGCATACAACTCGCTGGTTGCTTCAAAGTCGCTGCGCGTCGCGTTGGCGATCCCCTGCAGCTCCTTCGTCACGCGCGCGAGGTTCTCAGTGCCAGTCGTCACCAAGCGCAGCTTGTTCTGGATGTTGGTGTAGGTATCTGCCATGCGGATGAGGCCGGCAATGACGCCGCCCGCCACCAGCCCGGTGAGGATGTTCTTCATGAGGTCGAGCGAGCTGGCGGCGTCATCAGCAGCAGAGCCAATGTCCTGCAGGTTCCGCTTGACGACGCGCGAGCCGTCCTCACGTACAACAATATCAATGCGTTCAGTAGTCACTTGACCAACCTCGCTTTCCGAATGGCAGTCAAGCCCGCCTCAATGGCGGACTCGATGAAGCCTGCGGGTGCCTGTTTGGAATGGCCCTTGTTGAGCCGGTCGATGTACGGGAGGTTGTTGCTGATGTACACCGGGACACCGCCCCGCTTGTACCCTTCCATCTTGCTGGTTGCGTCTTGGATGGCTTGCCCGGCTGCTGCCGCGCCGCTCGATCCTTTCTTGCCAGCCGGAAATGAAGTGACGGGCGCTACAAGCGGCCCGCCGATGTTGGTGCGCCAGTTGGCGCGAGCACGACCCGTATCCACGGGAGTGCGAAGAGCGACGGCAGAGGCGACGGTGATGACGGTCTTCCTGACCATCGTGTTGGCGTTTTGTTCGACGCCAACGGCAATGTCGTTGATCCGCTTCTTGAAGCCGCGCATCGTTGTCCTTGCCATCACCGTCACCTCTTTGTCTTTGACTTGCTGGAGGGTGGCGTGGACTGAGCAGTGATCTTCTTCGCCTTCTCTGCTGACCAGTCCAAGTACACCTTGTCCAACCTTGCTACATGGTAGAACACGTCCTCTCGTTGCTCATCTTCAATCTCATGGGCTTCGCAGTAGTGGTGAATCGCGAGCCATGGAATCGGACCTTGAGCATACCCGAGTGCTCGGCATGACGTCAGGTCCAAGAACGCCATGTAGAACAGATTCAACCCCGGCATCAGCTCCGGCGCGTTGGCAATGGCGTCAGGATACGGTTGCCGCGTCCTGACGCATTGCTCAACTATCTTCGCCTCATCCTTGCCAATGCCGAGGCTGTAGAGCAGAACGTCACTCAGTTTTTTGCTTCACTCTCCAAGATGGTTTCCTTGAAGAGCGACGCCTTGCGCGACTGTTCCAGAACATCATCGAAGAGGTCCGGCAGGTCGGTGAAGACCTTGATGACGTTGTCCTTGGTGCAGGGCAGCTCGTTGCCTTCGCGGTCGGTCACGCCCGTCCAGCCCAGCACAACCGTCTCCGCCAGCACTTCGCGGAAGATGGTGCGCATCTGCTCCGGCTCCAGCAGGTCGTGCTTGGCCTGCAGACCGAACTTGCGCATCTTCGCCTGCGCGGCCTTCTCAAACTTGATGTTGCTGCCGCCCGCGCGGGCGATCTTGATGGTCAGGCCGTCGCCGTAGTCGAGGGTGATGCCGCCCTGCTCCGCGTCCTTGTTGGTGCCGAACTTCTCATAGATGCTCTTGCTCATGTCGCGCTCCGTTGTTGCTTGGTTGGATTAACCGGCCGAGTTGGGCAGGTAGGGGAAGACCTGAACGGTCAGGGTGTTGCCGAACTTGCTCTCAGCGCCGGACGTATCGAGCGGGAGCGTGATCGCCTGATCCTGCTCCACGTTGAGGCGACCATTGCCGAGCGCGAGCAGCGGCACGTCGAACAGCAGACCCTTGTTGGCCTTCACCATGATGAAGTCCAACGTGATGTCCGCGTTGTTGCGAACCGCCTTGACGGCGGCGATGCTGGCGAAGTAGGCAGTGATGGAGCCGCCAACCTCAAACGTACCAGCAGAGGTGTCGAACCCGCCCAGGATGCCGATGGCCTTGTTGGGGGTGACGCTGTTGTTGATGGTCAGCGTCATGTCCGTCGCGAAGGCGAACAGCGGGTTGGGGTTCGGGTCCAGCGGATCGACGGAAGCCATCTTGATGCGGCTGAAGTCGGAGCTGGTGTTGTAGGCGTCTTCCACGACCAGTGCCGGGCGAGCACCAGCCTTGACTCCTTCCGTGCCGTCGCGCTGCTCGTTGTCGATGGCCACGAACGTCATGTCCACCGTCACCTTGTCGGCCTGCGCCACGTTCAGCGTGAACTCGTTGGCGACCGCGCCAACCAGATACTCCGACATGGTGCCGTTCTCATCCTGACCCAGCGTGCGCTCCACCTGATAGGAAGTGCGCTTGATGAGAGCGGGATCGCCTTCGTTGCGGATGATGGTGCCGTAGTACAGCGTCACGACGACCGTGCCAGCAGCTTCCGCGACCGGCGCCCAATCCGTCTTGTCGAACTCCAGATAATCGGCGTTGATGACGGAGATGCGCGCGAAGCCCACGTTGTTGGCGAAGCCGTCCACATACACCCACTCGCCCGGAATGAACCCGAACGTGGTGAAGTCCACGGCACTGGCCGCATCCGTGAGGCGCGGGAGCTTGCCATTCATCGTGATGTTCAGGTCACCCGCGACGAAGCGATGGCCGACCGTGCGCAGCTGGGCGTCTGCAGGGGGCGCAGCCTCATCGACCAGACCGTCACCGACCGTGATGTTGTTCCCGGAGACGGTGGCGATGGTCTTGACGCCGTTGTTGGCTGCGATGGAGAAGCCAGCTGCCAGCACGAGGTCGCCGACCTTGAACGTCTGCGAGGTTCCGCCCGTCAGCGTGAGCGTCGCGCCCGCGCCGGTGCCCCCGGTCGTTGCAGCGGGGTTGGCGGGAAGCGCCCCGTACACGCCCGGATCATCGACGGCTACGCCGGTCACGGCCCCCGTACTGGGGTTGACCGCCGACACGTATACGCGAGCGCTCCGCTGGGCGGAGGTGCCCCCCGTAACGGTCAGGAGGTCGCCGACCCGGTAGCCGGTTCCCGCCGCAGAGATGACGGCGGTGGCGACGTTGACGTTGTTGAAGGTGTACTGGTCAGTGGCCGCCGCGACGGCGGTGACGTTCAGATGACCATCCACCAGCGACTCCGTGGTGCCACGCTCGCGCGCGTCCGCGAACAGGAAGCCCTGCAGCAGATCAGTGGTGTTGCCGATGGTCAGGTCTTGGTTGAAGCCGCCCGAAGCGTCCATGTCCGTGACCACGCCCTTCTTGCGCTGGCGGGACGGGTTGATGGGGTTGCGGGCAACGGTGGTGATGTTCGATCCGAAGTCGCTGTAGCTGTTGGGCTCCAGCGCGAGCCAGACCGGGTTTGCCGGCAGCTCACCAAGGCAACGCTCCTTCGCGTAGCGCAGGCCAGTGATGTTGCTGTCGATCTTCTTGGGAGGGCAGATTGCCATTTGTCACCTCACTTCGTCATAGTTGAATACGATGGTTGCGTTCACTTGGTAGTGCGGGCCATCAATGCCCACCTCACCGGTGGTGGCGCGGCGGAACCAGACGCCGCCCGGCGTCGCAATTCCTTGGTATGCGTCCCTGACCGACTCGGCCATGCGCTGCGCCAGAGTCTTGCCGCCTTTGTCAAGGAGGCCAAAGCACTGGACGATGATCAGTCCTTCTCGGCGCCACCGGCGCTTTCCTTCGTGGTTGGCAAGCGATCCCTGCCCGCCATCTGTGTGTTGGAACGTCCAACGGAACCATGACGCGTCAGACGGCGGCGTGTTGTTGCTCTCGCTGCCATCATAACGTTGCTCCATCGATGCCCACGCGGCATCCGCCATCGTCTTGAAGACGGTGACGCACTCGCGCTCAGCTTGCTGTGAGGTGACGGTCATCGGCGGGCCTGCACTTCAAAGTAGATTGCGGGGCCATCAGGATCAAGCGCCTTGACCTTGATGGCGCGGAAGATGTCGCCGTTTGCGCGCTTGATGGTGCCTTGGAGGTTGGGGTACTTGCTCAGCCCCTTCGCAGCAATGAGCACCTTCTTGTCGTCGCGGTGAATCTCGGTGCCATCCGGGTAAGTCGTGCCAGCTTCCTTCGTGTTGTAGTTCAGGAACACCGCGCGGGCCGGTACAACCGTCTCCGTGCTCACACCAGTTTCGTTCGGGAAGTTGGGGTCAGGCGTCGTGGTGGTGAACACAGTCACCGTGGCAGCTTCGCCGTTCGCGTCGATCAACTGCTTGGCAAGATCAATGGCCCATTGGAAGGCGGTCATGATCACACCCTCACAGTGCGCAACCCGAATCCGCCGCCACAGGCAGCGAAGAGCGGCGCAAGCAGCGCATCAACAGCAGGGAAAGAAGGGGACGGCAAGCCGCCCGTCCCCAAGTCGCTGCCAGTCATGAACTCGCGCTCGATGACGTCCACCTTCTCGCGCTTGACCACCCGCCCATCGCTCGACGGCATGAGCGTGTTGCCAGCGAAGACTTCCAGCGCAAGCTGCATCTGGGCGTTCTTCAGCTCCACCGGGATGACGTTGTCGGGGAGCTGATATGAGCAGTCTAGTATCACACCAGTCCGGGGCCACTGGAGGGCCTGAACACCGGGATGCGTCTTGGACCCTTGGTACCTTGCGCGCTGGGCTTCCAGATAGTCCATGGCACTGATCAGCATGGCGCCGACTTCAGCGTCATCTGCCGGCAGCTCGATGCCGCGCGCTTCGGCATAGGCTCGCGCCGCCGCCTCATCCACGTAGCTGTTGCTGTTGGCCATGCCGGTGCCATCTTCAACGATCAGTGCCATGGTTGCTACCCTCTGTTGGTGGAAGGTTGAGCAGGATTACTCCTGCTCTTCCTCTTCTTCTTCGCCCTGCTGATCGGCCAGCCAGTCGCTGTACAGCTGCACCAGATCAGCCTTCTTGTCGTCGCTCTTGTACTCGACGCCAGCTTCATCCAGCGCGGCCTTCAGCTCGGCCACCGTCATGTTCTCGGGCACGATGCCCTCTTCCTCTTCTTCCTCTTCCTGCTCTTCCTCTTCATCGCGCACGCGACCCGCGATGTTGTCGTTGATGCGACGCGAGGCAGCCAGCTGGTCCTTGAGGGAGGGCTGCTTGTAGCTGTCTTTCTTCTTGGCCATGATTGCTTGCTCCGATTAGGCGGTGTACGCGCCACCGGTGATCTCTCCACCGGCGACATCGAGGGTGACGGAGCCGCTGGGAGTCACGCTGACCACCTGACCATCCGTCGCGGTGCCGGTCTGACCGGCAATCTCGGCGGTGTTGGCGTCGATGGCCTGCTGTGCTTCCAGCAGCGTCTTGATCTGATCTTTCGCCATGACTGATTCCTCTTGTTGGGAGAAGTGGAAAGCCCGGCATTGCTGCCGGGCGCTCCAATCAGCCGTTGGTGATCAGGAAGGCCAGCGGGACGTTCTTGCGCTCCACGACGCGGTTCCAGTTCGCCGCGAGGCGCAGGTTGGCGAGCGTCGCGCTGCGGCCCTGCGGATCGGTGGCGCTGCCGCCGGTGACGGTGTTGCTGGTGAACTGGAAGCCGAACGGATGCGCCAGCCACGTCTTGCGCTCCCACAGCACTTCCAGACCACCACCGTTGCCCTTGGCCGGCTGACGATCCACTTCCACCGGAACCTTCGGGGTGCCGGAGCCGAAGCCGATGGCGCCACCTTGGAACAGGATGGAGGTGTAGCGGAAGCCGCTGGTGGTACCAGCCACGACCGGCAGCGAGTCGTCCACGATGACGCGACGGCCCATGAAGGTCGGAATCTGGAACGTGCCAGTGGACGGCTGGATGAACTCGATGTCGTTGTTGTCCAGCATGCGCTTGTACACCATCGAGTGCACCGCGATGGCGCTGGTGGCGTTGAAGCGGTCGCCCAGGGTGAACGCAGCGTTGGTGAACGCGGAGCGCGACCAGACGTTGGCATCGGTGGCGTTGTTGCCGTCCTGGATGGAGATGTCCTCCACCATGTCGGAACCGTCGTTGGCGATGTTGTCGGCCAGCACGCCCTGCAGCGAAGCGATGACGCGGCGCTGCCACTGGCGGGTCCAGTAGGTGCCGAAGCGGTTGCGGATGCGCTGCATCGGCTCGCTGCCCGTCAGCTCCACGATCAGGTCGGCGCTGGACATGCCCTTGTTCAGATACGCCACGCGGGCGATCTGCTCACCGGCAGCGATCTTGTCCGGCTCCGCTTCGTTCGCGGTGTCGTCGCTGTAGTTCGGTTCATCGTCCGGGTCGATGTCATTCCAGAACGGAACGTGGATGATCGAGCCGGGGCCATTGGCGATGCTGTCCAGCAGGTCCGAGCGGACGGCAACGCCCGACTCGAAAAATGCGGTCAGCTCGGGGTCATCGTTGGTCTGGTAGGAGCTGTAGACCTCCGGGACGATGACATCGGTCAGCTGTACGTGTGCCATATTGATTGCCTCTTGATGTTTGCGATGGGTTTGGGGTTAGAAGTCCTCAGCCGCCGCGCGCTGCCTTGGACGCCGCAGCGAACCCTTCCGGGTCTTCGCGGTGCCACTCGATGCGCTCACGCTCGGTCAGCTCGTTGAACTTCTTGTTGTTGCGCGTTGCGGCACCGCCGCCTTGCCCACCGCCAGCACCGCCACCGGAGGCTTTGCTACCAGACAGCAGCGGCGCGAGCGCCTTGCTGGCCAGCACTTCCTTCTTGAGATCATCCATGTTCAGAGCGGACGGCTTGCCGTCCTTGTCCAGAATGCGCACGATGTGATCGCCGCTTTCGCTCGACTCCAGCTTCATGCGGGAGCGGATATGCGGCAGGATCGCCTCGATGTACTCGGGCTTGGCGCTGATCTCGCCAGCCAGCTTCATCGCCTGCCCTTCGATGAGATGACCTTCCAGCGACTTGGACAACGCCGCGATCTGGTCGGTGAGTTCCTTCTCCTTCTTGCTGAACTTGTCCTTGTAGGACTGCTCCAGCCGTTCCACATCACCCTTCGGGATGCCGTTCTTGCGCAGGTCGTCCAGCTCGCCCTGGAGCTTCTCCAGATCGGCGGTCAGCTGGGTGACCTTCTCCCCTGCCTTGCGGGCGTTCTCCTTCTCATAGCCCTTCGCACGCACCAGCGCGCCAACGGCGTGGTGATCATCGATACCATCGATGTCCAGATAGAACTTGCCATCTTGCTCCTTGTATTCGGAGCGCAGGGATTCCGGGACACCGTCCAGATTTTGCAGAACTGCTTTGAGAGCCATTGTTGAATCCTCAGTTTTGTCCAGCGACCCGCTGTGCGCTGAGTATATCGGATCATTGGGTTGGATAGGTACAGGATTTCATCCTTGCTCAGCTCCTCATTCCGTCCTTGAAATGAGGTGGAAATTAAACTCCCGCCTTGTTGAACGCTGACGGGTTTTTCTTGCGCATTTCCTCCAGCGTTAGCGGCTGGAAGTTCTTGTCGAGGTTGAGCCGGGCGAACTGTTCCGCCGTCAGCCCGCCTTCCCGGAAGAGTGCCGCGCGCGTCGGCCCGAGCACGTCCGTTTGGAAGCTGGCCGGCATCGTTTTGAGCCACTCATAGTAGGACTGGTCAGCCGGCACCTGCCCATCCTTCGACGCGCGCGTGGTGTTGGCCAGAAGGTCCACGCCCTTGATCTTGGGGATGGTTGTGGAGCGGCAGTTGACGTGGATGGGAGGCTGCGGGCCTTTGCCCAGCTTGAAGAACTTCCCATCCAGTGACCGGCACTGCTGTGTGGTCCGGGAATCGAGCGTGCTGATCCAGATGTAGCCCTCGATGATGTCGTCATTGTCGTCCATGACCAGCTGCTGTGCTTGCGAAGACACGTGCTGGAGGGAAGTGCGCACCATCGCATCCGCCTCGCGCTTGGTGACGCCGCCAAGGATGCCATCACGGAAGTTGTTGGCCTTGGTGCCGCGAACCTTGCGCACAATCTCATCCGTCGTCAGGCCCTGCGCATAGCCCACGCGGATCGCCCCCTCAACCTTCTTGACGGCGGACGCACCCCACGTGTTGACGAAGGATTCCAGCAGGTCGCCTGTCGCTTGGATCGGCGCGGCCAGCGTCGCGCTCCATGAGGCAGCGGCAGCGGGCGTGACTGCCGGCGCGTTGGGCGGGGCCACGAGGTTGACGGTGCTGGCGTTGTACTCCAGCGCATACTTGCTGAAGCTGCGCAGCGTCTTCATGTAGTTGGCAGCTTGCGCATCGGTCAGGTCCAGCATCTGCGCACGAAGGTTGGACAGTGCCTTGTCGAGCCGCTTGCGTGATGGCGCGCTCCCCAGCTCGTTGATGGCGCGAACGATGACCCGGTCAAGTGCCCGGATCGTCGTGTCCATCTTCCTGATCTCACCGGCCTTGAGCTGCTCCAAGTACACTTGGAACTTGACGGTGATGTCATGGAGCAACTGTCCTTCCTTCGTGAGCCTAGCCATCACTCATCTCCTTCGTTGCCATCGCCGCCATCAGCCGGGTCTTCCTTGACCGAGCCATCCGGGTTGAGCCCGCGCTCTTCGTTGAGGTCGATGGCACGCTGGGCGTCACCCTCAATCTCTTCCTTCGCCTCATCATCGTCCAGCGTGGCGATGCCCGACTGGCGGAGCTGGCTGCGCATCTCGCTCCAGCTGATAGCGCCACCCTGCCATTCGGCGATGAGCTGGGCGCGATCCTGCGGGGCCATCTTCTGGATGGCGAAGTCGGTGGACAGCTTGTAGATGACGTTGGTGCTGTCCTCGCCGTAGAAGTCGCACGCCCACTTGATGCACTGCTCCATGGCCTGCGAGACGTTCACAGCGCAAGAGGTCAGCGTGCTGTTGATCATGGCGCTTTCCATCTTCGCCTCGCCCAGCGTCCGCTGTACCTGCTTGTCCTCCACCAGCTGCGCGCCGATGGCGATCATCTGCTGCTCCTTCTTGTCCATGGCTTCCTTGACCATGGTGTTCTCACTGGCTTGGATGAGGCCAGCTTCGCCGCCTTCCGGGAGCGGGACCGCGCCGCGCGAGCCCAGCTGGATCGTGCCCTTGAGCACGTTGTCCACCCAGTCCTTCGTCAGCCCGCTGAAGTAAGGCGTCGGCTGGCCGACCATGTACACGCTGTCCTCATAGTCAGCGCTGTTGTGGTAGTGCGCCATGTTCAGCACAGCCATGTCGTACATCGGCGGGCGATCCACGTTGCTGTCGTTGTTCTGGCTGCCAACGAAGCTGAACGGGATGTAGCCCAAGCGCTTGCCGGAGGCATCGGTGGGCATTACGGACGGCTGCTTGACCCAGCCCTGCTCGGGATCGTCGTTGACCGGGCGCCACTCATCGACCACGTACAGGTTCTCAGCGTCGAGGCTCAGCACGCGCTTGCAGCGACCGCGCTTGATCTCAAAGCCATCATCGCTGATGGTGTACGACTCGTTGAGCACGACAAGTGACAGCACAGACTGGCTGTTGATGGTCTTGTAGCGCCAGTTGATGACGTCAGTGGGGCCATAGTACTGGATGACGGGACGCGCTTCGCCGCTCTGGACCTGCTCACGCGTGAAGTCAGAGCCATCATCATTCTTCTTGGGAAAGTCGGTCAGCAAGCCGCAGCGACCGTAGGCCAGCACATTGCTCAGCGTCCGCTTTGCCTGCTGCGCCATCGACACGCCCGTGCCCGTGACGTCCCACCACATCGGGTCCATCTGCTCCGGGAACTCGCTCACCGGCTCCGATGCGAAGACCTGACCAACAAGGCCAGCGACGGTGTTGCCTGTGACGTTGTAGAAGACCGCGCGCAGCAGGTAGGCGTCGAAGCGCGCTTGGTTCTCCGGCGACGTGTCCGCCGCGTTCGGGCGCGGGAGCCACTTGTCCTTGCCCTTCTTGACTTCCTCCTGTCCCGCGAGACAGACGCGGATGAGCTCATACTTGCCCAGCTCTTCCGCCAGCTCAGGCAGCATGTAATCGACGTTGGGCGAGTCGGGCGCGACGTTGGATGCGGTGGTGACTTTGGTAACAGAGGTGCTGGCCATGATAGTCCTCAGGATGGCAGGTTGATTTGGAGAAGCTCAGCAGCACCGCTGCCCTTCAGTACACGGTAACGCAGTGAATCATAATCGTGGTCTTCCTGAGAGCTGTCAACGTCCTCAGGCTTCTTGGCGTCGCGCTGGAGCACAGGAAGATGCTCAAGGAGATTGCGACAGTGATCGAAGATGTACAGCGCTGGCTCTTCGGGATGGTCCTTGGAGGCTTCAAGGATACGCGTGCGCAACAGCTCCAAGCCATTGATGCGCGATCCGGGCGACTTGTCTGAGCGTTCCCAGCGCACGCCCTTGGTGGCCATGTCGTCGGCGATGGTTGGCGTCTTGGGGTTCTGAGTGTCGGCGATGGCATTGTCAGCGGGGCCGGGGTAAGGCGTCTTCATGACCCACTTGCCAGATACGAGGCTCTGCTCCATGTCGATGATGCCGCGCGCGACTTGCTTGGCGCTCATCTTCAGACCTTCGTTCACGCCTCGCGCGCCGTACCACTCGTGGATGACGATGATGGTACCAGCTGGCGGAGCCCACTTGCGTCCGTCCGGGAGCGTTGCCTCAGTACCATCGCACTCAGCGTACCACAGCACAGAGAAGGGCTTGGCGCTGCCCCAGTCCAGCGAGCGATCCAAGCGCCAACCGGGCGGAATCTGGAAGCGCGGGCGCTTCACGCGATCTGTCCAGACGTCATCGAGCGCGCCGCCAGCGACGATGTTCCAGTCGCCATCGCGCATTGCCTTCACCAGCGCCGGATTGCCCAGACCTTCAAGGCGGTTGATGTAGTCGGGGTCATTCTCTGCCATGGTCGGGTTGTCGTCCAGCTTGGCAGGAATGTACTGTCGCAGGAAGCCGCCTTCACTCGCGGACTGTTGTACGATGGCCAGTGGCTCTGCTGGTGTGATGAAGGTCTTCTTGACGAAGTTGTGGCCAATGCCTCCGGGGTTCGATCCCGACAGGCAGCGCGGGAACTGACCGCGCAGATGCTCAGGCACCCACAGTCCGCCGATACGGACGCGACCGCGCAGATAGCGGTACATGAACTCAGTGAAGTGGGTCAGCTCATCCATCAGCAGCACGTGAATCTCCGCGCCCTGATAGTCATACACACTCTTCTCATCTTTCGCATGGCACAGGTGAATCTTGGATCCGTTGAAGGGGAAGACGATCTGATTGTTGCTGTAGTTGATCTTTGCCCAGCCAGCACTGACCCAGCGCGCAAGCATGTTGGGGTAGCCGCTCGGCCCTTCCATGTGGTTCTTGTAGAGGTCGGGGAACTTGCGACGGAACAGATACGTCTGAAGGCCGGGAATCTGCGTTGACCAAAGCACGCTCGCGCCACGCATCAAGTGCGACTTGCCGCCCCCTGCCGCGCCGCCATACAGAACCTCTGTTGCGATGGTCTCATATGCGACAGTTTGCTTCTCATGCAAGTTGATGTCGAGCGCGAACGGATCATCAGCAGCAGCGATGTCAGCGCATAGCTGCTTGCCAATCTCATCATTCGGGTCGTCATCGTACATCATTTTGCGGCCTTCTTTGGCTTCTTGAATGCCTTGGGTCGCGCAGCTGGCGCGGTCGGTTGCGGCTGTGCTTGGTCTGCTGTTGCTGCGGGGGCGGGGCTGGCTGCCGGGGCTTCGACGTGTCGCTCATTGACAGTGACCTTGGGGCGGTTGACGGTGAGGTTGATGGTTGGACCTGCCGGGCCTTGCTGGCCATTGCCCGCCCCCGTTCCGCCTCCACCTGTTGCCTGTACCCCATGCTTGTCCTCCAACTTGCGGTGTAGGAAGGGCCGCGCACGTTCAGCAGCATCAAGACGGCGCTCCCATGGCTGCTCAGGATCGTTGAGAATCTCCATCATCAACGTCAGTGGACTGTTCTGGAATCGCGCCATCGCGCGTCGCAAACCATCGCTGACCTTCTCATCAAGACCAAGGACGTTGTCAGCATGCTCCTTCGCAGCGATAAATTCATCACGGTTCGGGCGGTTGCCGCTGCCACGCCTTGGTGTGACTTCGCGCCCATTGTCCTTCGCCGCAGCCATCACCTCATTGGACTGTTTTGACATCTTCGCCATTCCTCGCGCACAGCGCTTCAAAAAGAGTGAACATCACGCGCGCGATTGTAAGCCACATCAACAGAAGAAGGGAAGCAAGCTGTCAATTCCATGGGCATCCATTTGAGCACTCAATCCACTGCCGCGCGCATCGACTTCCGCATCATCCTCCGGGACGCTAGGGACGATCAGGGACGATATTTTCCCTATTGCAGCGCCGCGAAAAGATAACGACCCGCCGCGAAGGGTCTTTATCTATTTGACGTCTAACTTCCTAGAAAGACCGTCCCTATCGTCCCTGAAGGGGAAGAAACGCTGGCGCGGCAGGCATTTGATGAGGGACGATACCCCGGCAAACATCGTCCCTATCATCGTCCCTCGACCACAAAACATCGTCCCTCGACGCCTGACCTCAGCCCCTCGCTCGACGCCCGGAGCGTGTGCAGGCGGCGCGCGAAACATCGTCCCTCGACCGCCCTACCGGGAGACCAGCCGGACGCCCCGGAGGCCGCGAACGCCGCCCGTCTTTCGGCGCTCGATCCGCCCCCGGCCCAGCTTGACGAGGACCGCTAGCAAGCGCCGTTCCCCGACGTTGCCGCGCGCCTTCCCCTCCTTCCACCGGCTCAGCGCATCATTCAGCGCGCCAGCCGAAGTGAACGCGCCATCTGCCAGCTCACAGCAATCATCAAAGAACATCTCAACAGTCTTCTCGCGCTGCTGGATGGTATTGCCTACGTCTGGCACGTCCTTGTGCTTGTATGAGCCGTCATTCTTGAACCACGCTTCATCTTCTGGTCTCATATCTCATCACTCACTGACAAGCCATACATATACCGAACAGAACCGCTCTTGCCCTTGCGGACCTTCCCCATGAGCTGGGCGGACAGTCGGCGCGACAACGCATTGCTCGCCATTACCGGGAAGCCGCGCGCCTCGCTCCACGTCTTGTAGATGTCGTACAAAGCAGTCATCTCGACGCGCTCATCAGGCCCAACCGTGCAGCGATCCTCAACAAACTGGGCCAGTGGGTTGTTCTCTTCGTACCACTCTTGCCGCGCAGCGTCGCTGGTCTCCGGCTCGCTGAACCGACCGCGTTGCTTGAGGCGCTTGTAGCCTTCAACGCACCACTTGGCGATGCCGGGCAGTTCCGCTTCCAGCTTACTGAGCAACGTGACGTCTTCCTTCCCCAAGAACGAGTTGGACAGCTGGAGGATGAGGAAGCGGGTGTTGATGGCGTTCGATGAGTCATACAGCTGGGGCATCTCATTCGATAGCATCATCACTCGCGCACCGAGCGTCGTCATCAGCGAGCCTTTGTGCTTGCGGTTCACATCGACCGGATCGCCAGCAGTCACGCGCAACAGCACTTCGATCACCGCCATCACGTCTGCCTTATTCGACAGCCGCGCATCCGACACGAGGCACAAGCGCTTGTCCAGCAGAGGCTGAAGGCCGAAGTCTTTGCCAAGGCTGTGGAGCGTAGGAGACGCCACCATGCTCTTGCCCAGCAGCTTGGCCAGCACGTGGCCAATTGTGCCCTTACCAGCGCGTGGAGGACCAACAAGGATCATGCCCTTGTGCGCCCACGTATCGCCGCTCAGCACATAGCCCATCCATTCTTGGAGCAGCTCGACTTCCTGCGTTGCGCCATTGAACAGCTCATCAAGGAAGTTCAGCCACACTGCTGGGTCTGGCGACTTCTTGTCCCACGTCCACTCCGCGCCGTTCGGGATGAACATATGGTGGTTGGACGTTACCTTACCCGTCATCATGTCGACAATCTGCCCGCGACATACGATCTTGCCGCTTGCGTCTTGCTCGACCCACTTACCACCCTTGAACACCGCAGGGGCGTTGATGTGGGAGGGAATGCCAACAAGCTGCTGTACTTGGAACTTCATCTCATTGACGTTCTTCTGAGCGCAGTTAAAGTCGATCACGTTGCCTTCCGCATCGACCGTCCGACACTCCATCAAGCGGTTGTGGATGAACTTGCTGACATCATCCTCAGTTCGCTCGCTCCACAGCTGCTGGTAGTAGCTGTACCAGTTCTCACGCCAATAAGCAATCTGACGCAAGCCATCCTTCGTGAAGAAGCGCTCCAGCACGATCTGTGCAGCGCCGAGCGAATTGCGCGACATGCCCGGCAGCACCGGGTTGCGCTCATCAGCCTCGCGGATCGCCTCTTGCTCAGCCGCAAGGAGTCGTCGCGCTTCTTCGCGGATGGCATCGTCATCTGTAATGTTGTCAGTCATGATGCCACCTTATGCGCTTGCGTCACTCGCCTTCATGAACGGGGAACGTCCCCGCCCTACAGCAAAGCAACGCTTCATGTTCTTGGATTGGGTTACTGGGGTGAGATGATCCGGGCGGCAGCAGCGCGCCCGGTCGCACTTCTCGTGGTCAAGCACCTTGCCGCGCGGGATGCGTCCGCGATACGTCAGGAACGCCAGCACGTGGGTCTTCCAGCGCTTGCCCATGTACCAGACGTGGCCATAACGTCCATCGCTCGCGCCGAGCCACAGCCAGCACCCATCAACAGGGTGGATAGAGATGCGTGACGCGATCTTCTGCCGCGCGCCTTCCAGCAGCATCAGGTAGAACAGCACGATGGCTTGCTTGTTGGGGCTCATCGCGACACCTCCCCAACCCAACGCTCCCAGCACAGCCTCATCACTGCGCGGATCGCGTCATCACCTTCTGCGCTCCAGAACGATTGCTGTATGCTGCCGCCAGCTTGCCAGTACAGCTCGCGCGCTTCTTCCTCCAGCTCACGCACAGCCTCATCGCGTTGGTCGCGATCAATCTGGTCGCACAGCTTCTTGCGATCCTCCAGATTCGTTGTGCGTGGTTGCCTGATATCATCATGCCGTCCCATCATCACTTCCCCTCGATCAGAGCAATCCCAACTCCTGCCGCGCCAAAGCCCATCGCAAGCAGGCTCGCATACAAGCAGATCAGGCCGATGACTCGCACCGCATCGCGCAGCTTCCGCCGAGCGTTCCAGCGCGCATCTGCCTCATCGAAGCTCTCGCCGCTGCCCGGCTCAATCTCGCCGAGCGACTTGTCCAGCCAATGCCAGAGCAGGCTGAGCAGTACCGCAACGCACCCAGCAAGCGCACCCAGCAGAAGGACCCACCCCATCACTTCTGTCTTGCTCATCGACGCCACACCATGGTATGGATTGTGAAGTTGCTCACGTAGCCGTGCTGGCGCCAGAGCGCGTTGAGGACGTCATACACCAGCTGATTGATGCCCTTGGGTGCGAGCTGGTGTGGTTCGATTTTGTAGCCTTCCATCATTCCTCCTGTCTGGGCATGCCGAGGAAACGGCGTTTGGGTTGTTGGGTATTGCGGAGCGACGCGACCGCCGCACTCAAGTGTACGCCCAGCTCGCCTGTCGCGGTGTAGAAGTATTGGCCGGTGAGGATCATATGACCAATGTAAGCCTCTAAAACCGCCGCGCTGTCTGCGTTGGGATCGGCGAAGGTCGCATAGACCTGATTGGCGAGCGCGCGACGATCCTCATCACTGAGTTGCTGGGTTTGCTCAGCCATTGACTATCTCCTTCATGATGATTGGCAGGATGAAAGTCACCTCCCACATCCCATTGTCCATCGGCCCTACTAGGAAGCCGCCATCAGGATGGGGATCGTGATAGAAACCGCCGCCACACGCGACAACTGTATGGTTGGTGCCGCGCGGCGAGGTTCCACCCAACAGGTACAGAGCGTGTGGGTTGCGAGCCTGCATGTAGTGGAACAAATCGCTCAGCGGAAGGTCGCCGTTGTAGCTGACGTCAACAGTTGTGTAGCCGATTGAGTTGAGCCACTCTTCCTGCTTGTGCTCCCAGTTGTATGATGTATCAGGATCAGATGCCTTGAGCGCTTCATACTCGCCGATGAAGTGCGGAGCATCTTCAGGAGATGGCAAGTTGAGGATTGATGCCACAGCAGTGCGATGGCAGTCCCCGTATTGCCCCTTGTCAGCTTCGTGCCTGTATAGCTGAATGTGCTTGATCATGCCGGCTCATACCCGCAGCGCGAGCAACGCTTGATGAAGAAAGGCATCTCACACATCGGGCAGACCTCATACCCGTCCGGGTGATCGTCGTCGCCGACAATCTGCGTCTTGATCACGGTCGGGTAGAACTGCCCAACATGCCACACCACGTCTTCGCCGGGGCGAAGATTCGGGACATAGCGATGGTTCTCCTTGTCGTAGTGGCTCACTTCACGCCACTGTTCCTTGCCGTCGATCAAGACGGTCATCGTTGTTGGTTGGCGTGCCATCACTCGCTCTCCTGATCCCCGGTCTTGACCTTGTCCACCCAGTCTTGGATGGTGTAGGCGATGTTGACCTTGTCATCAGTCCAGCGCTCGCCGAAGGTGAACTTGAGGTGCTCAGCGAGGTCAATGCAGCTGAAGCTGCCAGCCATGAACTCGTCATAGCGCGCATCAGTGAACTTGGCGATGACGCGGCCCAGCTCCGTCTGATCAGTGCGAGCGTTCGGATGCGCATTGAGGATGAACGCGGCCATCTCCGCAACGTACTCATCCGGCTGATGGTGCAGATACTTGCCCACGGTGAACAGCTTGCGCTTGACGCCCGCCATGATGCCGGCAGCAGTCAGGTCGCCTGCCTCGATCATCAGACGCACCGCCGCGTCCACGTCACCCATCTCCTTCTCCAGCTCCATCCGGTTCGTCATGACCGGGTAGCCTTCGCCGCGTTGGTTGATGATCTTGTCCGGGCTGAACGACTCATAGCCGTGACGGATGATCTTGTTGACGGCCTGTACAGCCTCGCCCAGTTCCTCCGCGAGCAGCGCGAGCCGCTCCAGTTGCGACGGGGTCAGTTGGTTGAAGTGATTCACAGCTGTTCTCCTTTCTCTTCTTGATACGCGATGATGTGCTTGGGCACGGAAGTTGTGAGCGCGTCTTTTTGCGAGCGCACCCACCCAACAAGGTCGCTGATGTCGCGATCCATACAGTGACCGTGGTGACAGTTGAAGCCGCCATGATAGCTGTTCAGCGCTTCCGGCTCCATGTAGTAGGTGCCGGTGGTTCCCTTGTCGGAGTGCTGGTCAGCGAAGGGGCAGATGATCTGGTGATAGCCGGGGCGCTGCTCTTCGACGTGAAGGCCAAGCAGCTTGATCCACTTAATCAGGCCCGCGCGCTCGACGTCAACGCCCGTCCGGGGCGGCGGAGGCGGCGGCGCTTCCCGGCGCGGGGTTAGGTCCAGCCCGTAGGCGGCGGCGATGTCGGAGGGGCTGTAGCGGAGGTCTAGCGCAGCCTCGTGCACGACCTGCGGCCAGACCTTCCCGCCTTCGCCGCGATACTTGGCCTTGCCGTTGGCTCCGACCGGGACGCGCGCGACGCGGGTGACGCCCTTCATGCCAGGGTCCATCTCTGCGGAGATGCCCGCGCGGATCATCTCATTGATCAGCGTCTCTGCCCCGGCGATGGTTGTGATGGGCTTGTCGAGAAACAGCCACGCTTGGAAGTTGCCGGGGGAAGTCTCGACCAAGCATGACGGCTTGAGCTTGAGGTCGGACATGGGCAGCTTCGTGCCAAGGTCATCAATCATGACCGCGTGGAGCGAGGCGAATTGAACCTTGCGCCTGAAGAACTTGTCCTTGCCGGGCGACTTCGGATCAGGTGCCGCATAGAAGCACGACACGCAAACATAGTTGTTGGCGAACGGGTTGAGCGTCGGCAGCGTCTTGCCGCGACGCCAAGGCATTGCGTTCCACTTGCCATCCTTGACGGGATCGCCAGTGAAGGAGTGCAGTGTTGCTGCTGTGCCCGCGATTTGATCGCGGAACATCGCATCAAGGAACTGCTTGTTGCTGATCTGAGCCATTGTTCTGCTTCTCCCATGCCTCTACCAATTCCAGCGCCTGATGGGGCGTCACACGGACCATCGAGATGCCGGGAGCGTTCGGGTTGTTGGCGCGCGCACCGATGGACTTGAGCGCTTGCTGCTTGATCAATTGAGCGTCTTCTGCCTTCATTACTCGCCTCACGTAAGAAAGCCCGCCCCGCCGAAGCGGGGCAGGGCCGGGGACCAGCCTTAGATTTCCGCGTCGTCGTCGTCGCCGGAGAGGCCCGCGCCGCTGACGGCAGCTTCCGCTTCGTAGTTGACCTTGACGCCTTCGTTGACCACGGTCTTGTGGAACTCGATGGCGGCCTGGAACAGCTCCGCATCCTCCACGAAGCCCTTGCGGGTCAGCTTCCAACCGCGCCAGCTTCCCTTGTCGTTGGACTCGGCCAGCGTCTCGGCATGGAAGATGTGGCCGAAGCTCGGCGGCGTGAACGCCTTGCCAGCGCCATCCTTCGCGACATAGGACTGGATCTGGGTCATGAGCATCTTGGACTTCTTGATCTGCGTGCTCTTGAGCGACATCACAGCCGGGGTGAAGGTGCCATCCTCGCGCACCACCATGACGTAGTGGATGCGGGTATCGGCGATGATGTCGCCGTTGTCGGCGAACAGCCGGCCTTCTTCCTCGACCACCTTGCCCTTCTGGCGCATGATGGCGACTTCCTCCACGGGAATCTCGCCCTTGAAGCCGCCGCCCTCATCGATCGGTGCCCAGCGCAGGAACACGCGACGGTAGCCGCAGAACACGACATCCACGCCGTCTTCGTCCTTGAACACTTCGTTGCTGGATGTCAGCAGCAGGTCGCCCGCCTCGACGCCCTTGATGTACTGGTCGGAATCCTTGTCCACCTGCGGGGAGGTCTTCTGGATGACGGCCAGGAACGGGATGGCGAACGATTCGCGGTCGGTGTTCTCCATGCCCGCGCCGGAGAACTGCGCCATGTCCGGGATCGTTGCCGGCAGGGCATCGTTGTGGCCGCCCTTCGTGGTCGCAGCAGCGGTGCCCGTCTTGCGGGTGGCGACTTCCTTGGATTCGGAAGCCTTGGTGGTGGTCTTCTTGGCAGTTGCCATGGTGCTTATCCTTTCTGTGATTGAGTTGGTTGTTACGGGTACAACATCGATGTGGTACGGTGTTACGCTTTCATCTTGCGCTGCTTGGTCGGCTTCACCGTTGCCTTGTCGAACGGGAAGACGCCAAACAGGTCCAGCGGGAACTCGATCTCACTCTCAGTGTCCGCCATGCGCTCCTTCACGAAGCTCTTGAGCGTCTGTGCATGGACGGACTGGTTGAACGTGACCTCCAGCCCCTTCTTGCGAAGCTGTTCAACCAGCTTCTCGGCCTTCTCGCGCTCATCGCGTCCGAAGATGACGTCAACATCAGACTTGATGATGCCGCCAAAGCCATTCTCTGCCAGCCACTCATAGGCTTCTTCGCGCCGGGTCGCCGGGATGCCACACTGGACATCCTTGCTGACGCTGATCTCAAGCCCATCGGTGCTGGTGAACTTCTCCAGCCCTGCTTCCTTCATCGCCTCCGGCAGATCGACGGTGGAGATTTTGAACAGGGTGTCCTTCGCCTTCTTGAGCTCATCTTCCAGCTCAGCCACGCGCACTGCCGCATCGAACTGCGTCTTGGCGATAGCAGACACGCGAGCGATTGCGTTGTCGTTGGTCTGCATCTCGCCGGTGACGCCAGCCATTGCGTCCAGCAGGCTCTGCTTCTGCGTGGGCTTCTTCTTGGCGGCCATCAGCGGTTGTCCCCGTCGCCGTGGATGGTGCCAGCTTCCAGTCGCTTGGTCAGCTTGCCCATGTTGGCGTTGACGGCTTCTTCCAGCGTATAGCCCGCTGCGCTCAGCTCCCACAGCACCCACGCCACGACGTTGACCAGCGCAGCATAGGCATTGGCAGCCTTCTCAGCTCGCACCTCATAGGTCCAGCGCGAGCCGTCCCTGATGCGCTTCTTCTCGACGCCGCAGAGGATGCCGACATGAAGCGTGATGTGGCGAGCTGGGTTGACGCGGCTGATGGCATCGGCGACGACAGCGCTGAAGTTGACGCCCAGCACCTTCGTGGCGTAGCGCGCGGCATACCACAGCACATCGCCGCCTTCCTTCAGCCGCTCTTCGCCTGGCATCGCTTCGGACAGCTCGCCTGCCTCATCGGCGATCCCCAGCGCGAGGTAGGACGGTTCCGAGCAGTAGCCCTGCGGAGCCGTCACCGGATACTTCGCAGTGGTGTCGGTCCAGTTTGCGTATTCATCGAACAAGTTCACGTTCATTCTCCTTTCTGGTCAGTTGAGGTTTTCCAGCTCATATGGGACATAGCTAGAGGTCTGCCTGTCCCACACAAGTACGTTGAGGCAACCGTTGGACCGCCGCGCGGCAACGGCGCTGGCGACTGCCATGATGACAGGGTTGCCGAGCGGCAGGAGGAAGTCGCCCTGCTGATAGTCCAGCTCATGGAGCCTCGACTTGATCAAGCGGGTCGTCTCCGCTGCCGCGAAGAATTGCGCGCCGGGAGGCAGCAGCGTGACGACTTCGCCAAACTGCTCTGCCGGGGCGATGTTGACGGTGGGCACCCAAAGGCCCGTCTGCGCGTCGCGGCGCGAGGGAACTTGCGTGACGAACACCTTGGGCTCGCGCGTGCTCATAGATTTGCGTCTCCAGTGATGTAATCTGCGATGGACTTCTTGGCTGCGTGCGACTTCGCAATGGTCTCATCGATGGTGCCGATGGCAGCCAAATCGAAGTAGCGCGCGGACGTGGTACCGATGCGGTGGTTGCGATCCTCCGACTGAGCGCGATGCTCATAGTTGAAGGAGTCGCTGTAATAGAACGCCGTCTCACCCGCAGTCAACGTGAGTCCGGTCGCCGCGCTCGCGGGGTTGCCGACGAAGAAGCGCGCCTTGCCTTCTTGGAAGTCATCGACGCCCTGCATGCGGTCAGCCTTCTTCACCGCACCGTCATAGCGGACGATCTTGGCATCATCGAAGCCTTCCCGCAGGCACTCAACGATCTGGTCAACCTTGTCGCGGTGCGGAGCCCAGAACAGAATCTGGCCTTCCGTGTCCTCGACCAGCGACATCATCGCGACGTTACGCGGGTTGTCCATGACCTTCTTGAACATGCGGACAACTTCGCCATCCTCCAGCTTCAAGTAGCCGCAGGTGATCTGCTGCAGCTTCGCGAGCGCCACCAGCTTGTTGGCAACGATCAGCTCCCGACCCGCCAGCAGCGCCTCATCGAGCGAGACGTTGTGCTTGCGCGCGGCAGACTCCAGACCATCGATGACGCGGATCAGTTCGGCGCGGCGCTCGCGCTCCATGCGGTGATAAATCTCGGCCTGCCGGGGCGTCATGTCGAACGGCACCACGTCATAGACCTTGTCAGGCAGGTCCAAGCAATCCTTCTTCAGAACGCGATAGCTGTGCTTGGCGATCAGGCGCTGTAGCTTGTCGAGGTTCCGATACACCGGCAAGCCTTCGGAGTCGCGCGCAATGATCTGCGGGACGCGCTTGCTGGGGGTGCCATCCTTCTTCTGCCACGCGCCGCGCTGTAGCTTCTTGACAAGGTAGTGATCCTTGTCCAGCATCTCCGCATACTCCGTCTTGAAGGCGGTGTAGCTGTCGGTGCGCAGGATCGTCGGGTCAAGGAAGTAGAACTGAGAGAAGATGTCGAATGGCGCCTTGGTGACTGGCGTGCCTGACATGATGCGACGCTTCGGGAACCGGCGACGCCTCTTGATCATGACGTCGGTGCGCACAGCCTTCGGGTTCTTGAAGCGTTGCGACTCATCAAGCACGCCCATGGCGTTGAAGGTCTGGGTGAAGCGGTCCAGCAACTTGACGCCTTCGGTCGTCGCGAGCGCTTCCACGTTCATCGTCAGCACGCGCAGCGGGCGAGGCTCGCCATCAGGCGTGCGCTCAAACAGCTTCTCAATCGTCGCTTGATGCTTCTTGGAAGCGCCTGCGCTGTAGTAGGCGGCGACGACTGGACACCAGTCAGGCATGTGCTTGGGAATCTCGATGGTGACCCACTTGGTGTGGACGCCGTTCGGAGCGATGACCAGCAGCGCGTCAATCTCGCCGTCTCCCCAACAGCGCGCGGCATCATCGATGATGACTTTGGTCTTGCCTGTGCCTTGCTCCATGAGCAGTGCGAAGGCGGTCTTGCCCTTTAGCAGATCGAAACCCCGCAGTTGATGTCCCATCGGGGTGGTCTTGAATCTCATTGGTGGATGACTCCTTTCTCAGTTCTGGGCGTAAGCTTGCCCGAAACCAGTGATGAAAAAAAGAGGGTAGCGTTTGGTGTGTTTTCTGCTGGGATTCTGGGGGCTTCCCTTTTGGCCCAGATCGGGGGATAATAGACCTCACTGACCGGGACGTTCCCGGCAGGCAGAAAGGAGAACCAGAGATGATCGATGTACAGACCTTCAACGCGAGCGGCGACGTTGTTGCTTGCGAATCCTTCCGCCACGAGGCAGGCGCACTCAAGCTGGCTCGCATCGCGTTCAAGATGGACTGTGGCGTGGCAATCAATGGCATGGATTGCTTCACCTTCGCTGAGGCTGAGCGCGCTCTTCGCAACGCCAATGCGGTGGAGGTGGCGGCATGAACACGGAAGTGAACCGCGACAAGATTCTTGACAAGATCAAGAATTGCCTCAACCTGTCGAAGTCGAGCGAGGCTCACGAAGCTGCCGCCGCTCTTCGTCAAGCTCAGAAGCTGATGGAGGCTCACGGAGTCTCGCAAGAGGAACTTCTGGGCATGGAGGTCAAGTCTGTACAGGTCATGACTCCTGAGCCGTACAAGCGCAAGCTGCCGCTGTACATGAACGTGCTCATCGGGATCGTCTGCCGCGCGTTTGAGTGCGACGCTCTGATTGAGGCGGGATACCGGAACGGAAAGCCGCGCTTGTGCGTGCGCTACTTCGGACTCAACGGCAAGGAGCAGCTGGCTGCTTATGCTCATGAGGTGATGTGGCGCCAGCTCAGCGCGTCGTGGAAGGAGTATCAGAAGCTCAACCCGTGGGCTGTCAATGAGAAGGGCGCGCGGCAGGGCTTCTGGATCGGCTGGCTCCAAGAGGTTCGCTCCAAGGTGATGGCCTTCGCTGGCAATGAGGAAGAGAAGGAGATGTTGTCCAAGGCCATGGTCGCATACAACGGCGGCAAGGAACTGACGGAAGGAAAGACCAACAGCATGAGCGTCAACGGACACACCAACGCTGCCGGGCGCGACGCTGCCGGCGACTTCTCTATCCACCGCCCGATGAACGGCGCTACGCAACGCGCCCTTTCCCACAAAAACTGACCTGTTCAGGGGGCTTCCCTTTTTGGGAAAGGTGGGGGATAATTACCTCACCGAGCCGGGAAGCCTCCCGGACGGGCAGAAAGGAGAACTGAGATGACCAGCAACACCATGACCGCCGCCAACGTCAAGATCGCTCGCCCGCTTTCCGATGCGCAACTGGAAGAGCTGGTGCCCTCGATCTTCACCACCAACAAGCATCGCTCCCGGTCGGAGCGCTACGGCCACCTGCCGACCATCGATGTGCTGCGGTCGCTGCGCAAGTCGGGCTTCGTCCCGGTCCAAGCGTTCCAGTCCCGCGTGAAGCCGACTTCCCGGCTGGGCACTGCGAAGGAGCGGACGCCCTATGCCAAGCACCTCATCCGTCTGCGCGAGAAGCGCTGGATTGAGGCGGACCTGAGCGTCAACGATACGATCCCGGACATCATCCTGACCAACAGCCACGATGGCACTTCCTCCTTCCAACTGGAGGCTGGCCTGTATCGTCTCGTGTGCTCCAATGGTCTGGTCATCCGCTCCGATTCCTTCGGCAGCATCCGCGTCCCGCACAACCAGAACGTCTTTGACCGCGTCAAGGAAGGCGTTGACGTGATGACCAAGCACGTGCCTGAGATCATGCGAGTGACCAAGGCTTGGGACAAGATCAAGCTGGATCGCCGCCAGCAGATGAAGCTGGGCCGGGAAGCGCTCGCGCTCCGCTTCCATGGCGAGCCGCCGATCACTGTGGAGCAGGCGCTGGAGAATCGTCGCAATGACGACGAAGCGCCGACCCTGTGGCGGACCTTCAACACGCTTCAGGAGAACCTGCTGATGGGAGGGCAGCAGGGCCGCTCCGCTTCCGGGCGCAACACCACCACGAGGCTGGTGACGTCCGTCAACAACTCTCTCCTGTACAACCGTGGTCTCTGGCAACTGGCGGAGGCGATGGCAAAGAAGGCCGCGTGACATGGCTCTTGAAGAGAGCAAAACGGTATCGAGGCGCGAGCGGTTTGCGCGCCTCAACCACGACTGTATGGCCATCCACATCTGGATGAACTTTCTGCCCGAGGATGATGATATGAAGTTGGAAGACCTGAAGAAGATGAGCACTGCTGACCTGACCGCTCTGTACAATGAGCACGCTGACAAGCAGGTCAAGCGCATGGAGTCCCGCGCCAAGCTGGAAGAGCGGACTGCGCAGAAATTGCGCGAAGCTGGGAAGTTGGATGAAGGTGGTGAAGGTGAGGTATCCTCGCCTGCTCCCGCCCCGTCCAAGGGGAAGGGGAGGAAGAGCGCCAAGCCGCCGATTGAGGCGGAACCCACCAACGCTGAACAGGAAACCGCAGACATGGCAAAGAACGCCACCGCCACCAAGAAGACCGCCGCCAAGAAGGCGACCAAGACCGCTGCCAAGCCGGCAGCGAAGAAGGAAGCCGCAGGCAAGCGCGGCGCTCCGCTGACCAACCACACCTACGTCGCCATCAGCGAGAAGTCCAAGAACTACAACCCCGGCGGCAACAAGCTGCAGGCCAACTCCGCGCGCGGCATCATCTTCGCTGCCATCCAGAAGAAGGAAGGCGGGCTGACGCGCCAGAAGCTGGAAGAGATGTTCCCGGACCAGAACGTCAAGAGCGCGCTGGATGTGCTCAGCAAGTTCGGCTTCATCCAGACGGCCTGACGCTCGATGAGCGCCATCATTCTCGGCGCGGGGTTGAGTGGCCTGATCGCGGCCACTCAGTTCCCCAACGCGACCGTCTTTGAGGCCAACGGGCCGGAGCACTTGTCTCACAAGGCAGTGCTCCGGTTCCGCTCAGATTCGCTGTCGCGTCTCACAGGCATCCCGTTCCGCAAGGTGACGGTCAGGAAGTCGATTTGGTTTGGCGGTGCGCACGTTGCTCCCAACATTCAGTTGGCCAACATGTACAGCTCCAAGACCAATGGCGCGTTCCTTGATCGCTCCATCTGGAACCTTGATCCAGTTGAGCGCTACATCGCCCCCGAAGACCTCCAGCAGCAGATGGCGGAGATGATCGGGAACCGCATCAAGTGGAAGCGCCCGGTTGATGCCAAGCTTCTTCGCGAGATGCCGCGACCGATCATCAGCACGCTGCCGATGCCGGTGACCATGGACCTCATCGACGCGCGCGGCAGTGACACGCTGCTTTGCCTCCAGCCCCAGTTCCACTATGCTGGCATCGTCGTTGACCGCTATCGCGTCAAGAACGCAGACGTGTACCAAACGGTCTACTTCCCGTCACACGACATGGTCACCTACCGCGCGTCCATCACAGGCGACCTCCTGATCATCGAGCGCAACGGCGACATCACAGGCAATGAGTTCCTGCGCGTGCTGGATGCGTTCGGGCTTGGCAACATGGATGTGGAGCAGATCGACGCCAACCACGCGCAGCGCTTCGGGAAGATTCGCCCCGTCGATGACAGCTGGAGGCGCAACGCGATCTTTACCCTGACGCACGATCATGGCATATACTCTCTCGGGCGGTTCGCCGTTTGGAGGAATGTGCTGCTGGATGACGTGGTGAATGATGCCGCAGTCGTCAAGCGCCTCATCGCTGGAGGCAACTACAGCGCTTCGTTGTACCATCATCAGAAAGGATAACCAGCATCATGAAAGTCTCGCTGATCAACTACACCGGGTTCGGCCACCCCAACCCGATGTTCGCCGCCGCGCTTCTCGCCTACACCAAGAACACGCGGCTGGAGCAAGGTGAGGATGGCTTTGCCAAGTTCCTCGCCATGTCGCCTGAAGAGCTGAAGCCGCATCTGGAGTACATCGCAGGCACGCTGCGCAGCTCGTGGGAGTTCGTGGACTTCCAGTTCCAGATCAACGGCGTCACCCGCGCCTTCACCCATCAGTTCGTCCGTACCCGCACCGCGTCCTATGCGCAGCAGGCGCAGCGCGTCGTGGACCTCTCCGGCGTCGGCGTCCAGATGCCCGAGACGGTGGCCAACAACCCGACCGCGCGGCAGGCATGGGAAGCTGCGGTGATGATCATCAAGGACGCCTACAAGGAGATGCAGGACGCGGGCATCCCCAACCAAGACTGCCGGGGCATCGTCCCGACCAACATCCTCACCAACATCACCGCCAAGATCAACCTGCGCACGCTCGCCGACCTCGTGGGCAAGCGCCAGAATCTCCGGGCGCAGGGCGAGTATGCGGATGTGGTGCGGGGGATGGTCGCGTGCGTGCTCGACGTCATGCCGTGGGTGGAGCCGTTCCTGTACCCGGATCGCCTCGCGACCCCAGCGCTGGACAAGATGCTCCGGGACGCGCTCGGCGACTCCGGCCCGCTCGACAAGCCGGAAGTGAACGAAGCCCTCAAGGAGCTGGACAAGCTGAAGGGGACGTGGGGTTGACCGGGAAGGATCGCCCGGAGCGTGTGCAGGCGGGCCGCGCCGCTCCGGGGCAGGGCGAGGGTAGCGGGTCGGGGGCGGAAGCGGCCCCGGCTCGCCGCTACGGGGCGTGGTCGGGCAATCCGAAAGGCTCCCTGGAAGACCCTGCCCGCTGCCGGGCGGAAGTCTGGCCCCGGTTCCGGGGCTTCGTCTCCGCTCAGTGTAGCCGCCCGCGCGGCCACGGGGAGGATGGGGCATATTGCTCGATCCACTCCAAGTCCACCAAAGGCATCACCCCGATGAGCGAGCCGCGACGCAGAAAGTAGAACGCTGTACAACCAATCAGAAAGGAGAAACAATGTTCACTGTACTTGCCATCATCTTCACCGTGCTCGCCGCCTTCATGGTGCCGCATGGAGGGCCGACCCGATACACCCCCATCAGTCACATCGGATGCGCGTGCGGCATCATCGCGCTGATCCTGTGGGCAGTCGTTACCATCGCGCTGGTCTGGTGGGCGATTGCTTGGCTGTGGGTACACGCGCCATGAGCCATCAAATCTTCAGCATCGAGCTGGACTGGAATGAGCTGGGCAAGCTCAAGAACATGAGTGAAGACGATTATGCTGGGTTGCGCGACAACCTGTCATTGATCGAACTTCCGCCATTCGATGAGCGCACCAACTTCTACAGCCGCGACGGATTGATTGCCACGGCAGATGACCTGTCTGTGTTCACGCAGTTCGGGTTCAAGCCAATCATCAGGCGCGTTCGCGGCATCTTCCAAGAGTCGCTGGCCAATATTGGCGTGCCCGACCCGAACCCGGAACAAACGCAAGTCGTCAACATCACCATCCCCAATGCCGCGCTCTTTGCTGTCCGCACGCTGCAGGTGATCGAGAACGAATGCACCAACTATGTTCAGAGCTGGCTGGAGATGGGCTGGCGGATCGTAGCGGTGTGCCCGCCGAACGATTGCCGCCGCCCCACCTTCATACTCGGCCACGCCGATGTCAAACCGGAGCGCCCATGAACAACTTCAATGAGCTGTCCTTGTCCGTGCTTGCGCCGACGCGGGAGACGGACATTGCGGTGATCGACCTCGACAACTGCGTCAGCGAAGACAAGTGGCGTTGGGGCATGTTCGACCTTCACCTGCCCATCATCAACGACCGTTATCAGCGCTACCACGAAGCGTGCGAGAGCGACGCCCATCAGAATGCCGATGTAGTGCGCGAGCTGGCGCGGCATCACAAGCTGATCGTGTTCACGTCGCGGCCCGAGTCGGTGAGGGTCAAGACGCAGCGCTGGCTCAACCGCTGGCGCATCCCCAACATCGGGCTGTTCATGCGTCCCAACAACAACCATGAGCCGTCCGTTCCGCTGAAGCGCCAGATGCTGCTCGCGCTTCCGCCCCACCTCAAGGTGCGCTATGCGATTGACGACCGCGAAGACATCTTGAACATGTACGCTGAAGAAGGCGTCAACACCGTTCGCCAAGTCATCATCCACCAACCGGAGATCAAGCGCCCATGAGCAACAAGAATCCTCTGCTGGGCCTCATCCTGCTCAGCGCACTCACCCAAGCTGCCGCGCGGCAGGGTCGCCCCGACGTTCCCAACCTCGATGAGATGCTGGGCGGTCGCCAGAAGGGCAAGCGCATCGACCCGGAAGACCCGTTCAGCTCCTTCTTCCGCGATGTGATCATGCCGAAGTGGAGCGAAGCGCCGGAAGCCGTCAAGCAGGAAGCGCGCGATGCCATCAAGGCAGGCGAGCTGGAGCCGAACTGCGAAGACCCGGCGTGCGAGTTCTGCAACTGGGTGCGTGAGCAGCCCGAGTGGAAGGCCCGCAATGCCAGCTCACCCGATCCCGGCCAGCGCTTCCAGCAGGAGTATGGCGAAGGCGTGGCCGTCGAACAGGAGACGGTGCCGGGCATTCTCCGCGAGGCTGCCGCGACCTATGAGCAGCGCAACCCGCTGTATGGCGACGCCTACAAGCACTATGGCAGCGCCATGATGGCCTTCTTCCCGCAGGGTCTGTACATCAACGAGCCGGAGGACTGGAACCGCTTTGGCCTCTTCTCGATGATGGTGAGCAAGATGACCCGCATCGCCAACAACCTCACCACCGGTGGACACCGTGACAGCTCGCTGGACCTGTCTGTGTACGCTGCGATGATGACTGAACTGACGGAGCAGAAGTGATGGCAACCGCCAAGGCCGCGCCCCGCGCACGCAAGTCCCCGCAGGTCAAGACGACCGCCCCGATCATCACGCTGGTGTACGACAACGAGACGACCGGGCTGCTCAAGCCGGAAGTCTCCGACCTGTCGCAGCAGCCCAAGATCATCGAGTTTGCTGTTGTGGCAATCGACCAGAGCTATGACCGGCTCAGCGAGCACAGCTGGCTCATCCACCCAGGCGAAGACATCACGCCTGAGATCACCAAGATCACCGGGCTGAAGAATGAAGACCTGCGCGGCAAGCCTTCGTTCATTCAGGTGCTGCCGGAGATTGAGCAGGTGTTCTTGGGCAAGCATCGCGTGATGGCGCACAACCTTCCGTTCGACTGGGGCATGCTCACCAACGAGTTGAAGCGCGTGGGGCGTGAGTACGCCTTCCCCTACCCGCCCATCCAGCAGTGTACGGTGCAGCTCGCATCTGACCTCATCTTCGGTCGCCGCGCGAAGATGACCGAGTTGTACGAGAAGACGCTGGGCAAGCCGCTCGCACAGACGCATCGCGCGCTCGATGACGTCAACGCGCTGGTGGAGATCATCAGTGCCCAACGCTGGTAAGCCCAGCACGCCGAAAGGGGCCGTCAGCGGGAAGTCCGCTGGCGACCTCTATGACGGCTACATGCTGGCAGAGCCGGTCGCACGCGGCGTGCGCATCGACCTGTACGATTATGAGCTGGCGGTGAACGCTCCACTCAACAACCGCTTCTGCAAGATCATGGACCTGCGCACTGCACGGTCGCTCGCGATCCTCCTGATCGACGCGATTGCGAAGGCTGAACTTGAAGAAGCCCTCACTGACAAGAAGAGGAAGAAGTGATGGACATCCAACAACTGTTCGCGCTCGGCATGAAGCGTGAAGTGCCGCAGCTGCTCGACTTCCCGAAAGGGCTGGTGCTGAACCTTGGCGCCGGCAAACACGTGCTGCCGGGGGCGCTCAACCTCGACTATCCCCAGTGGGATGCGGAGAACTATCACATTGAGGTGACCGACCGCATCCGCTGGCAGCACCGCAACCCCAACCGCGCCTATCCACTGCCGGCCGAAGCTGGCGACATGTTTGTGACCTGCCCTGACGGGATCGTCGCAGGCATTCACGCTTACCACTTCCTTGAGCACGTTCGCGATCCTCGCCGGATGCTCCGGGAGATGCAGCGCGTGCTGATGCCGGGCGGCGTCATCAACATCTGCGTGCCGCACTACTGGGGGTCAATGGCGCATCACGACCTCGACCACAAGAACACTTATGCCATCGACACGTGGTCCAACACGTTCAGCGCGCCGTGGTACACGAAGGATCGCGAAGGCTGGAAGCTGCGCATCCACTTCAACATGCTCATGGCTGTGACGGAGCGCAACGCCGCGATCCTCACTCAGCTGGTGAAGGAGTAAGCAATGGATCAGTTTCGCGTCAGAAGTGAGTTCAGCTTCCGCCAAGCCTTCGGTCAGATCACGAAGGTGGTGGCAGCTGGGAAGGAGATTGGCGCCAAAGCGCTCGCCCTGACCGACAGCAACACATTCGGCCACATCTCCTTCTACAAGGAAGCCAAGGCCGCTGGCATCCAGCCGATCCTTGGCGTGGAGCTGATCTGTAAGGAGTCGCTGGAGGATGATGACAAGCGCACCATCCTCCTTTACGCTGCCAACACAGACGGCCTCAGCGAGTTGTATGGGTGGTCAACCCTCGCCGCTTCGCAGGGCAACGCCATCACCTACGATGACGTCATGGAGATGAGTCAGAACATCATCCGTGTCGCCGCTACCTGCCAAGCTGAGCAGATCATGGGCAACCTCGACTTCATTGAAGTCGGGCCGTCCGCGCCGATCCTCCGGCAGCGCGCCATCGCTCTGGCGAAGAAGCACAAGCTGAAGCTGCTGCCGACCTCTGACGTGTCCTACCCGCTGAAGCAGATGCGCAAGTCTGCTGAGCTGATGGGTGTAGGCATGAAGCCGACGCCGCAGTGGATGCTGACGCGCGCTGAGGCTGAGTTCTACATGCCAGAGATTCCGGCGAGCGCTTGGAAGTCGCACGACATTCTCCGGGAGATGACCAGCGGTATCGAGCTGGTGAAGGCAGAGAACATCAAGCACAAGATGGACTTGCTCAAGGCGTGTAAGGACGGCATCAAGCGCAAGTTCCCCGGCAAGGCGTGGACGAAGGAGTATGAGGCTCGCATGCACATGGAGCTGAAGACGATCCACAGCAAGGGTTTCGATGACTACTTCGCTGTGTTGTGCGGAATGTGCCGCTTTGCGAAGGAGCACATGCTTGTTGGTCCAGCGCGCGGCTCCGCTGCCGGCAGCCTCGTGTGCTACTTGCTCGACATCACTGAGGTGGACCCGATCCTCCATGACCTGATGTTTGAGCGCTTCATCGATGAGACGCGCTATGACTTCCCGGACGTGGACTTGGACTTCCCAGATGAGAAGCGGGAGCTGGTGTTCCAGTACCTGCGCGACACCTACGGGGAAGCGAACGTTGCGCACATTGGCACCGTCTCCCGGCTCAAGGCGAAGTCGGCGATTGGCGAGACGGCGAAGCGCTTGGGCATCCCGCCGTGGGAGACGGACGCGGTGAAGAGTGCGATGATCGAGCGTAGCGGCGGCGACGCCCGCGCAGCGTTCTGTATCATGGACACCTTTGAGCAGATCGAAGTCGGTCAGCAGTTCATTGCCAAGTACCCGGCAATGCGCGAGGCGGGCGAGCTAGAAGCCCACGCATGGCACTCCGGCGTCCACGCTGCCGGCGCGCTCGTGTGTAACAAGCCGGTGCGCACCTACTGCACCATCAACAAGGAAGGCACCGCCCAGCTCGACAAGAAGGATGCTGAGGCGATCAACCTGATGAAGATCGACGTGCTGGGGCTGCGCACGTTGTCTGTGATTGAAGCTACTGGCATCGACGTGCGCAATGTGCCGCTTGATGATCAGCTGGCATTCGACGTGCTCAATGCCGGGCGCTTCACCGGGGTGTTCCAGTTTGAAGGGCCAGCTCTACAGTCCATCACCAAGCAGATCGGAGTCCACGAGTTTGAAGACATCGTTGCCATCACGTCTCTCGCGCGCCCTGGCCCGCTTCACAGTGGTGGTGCTACGTCCTTCATCAACCGCAAGAAGGGCATTGAGACGGTGGAGAGCATCCACCCGATCTTCGACCGGCTGACCGCCAAGACCCAAGGCATGGTGTTGTATCAAGAGCAGGTGATGATGCTGCTCCGCGAAGTCGGCAGCATGGAGTGGGCAGACGTTCAGATGCTGCGCCGAGCAATGTCCAAGTCGCTGGGCTTGGAGTTCTTTGAGCAGTTCTATGGACGCTTCCTCAACGGCGCGCGAGCGAACAAGTTGGATGATGGCGTGACGCGGCGCATCTGGGAGTTGATGATCACGTTCGGCTCCTACGGCTTCAACCGCTCGCACGCAGTCGCCTATGCAATCATCTCCTACTGGTGTGCGTGGCTCAAGGCGCATCATCCGCTGGAGTTCGCTTGCGCCGCCCTCAAGCACGCCAAGGACGAAGACCAAGCCAAGCGCCTTCTGCGCGAGATTGTGAATGAAGGCCAGATTGGCTACATCCCATTCGACCGCGAGCACAGCATGGAGAACTGGACCATCCACAATGGCAAGATTCTCGCAGGTCTGACCTCCATCAAGGGCGTCGGCGAGAAGCTGGCTGCCACAATCGTTGCCAATCGCGCGGCAGGCAAGTTGACCGCGCGGCAGGAGTCGATTCTGGCAGACCCCAACCTCCAGTACGCAGACCTGTTCCCTGCCGCGCGCATGTATGGGGACATGTACGACAACCCGCAGGATCATGGCATCCGGGGCCGCGTCACCTACCTTCGCGACATCACCAGCGAGAGTGAGGGCAGCTTTGCCGTCATCGCACAGATGAACACGAAGGACATCCGCGACCTGAACGAAACGGCGAGCCTTGCCCGGCGCAACGGCAAGGTCATCAAGAAAGACAACCTGTTCATGAACATGGAGATGGAAGACGACACAGACAAGATCATCGCCACCGTTGGACGCTTCGACTACTCCAAGAGCATTGGCCGACAGATTCGCGACGCCCCGACCGGGAGCTGGTGGATTCTTCGCGGCAACGTGCGCAAGGGATTCCGCAAACTGTACATCGAAAAGATCAGGAGGCTGTCGTGATTGATTTGCTGCTGGACCTGCTGTGCTGTGCGTTCATCATCCTCAGCGGTCTGTTCATCTGGGGCTGGGTCTTCGCTCGCCAGCGGCTGCCGTGGGAAGGCCGTCAATGGCTCAAGTGGGTGCTGCTTGTTCTTGCGAGCCTGATTGGCTCATGGCATGTGATCTTCGGTATCCTCAAGGCTGTGTATGTAATCCTCTGGGCACTGACGACATGAAGCCGGAAGCGCGCTTGTGGCAAGTAATGCGAGACAACATGTTCGTGCCGGGGGCGGATCGCGCCGACCGGGTAGAGAACGCTGTACTGTCTGGCCAGCCCGACGTCAATGCCTGCCTTGCGGGCGAAGATGTGTGGGTGGAACTGAAAGCCCCGAAGGAGCCCAAGCGCGCTTCCACCGTCCTCATGACCAGCAACGGCAACCACCCGCTGCTCCAGTCTCAGATCAACTGGTTTGCCAAGCAACGCCAAGCTGGCGGCATCGCCTTCATCCTCGTGCGCACCGACAAGCGCATGATGCTGATCGAAGGAACCAAGCATGGCGATCACTTCAACAAGATGACGGTTGCGCAGATGGAGGCAGTTGCCTTGTACTGCGCGCCGGTCCCGACCCCAAGCACTGAATGGAGGATGCTGCGCAATGTCATCTTCACCGCAAGCCGGCATCGAAGGCTACATCACCACGCACGAGCTCAGCAGCTGCTCGATGACTTGGAACGCAGAGAAGAAGGAATGGCTGGTGATCGTCAGTCGCGAGGGAGCGCTACAGTGGCGCCGCGCGCGGCAGCTCCGGCCCGCCCTCGTGGCCGCCGTCGAGGCGCTGGGGAAGGAGCCTGACCCGGAGCGTTCCGGGGTTTTGGGGTGAATTCCACTGGGTTTCTGGGGGCTTCCCTTTTTGGGAAAGGTGGGGGATAATTACCTCACCGGCCCGGACTTCCCCGGACGGACAGAAAGGAGAACGAGATGAACAAGAACCGCCGCAAGCAGCTCAGCGTCCTCAATGACCAGCTCCGCGCGCTCATGGGTCAGATGGAAGACCTCAAGGGCGAGCTGGAGACGATCAAGGATGATGAACAGGAGTATCGCGACAACATGCCTGAATCGCTCCAAGACAGCGAGAAGGCGAACATTGCTGACGAAGCCATCAGCAACTCCGAATCCGCCATTGATGAGCTGGACAACGCCATCAACGACCTCGACAACGTGATCAACGCTGTCGACAATGCCATCAGCAACATCGAAGACGCGCAGGCCTGATGATGAACGCCCGCCACCGCCAAGCACGTGCTCCGTTGATCGCCATCCTCGCCATCATCGACATCTTGGCAGTGGCTTGGGCGATCAGCGCCGCGATCTAAACCAGAACCCAGAAAGGAGAACTGAGATGAGCAACATGTCCTACTGCCGCTTTGAGAACACTGGCCGCGACTTAGCGGATTGCGAAGAAGCGCTCAGCGAGATGATCGACAACCCGCAGGAATGCGAGCCGGTCAACCGCTATGAAATGGAAGCGGCCCCGCGCCTCTTCGATTCTGCCGCCAACATCCTCAGCATGCTCGCTGACGTGCTTGGCGCTTCCATCACCCTCACTGACGCTGACGGTCGCGAGATGGAACTGGACCGCTTCGATTGGGAAGAAGCCTTCAAGAAGGTTCAGGATGACATCCGCGAAGCCCGCGAAGGCGACGAAGAGCTGGAGGATTGATCATGCCGCTCGCATCTGACCTCTTCGACACGCAGCGCTTCCGGGAGCAGGAGCGCGCGACTGGCGGCAAGTTCATCGCCAAGGCCATCGAGTGGATGGCAGAGCCGCGCGGCAGCGACTTCCTGATCAGCGCCGCCTCCTTCAATGCTGATGGGGAATCGCTCGATCACCGCCAGTGGGTTGTCGCGAAGGTAGGCGACGCCCTGACCCACATCGCCGACTGGAAGCGCGAGCTGCAGCTCAGCCAGTCTCAGCACGCCATCCTTGTCAAGCGAGTGAACGCCTAATGTACGACAACCGCCCGACTGCCGCGACGGAAGCCTGCCGCCGCTCAATCCAACTCCGCGAGCAGCGCGACCGCCGCGCGGCACGCAACAAGCGCATCATCAGTGTCACCATCCGGTTGGCGCTGGTGGGTGTTGTGATCCTCTGGATCGTCCGCTCCATCTAACAGAAAGGAACCAAGCACATGAACGCTGTTGTTGCGAAGAAGCCCCGCGCGAAGCGCAAGACCAAGCTCAGCAAGAAGTTCGCCCCTGCCGGGTACGCGCTGCGTGACGGTCGCCGCGTGGAGATGGCGCCGTGGATTGCTCAGACCCCGCAGCCGTGGCGCAACGGCTACGCTCGCGTGTTCATCCCGTTCAGCTCCATCGAGTTGCGCAACGCCCGGAGCGGGAAGCGCGGCCATGAGCAGATCGTTCACACCAGCAAGCTGATCCGGGTCTGACGCCATGATCATCCAGCGCGGCCCGAAGTCTCACACCGAGTGGTTACGCGAGCGCCGGCAGCGGAGACTCGCCAAGTTCGCTCTTTGGGTGGCTGGGGGCTTAATCGTCGCCGGGGCGGTCGCCGTCCTCTGGCCCTGACTTCCGGGGGAGCCTTCGCGGCTCCCCTTTCCACATCTCCGGGGCGCGCTCCCGGCCCCTACGCGGGGCGTCCCGCACCTCCCCCAGTACCCTCGCCCGCCCCGGACCCCGGACGGCCCGCCTGCACACGCTCCGGGCGTCCGTCCGGGCCGATTCTCCGGCGATCCTAGCCCCAGAACCCGGTCCACGGCCCCCGAGGGTCAGCCCGAGGGGCGGACGGCCCGCCTGCACACGCTCCGGGGCGAGCCGGGGCCGGTCGCGGGAGCCGGTGTAACCGGTCCCGCAGCTTGGCCTTCTTCTTGGCCTTCCGATCAATCCGCCTCATTGCGCAGCTTCCGGGCTTCGCGGCGGCAGCGGACCTCATACCATCGGCAGGGATCGCGCGCCAGCTTGATGCGCTTCACTCCCGTCTCCAGCGTGGCTGCCGCGCGCTGCTTGTCGCGGTTGGAGGCATACAGCCCATCCTCCAAATCGCCAAGGCACTCATCCTGCTGCCGCTCGGTGCGCGCGAGTTCTGCGCAATACTCCTTACCGTTGGGGAGCAGGCGCGGCCTCAGATCGCGACTCACACTGCTCACCAGCGCATCCAAGTCGCTCGCGGGCGA
>ERZ1066118.340-NODE-340-length-47003-cov-11.658516_pt1 | contig 47003 bp, 40 predicted proteins | sample MGYA00382765_ERZ1066118 | MGnify/ENA primary metagenome ERZ1066118 (study PRJEB33369, sample SAMEA5778348) | biofilm metagenome | biome: Industrial cooling water; feature: Water cooling tower basin; material: Biofilm | place: United Arab Emirates | collected...
GATGCTTCCGCTTTAGTAGCAACTGGATGTCCATCTGGCGCAGAAAACCGCTTTGCCGTTACTGGACGTGGCGGCTTACCTCCTGCACCAGGGGATAAACTCAGTTCTGAAGCTATACTCACCGATTGGGCAACTCTACAAACGCCGGAAACTAGCAACCGTGCTGCGGTGGAAACAACTACCCCAGAAGCAGCTAATACTACGATTGCTCCCCTAGTAGAAGCAACTACTTGGCAATTTAGTTCCAAAGGCGAGATTATCCTCACCAATGCCGATCGCACCACGCCAGATCGGTTTAACGCAATACCGACTTCCTGCCCTAGTTCGTAACGAAACAACAGTTTTCTAACTAATCGGGAGGATACCATTCGATGACCGCTCGTCCATACGATGTCGTACTTTACGGCGCTAGTGGTTTTACTGGAAAGCAAACAGTGCAATACTTTGCCCAGCACGTCACTTCAGGCGAAGTACGTTGGGCGATCGCCGGTCGTAACCGTCAAAAACTCGAACAGGTGAAAGCACAAATTGGTGTAGATGTCGATATATTAGTCGCAGACAGCCAAGATGAAAATGCCATAGATAACATTGTGTCCCAGACACGAGCACTGCTAAACACGGCAGGACCATTTGCTCTCTATGGCAATAAAATTGTTGATGCCTGCGTGCGCTTCAAAACCCACTACGTTGACATTACCGGCGAAACTCCTTGGGTAAAGGAACTCTGCGATCGCTACCACGACAGAGCCGCAGCCGATGGCACTCGCATTATTCCCTGCTGTGGTTTTGATTCCGTTCCCTCAGATTTGGGCGCATACCTGGTAGTCCGCTACATCCAACGAGAACTGGGAGTATCCTGCCGAGCGGTGAAAGCTTACTATCAAGCTATGGGCGGATTTAACGGTGGGACTCTAGCTTCTGCTTTTAACCTCTATGATTCAGGTCAGATGAGTCAGGTGAGCGATCCTTTTCTACTCGATCCGAGCGGCGATCGCTCGCCAGAAGAAATAGAACGCAATCGAGATCCAGAGTCCCCACAATACGATTCCGATCTTGGTACGTGGGTAGCGCCATTTTTCATGGGTGCAATTAATACCCGTGTGGTACGCCGTAGCAGTGCGTTGTACAGCCAGTGGCAAGAACCATATGGTTCGGACTTTACTTACCAGGAATATTTGAAGTTCGATTCCCCGCTAGGATGGCTGCAAGCAGCTGGAATGACGGCTGCAACAGCTCTATTTACAGGTGCAATCCAGCAACCGCCAATTCGCAGCCTGCTGCAACCCCTTTTACCCCAACCAGGTAGCGGTCCGTCGGAGAAAACCATGAACGAAGGATGGTTTCGCTGCGAACTCTTAGGCTTGACGAGCGATGGAGGCAAGGTACGAGGACTGATTTGCGATCGCGGCGATCCAGGCAACCGCGCTACGGTGAAATTTTTGTGCGAGTCAGCATTGTGTTTGGTATCGGATCGAGATCGGCTACCTGGAGGTTGGCAGAGGGGAGGCATCCTCACCCCTGCAACTGGACTCGGTGACGTTTTGGCAGAGCGTTTGCGCAATGCGGGCATGACTCTTGAAGTTGGAGTCGTTTGAGCCGAACCCTAGAACTCCGTGCTGCGAGCTGCGATCGCATTTGGTAACTCCGATTGTACCGTTTTAACCGGAAAGCGAAAGACGGCAAAGATCGCTCTCACCGTAAACGCAAACATCGTCAATGCGCCGAGTGCAAAAATGATATCGCCTGGAATCCGCAACCACACCGTCCATCGCATCCACGAGCTACTAATCACCTCAGCACTGCGGGCATACCAAGTGCCGTATTCAATCGACTGCGCCAATTGGTAGAAGCCATTGGGAATTAGCCCTAAAACCAGCATTCCAACCAAACCACCATTGATCGTCCAGAAGCTAAAGCGCAAGAGCCGCTCGTTCCAAGCCTGTTCTGGGACAAATTCCCGCAAAGCAAACAACATCAGCGCCAGAGCTAAACAACCATACACCCCAAACAAAGCAGCATGAGCGTGAATTGGAGTCGTGTTCAGTCCTTGAGAGTAATACAAGACGATTGGAGGGTTAATCAAAAAGCCAAACACTCCCGCGCCGATTAAATTCCAGAAACAGGTGGCGATAAAAAAGCGTAGCGGCCAACGGTAAAACCCTTCCGCTTCTTGAGACAGTCTCAGGGTTTTTAAGACTTCAAAGCCAATCAACGTCAGAGGTACGACTTCCAGCGCCGAAAACACCGCTCCCATCGCGGCAATAAACGACGGCGTACCGGAGAAGTATAGGTGGTGCAAAGTGCCGATTACCCCACTGCCCAAATACAGAATCGTGGTGAGATAGGTGGCACGCAATGCCGAAGATTTCTTGAGAAATCCCAGTTCGCTACACAAATAGGCAATCACCACTGTAGCAAACACCTCGAAAAAGCCTTCTACCCAGAGGTGAATCACCCACCAGCGCCAATACTCTGCAATGCTGAGGGATGTGTGGTTAGTGTAGGCTAATCCCACTGAATAGAACAGGGGAATCGTAATGGCACTGTAGAGGAAAAAGTGACTCAACCCCGTCGGGGATTTTTCCTGTTTCAGGGCAGGCTTGAAGGCACGGTACAGCAGCCACAACCAAAAGACCATGCTACCAATCAGCAACAGTTGCCAAACTCGCCCTAATTCAATGTACTCGTAGCCTTGGTGTCCCCAAAGGAAGCTATCTTTTACATCTAGCACGCCTGTCACGGCTTGCCAAGTGCCGACTATCGAGCCGACCACTACGATCGCTAAGGCTCCCAGCAAAACGGTATTGCCCAAGGCTTGATGCTTGGGTTCGTACTGACCGAACCGAGGCGCAAAATACAATCCAGCTGCTAACCAGCAGGTGGCAATCCAAAACAGAGCCAGTTGCAGATGCCAGGTACGCGAGGCAGCGTAGGGGAGAAATTGCATCAAAGGAATACCGTAAAATCCTTCACCTTCTACGGCGTAGTGTGCGGTAAACATCCCCATTAAAATTTGCACTAGAAACAATGTCATCGCCACGCCAAAAAACAGCGAGGTCACTTTCTGACTGGGCGTAGGAATGCGGACGGCTGGACGAGCCGGAACGGGTTGGACTTCATCCGTTTCTTCTTGCGTCAGGTAGACAAATAGAAACACGCCGATGCCCGCAATCAAAACCACCACCGATAGGATCGACCAGGTGATAAACTGTCCTGGGGCTTGATTACCAATCAAGCGATCGGCGGGCCAATTTGCTGTATATGAGAAAGGAGAATTGGGGCGATTGGCAGAAGCTGCCCAAGCAGTCCAGGCAAAGAAGCCAGTGACATTGTGAATTTGGGTATCGTCTTTGAACCAGCCATCAGGAATAGAGTGGATGGCAGAACCATGAGCTAAGAGCGGTTGATAATCTTGAAAAACTTGTTTCAAGCCTTGAGTTTGAGCATCCGTTAGAAACAGCGTGCGGGTTTGGGGATCGTATCGGTTGGTCTTGAACTGCTCGCTTACCCTTGCTTCCAAACTAGCTCTTTCGGGAGCGGGTAAAGCCTCCAGATCTGCTTGAGAAAAATCTGGCTGACCGTTATAGAGGACACCAGCAGTGCTTAATCCCCATCGGTGCAGCACATCAGCCGTCCAATCGGGTGCGAGATAGCTGCCGTGTCCCCAAATACTGCCAATGTGTTGCCCGCCACGAGCCAGATAAATTTCTTGTCCCGCTTGAATCTCGGCTCGTGTCAGGATAATTTCTTGTTGCGGAGATTGCACCACATCGGGAACGGGTGGGGCATTTTTCCAAATTGCTGCTCCAGCACCTAGCAAGATCGTAAAGGCAACGATGCAAATGAGTACCAGCCAGGCAGGTAGACTGAGCGATCGCCCTCCAGTTGTGGCGCGATCGCCACTCACCGATATAGAATCAGTCATTGCTGCACCTCCAAAAAAGATAGAAGAACGCCGGTCGCGAATCGTGCAAGTCGAACTCAGTTCAACCCACACTCGCACTCGCAACCTCGATCTCGGTCATACTTTTAGTTTGACAAACCCGCTCAACAGCATCTCTGAGCTAGCTCATATTTAGATACTTCACATAGTTATGTACAAAAAACCGCGATCGAGTTGAGGTAAAAATTGCAATTGATGTTATTTTTATGACACATAACTGTATATTGCTCGAAACTTAAAGAAAAGCAGAAAAATTTAGTAACTAGAAGCGATCGCCCAATTGCTAAAACAGAAGTAGAACGGGCAATTGAAACCGATGAAGCAACTACGATCGCTTGGATAGAGCGGCAACTTGAAATCTTGGGGGTAAAAATAACACGATCGTTACTGCAATAGAACTGCCGATGGATAAAATTCGAGACTTTTGCGAACAATGGCAGGTAGCAGAATTAGCCCTATTTGGTTCCGTTCTCCGAGACGATTTCCGCCCCGACAGCGACATTGATATTTTGATTGATTTTTCTCCAACCGCAAAACGTGGCTTAACCGAAACCCTGCAAATGCGCGATGAACTCCAAGGAATTTTTAATCGAAAAGTAGACCTAATCGTTAAAGCTGCGCTCGATCGCAGTGAAAATTGGTTGAGACGTAAAAACATTTTGGAATCAGCACAAACTATCTATAGTAGAAAGAGCGATCGCCTGGATGAACCAGCAACTTGAAGCAAATGAATGTCTGAAATTACACTAAATTCAGAGCAACTTAAGAAAATCTTAAAAATTGCAATTGTTGAATTGCTACGTGAGAACCGAGAAGAAGTTTCCGATTTTTTAGCAGAAATTATCGAAGATGTTGCGATGGAACGGACGATCGCTGAAGGTGAAACAACTGAATTAGTTAGCCACGAATCCATCTTTTTTACATCAAATTGAGCGGATCGACATCGATGGTCAAACTCACATTGGGAGGACAAAGCGATCGCACTCGTTCCCAATCGGGTAACTCTGGTTGTAGATCTGGAGCAATTTTGAGTAAGATTTGCCAACGGTAACGATTAGCAACCCGCAAAATATTCGCTGGGGCTGGCCCCAAAATTTCCCAACTAGGAGTAATGTAATTATTTAGATAGGATGCGATCGCTTGAGCTGTCTGTTCTACGGCGGTTGCTTCCACACTACTCAAACGCAACAAAATCAATCGTCCGTGAGGTGGATAATTCAACGCCACCCGTTGCTCTAACTCGGCTTCCACAAACCCTTCATATTCATGCTGCTGCACGGCTTGAATTACTGGATGATCTGGAGTATATGTTTGTAGAATCACTCGCCCAGGATCGTCGCCCCGTCCTGCCCTTCCTGCTACCTGAGTTAAAGTTTGAAATGCCCGTTCTGCGGCTCTATAGTCGGGTAAATGCAACAATCCATCCGCCGCTACCACACCAATTAGGGTAACTTGAGGCAGATCCAACCCTTTCGTCAGCATTTGCGTGCCAATTAATAGATCTGCTTCCCTGTTGGCAAACTGAGTTAACAGCGTCCGATGCGCTCCCTTAGTCCGAGTTGTATCGCTATCAAACCGAATAAACCGCAACTGGGGAAACAACCGAGTAATTTCCTGCGCCACCCGTTGCGTCCCGCTCCCAAAAAATTTCAAATAAGGGGAACCGCATTCGGGACAATTACGGGGATGAGATTGACTGTAATTGCAGTAATGACAGCGCAACAACTGCGGCGCACCTGCTTCCGCGTGGTGATAGGACAGTGACACATCGCAAGCCGGACACTCCAGTACGTAACCGCAACTGCGACAAGAAACAAACGTACTGTGTCCCCGTCGGTGGATGAATAAAATTCCCTGCTGTCCCCGTGCTTGCAACTGCTGCAAAGCCTCCAACAGAGAACGGCTGAAAATCGAACGATTGCCCTCCTGAATCTCTTGGCGCATATCCACCACTTCTACAGGAGGTAAGGGACGGGATTGGATGCGTTCGGGGAGAGAGAGGTAATGTGTTGGTTGACGGTTGACGGTGAACGCTGGCGCTACACTTTTTCGTGAAGACAGTTGACAGTTGACGGTTGTTGGTAATTCCTCCGACTCCCGACTACGCGGCTCTGATGCGGAGGGAACCTCGCCTGGAGCTCGCTTCCCGACTCCCGACTCCCGCTTTCTAACGCTTAGCCAACTTTCCAACGAAGGAGTTGCAGAACCCAACACTAAGGGACAATTTTCCAATTCAGCCCGCCACTGGGCGACGGTACGGGCGTGGTAGGTGGGGATGGGGGAATCTTGTTTAAAGCTGCTGTCGTGTTCTTCGTCTAAAATAATTAAGCCGAGATGGGGTAAGGGGGCAAAAATAGCAGAACGAGTGCCAATGACAACTTGGGGTTCTCCTAACAACATCTGTCGCCAGGTATCGTATCTTTCTCCCTCTGAGAGAGCGCTGTGATAAACGCAGACTTTATTACCGAAGCGAGCGCGAAATCGGTCTGTAAGTTGAGGAGTTAGACCAATTTCTGGTACTAATACTAAAGCCGATTTACCTTGTCGTAAGATCGGCGCGATCGCCTGTAAATAGACTTCAGTTTTACCCGATCCCGTCACTCCGTGCAATAAGACGCGATCGCACCCCTCTAGTTGAGTAATTGTTTCTACTGCTCGTGACTGAGCTGCTGTCAGTGTTTTTGGCTCGTCTGCTGCTTGCAACACTCCTTGTTCTTGCCGCAGCATTTCCCGTTCTGAAATCACAACATAACCCTTTTGTTCTAATATTTTGAGGGTGCTAGGACTGGCGTTGCACAGCTGTAACAACTCGCTCAACCAAATGTCGCTTCCCTGCCGTCGCAACACTTCTAAAATTTCCCGTTGTCGAGACGTAATATCTCGTTCCAACCCATTACCCACCAATGTCACAGCTTTTTGCAACTTAGGGCGTGTCGGACGGGGTGGTTCGAGATAACTTTCCACCAACGACATTCGCATCAATTCTCGCACTCCCCGATAGGCATTTCTGACTTGCCTTTGCAGATAAACAAAGCTGTAGTCTTTATTCGGTTGAGCTTGCAGCAATGCCAAAATTTCTTTCGCCGCTGGAGTGAAGAATGCATCAACGCCAGGTTTTATTTCCCCAATTAATTTAATCCGACGTTGCGATCGCCCTAAAAGTCCGGGGGGCAAAGCAACGCGAATCGCTGCTATGAGGGGAGTATAGTAATATGCTGCCACGCGATTGAGCAGTTCCCAATAAGCAGGCGGGAAAAAGCCGCGACTCACCACGTCCTCAACAGCACGAATTTTGTCTGGGGATAGACCGGTAGGGGGTTGCTCTACAAATCGTAAGGCGATCGCTCCAACTTGATTTGCCCCAAACGGCACGCTCAGGATATCTCCTGGCTGCACTGTCAATTGAGCTGGCAACTTATAGGTATAGATTTCCTGCGTTCCAGGGCAATCTACCAAAACTTCCAGCCATCGCCGATCCGTCTGCGATTGGTAGTATCCCCCTAGTTCAGCTACCACAGATCTGCCTGTTAAATTTACCCCGACCATACCTAAAATTAGCCTACTTCTACAATTTTTTCCGGCACGACCTGTAGTAAACCATATTACAATTTGCCTTTTGAATTCGCAATGAAGCGAGCAGTAAAGAAAGGGTGTGGGGTGAAGTGAGTGGTAAGTAGTGCGGTCTTGGGGGTTCCCTCCACGAGCAACTGGCGCTATTGGGGTGCAGTGCGTGGTGAGGGGTGGGTGGTGAGCGATCGGAATTTGTATTTATCTTCTTCTGGCTTCTGACTCCTGACTCCTAATAAGTATTTTCTCCCTATTGGTAGAGATTTAAACAGTTAATTCTATGCCATCCTAATTTTTAGGAACAAATTGTTTAAGAAAATTTAATTAACCGGATTAGTATATGTGTATAATTGGTAACTTTTGTTAACCAAGCTAGCCTATCCCTTAGGAATAGCAAAGATTTATTCGCTTGCTACATATCGTAACTTTTGGAGCAACTATTTATTTTTCTGGAATTCAAAGCAAACTTTAATAAAAACTTAATAAGTTTATCATAGAAAAACGGGAAATCTCTAACTATTTACATTGCATTTCAAACGATAATTAGCCTACGATAAGCATGGTCGGAAAAATTAATAGAACTTTTGACACCAAACTCACGGTTTTTGGTAGTGAATAACTTTGGTAGTAAAAAATACGAATTTAAAAGGTTTTCAATTTGAGAAAAACTGATAGCAAGCTTCTAATCAGAAGATAATTACTCATAAAAGTTTCAAGCTTGAAACTGAATTAAAAATTAAGTAATCTCCAATCTACCTTGTGCCAGTGTTTATGTACGAAAGAAAGCAGCCGTACCAACACGATCGCTTCCCTAGCCCTGAGTTCAATAGCGATATAGATCTTGCTGAAATAGAAGAGATCGGCGCTTTGAATCGAGAAGTAGAATCGGAAGAAGAGCCAATACCTGCTCTGACAGCGCCTAGTATATCGAGTATAGAAGAAACAACAATTGCTTTGACTGAAGGATGGGAGGCTGACGAGCGAGATTTTGATGGGATTGGAGCAGTACGCACTTCGGAGTATCAAAAAACTCAGTTTGATGATGCAGTGGGGGCGTTCTTTAAAGAAATGGCACGCTATCCCTTGCTGAAAGCAGATGAAGAAGTAGAATTGGCGCGTCGAGTCCGATTTTTAGTTGAAGTTGAAGAAATTCAAAGAGGATTGCAAAAGCAACTCAAACGTCAACCAAATCGCGAAGAGCTGATAGCTGAGTTAGGAATTTCAGAAAAACAATTAGAACATCACCTCTATTTAGGGCGAGTGGCAAAGCGTAAAATGATCCGTTCTAATTTACGCTTGGTAGTTTCCATTGCCAAACGCTATTTGAATCGCGGTTTGCCATTTCTAGATCTGATTCAAGAAGGCGCAATGGGACTCAACCGCGCTACAGAAAAATTCGATCCTGACAAGGGATATAAGTTTTCTACCTATGCCTATTGGTGGATTCGTCAAGCAATTACGCGGGCGATCGCTAATGACGCTAGAACAATTCGGTTACCAATTCACATTGTTGAAAAATTAAATAAGCTGAAAAAATTTCAACGAGAGTTGAAGCAAAAACTGCAACGCAATCCATCAGAAATTGAATTAGCCGCAGCATTAGAAGTTCCGCCAGAACAGTTACGTCAATTACAACAGTTACGGCGCAAGGCTTTGTCTCTCAATCATCGAGTTGGGAAAGAGGAAGATACGGAATTAGTGGATCTCCTGGAAGATAACGACGCTCAATCTCCCGAACAACAAATGAGCGAAACCATGATGAGACAGGAAATCTGGGATGTTTTAGGAGATGTCCTGACTCCCAGGGAAAAAGACGTGATTTCTCTGCGTTACGGATTAACCACGAGCGAACCTTGTACTTTGGAGGAAGTCGGCTGTTTGTTCAATCTTTCTCGCGAAAGAGTGAGGCAAATTCAGAGTAAAGCCATGCGTAAATTGCGCCGTCCTCACATTGCTAAGCGATTGAAAGGCTGGCTGTTATAATTTTGGTCGCGCAAAGACGCAAAGGCGCAAAGCATTATTGAAGAATGGTAGTTTGTTGCTAGGCGTTGTACAAAAGAGATTTTCTGAAAACTCGATTCCGCTCGAAAATACTCTTCATTCCTTTGCGTCTTTGCGCGACAATATCTCTAAAAATACCTGATGGATTCTCAATTTATCTTGCGTCCAGCTCAACCAGAAGATACAACAGCAATCTTTGAATTGATTAAGGCACTAGCGGAGTACGAACAATTAACCCATGCGGTAACTGGTAGTGATGAGGCGTTGCAAGAACATTTGTTTGGTTCCCATCCCTACGTAGAGGCGCTCGTTGCTGAATGTGACGGAAAAGCTGTAGGATTTGCGCTGTATTTCTACAATTACTCCACTTTTCTCACCAAACCTGGAATTTATTTAGAAGATTTGTTCATCTTGCCAGAGTATCGCCGCCAGGGGATCGGTAAGGCAATATTCAAGTATTTGGCGCAGTTAGCAGTAGAAAGAGATTGTGGCAGATTGGAATGGAGCGTTCTAGATTGGAACGAACCCGCGATCGCATTTTATCGACAGATGGGCGCTAAAATTCTGGAAGATTGGCAAATTTGTCGTGTCACCGATACAGCTTTGACGCACTTAGCAAATAGCGATCCCCGCGTAAATAGAGTTTAAGCAATTGCTACCATTTCTGTAGGGTGCGTTAGATGTAACGTACTCTACGACTCATGAATTACGAAATATGTATTATAGCGATCGCCTAGCTTCCCGATATGAAGTTCAGCAGCAGTTGGCAAAAAAAGCTGGACGCAGCACTCTACTAGCGCGGGATTTGAAAACTGGAGCATTAGTTGTAATTAAACTCCTCTCCTTCGGGATAGATTTTGAGTGGGAGGCATTAAAGTTGTTTGAACGGGAAGCCGAAACTTTAAAAGCTCTATCTCACGCCGCCATTCCCAAATATCTGGATTTTTTTGAATTCAATACACCATACAACAAAGGTTTTGCCCTGGTACAGTCTTATGTTGAAGGTAAATCTTTAGAAACAGAACTCAAAGCCGGACGCACTTTTAGCGAGGCAGAGGTTAAGCAGTTAGCTAAGTCAGTGCTAGAAATTTTAATTTACCTCCACGGACAAAAACCACCCGTCATCCACCGAGATCTTAAACCTAGCAATATTTTACTTGGAAGTCAGATTGACCAGATCTATCTAGTTGATTTCGGTTCCGTACAAACTTTAGCTTCTAAGGAAGGCGGAACGATGACAGTCGTGGGGACATACGGTTATATGCCACCCGAACAATTTGGCGATCGCGCCGTTCCCGCCTCCGATTTATACAGTTTGGGTGCAACTTTAATTTACTTAGTGACGGGGATTCATCCGGCTGATTTACCCCATCGAGATGGACGAATTCAATTTGAATCGGTGGCAAATTTGAGTCCTGAATTTACTCGCTGGTTGAAATGGATGACAGAACCAAATTTAGATCGGCGCTTGAGTTCTGCTGGGGAAGCATTGGCAGCTTTAGAACAACCATCTATAAATCTCGTGCCGACAATTTCGCAACCGTTTGGGAGTAAGATTAAATTACGTCAGGATGCCAATTCTGTAGAAATTTTGCTTCCTAGCAAAGGTTTTAGTCCTGAAATTGTCTCTTTAAGCTTATTTGCGATCGCCTGGAATTCGTTTTTAGTATTTTGGTTAGCATCGGCTTTCATCTCAGCACCGATGGGAATGAACTTGTTTTTTGCCCTATTTTCACTTCCTTTTTGGGGTGCGGGTGCAAGCATGATCTGGCGAATTCTCTCAGCTTTATTTGGGAAAGTTCGAATTAGCTTAGATCGAGAATATATTTCTCGCAATTATGAAATGTTCGGATTCCGATTTAAACAGCCGCGCCATCAAGCACCGAGACAAGAAATCGAAAAACTCGCGATCGCGTCTTTTGGTAATGTCTCCCGCCTGACAATTTGGGCAGGAACCAGAAAATACGAACTGGGTAACGATAGTTCTATCTCTCCCTCTGAGATTAACTGGCTGGCACAGGAACTCAGCGCTTGGCTGGGAATACCAATTACAAAACAGTAATTACATTCCCTCACCGGTCACTGTCACACAGCGCTCGCATCCCATCTATGATTAGTAAGAGAGAAGGTTGACAGGAGAATTTTATGTTTGGTCTAGGATGGGCAGAAGTCGGAGTCATCTTCATCATCGCAATTCTAATTTTTGGTCCCAAGAAAATTCCCGAAATCGGCAGTTCTCTCGGCAAGACGCTACGCGGCTTCAAAGAAGAACTGAAAAATCCCCAAACCGACGATCCCAACTCCGAAGAGTAATGGGGAAGTCAAAAGTCAAAAGTTAAGAGTCAAAACTGAGAAGACACGAGACAGGAGAGGATAAAGACAAATTCTTATCGCTTACCCCTTACCCCTCACTCCTCACCCCTCTATTAAATCTGATTCACCGACGACACGATCCCCGCTGCATTATCTTGCGCCGCCACGCTGAGAGGCTGGAGGGAATTATCGCTCAAGGGATTACGGGCTTCAATTAATCTAATAGCGCGGCTGACGCTTTCCGGCAGGATCACGACTAAACTACCATTGGAAGCAGTATCTAAAGCCGTATTGATTGCCGTCGTCTCATCTAAGACGATCTCGTAACGACAATCCGACTTGACTTGCATGATTCCCTTGGCAATTAACTCAGCTGCGTCTCCCCTCGGTCTTCCCCGATTATCGTCGTCTTCTTTAATAATGATGCGATCGAAAATTTCTGCTGAAAGCCTGCCGAGGGTAATAAAATCTTCGTCGCGGCGATCGCCTGGACCTCCGATCGCACCGATTCTCTCACCTGCCGTCCAGTTACGGACGAATCCCCCCAATGCCTCGTAGCTGTGGGGATTGTGGGCGTAGTCTACCAAAGCATGATATTCACCCAGATTGAATAAATTCATCCGCCCTGGAGTCTGACTGCTAGAAGCACGGAACGTAACTAATCCCGCCCGGATTTGCTCGATTTGCACGCCGTAAGCATAAGCTGCCAAACTTGCGGCCAAAGCGTTAGCAATCATAAATGGTGCGCGTCCGCCCATAGTTAACGGTACATTCGCCGCTTGTTCGATCCGCAGCGTCCAATCTCCCTGCAAAATCGAGAGGTAGCCATTTTCATACACTGCTGCCAATCCACCTTGCTGGGTGTGCTCCTGCACTAAAGGGTTGTCTGCAGACATGGAAAACCAAGCTAGCTTAGCCTTGACGCGATCGCGCATTTGTGCGGTAAGCGGATCGTCGGCATTGAGGACGGCATAACCATTCGGCTGCACGGCTTCTGCCACAACGCTCTTGAGATGCGCCATTTGTTCGAGCGTATCAATGTCGCCAATCCCTAAATGGTCGGCAGCTACGTTCAACACTACCCCGATATCGCTGGCATCAAAAGCCAGTCCCGATCGCAAAATTCCTCCGCGTGCCGACTCCAGTACGGCAACTTCCACCGTGGGGTCTTGTAAAATCAACTGGGCGCTTTGGGGACCAGTATTATCTCCTGGTTCGACCAAATAATCGCCGATATACGTTCCATCGGTCGTGGTGTAACCAACAACCTTTCCACTTTGTTTAATCAGATGTGCTGTCAAGCGCGTGGTAGTTGTCTTGCCGTTCGTCCCAGTCAGGGCAATAATTGGAATTCGGCTGGGCGTACCTGGGGGAAACAGCATATCCAATACTGCTCCAGCAACGTTGCGCGGAATACCGCGACTGGGAGCAACGTGCATCCTAAAGCCTGGAGCTGCATTTACTTCTACAATTACGCCTTCAGTTTCCCGTAGCGGACGGCTGATATCTGAGGTGACGATATCGATCCCCGTAATATCTAAACCGACAATCTTTGCCACTCGCTGTGCTAACCAAGCATTTTCTGGGTGAATGTCATCGGTACGATCTACGGCGATCCCGCCCGTACTCAAGTTTGCTGTTGCCCGCAAGTAGCAAACTTCGCCCTCTTGCAGTACCGTATCTAGAGTATATCCTTGGCGTTCGAGCAATTGAAAACTCGTGCGATCGAGTTGAATTTTAGTCAGGACATTGGTGTGTCCCTCACCCCGATTCGGATCTTCGTTCGTCTCTTCAATCAGTTGTTCGATCGTACTCTCACCATCACCGACAACGTGAGCGGGGACGCGCTCGGCAACGGCAACCACTTTACCATCTACGACTAACACTCGATGGTCGCGCCCGACATAGTAACGCTCGACAATGACGGCGCGAGAAACTTCCTTCGCAGCATCGTAAGCGGCTTCAGCTTCTTCCCAGGTTCTAATATCTATCGTGATCCCGCGTCCGTGGTTGCCATCCAAGGGCTTAATGACTATGGGGTAGCCGCCAACAGAGGCGATCGCATCCTCTAATTCATCTAAATAGCTAATAGTCGTCCCTTGGGGAACGGGTACGCCTGCATTGCCTAAAATCCGTTTCGTACTTTCCTTATCGCAGGCAAGTTCTACTCCCAAGATTCCAGTGCGATCGCTCATGGTTGCTTGCACCCGCTTTTGATTCGCACCGTAACCTAATTGAATCAAAAACCTCGCTCCCAGATTCATCCAAGGAATGCCCTTGGCTGCTGCTTCTGCCACAATTGCTTCCGTACTCGGTCCCAATGCTGCATCCCGATACAGTTCTTTGAGATCGTGCAAATCTTGCTCTAACTCAGCTTGGGGGTATCTTCCCTGCTCGATAATACTCTGGCACATCCGCACGGCAGCCCTTCCCGCGTAGCGTCCTGCCTGCTCGTCCTCGTAGTCGAATACTACTTGATAAACTCCTGGTGTTGAAGTTTCCCGCGACCGTCCGAAGCCGACTGACATTCCTGCTAGTTCTTGCAGTTCTAGGGCAATATGCTCTACCACGTGCCCCATCATCGTGCCTTCCCGCACCCGCATCAGGAAGCCACCGCGACACCCAGGAGAACAGAAATGCGATTCTAAACTCGGTAGAGTCTCAACTAGTCCTTCATAGAAGCCGGGGATTTGGTTCGTCGGTTGCTCCGCTAATTCTTCTAAATCGAGCCGCATCAAGATCAGTTTATGTCGGCGAATGCTCCAATAGTTGGGACCGCGTAAGGTCTGGATTTTCAGGATTCTCATGGGATCTGGGGAATGGGGGTGCAACCAATTTACTAGTGTCTCGCTCAAGACTTCGCGACAACTGTATCGAAAATCACTTTTTCTGCTTGAAATCGAAATCGCAGCTCGTATTCTTCTAACACGAAAAATCCAATTCTCAATTTTCAATTGCGAATGGCGAATTCTACTGAGGTAGTCTTTGTACGGGAGCCAGAACGATTCGCTTTTGTAAATGATAGCGATCGCCATAACTCAAGATATGTACTCGCAGGTTATGCAAGCTCAAAGGCTCGGCAGCACCGATATCGGCATGGTTAGTGTAAGACATTTCCCCAGGATCGACAATCGTGACTGTACCTTTGCCCATCACCCTTAAAGTGCCGTCTTTTTCGACCATAGCGCAAGTATCTTCATCGATGCCGATCCCCAAGCGATCTGGATGACAGGCAACTGCACTGAGCAACCGTCCCATTCGATTGCGATTGTGAAAGTGCTGATCGACGATCGCGTCGGGGATGATTCCCAGACCGATCGCCATATCCACCAGCGCCCGATTTGGTGACTCGCCACTTCCACCGCCAGCGATCATGTGATGCCCCATCACGGCAGCTCCCGCGCTCGTACCAGCTAAAGTCAGCTGTCCCCGCTGTACCCGCATCCGAATAATCTCCATCGCTGGAGTATCTGCCAACACCGCACACAGCCGCAGTTGATCTCCCCCTGTCAAAAAGACTCCCGTACAGGCAGCCAAACAAGCCTGAACGTTTGGCTCGTCGCACTGTTGTCGTTCTCGGATATCCAAGACTTCGACTTTTTTTGCTCCCATTTCTTCAAAAATGCTAAGATAGCGAGCGCCAATAATCGTTGGTTCGCGAGAAGCAGAAGGAACGATCGCGATATGGGCATCTGTCGATCCGGCACGAGCAAAAAAAGTGTGCAGGATTTCCCGTCCGTGAACTTTATCCTCTGCCCCACCAATAACCAGAATGGCTGTTTTTGTAGCTTGGGGAATCCTCATTTCCAGCGATTGAGCCTCTAATTGCACCATTGTTTCTTTTCCTTCTCGTCAACCCCATTCCAAGTCCGCTCCTGCGATCGCTTCAGTGCTACAAAGCATTCAATCTGAGGTTGAGACCGTACCCAGTGATTTTTTTACCCTGACTTACTATGTAATTGCCAGACGTGACAATATTTAAACATAATTTAAACAATAAGTAACACTTTTGTCATTCGGAAGTGAGTGGTGAGTAGTGGTAATTGCAGTTGTTCGTTGTTAGTTGTTGGTCGCTGGTGACTAGGCACTGATAACAGCTAATCGCTAGCAAATTTCAATATAGTCATTTTTTTGGTTGAGTTTTTGTGCGCTTTGATATAGTTACTCTTTTCCCCGACTTTTTTACTTCTCCGCTTAGCTCAGGATTGATGTGTAAAGCTTTGGCAAAAAGGATTGCCGAGGTAAATCTGGTCAATCCCCGTGACTTTACCACCGATAAGCACCGCAAGGTTGATGACGAACCTTACGGGGGTGGTGTAGGGATGTTGATGAAACCAGATCCAATTTTTGCTGCCGTCGAATCACTCCCAATTTTACCCTGTCGGGAAACGATCTTAATGACTCCTCAAGGTCAACCCTTGAATCAATCGTTGCTCAAAGAAATGGCAGGTAACTGCGAGCAGATCGTCATTATCTGCGGGCATTATGAAGGAGTAGACGATCGCGTACTGCATTTAGTCACGCGAGAGATTTCTTTAGGTGATTTCGTGTTAACTGGGGGAGAAATTCCCGCTCTGGCATTAATGAATGGAGTTATTCGGTTACTACCAGGAACGGTAGGAAAAACAGAATCCCTCAAAGCCGAAAGTTTTGAGGCAGGGTTGTTAGATTATCCTCAATACACTCGTCCGGCAGAATTTCGCGGCTGGAAAGTTCCAGAAGTCCTGCTTTCGGGAAATCATCAAGCGATCGCCCAGTGGCGCTACGAACAGCAAATTCAACGTACTCGCGATCGCCGTCCCGATTTGTTAGATGGGCATTTTGTGAGGAGTGAGGAGCGAGGAGTGAGGAGTGAGGGGAAGAGAGCTGAGGAAGCTGGGGAAGCTGGGGAAGAATAACACGCACCACGCAATCACCAATTACATTTGGGAACTCTATAAATAGAGTCCTTTATTTAAAGTCTTATTTCAGTGCTAAAAAAACTCAACAGGCGCGATCGCGCTCGGTTAATTTGGGCTACGGCTATCAGTCTCGCTCTTTTCCCCGTGGCGGAGATAACACTTGACCTATCATTGCAATCTATAGGAATAAAAGCAACTAGCCCAGCCTACGCCAAACGTAGCGGCGGACGCAGTGGTGGAGGTTCTTTTCGTTCTTCCGGTTCCCGCCGTTCTAGTTCGAGTCGCTCTAATAGCAGTAACTCTGGTTCGAGCAGTCGCACTTATTACCATCACACGACTTACGGGCGCAGTTACTACGGCTACGGTAGCACCTCCTCTACTTTCGCTTGGGGAGTATTTTGGATTATCTTCACGCTGTTTACCTTGGTTTTGGTAGCCGTGTTATTAAGCCGGATGTCACAGCAAAAAAGTAGCAAACGAGAACGAGAAATAGATAACAAAATTGTCACCGTGAGTCAAATTCAGGTAGCATTGTTAGCCCAAGCTAGAAGTATTCAAAGCCAACTATCCGCAATTAGCCTCAGTATCGATCCAAATACAGCTGAAGGTTTAAGCCAATTGTTGCAAGAGTCAGCTTTAGCATTATTACGATCGCCCGAAAATTGGCAATACGTTCTAACCAGTTCGCAAAAATGCGATCGCGATCGTGCTGAGGCTATATTTAACCAATTGTCAATTCAACAACGGAGTAAATTTAGTGCTGAAACTTTAGTTAACGTTGCTGGTAGGCGCAGTCAGCAAGAATCAGTAGCCTCTTCTGACGCAGCCGAATACATTGCCGAATACATTGTTGTCACCTTACTCATCGGTACAGCTCACGACAAACCATTATTCGATACGGTTCGTACTACTGAAGCATTAACGCAAGCGCTAGAAACAATAGCCGCGCTCGATCCCGAATACTTGCTCAAATTTGAAGTACTTTGGACTCCTCAAACCGAAACAGACAGCATGACTTACGTTGAACTGTTGAGCGAATACGCAGATATGATCCCACTTTAATTTAATCTTTAATTAAATTAGGTATGAAAGCATGAGGTCGATGTAGTATGCGACTATACGCTCTCAAGTCTTTTTGCAGCAAATGCGATCGCCTCTTCCACAGTCGAGATCTTACCTTGGATTTGAGCCAGTTGAATCTGTAGCAGCATTTCCCCCACCAACGGACTAGGCGAGAGTTTTAAGGCTTTCATTAAATCGTTACCCGTCAGGATGGGGGTAGGATGGGCAACTGGATCTTTGGGGTTGAGATAGCGGTGAATGAACGAAGAGAGTGAGTCTATACTCATTCCTCGTACTACAGCTAAAATTGCAATAACGGGAAAAACGACACCAGCAGCACGAAAGAAAAAGTATTGGTCTGCTAAAGTCATCTGTATGGGTGATTTTGCTTGGAGTTGGGGTAGTAGTTGTAAGGTTATAGTGACAGCTTTAATTTCTGCCCGACTGTAAGCTAATTTATCTAGCTCTATCTCTGCTGTTGCTGAATTTGCGGGAACGAGACAAGTCAGCTTGGCAATTCCTAACCAGGAAGTTTTGATTGTATTCCGTACTGGCTGACTGAGTTCTCGAACTAGCTGGGGAAAAACTGATGATAGGGTAGCAGTAGCAGAGTCAACCTTAAGTAATTGCTCTAAATGCGATCGCGTTGCACTAGGAAACCAAGGTGCAAGTAAACCATCCTCCCCAGCAGTTTGCAACCATACCGTACCGCGATCGCTATTGAGGAGATAGCCTAATTCTACCCGCACTCGTTCGGCTGCTACTTGTCCGATTAAAGGTGCAAGCTGACGAATTATCGCTCGCGTATTTGGTTCGAGAGCGAAATCTAACTGAGCGGCTTGACGATAACCTCTCAGTAATCGTAGCGGATCGTCTTGCAAATTTGCTGGCGATACCATCCGTAACAAGTGCTGCTGTAAGTCAGTGTACCCCTGTAAAGGGTCGATGAGTTCTTGAGTGTGAGGATTGTAGGCGATCGCGTTAATCGTGAAATCTCGCCGTTGCAAGTCGGTTTCGAGAGTCGCACCTTCCTGTAAGGCAAAATCAACAGTGGCATTTTTAAACACGACTCTAGCAATCTGCCTTTGAGCGTCGAGTAAGACAAAACCAGCTTTGTAATGTTTGGCGATCGCCCTCGCTGTCTCTACCGCTTTTTCTGGTAAAACAAAATCTAAATCCAAATAATCCGAGGTTCTGCCCAACAAGCGATCGCGTACTGCACCACCTACTAGATACGACGGTTGAGGCAACCACTCCCAGTCAAAGGGCAGATTGGTAAATAATTGAGATAATAAAGAGGCAGACATCGCAACAAAAATCAACCCAGCAACTGAGTCACATCCACTTTGTATAAGCTAAATTAACAGAAAAGCCAATGGAGGAGGTTCTATGTGCATCTGCGTCAATTGCCATTACGTGGATCGCTGCATGACCTATCATGCAGTAGAACACCAACACCAGCAACCCCACTTGACCGAAAACCCAAACTTTGAACCAGTCGAACCAAGCATCAACGTAAATATTCGTCCCAAAGAAGATTTCATTGAAATGGAATGGGATGTAGTCGGCTGCCTCAGCTTCAAAGCCGAAATGGGCAAATGGTCAAAACTGCGCCCTGGCGAACTCGTACCCACTTGAGAGGGAGCAGTTATCAGTGACCAGTTATCAGTGACCAGTGACCAGCGATCGATTAATTCTGACTCCTGACTCCTGGCTCCTGGCTCCTGGCTCCTCACAAATGACAAATGACGAATGACGAATGACCAACTACGCCCTTGCCCTTCACACCACAACACCAGAGTTAGGACTGGCAATTAGTAATTTTCAGGGAGATAGGCGCGATCGCATCATGCATTTGGGGCGCGATTTGTCAAGTCTTCTACATCAAAATTTAGCTGAATTTCTGCAACCTCAAACTTGGTCTGATTTAGCATTTATTGCTGTAGCTAGGGGACCAGGAGGCTTTACGGGAACGCGCATCGGCGTAGTCACGGCGCGGACGCTAGCGCAGCAGCTCGATATTCCCTTGTTTGCGATCTCAACTTTAGCCGCAGTCGCGTGGAGACATCGAGGCGAAAAACCGATTGCCGTACAAATGCCAGCCCAACGAGGACAGATATTTACGGCAATTTACCAATTGACTTTAAATCCTCAAGGCTTGACTCCACTATTAGCAGATACAGTCATGTCTCCCGAAGTATGGCAGCAAACCTTGGCTGACTGGTCAACTCCCTGTCAACTCGTTTCTGCCGAGGGCGATCTAGGGGCTTCTGTCTCGCAGGTATTAGAATTAGCCGAACTCGAATGGCAACAAGGCAAACGTCCTCACTGGTCGGCAGCATTACCTTTTTACGGACAGCATCCGGTAAACTGAAAAGTCAAAAGTCAAAAGTCAAAAGTCAAAAGCTAAAAGTCAAAAAGCAGTGGGTTCAGAATTCTCTCTTGTTCCCTGCTCCCTCATATCTTTTCTAGCTAAATAATTATCTTTAGTCAGTTTCAGAATTAGCGACATTAATTGATAGGGATTGACAGGTTTAGAGAGATGTATTTGAAAACCAGCGGCGATCGCCCGGTCTCGGTCTGAATCTCTGGCAAATCCAGTCAAGGCGATCGCTGGGGTATGAGTGCCTAGTTCTATCTCCTGCATTCTAATTTGGTGAATCAGAGTATAACCATCTTCTCCTGGCATTCCCAGATCGCAAACGATAAGATCTGGTTTGAACTGAGTAAAAGCAACAAGCGCATCTCGTACTGAGCTAGCAACAACGGTATCAGCACCGTACTCCGTCAGAGCCACTGCTAATAATTCCAAAGTATCGGGTTCGTCATCGACTGCTAGAACTTTTCTTCCCATCAAGGGATATGGTTCTGATGTTTCCAGACAGAGATCGGTAGCAGAAGGTTGCCGATGCTTTTGGCTCAATTCTTGTTTCGGTAGTGGTAGCTGAACTGTAAAAGTCGCTCCCCGTCCAACGCCCCTACTAGCAACACCGACTGTCCCACCGTGCATTTCGACGATGTGACGGACGATCGCCAGTCCCAAACCTAACCCGCCATACGATCTGGTACTAGAGCTATTTTCTTGCCGAAAGCCATCGAATACATGAGGGAGAAACTCGGCACTAATGCCTCGACCGCGATCGATAATTTGAATTTGAGCGTAGCTGTAAATTTGAGCTTGGCTGTTAGTTTCGTCAGCAACTAATGACAGGCAAATGTCTACCTGTCGATCTTCAGGAGAAAACTTAATTGCATTAGTCAGCAGATTCCAAAAGACTTGTTGCAATCGCTTAGAGTCAACCAAGAGCAAAATTTGTCGCTCTATTTCTTCGTCTTCCCAAGCAGGATCGACTGTAAACTTCAGTTGAATTCTCTTTGCATCAGCTATCGGTTGTACTGCTTCAATTGTTGCAGCGATAATTGATGGTAGGTAGACTGGAGCAACTTGAAGATCGAGCGTGCCTTGAACAATACGCGAAACATCTAATAAGTCTTCAATTAAGTGCTGCTGCCACTTCGCATTACGTTCGATCGTCTCTAAAATTTCCCATATGGTGGTTGTATTAAATTTGCGAGTCCGAAGTATTTGCGACCAACCAAGAATTGCATTGAGCGGCGCTCGGAGTTCGTGAGACACAACAGCTAAAAACTCATCCTTGATCCGATTTGCTGCTGTGAGACTTTCTGCTTGTTGTCTTAGGGTATCTTCCATCTGCTTAGTGGAAGTAATATCTGTATGGGAACCAACCATGCGGATTGCAGCTCCAACTTCATCCCACAAAGCTTTTCCGCGAGATAAAATCCATTTGTAACTGCCGTCTTTGCAGCGAAGGCGATGTTCTATGCGGTAAAATTCAGATTCTCGGGCAAGATGCTCTTGCAGCGATCGCATCACTGATTTCACATCGTCTGAATGCACGCGGTTCGCCCATTCCTCAAAGCGATTGCCAATCTCATTTTCTGCATAACCCAGCATTGCTTTCCAGCGGGCTGAAAGAAAAACTGTATGATTTTTAATATCCCAGTCCCAAAGCCCGTCATTCGTGCCATCTAGTGCTAACTGCCAGCGAGCTTCACTTTCTTTGAGTTCTAACTGAATGCGTTGGCATTCGCTTCGGGAAGCGGCTTCTTCAATCTCTCGTTCGATCGCGGGAACTAGACGTGCCAAATTCCCCTTCATTATGTAGTCATGCGCTCCAGCCTTCATTGCTGCAACAGCAGTTTCTTCACCAATATTGCCGGAAACAATGATAAATGGAATGTCTAATGCTTTAGATTGTAATAAGCGCAAAGCAGCAGTAGCGCTAAATTTTGGTAAAGAGTAATCAGCTAGAATAATATCCCACTGTTGTCGATCTAGGGCGATGGACATTGCCTCTGGAGTATCCACCCTCAACCACTCTACATCGCAATTATGGCGTTCTATGTGACACACCAATAACTCAGCATCATCTTCTGAGTCTTCAACTAGTAGAATAAGTAAAGGTTTACTCACGGTAGGGGTTGCATGGCGGGAATTCATTTAAATGGAGCCAGTATAACCCAAGCTGTCGAGAAGCTGCCAAAAAATCCGAAAAGTCTACAGGTTTACGCACATAGCTATTGCAGCCTAGTTCGTAGCTGCTAATCATATCTTCCTGTTCGCTGGAAGTTGTCAGTACGACGATCGGAACAGAGCGAGTTTTTGCGTCAGCTCGTAAGCGGCGTATAACTTCTAAACCACTGACCTTCGGTAGATTTAAGTCTAGCAGTACTACCGTTGGTCGTCGTTTTGGTTGACCGTTGTATTTGCCTGTGGCGAATAAGTAGTCTAGTGTCTCCGCACCATCGCGGACAACATCAATTTCATACTCTAAACCGCTACGCTCGAATGCCATCAGCGTTAGTTCTTCATCATCGCGATTATCTTCTACTAGTAAAATCAGTTTTTTAGACATTTTGATACTTTAGGGAGTCGGGAGTCGGGAAGCAGAGAAGACTAGGAGCAGAGGGAGAAAAACAAGAAAGCCTCTCGCAAGAAAGCCTCTTCCCACGCACCACTCACAAATGACCAATTACCAATTTCGATCCTGTAATGTGAAGAAAAATGTTGTTCCTTTATCCAAGACACTCTCTGCCCAAATTTGCCCTCCGTGACGCAGAACTATCCGCTTGACTGTAGCCAATCCAATGCCATTACCAGGAAATTCATCTTCTGAATGGAGGCGTTGAAAGGCAACGAACAATCTAGCAGCATATGCCATGTCGAAGCCAGCACCATTGTCACTAATAAAATAAACCTCGGAGGAATAAAAAGGAGATAAAGGGCGTTCGGTTAAGAATTTGAGCTGTTTTGGTGAAAGCTTGCCAAATTCAATTCGGGCAGGTTTGTTGTGTGAGGTAAATTTCCAAGCGTTATCGAGTAAATTCTCAAATAAGACGCGAATTAATTGGGGATCTGCTTGTGCTGTGATGTCAGGAGCGATCGCAAATTCTACTAGTCGTTCTGGTTGTACCTGCTGTAATTCTGAGGCGATTTTATTTACTATGACGCTCAAATCTACAGTCTGGAACTGCATTTCGCTGCGCGTTACCCGCGATAGGTGAAGCAAATCTTCGATCAGTTCTCCCATTCTTTGACTGGCAGCACGAATACGTTGCAGGTAATGTTTACCTTTCTCATCTAGGTTGGTACAGCGTTCTAGTAAAGCTAGACTAAAACCGTCGATGCTACGCAATGGAGCGCGTAAGTCGTGGGAGACAGAATAGGAAAATGCTTCTAGTTCTTTATTAGTAGCTTCTAATTGTGCCGTGCGCTCGGCTACGCGCTGTTCGAGATTGAGATTGAGTTGTTGTAAGAGTGCCGGTTCCTGTTTGCGATCGCTAATGTCTTGCAAATAAACTGATAAACCATTCGCCGTAGGATAGACTCGGACTCCCAACCATTTGTCAAGGGGCGCAAAGAATTCTTCAAATCTAACGGCTACTTGCTCGGTTGCGGCTCGGCGGTATTCGCGCTCGAAAATAGTTCCCAAAGTTGTAGGAAACTCAGACCAAATGTAGCGATTGAGTAATTCTTCAGGCGATCGCCGTAGCAGTTTTTCTGCTTGGGGATTAATGTAGGTAAATTGCCAGTCGTTATTTAGGGCAAAAAATGCATCGGAAATACTTTCTAGCAGTTCAGTGACTTCTTGGCGAGCTTTTTGTTCGCGCCCCAATAATTCATCAAGTTGTTGATTGACATGTAATAGCTCGGTAGTGCGTTCTGCAACCGCATTCTCTAAATTGCCTTTTGCTTGTGCTAGTTCGACAATTGCCTGAGCCAATTGGCTTTGAGTTTGGGCTAGCCACAACGGATCGTCAACTAGTAATGAGTACTGTCGGCGCAGAGCAAAGTAAATTACAGCAATACTAGCAGTTAGCAAGTCCGCAACGACTTGAACTTGCATTGTCAGTTGGGCAAATCGTTCGTCAACAACTCCGCCTACAACACGGACAGCGTGACTCACGGCACAAGTCAAAAAGATAATAACAGTTGCTAAAACGAGTGGGTTCTTGAGTAAATGCTCTTGTCCGCGTCGGTGTCCTTGAAAAATCAGGAAGGATATTGCGAAGTAGCAAACGGCAATGACACTATTTGCACCTAACAACAGACTGCCAATCGTAAGCATGGAAAGCTGGAAAGAATGTTAAGCAATAATCCAGCTTAATCCAGGTTGTTGTGTATGTCAGTTGCTCATTTGACCTGTCATGACATCTAGCAAATATCATATACAACCAACCTGCGTTCCTACAGGCAGTTCTAAAGTGTCACCAATCTTGTTGCCGTCGTGGAAAGCAGCCAAGATCACATCGCTGGTTTTACCCCAGGCGATCGCACCTGTAGCATCGAGGGCGATCGCCCCTAAATCTCGCTGGCGATCGCTGGCTTCGGCGAACGATCGTTTCATTGCATCTAGCAAAGACATCCCATCCGTGACGCGGACGACAATCCGCGCTGCTAAACACTCATCGATGATGTCTTCACCAATTCCGGTACAGCTTACGGCAGCGTGTGACGTGGCATAATTGCCCGCAGGCATGGCAGAATCGCTGACGCGCCCGATGCGTTCAAATCCCTTACCACCTGTAGACGTACCAGCCGCTAGCTTTCCTTGGCTATCTAGCACGACTACGCCAATCGTTCCTCGTCTAGCACTTGTATCTACAACTGCGGTGTCCGCATCGTCTCCTACCCCGACTTCTGCGACTACAGCTGCCATCGTCTTGGTGAAATTTTCCTGCCTCTCTTGCAGCCATTCGTTCAGGCGGCGCTCTGTAATCGGATCGTAGCTGGGTAGTTGTAGTTCTCGTAATAGTTCTGCTGCACCAAAGTCTGACAAAACGCGATCGGGGGAACTTTGTAAGTACGAGGCTAGCTCGATCGGATGCTGTACCCGCGAGACGTTAATCGTACCGCTAAATCTTTGGGCAATACCATCCATCAGCGCCGCACTCATCCGAATTTGCCCGTCTGATTGCAGTACCGATCCCGTACCAGCATTAAATAAAGGATCGTCTTCTAACAGCTGGCAACCGCGTACTACTGCTTCGCAAGCACTCTTTCCTTCTAGTAATAAAGCATAAACTTCTTCAATAACTGGGTAGAGCGATCGCCTTACTGCTTCCACCCCACCTTTACCGTGTAGCGAACTACCTGCACCACCGTGAATAATTACTTTCGGTTGCACGTCTAACTCCATTTCATCTTCGTGCTTAAAAGTACCACAAAGGAGCTAGAACAGCGACCAGCAAGTAGTGGATGAGACAAGGGGGACAAGGGAGACAAGGAAGAAACATACCAACAACCAACTCTCACCCTTCACTCCTCGCTCCTAACCCCTCATTAGGACTGATTCTCTAGTTCTGCTTTCATTCGCTCTAGAGTATTATGCATTTGCTCGAACATTTGCTGCGGCGTGATCCCAAACTGATTGAGCTGAGTCTTCAGTTGTTCTACCGTCATTTGTGCCATGAAATCTTCTGAAAGTTCAAAGCGCTTCATAAAAATCCGATAGCGCTCCATCATGGCTTCCATTTGGTCGATGTATAGCTTTTTGCCTTCGCGGTCAAACTTGCCATAGCTGTTACCTAGCTTAATCAGCGCTTGATAATCCTCAAACAGCTGTTTGGCTTCCTGTTGAACTATATCAGAATCAAAAAATCCCATAGCACTTGTAATTATTTGAGTGGGGCACTCAAAGTTTTTATAGATACGTCTAGTATCATTCTAGTTTAGACGACAATTTAATACAGTTAATACAGCAATCTCGATCCATCTGCCGCTCGGTGAGAGGCAAGAGGTAAGAGATAACTGATAACTGATTGGGGAATTAATAATATAGAAGGTAAGGTAGTTAACAGCGATCGCCACCTTAGCAAAATACCTTAACCCTTCTTCTCTATGGAGTTGTCCCTATGAGCATCGTCAGCCAACAAAAAAATCGCAAAATTGCTGCTACTCTAGCTTTTGCTTGTACGGTGTTGCCGATGCCAATTGCCGGATTGCACAAGTTTTACTTGGGACAGCCTTTGTGGGGACTGCTTTATCTACTGCTCTCGTGGACACCTATTCCTCGCGTAGCTAGCGCTATTGAGGGGTTTTGGTATTTAGTGCAAGACAATGAGGAATTTGACCTCAACTTTAATTCTGAACTGGGTATGTCGGGAGCGGGCATGAATAATCTTGCCAATTTTTCCATGTTGTCTCAGCGCCCCTCAACTACAGTCATGCCAGACCGAGTTAGCGCGATCGCAGATGCTATGAGAGAATTAGACGATCTTCGCCAAGATGGATTAATCTCGGAATACGAATTCGAGCAGAAACGCCGTCAGTTATTAGAGCAAATATAATTTTATTGATAATGGGTAATGGGTAATTGCGTGGTACATAACTTTTCTCCCGCGACTCCCACTCTCCCACTCCCGACTACGCAGCTAATGTCGCGGAGGACACCTCCGCGCCCGCTGCTTCCCGACTCCCCAATGCTTAATTGGCTGCAAATTCAAACAATTCGCAACAGATTGCTGAACGATCCCTACTATCGCCTGCAATCGTTAGAAGAAATTGCTGTTGCGGTGTCTTTAGGAATTCAGATTGATGTCAACCAAGCGACGGTAGATGACTGGTTAAGATTGCCAGGACTTTCCATACATCAAGCGCGATCGCTGGTTCAACTCAGCCATGCTGGGGTACAGTTTTACTGTATTGAGGATGTCGCCGCTGCTTTAAATATTCCCTTACAGCGCCTCGCACCCCTGACACCACTCCTCAAATTCTGTTATTACGATGCAGAGACTTCCCTTAGTCTTCGTCGCATTAATGCTAATACAGCAACAGTAGAAGAATTAATTCAAATGCCAGCTATGAATCTAGCGCTAGCACAAGCAGTAATAGAAAATCGTCAGATGGCTGGTGCTTATCGAAATTTAGTTGATTTCCAAAGGCGGCTATCTCTTCCAGGTCATCTTACTTCCCAGTTGATGCATTATTTAAGTTTTTAGTTTTTGGTTCTAATTTGTAGGGACGAACATCTGTTTACCTCTACAATCTAAACCAAACCTATGCGATCGAGCGGGAAGAAGCGAAATACGGCACGACCGATGATATTCTTTTGGGGTAAAAAGCCCCAAACGTGAGAGTCGTTACTGTCGTTGCGATTATCTCCCATAACAAAGTAAGTTCCAGCAGGAACTTGGACTGAGTTGAGTTGATAGGCAGGCGGTTCGGCAATATAGTCTTCCAAAAGCGATCGCCCGTTGATATAAACTCGACCGTTCTTGACGCTGACGGTATCGCCAGGTTGACCGATAACTCGTTTGATAAAAACTTGGTTTTTGTTATAACCCATGCTTTGCAACTGTGCAGGCGGCTCAAATACGACAATGTCACCTGTTTTAGCAGGGTGAAACCAGTATGAGACTTTTTCGACTACCAAGCGATCGCCTGTATGTAAAGTAGGAATCATCGAATCTGAGGGAATATAGCGCGGTTCTGCCACAAAAATGCGGATTACGAGCGCCAAAATCAGAGCGATCGCGACTAGACGAATATTTTCCTGTTGCGATCGCCAAACTCGCAACCATCCAGATGCTTCTGATGTTTTTGTCTCTTGAGTTGTCGTTGTAGGGTCTGGCGTATTTGTTTCCTGAGATGTCATATGTGGTGCGTGGTGCGTGAAATACTTCTGACTTCTGGCTCCTAGTTTTGATGCGGAACTACGTTTCTATAAATTACAATAATACCTCCATTTAGTTAGCTAGTTATTACTTATACAATCTTGTCGGCAGGTGAATTTCAGGTAGTTTTTTATACAAACTATTGATGACTTGTTGCAACTGTAAAGATATACTTCGGCAATAAACAGTAATTTTTACTACGGAAATTTTTGCATTTATTACATCGGTAGCCAAAAATACCAAATCTACATTATGGTACAGGTGGCAATAAACTCAGAAATGCCAAGCTGGGCTAGGAATTTCTAGATTTCTAGCGCGACAGCCAAAGCAAAGGAGACAGCAAATATGTTCAAACAGCTTTTGACAGGTGGTTCTGTTCTCGCCCTATTGCTCGTAGGCGGTTTCTCAGCTCAAGCAAAGCCACAAGCATCGCTCTTGCAGGCTCAAACTCAAGAAGCACCGTTTCCCGATACTCAAACAACTCCACCAGCAGGGACAATTGAGCCGGGTACGAGTCCAGAAGGAACGACTGCACCCGAACCAACTGCACCCGATGCAACGACCCCAGTACCAGATACGAGTCCAGAGGGAACGACTACGCCTGACGTAACTCCCGATGCAGGTACACCCGAAACAACAAGTCCCGATTCTAGCGGCACACCTACCCCTGAATCGCAAACATCAACTCCCGACTCTAACACCGATAGAGCTGGAATATTTTGCGAGTCCAATCCGATCGCAGAACCAACTGGAGGAGGTTCGAGAGAATTTCGTCAGTGCCAGTAATAGTAGTCTGTAGTAGGGCTGGCGTCTAGGTTTGCAATTTTGGCATAAGACTAAAGGTGAGAGGCAGAAGCAAAAAATCTTTTTTAGATTCTGCCTCTTTCTATGCTTTACCGCTCCAGCCAGCGCCAACAAGGAACGAGGATGTAATGGCTAATGCCCAGACAGCAACTAGAGATCGCCGCGATCGCGCCAAAAAAGAGAGCATATACCTGAAGCTCGAACCAACTTGGTTGGGGGCTAAGATGAAAAATAAGCCCTGGGAAAAGATTGAGCTGAACGAGAATAGTAAACACGATCGCCGTGCTAGCAGCAGCAACGGTAGCGTGAAAAGAACGATGGCGACGCCAACCCAAACCAAAAACGAGAAAAGCGATCGCCATGCAGACGGTTGCAGACAAGCTCCAGATTCCAGTGTAAGGCGTCATGAAAATCCAACCCAACCAGCCCAAAGTATAGCCGCTAGCACCTAGCAAAGCAGAGATTAAATAGCGCCGTCGCTGGTCAAATACTGCCAGTGCGGTCAATCCTGCGGCTGTAGATAACCCCGCAGATGCAAACACGATGATTTCTGCTTCTGTAGCAATTTGCGAGTCTGTTATCAGTTGAGGCAAGTATTCCACCAAAAAGCTATTGACTGCGATTCCAAGGGGAGAAAAATAAGCAAAGACAAAGCCGATCGCAGTCCCAACAACAGCCGCGATCGCGCTCCACACAATTGCTCGGATCGTATCGATTCCAGCGTGTCCTACCCAAGTAGTAAATCGCAGTAGAGAACGAGTTATCTTCGCCAGGCTTCTACTGATAGCGATCGCAAGCGGTATGGACGCAAAGCGGCTGGTCGATTGTCTGCGCTGGGTTGCTTGTCTTAGAGTATGCGCTCCCTGGGGAGCGGTATTGTGAGTTTGAGAAGTCGATGGCGGCGATTGCTTCCTAGTTGCTTTAGTAAAAAAATTCGTCGCTCGAACGACGCTCTGATGAATTTGCTCGACAAGTTGGGGCGATCGCTGTTTGCTAATGTGCGCTAGGCGGTGAGTCAAATAGGTAGCTATGAGTTGCGATCGCTTCCAGCTATTCAAACTCAGTTGGTGAATTGCTTGATATATAGACGATTGCGGTTTGGTGGGAGGACTTTGTAATAACCTGGGACTTTGTAATCTTTGTTCGATCGCCCTGGCACTAGTTGGACGCAGGCGGGCATCTTCCCGCACTAACTCATCGAGGAGATCGGCAAATACGGGACTAACTCGGACTAAATGTCGCCAATGCAGCTCTTTCGTTACGGGATCTTCCAACTCAGAGGGAGGCTGACCGGTTAGTAATTCAATCGTCGTTCTACCCAATGCATAGAAATCGGCGGCTGGTTCCACATCCCTTCCTGAAGATTGCTCTGGAGGACTGTAACCAGGAGAATAGAGACGAGTTGAGCTATCTGCAGCTGATACAGAATGCTGGCGCGATCGCATTTTTTTGGCTCCACCGAAATCGATCAGTACTAGTCGATTTGTTTCTTGGCGTAGCATTAAATTTGAGGGCTTTAGATCGCGGTGGATGATCTGCTTACTATGCAATACCTGTAGGATCTCTAAAGCCTGTCCGAACCAATCTCGCACCATCTCTTCTGGACAACCTCGGTCGTACTTGTCGAGGATAGCCTCTAAAGTCTGACCGTCAATTTTTTCCATTACCAGACAAAATAGTTCTCGTTTGGAATCATTGCTTGCAGCAGATAGGCGAAAATAGCCGTCTGCTTCGACTCTGGGAATACCAGGATGGTTGAGGCTTGTTAAAATAGCTGCTTCCTGCTGAAACAGTTGCCTTGCTTTAGCGGAATTTTCTAGCAAAATCTTTAGCACTCGTTCGGTTTGAGTTTGCAGATCCCAAACGGTGTAAATAACGGCAAACCCCCCCGCCGCTACCTTTTTGAGTGGAATATAACGATCCTGCAACGCGATCGCTGCGCCACACGTAGTACAAAACTTGTTTCCCCCTGCTTGGACGTGTGGATGCTGGGGGTCAATAGGATTGATACAGAGAGTAACACTATGCTGATAAGACACAACCAGCTATTGATGCAGGCTGTATAGATTTTACACAACTTAGTCAGTTATCAGAAGAGAGCGAGTAGTGAGTAGCGAGTAGCGAGTCGTGAGTCGTCATCCAACAACTCAATAATTTCAATCGGACAGTTATTTGCTTCTGAAAGCATTCTGGTTGAAAATGAGTCCCGTTTTACGAGTTTTACAGGTAGCGATGCATCATTTCCCAATTTTTCCCCAATTTAGACTTGACTGTAGAACGAATCATCAGTTTTGCTGTGGATATTTAAGATTCTTCGTTTGATTTTTAATCAAACTATTCTTTCTAAAAGAACTTGTTAAACATCTATCCTTGTATAGATAAATTTATTGTGATACTTTAAACACATTTCAATCGACTTCCAAATCTTCTCATTCCTGTCTTTAGATAGAGTGCGATCGCATCTATATAAGTTGAATTAAAGAATATAGGAGTCGACTTTTTAAATTAGAAGAATTTGTACTGAATGACGGGAGAAATAGCGAGTATGGATGCCATGAAAATGGAAAGAACAAATATAGCAGAGCGTTATTGCGCTCTGGTTCTGGGGATTGCTTTTTTGATTCTCGGTATTGCCGGGTTTATTCCAGCTTTAGTTAGCGTACCAGGAGCAAATGCTTCGTACATTCCAGCAGATGTTGCCCCCAGAGCGTATTCTGCCGGATTTGGCTATTTATTTGGAATATTTCCTACCAATTTTTTACACAATTTAGTTCATTGTGCTGTAGGAATTTTTGGGATTGCTTCTTATACCACTGCTAGCAGCGCGCGTGTATTCAACCGCTTTTTTGCAGTTTCCTACATCTTAATTGCTCTTTTAGGAGCGATACCCGCGACTAATACAGTATTTGGGCTAATGCCAATTTTTGGTGGCAATGTGTTACTGAATGGTTTAACAGCAGTTGCCGCTTTATATTACGGCATCATCTTACCTGCAAAAGTTAACGACGTTGGAGTATCGCGGAATATCTAGCAAGATTGGTTCAATATAACTCGCCCTCAAATTGTTACAGTTGAGATTCAAAAAAGAGGACGATTTTAGCTAACGCTCTTTGCCACAAAGGGCGTTTTTGCCATTCACTAAAACTGACTTGTTTGGATTTAGCAAATCCTCGTACAAATAGTTTTTCGACGTGCTTTACTAACTGAAGATCGGAGGTAGAGATATCTAATTCGTCATTATGAAAAAAACTACGCGGATCGAAATTAGCACTACCAGTACTGAGCCAGCGATCGTCTAATAACAATGCTTTGGCGTGCATCATACTGGGTTGATATTCATAAATTTCTATACCAGCAGCAAGTAAATCGCGATATTGTTCGCAAGAGGCAAAGTAGACAAATCTTTTGTCCGAGCGAATCCCATTCGTGAAAATTTTGACGTCAACCCCGCGTTTTTTAGCCTCCACTAATGCCATGCGGATGTTTTTATCTGCGAGAAAATAAGGACTAGCAATCCAAAGTCGCTGTCTGGCGGCGTGAATGCTAACTTGAAATAGCGCTTTAACTGTTGCAGAACGATAGGAAGGATCGTCGCCTGCGGTAACGAGAATGGTTGGGTTGCTCGATGCTCGAAGTGGAGAAACTGTGGTAGATAAGTCAGCAGTACCGTGTACGTAAGTCCAGTGTTGCAGAAACATACCTTCTAACACCGCTACAACTTCGCCTTCCAGCCGCGTTTCAAAGTCGTACCAAGGATGAGTCCCTCGAATATTATCTCTGCCATCCCAGTAGTCGGAGACACCTGCACCACCAATTAAGCCAAATTCGCCATCAATAATTAATAACTTGCGGTGACTGCGGGCAAAATAATCGATGGGCGATCGCCAGTTAAAATCATTGAAGAATCTTACTTCTACTCCAGCAGCTTTCAGTCGTTTCCAATAACGCTGCGGTAAAGTTTTGACTCCATACTTATCGACAATAATTTGTACTCTAACGCCTGCCTGCGCTTTTTCGGCGATCGCGGTAGCGAAATCATTTGCCCTGCGTCCGGGAGTCATGAAAAATGTCTCGAAGTGAATCGTATGTTTGGCGCTGCGGATGGCTTCTAGTCGTGCGGCGCTGATTTCTTCTGCTTCCAGCCAAAAATTTGTCGAGCGTCCGCTGGTAACGACGGAGTTGGATAAGCTAGCTAGTGCGAGGGGAAAGCGTGCGTCTTGAGGCGAGGGAACATTTTTTACTTTGTATTCAACGCGATCGCGGAAGGTTCCTCGAAAATATAGAATTACAAAGACAGCAACAATGGCAGTTAAACAGCCACTACCAATCCACCATAGTAGCGTGTAAATATTGGTCATTCGTCATTGGTCGCTAGTGAGTGGTGCGCTCTTGTGTTGCGGGCGGTGGCGCAGATCGAAGGCGCAATCGAGCCGCGTCGTGGTGCGTGAAATACTTCTATAAATGTGACGCTCATAAAAAAATGCTAACAGACTCAGCCTGCTAGCAATGAAGATGATATCGATGTATCTGAGTTAAGCGATCGCTTACTATGCATTTTTTGGTGGTTCAGTTATGTTAGAACTCAACTCCTCCATGCCTTTAACTACGAAAGTAGCCATTTGCTCTTTCCCCAGAGATTTGAGGGAATCGAATACTTGCATTGCTTCTGTCGAGGGGCTATAGTCGCTGGGAATAGCGACGATTCCACTACCTAACTTTTGCGCCAAAAGATACCAAACTGCTAACTTAGATTCAGAATTCAATTCACCATATTCACCTGTAGGAACTGCTGTTTTACCTTGAAGCAATTCAGGCAGTGCCTTAGCAGGATTTGGATCGAGCGTAGTTTCGTTTTGGTCTGTTTTATTTGCAGGCAACAAATCGCGTAGAGCATTTATCTGCTCTTCAGAAGACATCTTTTGTACTTTGCCCACAATGCCTTGGACGTCACTAGAGTTTGTTGGCAAGCCATCTGCTGGAATTGAATCCGAAACCTCTTTGTAAATTAAAGCCATCAAAGCTAGTTGGTCGTCAATATCTAGATTAGTAAATTGTTTCGCTAGTGGTTTCAGCTCGTCAACATTTGTAGATGCCATGTTTACCTCTTTGTTGCTGATTTTTTATTAAATTCTTTCGACTAATTGCTATGCCCAAACTGGGGACGTAAAACCTTACGTCCCATCAATCTTTAAACTTCTGCACCTTGCTTAGGTTCAGCACCCATAGGCGATACATAGTCGCGAAATAGAGTAATTTGTTGCTCGAAATCTAATCCTTCAAGCTGATTTAGGAGCTCTTTTGATTGACTGGAAAGTTCGTAGTTTGGAGGCATAGGGCTGATAACATTGCTATCCATCCCTTGAGCCAGACGATACCAGAACAGTAACTTGGTAGTATCGCTCATCGAGCCATACATCCGCGTATACTCATTATCAGCCTTGTTAATTAAGTCTCGTTGAAATTGTAGTTGTTCTTCGTGAGACTTTTCTTTAATTTGGTTGAATAAACCTTCAGCTACATCAGCAGAAGCGGTACTAGCTCCTGGTGCTGCTGGGGTGACAGAATCACCCATTTTTTTGTAAATGAAGTAGAACAAAGCTAACTGATCGTCTACATTGAGTTTTTGGATTGAAGCAACAAATTGACTGAGATTCTGGTCGTTACTTTGAATGAATGTCATATTAACCCTTCTAAACTTCCGCAGTTGAATTTATGTTTACTGCTGGCAGATTATTACTGACCTTTTGCACAGTAACAGAGACATTCAACTGGCTTAAACCTACTGAAGATAGAAGTAGAAAACCTGACTACAGACAGAGGAAAAATTAAATATATAGAAAGTGAGGCAGCCAATTATGCCCCCAACTCCTGTTTGAAAGGGGTTAGGGCAATACTTTTTGGTTAAGATCGTATTTCTCCTCACCTCTCTTAAAAAGGAGAAAACAGAACTCCCTTTTCAAAGCAAATCTAAGCAATTCTAATCAAACAGCCATGCGTGAAAAAGTTTCAGGGATTGTTATTAGTGGTTGGCGATTGGGAGTTGATGGTTAGCAACTGCAACTCTTGACTTACGACTTGTGAGATGTTGTGCGAGTGCGCCGAGGCTGATAAAGATCGCAATGAGGGTGACGATCGCCCCTAGTACGGGAATGGCTGTGAGTAGAACAAACCCTAATAAACCAATACCCAGTGCTACTAATTGTCTTACTGGGGGTTGTACTGGGGTACTGGGTTGTAATTTTTGCAATAGCCAGCCTCCAGCTAATAAGCTGAAGACAATTTGCGGCACAAAACTAGCAAAAGCGATAAAGCTAACTGCGAGGGCAAGATTAGCGACTATCCCTAATCCCAAGACTGGTGGAACGAGAAGGGGTAGGGCGATCGCAGAGAAAATCGTGAGGATGACAGTTACAGTCGCGATCGCGATCGTACCTATTCCAACTGCCAAAAATACTAATATGCCCCAACCCAACTTCGGTAACGGTTTAGCTTTAACTGTTGCAGCTAAATTTTGCGTCCAATTGGGGACAAATCGCAGCAACAGCCAACCAACGAAGAATAAAGCCAGCAAGCGCTGAATCTGCCAAATAACTTCCCTAACTGGATTTGATGTAGGTGCAATCCGATGTTCTAATGTTTCTCCTACAACTCCACCAGCAATCTTGGCTTTTGGGCTAATTTGAGCTGTAGCAGCAGATCTATAATTGATTTTTCCCCCAATTTGTGCAGTATCAGTTATAGTTAAGCCTGGTTGAATTGGCGCTACTGTCACGGGAGGTTCAGGCACAAAGGGAATTTCCACCAAATTGGGATCGCCTACCGCAGTGACTTGCAGATTTCCCCCGACGCTTCCTCGCAGTTCCAAAGCATTTGTTGCCGCGATCGCATCTTCTTTTATACTTCCAGCTAATAAAGCTTGGTTGGCAAAGATCGCCAGATCGCCACCTACATTACTGCCAGCCCGATTTTCCCAACTGAAACCAGCAGCGATCGCATCGTCTGCTATCCGTGCATTTGGTTGAAGAATTAATACTTGCCCTGCCAGCCGCGCATCATCCCCTACACTACCGTTAATCGCGATCGTCTGTCCTGCGGCAATTAAGTCGCCTTCAACCGTGCCATTAACTGTAATTTGTCTTGCTGCCAAAACTGCGTCGCCTTTGACAGTACCATTCAGTAATATCGTCTCTCCTGCCAAATACAAGTCATCATTGACGATCTGTCCAGCAGCAATAATGACTTGCTTTCCACTCGCGGTATCCTTTGCCCAACTTGGCGCGACAAATAATAGCACCGATAGCAGTACCAAAGCGCAGAGAAATTGAATCAGTTGTCTAGTGGCAAAGTGCCAGCCTTTGCTGCTGTTCATTAGGCTTGCTGCTCCATCTACAGCCGTCTTCACTCTCATGAAAGCTTTTGTCTCATCCTTAAGTTAGATAACAAAGTTGAGGAAGTTGTGAGGATAGACGTTCGATCTAAGAGGTTGGAGAGCGATCGCGCTAGGTTTTTGTAATAGGTGTAATTAATTACAAATTAAAATAACTGTACTTGTATACCTCAATCTTTACCTATTTTATTTTAATTCTTCCTTCACAAATTCATAATATTCTTTGACGAAAAGCAGACAAGAATATTAACTATTATTAGACGATTCAGCATATATAGTAGTCCTATTAAATTTGTAAAATTAATAGAAATTTAATAGGAAACTGGTTATTGCCCAGCCTCCTATCTATTTTTTGTAATTTTCAATTGGTGATTTTTGTAACTTTCAATTGGTAAATATAATTCGATACCCAACATCAAGCTCTGTTAGTTTCATGAATTGACCGTATTTTCTCAGCCATTCTCCACTAATCAAATCTGCTTCTAATTGCTGGACTCCCGTTTCAACTAACTGAGGATCGGTTAAAGCAAAAGCTGACATACTCGCTCGAATTTCAGGATTTAAATAAATTTTTGGTCGCCGCCAACCTGCGGCAAGAAATAAATCTGTTAAATCTGGTGGTAGAGGAAAAGGATAAATATCTGCCGTCTTTTTAAAATTAGTTTGAATAAACGATACAATATATTCTAAGGGAAAAAACGAGCATTCATCGTATTCCCAAAGAAACGGAAAATAATCATCTAGCCAAAAATCTTTTCTGGCTTGAGAGTCAAAAGTAAAAAAAGCGATCGCGCCTGTTTTTACGACTCGATGTATTTCTAACAAAGCAGCTTCTAAATCTGTAAAATGATGTAGAGACAAAATACAAATAGCTGCATCGACAGAATTATCGGGTAAAGGAATTGCCTCTGCACTGCCATCAAGCCACTTAACTTGAGGGTGAGGTACGGCTTGAGAACGCATCACCTCAGAAGGTTCGACAGCATAAACTAAAAATCCTCGTTCTGCGATCGCCCGACTATATCCTCCCGTACCCGCACCAATATCGGCGATCGTACTACCAGGAGGTAACTGGAGGAAACTCAGTATGAGATCCACAATCCGGCGGTCTGGAAGCCGAAATTGCGAGTAAGACTTGCCGATAACATTATAAATAGACATAGGAAGTAAGGATAAGAAATGCCGCACTTTACCTTTTTACCCTACTCTTGTCCGGATGAGTTTACCCAAAAAATCTGTTAATAGCCATGTCTTTTGGTAAACTCGCTCCTACTACTCCCCCCGCCTTACGTAAAAATTCGGCGATCGCTTGGAAAATTCCAGAAAGTCGGCAAAATAGATAACAGGTAAGAAAATCTTAAATTATCTAAACTGTAGTTCAACCATAATCCCTATCTCTGCTAAGTAGCGTGGCACATGAATAGTTTGTTTCTATCTCGCCTGAAAAGCCCAGAACGTCCAGTCATCGTATTTGACGGCGCGATGGGAACCAATCTACAAGCGCAAAACCTCACGGCTGACGATTTTGGAGGTCCGCAGTACGAAGGCTGTAATGAATATCTCGTCCACACAAACCCAGAAGCAGTGGCAAAAGTGCATCGCGACTTTTTTGCAGCTGGGGCGGACGTGGTGGAAACCGATACCTTTGGCGGGACATCCATCGTTTTAGCAGAGTACGACTTAGCAGACAAAGCCTATTATTTAAATAAAACCGCAGCAGAACTCGCCAAATGTGTAGCGGCAGAATTTTCTACTCCAGAAAAACCGCGATTTGTCGCAGGTTCGATGGGTCCTGGAACCAAGCTACCAACTTTGGGACATATCGACTTCGACACGATGAAAATGGCGTACGTCGAACAAGCAGAAGCGCTGTATGATGGTGGCGTCGATCTGTTTATCGTCGAGACATGTCAAGACGTCCTGCAAATTAAAGCAGCCTTGAATGCGATCGAAGAAGTATTTGCTAAAAAAGGCGAACGTCGCCCTTTGATGGTATCGGTAACGATGGAATCGATGGGAACGATGTTAGTTGGCACGGAAATCAACGCCGCGCTGACGATTTTAGAACCCTATAAAATTGACATTCTCGGTCTGAACTGCGCCACAGGTCCAGACTTGATGAAACCGCACATCAAATATTTGTCGGAACACTCGCCTTTTATCGTTTCCTGCATTCCCAATGCTGGTTTACCGGAAAACGTTGGCGGACAAGCGCACTATCGCCTGACGCCGACAGAACTGCGGATGCATTTGATGCACTTTGTGGAAGATTTAGGTGTCCAAGTAATCGGGGGTTGCTGTGGGACGCGTCCAGCACACATTCAACAACTAGCTGAAATTGCTAAAGAGTTAAAGCCTGGGGTAAGACAGCCGCAGCTAGAACCAGCCGCAGCGTCGATTTACAGCACTCAACCTTACGAACAAGATAACTCTTTCCTCATTGTGGGAGAACGCTTAAACGCCAGTGGTTCTAAAAAGTGCCGCGATTTACTCAACGCCGAAGATTGGGATGGCTTGGTATCGATGGCGCGGGCGCAGGTTAAAGAAGGCGCACACGTCCTCGATGTTAACGTAGACTATGTAGGACGAGACGGCGAACGGGATATGCACGAATTAGTTTCCCGTTTGGTGAATAACGTCACCCTACCTTTGATGCTTGACTCCACAGAATGGCAAAAAATGGAGGCGGGGTTAAAGGTAGCTGGGGGTAAATGCATCCTCAACTCCACCAACTACGAAGACGGGGAAGAGAGATTTCTCAAAGTCTTGGAATTGGCGAAAAAGTATGGTGCTGGTGTCGTCATTGGTACGATTGATGAAGACGGGATGGCACGGACGGCAGATAAGAAGTTTGAAATTGCCCAACGCGCCTACAGACAAGCATTAGAATACGGCATTCCCGCCCGCGAGATCTTTTTCGATACTCTTTGCTTACCAATTTCGACCGGGATTGAAGAAGACAGGAAAAATGGCAAGGCGACGATTGAAGCGGTGCGTCGCATTCGTCAAGAATTACCAGGCTGTCATATTATGTTGGGTGTTTCCAACGTTTCCTTTGGTTTGAACCCAGCAGCGCGGATCGTACTCAACTCCATGTTCCTGCACGAAGCAATGCAGGTGGGAATGGACGGGGCGATCGTCAGTGCTAGCAAAATTTTACCATTAGCGAAGATTGAGGAAAAACATCAGGAAGTTTGCCGTCAGCTCATTTACGACGATCGCAAATTTGAAGGAGATGTCTGCGTTTACGATCCCCTAACAGAGTTAACGACGCTATTTGAAGGAGTGACGACAAAACGCGATAAAGGTGTAGATGAAAGTCTTCCCATCGAAGAACGCCTCAAACGCCATATTATCGACGGCGAACGCATCGGTTTGGAAACAGCTTTAGCTGAGGCAATGAAGCAATATCCACCTTTGGATATTATCAACGTCTTCTTACTCGATGGCATGAAAGTTGTCGGCGAACTGTTTGGTTCGGGACAAATGCAATTACCATTCGTGTTGCAGTCGGCGGAGACGATGAAAGCAGCCGTAGCTTACCTCGAACCCCACATGGAGAAAACAGAAGGTGGTAACAGTGCTAAGGGAACCTTTATCATCGCCACAGTCAAGGGTGACGTCCACGACATCGGTAAGAATTTAGTAGATATTATCTTGTCCAACAACGGCTACAAGGTAATTAACTTGGGCATTAAACAGCCAGTAGAAAATATTATTGATGCCTACGAGAAGCACAAAGCTGATTGTATCGCCATGAGTGGCTTGTTGGTGAAATCCACTGCCTTCATGAAAGAGAACCTGGCGACATTCAACGAAAAGGGAATTACCGTTCCCGTAATTTTAGGTGGTGCAGCGTTAACGCCTAAGTTTGTCTATGAAGATTGCCAAAATACCTATAAAGGTAAAGTCGTCTACGGTAAAGACGCTTTTTCCGACTTGCACTTCATGGATAAATTAATGCCAGCCAAAGCAACAAGCCAATGGGACGATATTAAAGGCTTTTTGGGCGAACTAGCCGACGCAGAAGTCAACGGCAACGGACACAAAGAGACTACTGTGGGGCAAGCGTCTCGCTTGCTAGAGGAAGAGGGCGGGCAGGATGCCCGTCCCACAATAGAAGTTGATACCAAGAGATCCGAAGCAGTAGCAGTAGATATAGAACGCCCCACGCCACCTTTCTGGGGGACAAAGCTATTGCAACCGCAAGACATTCCTTGGGATGAGATCTTCTGGCATTTAGATTTACAGGCTTTAATTGCCGGACAATGGCAGTTCCGCAAGCCGAAGGAGCAATCTAAGGAAGAATATCAGGCTTTCTTGAATGAAAAAGTCTATCCAATTCTAGAAGATTGGAAGCAAAAGATTGTCGCCGAAAATCTCTTGCACCCACAAGTGATTTACGGGTATTTCCCCTGTCAGTCAGAAGGAAATACATTGTATGTCTACAATCCAGAAAACAACGCCGAACAGGTAACGACATTCGAGTTCCCCAGACAAAAATCCTTGCGCCGTTTGTGTATTGCCGATTTCTTCGCGCCGAAGGAGTCGGGAAGCATTGATGTTTTCCCCATGCAGGCGGTGACGGTAGGACACATTGCCACAGAATACGCTCAAAAGCTATTTGCAGCCAACCAATATACAGACTATCTGTACTTCCACGGGTTAGCGGTACAAATGGCAGAAGCTTTAGCAGAGTGGACGCACGCCAGAATTAGGCGAGAGTTGGGATTTGAGGCTGAAGAACCGGATAACATTCGAGATATGCTAGCGCAACGCTATCGCGGTTCGCGCTACAGCTTTGGCTATCCCGCGTGTCCGAATATTCAGGATCAGTACAAGCAGTTGGATTTGTTAGATACCAAACGGATCGATCTGTATATGGATGAAAGCGAACAGCTTTATCCCGAACAATCTACTACTGCCATTGTGACCTATCACCCAGTCGCAAAATACTTTAGTGCTTAAATTCGAGGAAATGGGGCACAGTTTTTCCTGTTGCCCGTTCCCTCTGATGAGATAGGAAGGAGAGTTTCAATCGTAGTTATCATTCTGCATGAATTCTAGCCGTCAATTCTCCCTACTGGGTATGGCTGTTGCCCTTCTCCCACTGGCAGCTAGCTGTTTTCCCCCACCGATTAGCAGCGCGTCGTCCTCTGCTATGGCATCGTTAGATCGCCCTCCTACCACACTAAATGCTGCCCAGGCAGCCGAGCAAGATATTTGGGCACAAATGCGAGAAGGAACGGGGTATGTGGTGTTGTTACGCCATGCCCAAACGGTTTCTGGAACGGGCGACCCACCAGGATTTCAGTTGGATGATTGCTCGACTCAGCGCAATTTATCAGCCACAGGCAGAGCTCGAGCAGTGCGAATTGGCAGGGTATTCCGCGATCGCAAAATTCCAATTCGCCAAGTTCTCTCCAGTCAGTATTGCCGCTGTCTGGAAACTGCAAAGTTGCTCGATTTAGGAGCGATCGAACCCTCTCCCATGCTAAACTCCATCTTTGAAGACCGTACTACTGCAACTCAACAGACGCAACAGGTTCGCCAAGAGATTTTCAACCATCGAGATACTCCAGGAATCATAATGATGGTGTCTCATTTCGCCAATATTAACGAACTCAGTGGTATAGGTTTGCAGTCCGGTGGAGCCGTTGTGATGCGAGCCAATCGGCAAGGCGATTTAGAAGTCGTGGGACAAATTCAAAAGTGGGATACGTAAACTCAAAGATGAGTGCGCGATCGCTCTCACTGGTAATTGGTAATTGGTAATCGGTCACTCGTGGCTGGTCGCTGTTAAAATCTGATACTGCGCCTCATCAATTTTTCCTGCTTCATACAAAGTTTGGGTAATTTCAGAAATTTTCAGTACGGCATGGGCGCGATAGCCGTTATCTTTCAGCCTATCCCTTACTCCCTCTTCGTGGTCGATAAATACGACGATATCTTCTACATTTAAACCCGCTGATTTTAACTTTGCCGCTCCTTCCATTGCACTTTTGCCGCTAATCAGAATATCGTCAACGACTACGACTGTCTCACCTGGCTGAAAATGCCCTTCAATGACTCTCCTCGTCCCGTGTGCTTTGACTTCCTTGCGGGGAAAAATCATCGGATAATTTAAACGCAATGCCAACCCCGTCGCCGTAGGTAAGGAACCGTAGGGAATTCCAGCAATGCGATCGAAATTTAGATTTTGTAAAATTTCTGCATAAGCGTTAAGGACTTGCTCGAAAACTTGGGGGTTAGAAATAATCGTGCGTAGATCGATATAGTAAGGAAATTCTGCCCCCGATGCTTGTACGTAGTTACCAAAGATAATGCAGCCAAGATCGTAAAGTTGCAAAATCAATTGAGTGTGAGGGTGTTGTTGCAACAAACAAACGTCAGGCAACCAGACATCGCACTGAGAAGCATTAGAAACAGCCGCGATTCTGGCTTGTTCCACCTCTTGCCGCAAAGTTTGAATTGGAATGGCTGGATTCTTGTGACTGAGAAAGTCTTGAGGTACGGGAATAAGTAATCCGCTACCGTTGGAATTTAAACCTGCTGCTAGCAGTTGAGCCAAATTGCTTGACTCTGCCCAAATACTCCGAGCCATGATCGTTCTTTCGGGAGTAATTGCCCGAATTTTGGCTAATACTTCCGAGGAAGTGGTTCCAACTTCTAAACAGACTTGTTCGGGAGTCCCCCAGATTTTAGCTTCTTTAACAATTTGCAAATAGAAGGGAGATTCGGGCGCAGGATATTGCTGTAATGCGATCGCGCCAGGATTAGAAGTACAGCATAATACAAATACTCCCTTGCCTGGATAAACTAAAAATGGTGCGATGCAATCTTGTCCCGGATAAGGACTGAGGGTGACAGCATCTACTTGCCAGCGCTCAAACACTGTTTGGGCAAAAATTGTACTGGTGTTGAGGTCGCTATGTTTGGCATCCAAAACAATTGGAATGTCTTCAGGAATGGCTTTGAGCGTCCGTTCTAGCAATTCTATGCCTGGAACACCTAAAGCCTGATAAAAGCCCAAAGTCGGCTTATAGGCACAAATTAAATCTGTTGTTTGGCTGATGACAAATTGCAACCAGTCCCCTAAATCGTCGATAATACTTGTCTCTGTCTGAGGTGCATTATAGCGGGGCATCATTTCTGGATTTGGATCGAGTCCCAAAAAAAGCAAGCTTTGATTGCGGGCGATCGCGGCATTTAATTTATCAAAAAATGTCATGGACAGCTATTAGTGAAGAGTAGTGCTTGGTACGTGAAGAAAGGGTGTGGGGTGTGGGGTGCGATCGCTGGTCGTTGGTTACTGATAACTGCTCCCTTGTCTCCCTTGTTTCCCTTGTCCCTCCAATGTTCCTCATTCCAGTATTCAGAAAATGGCGACAGATCTTCAGGCGATTTTCGTTCAAGAATCGTTTGCTTGCTCCTTTGTACGTCAGTTGTCTGCTACTTGTCCTATTACTCATACTACAAGGATGTCTGAATCTATTTGTAGAAGTTCTTCATCAGCAAGCCTTTGATTGGGTGACTCATTCCCTACTCATAGAACAGAAAACAGAACAGCTATTGAGCAATACCTTAGACCAACAGACTTCGATTCGCGGCTACTTGATTACTAAAGATAAAGAATTACTAGATAATTACGATCGCGCCAACAATGCATTTCGCACTAATTTTAAATCCTTGCAAGCATTACTCAAACGCGATCGCGATCAAATCGATCGGCTTCAAGCACTAGAATCAATTCACAATATATGGCAAGACAATTTTGTGCAAAGCGTCTTGGCTGGCACTGCTAGTAAAACCTATCTACCTGGAAAGATTTTATTCGATCCCATGCGCGATATTGTCAAAACTATGTTGCAGCATGAGGAAAAAATCCTAGCTCGACGCCAACAGCAACTACACCAAATTAACTATATCAAGGCTGGGCTAGAAATCTTCAACGTTGTCCTAGCGAGTGTCGGCGTCAGCTGGAACTTATGGTTATTACGAAAGCGGGTAGAAATTCCCCTGCGCCACTTAACTAGAGTCAGCCAAGCTTGGCGGGCGGGCAAACTGGAAGTTCGGTTAGGTTATGCTGCATCGGATGAGATCGGTAGGTTAGCTAGCGTACTCGATGAGATGGCAGCAGAAATTCGCCAGCGTCAAGAGTACAGCCAAATGCGTACTCAGCAGTTAGAAGATTTGATTTCTGCCCTTTCCCATGACTTGCGTACGCCCTTGCTTGCTAGTCGCAACACCCTACGTCCGATGCTGAATGGAGCTTTTGGTCCCGTCGATGACACTTGGAGAGAAGTGCTGGAAGAGTATCGCCAATCGAACGAACAGTTGCTGAAGTTGGTAGATACTCTTTTGGATGTATCGCGCTATGAAGTTGGCGGGGGACAGCACTTGAGTTGGGAACCCCTCAATTGGGAAAAGATCTGCTGTTTAGCTGTGGAGCGCGTTTGCCAAATTCACGATCGCCAACGTACTCCCACGATTTATATTGCTCCCTCACTACCTACAGTCTATGGCGACCAGTTAGAAATTCAACGAGTGGTGCAAAACTTATTAGATAATGCTGCACGGGTCAGCCCACTAGATGAAGAAATTACCATCGAAGTCTCTCTTTTAGGAAGCGATCGCCTTAAAGTTTCCGTCCGCGATCGAGGTCCAGGAGTCCCACCCCAAGAAAAAGATAAACTCTTCCATCGCTTCATCCAAGGGAGAGGTAGGCGGGGTGGTGCTGGATTGGGTTTATATCTCTGCCGTCAAATCGTCGTTGCTCACGGAGGTACGATTAAGGTAGATAGTCAGTTAGGTGCGGGTAGTACCTTTTGGTTTACTCTTCCGGTTCCCTTGGCATTAGATAGGGAGTCGGGAGTGAGAGAGTGGAAGTCGGGGAAGTAAAGAACCAGTGATGAGCGGGTGCAAGGTAGAGGGTGCAGTACGGATTTTATTAGTAGAAGATCATGCTTTGATGCGTCGAGGTATGAAAGGACAGTTTGCCCTCGAAGCTGGTTTTTGTGTCGTGGGAGAAGCGGCTGATGGCATGGCAGCAGTTAAATTAACCGCTGAATTAGAGCCAGATGTGGTACTGATGGATATCGATTTGCCAATAATGGATGGGATTGCAGCAACTCAACAGATCAAAAGCGATCGCTCCACCACGCGGATACTTGCCTTAAGTGCTTTTGACAACGATACTCAAGTTATGGGAATGTTAGCCGCAGGAGCTGATGGCTATTGCCTCAAAACAATTGAATGGGAGCAACTGCTAGCTGTAATTCAGCTGATTCAAACTGGTGGTGCTTATCTCGACCCGCAAATAGCTCGCAAAGTGGCACGGATGCTCAAACCTAGTCCGGTAATTCCCGTTCGAGAACCAAATCCCATTTCGTCTATTCCAGTTCTCAGCAGTCGGGAACGAGAAGTTCTCAAACTTATTGCGGAAGGATACTCGAACCAAGAGATTGCCCAACAACTATTTCTTTCTCTCGGTACGGTTAAGTCTTACGTGCGGATGATCCTCAATAAACTGAGCGTTGACGATCGCGTTCAGGCAGCAGCTTTAGCCGTGCGCGAAGGGTTAATTTAATGGCTAATTTAATTGGCTATTTATTTAGATTGTAGGTGCTGCAACATTTGTGCTAATTCTGCTGGATTAGAAGCAACTGGCAGCTTTATATTTACCTCTAGTTCAGACCACAAAATGAAAGGCTTATCTGTCTGCAGATAGAGCTGTTCTGGTGCGGGCAGGCATATTATCAGGATGTCAGGATCGAATAGACCGATTTCTTCAGCGCTGGGAACCCCATAGTATGGCAAGACTTCTACCATTTGTTTAAGGCAGTAACGGCTGACACGCTGAACTGTGGTAACGAGTCTACCAAGAATCATCACCCGGCTGTGTTGCCTGCCATCACAAGGCTGATGCAAAGCGTCGATTGCAGACACGTAGGTTTTAAAAAATATTGTTAACCTAATCAAGCTAGAACAAAGCACCAAGTCTATACCACTACCAACTGGATATCCAGGTGGATGCTTTTTAGAGTGGAGAATGCAGCCTACAAGTATCCACTGGGTAGTTTTCCCCAATCTGTATCTAGGAATACTGTATTAAGGATTAACAGAATTGAGGGGTTCAGACAGTAGCTGTGGATACAACAGAACAGGTTTATCAACTCATCAAGCAATGGTGTTTGGCAGGCGATCGGTCTCAGGCGGGCGCTACTCTACGTCAGATCGCTGTCATCACTGAATGTTTGCCAGAAGTACCCGAACAGTTGACAGACAAGCAGCTAAAAGATGTTGTGCGGTGGATACAGGAAAATCACCCGAATGCCTACTTGTGGGCAATGGGTCAACGCTGTGTAGGTCATCCAGCAGCAGTCTGGGGTATGGGCTTAGCGCATTTAGAATCAGTGATGCCGAGAATTGCTAGTAGTTTTTGAACCAAAGCCATGTCTGTAAATACGCTACTCTCACCAGTCGAATATTCTTTGGAAGTTATTAAACACGAAGTCGTACATCTAGTACAAAAAGGAATTATCAGCCGCAGGCAACCAATATACGTCCTCTGCGAGTACATTCCTGCTAGAGAGTGGACGGCTTTTGAACGAGAATTGGCAAAATACGAGTACAACTTGCGCGATCGCATTGTCGATCTTCTCGGTTGCGAACGCTGGGAAAATGATTAAACGAAAGGCAAGAAACTACGGTAAGAATGGGAAATAGGTAAAGAGTAAAGATTCAAAGGAGTCAGGAGTCAGGAGTTGCTGTGTCAGGAGTCAGAATAACCCATGTACGCAGCTAATAAATTGGAGGAAACCTCCAA
>ERZ1066118.345-NODE-345-length-46747-cov-8.407843_pt1 | contig 46747 bp, 45 predicted proteins | sample MGYA00382765_ERZ1066118 | MGnify/ENA primary metagenome ERZ1066118 (study PRJEB33369, sample SAMEA5778348) | biofilm metagenome | biome: Industrial cooling water; feature: Water cooling tower basin; material: Biofilm | place: United Arab Emirates | collected...
GGATTCTAGCCGCCGCACTGCCGCTCCTGACGGCGTGCGGCGGCGGTGATACCAACAGCACAGCGGCGGCCGACTCAACCGCTGTCCCGGACTCGGCGGCCGCCGAGCCCGCCGCTCCGGCGAGCCCCCGGGCCAACGCCCCCGCGCAGATCCGCGGCTTGTACATCAACGCGTATGCGGCAGGGTCGCGGGCTCGGCTCCCGAAGCTCATAGCTATGGCCGATTCGACCGAGATCAACGCCTTTGTAATCGATGTGAAGGATGAGCGCGGGATCCGCTATCAGAGCCAGATCCCTCTCGCCATGGAGCTGGCGCAGGAAGGTGAGGTCACGATTCGGGACCTCCCGGCGATGCTGGACACGCTGAAGGCGCACGAGATCTACACGATCGCGCGAATCGTTCTCTTCAACGATCCCATCCTCTCACAGGCCAAGCCTGAGTGGTCGATCCGCAGGCCTGACGGCTCGCTCTGGCTCGACCGTGCAGGCCACAGCTGGGTCAGCCCGTGGGACAAGGATGTCTGGGAGCACAATCTCGCCATCGCGGAAGAGGTAGCGAAGGCGGGTTTTCACGAGATCCAGTTCGATTATGTCCGCTTTCCCGAGCAGTTCCAGAGTCTGCCACCACAGGTCCATCCGGAGGCGCAGGGTGACCGGCCCGACGCAATCGCGGCGTTCCTCAACGAGGCGAAGCGACGGCTCCACCCGCTCGGTGTGACCGTCACGGCTGACGTCTTCGGGCTCTCGCCGAATACCTCGGATGATGTCGGCATCGGCCAGCAGTGGGAAACGCTTGCGGCAATTGCCGACCACATGCTGCCGATGATGTATCCCTCGCACTACTTCGCCACGCACCTGCCGGGTGTGCCGCGCCCGCATGCGATGCCGTATGAGACGATCTACACATCGGCAGGGATGGCGCGGCTGCGAAATGATCGGCTGAAGGAGGCGGGGATCGAGCCTGCGCGAGTAATTGTGTGGCTCGAGGCATTCCAGGCGACCTGGCTGCGGGATGGCGTTGTTTATGGCGCCGAGCAGATACGCCAGCAGAAGAAGGGTGTCTACGACGTCGGCTTTGAGGACTGGGTGCTCTGGCATCCGGGCTCGCAGTATGAGCCGTTCCTCGGCGGGCTGGACAAGACGACAGAGTCACAGGCGGTCGCCCCGTACACGCCTCCGGCGGCAGTGCTGGCAGCTGTCGATCGCTTCGAGGCAGAGGGCGTTCGGGCAGCGCGCGAGCGAGCACTCGAGCAGGCACGAGGGCAGATCGCGGATCCGGCGGCGGCGCAGGAGGCTCGCACCGGCGAAGATGCTCCCGCCGCCCCCCCGGGGCGGTGAGCAGCATCTACTCGGAAGCGAAAAGAAGGGGACCTCCTGGGAGGTCCCCTTCTTTCGTTCAGCAACTGGTAGTCAGGGGAAGGTCGTGCCCAGCCTCTCCATCAGCGCATTCAGCAGCTTCAGCGTGACGGGGCCCACGACCCCATCACCCACCGGCTTGCCGTCGAGCTTAACCAGCGCCTGGACATCCGTCGTCGTTCCGGTTGCAAAAAGCTCCTCAAGGCGCGGAATCTCTTCCCAGAAGATCGGGCGGTCCCGGAAAGGGATGCCCTCGTCACGCGCGATGCCGATCAGCACGTCCCGGGTGATACCGGGAAGGATGTAGTTCGACTTCGGATACGTCCTAAGCTCGCCGTCGATAACTCCGAAGATGTTGGTCGACGAGCCCTCGGTGATGGCGCCGTCACGGATCAGCACCGACTCCCAGGCGCCAACCTCGACCGCGTGCTGCTTCGCGACTACGTTCGGGAGCAGGTTGATCGACTTGATATCACACCGCGCCCAGCGGATGTCGGGGTGCGTAATCGCCTCAACGCCCGAGTGGCGAAGCTGAGTCGGGATCGTGAACCCGGCGGCGAAAGCGTAGACGGTTGGAGCGCAGGGCGGCTTCGGGAAGTAGTGAGCTCGCGGGGCACATCCACGCGTAACCTGCAGGTAAACTGTGGCATCCTTGTCAGCGAATCCGTTCTGCTGGATCAGGTGCTGGTAGATCTCTCGGATCTGCCCCTGGTCGACGTGACTTGCATCGATTCGGGTGTCTCTGAGGCCGCTCTGGAGCCGCTCCCAATGCCCCTCCTCCTCGAAGATCTTGCCACGCATGACACGCGTGACCTCATAGACACCATCGCCGAAGAGGAAGCCACGGTCGTCAACAGAGACCTTGGCTTCTTCCTTTTGTACGTATTGGCCGTCGAGATATGCGAGCATTCGTTGATCCGCTTGAAGGAAGGCACCCTGTACTTACGATCGGGCGCAGACCGAGCAAGTGGCAGGCCGCACCTGCTGCGATCTTTGGTGGGTATCGCGGAGGGCGAGCTGTGGAGCTGGCGGGCTTCGCCACGCGGAGTGGGAACGAAAAAGGGATCCGACTCGCGGACCCCTTCGAAGAACGCGGCGACTCTGCCGATTACCGATCCAGCACCGCGCGATCTACGGCGGTGGCGACACGATCGTTGATTTCCCGCCGGATAGCCTGCATGCGGTTGGGGCCCTCTCTATATGTCCGATTCGAGAGCAGAACAGTCCAGGTGCCGCGCTCGGGATCCACCCAAAGGGAGGTGCCGGTGAAGCCGGTGTGACCGAATGCGCTCCGCGAGATGCGCAGTCCACCAGCACCGGAACCGAAATCGTCCGGGGTCTCCCAACCCAGCGCGCGGTTACCGGCGCCTGGCTGGCGACGGCTGAACTGCTGGATCGTCTCCTCACGGAGGATCCGCACTCCATTGAGCTGCCCGCCATTCACGAGCATAGCTGCAAACTTTGCCAAGTCGTGAGCCGTCGAAAAGAGACCCGCGTTTCCAGCGACGCCACCGAGACTCCTCGCGATCGGATCGTGGACCACGCCGCGGAACCCTGGCGTAGTCGAGGTGGGTGCACAGCGGATGCAATTCTCACCAGGCTGAAAAGTGGTGAAATTCATCTCGAGAGGGCGAAAGACACGGCGGTCCAGTAACTCGGTAAGCTGCCCGCCGTACGCGGCTTCCGCGGCAGCCCAGAGGATGACGAAGCCAACGTCCGAGTACTCGACGCGTTCGCCTGGCGCCGAGTTGAGCTTGGCCTGCATCGCCTTGCTCAGCGCTACGTTCCAGTCCCCTCGCGCGGAGGTCTCCGCCCACGCAGGCAGGCCGGAGGTGTGGGCCAGGAGATGCCGAACAGTGATCATCTCTCGGCCGTCGCCCCAGTACGTCGGCAAATAGGTGCTTACCGGTGCGTCGAGCTCCAGCAGCCCATCCTCCACCAACAGCATCACTGCCGTGGTGGTCGCGACGACCTTGGTCAGGGAAGCGAGATCGTAGATCGTGTAGTCAGGATCCACCGGAGGAGAGGCAAGCCCTCCGTCCAGGGTCCCGATCCCCCGCTCCACCACTGTCTTGTCCCACCGCCCGATAGCAACGGCCGCACCGGGGAAGGAGCCGTCGTCCTTCTCCGTCTCCAGGCGCTGCAGCGCCTCATCCAGCTCTGCCCGCGTGAAGCCAACAACCGTGGACGACTCGAGCTCGTGGATCGGCACGCCGGGGATTCCGGTCGCCGGAAAGGGCATCGACGCATACATCGAAAAAGACGGCCTCTGCGGAAACAGGGGAGCCTGATCGATGTACGTCGGCGGACCGATCTCTTCGCCGAGCAGAGCAAAGCCTGGAGCGAAGAGGGTGTCAGCAGAAACGGTCTGTACGGCAGCTAGCAGAACGGATAGCAGCATGACCCACAACGGGTGCAGGGACTACGAAACTTGTTGGGGGAGAACCGACCGGAACCGGCAGCGTGCGGAGATGTGCGTCACAGGATAGGCGTAACCCCGTGCGACGTCAACCGCAGAAAAGGAAAAATCATGTATCAGCCGGCGGAACCGATCGCCTCGAGCTCGGCCCACCGCGCGTAGAGCGCCTCGACCTGCGCCTCCGCAGCCGCGAGGCTGGCTCGAAGCTCCGCAACTCGTGCAGGAGTATCGACATACACGGCAGGATCGGAAAGGATAGCGCTGAAGCGGTCGCGAGCCTCCTCCGCCTCCAGGATTGCAGCCTCCATCCCCTCCAGCTCGCGGCTCTCCTTGTAGCTGAGGCGCTTGGCCTTTGGTCGCTCTGTGTTCGGCTCTCTTACAGCGGGCGCCTTTGGCTTTGCTATCGGCGCTTCCGCGGCCTTCGCCTGATCCTTGAGGCGGCGATAGAGGTCGTACCCTCCTTCGTGCCGGTGCACCACTCCGTTTTCCTCGAACACGAGGAGGCCGGTGGCGACCTTATCGAGGAAGAAGCGATCGTGCGTGACCACGAGCACACACCCGCCGAACTCAGCCAGGGCAGACTCCAGAACCTGTAGGGTCGTCAGGTCGAGATCGTTGGTCGGCTCGTCCAGGATCAAGAGGTTTGCCTCCTGGAGGAGGAGCCTCGCAAGCAGCACCCGGTTCCGCTCTCCGCCGGATAGCGAGCCAACCCGCTGATCCTGCGAGCGCGTGGGGAAGAGGAAGCTCTCCAGATAGCTGCGGAGATGAACCCGCTTCCCCCCGAACTCCACCCACTCTTCGTTCGCGACCGCTTCATACACCGAAACAGCTGGGTCGAGATCCGAGCGCGCCTGATCGAAGTACGCCGGCTTGGTGTTCAGGCCGAACTTGACCTCGCCCTCATCAGGCGCATCCTCCCCGACGATCATCCGCAGAAGCGTAGTCTTCCCCGCACCATTCGGCCCTATCACACCGATGCGCTCGCCTGCCTTGAGCTGAGTCGTGAGCCCGTTCACCAGAACACGCTCGCCGAAGCTCTTCCTCACGTTCTTCAGGTCCAGAACCGTGCGGCCGAGCCGCGGCGGCGGGCCGAAGCGCATGTCGACCTCACCCACCGGCTGGATGGCCGAGGCTGCCTCGGAGCGCATGGAACTGAGCCTCTTGATGCGCGCCTTCTGCTTACCGCTTCGGGCAGCCGGAGAGCGCTTCACCCACGCCAGCTCCTGTTCCATCAGCTTGTCCCGCTTCGCCGACTCCACAGCCAGGCGAGCATTCCGCTCCGCCTTCTGCTCGAGGTACTCGGTGTAGCCGCCGTCGAAGGTGAGGAACTCGTCAGGGTTCACCTCGATCATCCTCGTGACGACACGATCGAGGAAATACCGGTCGTGTGTGACGAGCATGACGGCACCGGCGTACTCCAGCAGCCGATCCTCCAGCCAGAGTGTCGTGTCGGCATCGAGGTGGTTGGTCGGCTCGTCGAGCAGGAGGAGGTCGGGGGCATCGAGAAGCACGCGAGCAAGCGCCACCCGCTTCAGCTCCCCGCCGCTAAGCCCCTCGACCGGCCGGTCCCAGCCGGGGAGCCCGAGCTGAGTCAGTATCGTCTCCACCTCATGCTGCCAGGTCCAGCCCCCGAGGTCCTCGATGCGCGTCATCGATTCGCTCTGCCGCGCGACCAGGCGAGCGGAATCGCCCTCCCCGGCGGCCAGCTGAGCGGCCACAGCCTGGTACTCCGCGAACGCCTCGTTCATTCCCGGCCTGCCTCCGGACACCGCAGTGCGGATCGTTGAGCCCGCGGGGAACTCCGGCTCCTGCGCGAGGTAGCCAACCGTTGCTCCTCGACGAATAGCAATCGTGCCCTGATCTAGCGGCTCCAGCCCAGCGATAATTCGGAAGAGTGTCGATTTACCGGCACCGTTGGGCCCAATGAATCCGACCTTCTCGCCCTCCTCGATTCCGAAGGAGGCACCGGTGAAAAGCGTTCGGGAGCCGTGGGACTTATGAAGATTCTGCGTGGTCAGTAGAGGCATGTCGGGAAGCTAGCGGGACTCGCCACAGGCGTCTATCGCTGATGGACTCTCCTGTGCGTGCGTGAGACCGCGGTTGATGAAGTCCGGTGCTATTTCCAGCTTTGGTGTGGTTCCCCGCCTGCAGGGATCTTTATGTGGTTCTACTGGCTGCTCTTCTTCTTCGCTGCGTTCATCTCCAAGGTCTTCCTGGCCTTCGTCATGATCTTTTTGCTGCTGCCGACGGATCGCCGGTGCAGTCAATGTGACGAAGATACACTTCTGATGCGGCCGACCAGGATCGGGCGGATCGGCTTCGCGCTGTCCCTCGGGAGGGTCCAGTGGAGATGGTGCCCGCGCTGCGGCTGGGAGGGGTTGGCGCGTCGGTCGGGGGCTCCGCCGAAGCGTCGCAGCGGGAAACCACTTCCGGCAGCGCGTCCCTAGCTTAGTTCCCCATAAGGATATGCCCCTTGTTCCATTTTCCAGCATGCCCGACTCTGCACGGGTCTGGGTCTTCGGCGCCTCGCAACAGCTGAACGGTGAGGTCGCCCAAGCCCTCGGTCGCAGTGTCGAAAGCTTCATCTCCAGCTGGCTCGCGCACGGCCGTCCGGTACATGGCGCAATGGATTGGCGATACGGCCAATTCCTGATCATCGCAGCAGACGAGGAGGCGAGTGGGGTCAGCGGATGCTCCATCGATTCGCTGTTCAGAACGCTGAAAGCTCTGGAGGAAGAGACCGGTGCCACCCTCCTGGACTCGTCGCTCGTTTGGTATCGAGAGGGTGCGGGTGAGATCAGGGCGATGCCACGACCGGAGTTCCGGCGGATGGCAGCCGCCGGATCTGTGACGGAGGAGACGATCGTGTTCGACAACACGGTCGCAAGCGTCGGTGCTCTGCGATCGGGAGAATGGGAGAGACGCGCGGGCGACAGCTGGCACGGCAAAGCGTTCCTCGCAGTGGGGCGCTCCGGCCAGGCGTAGCCAAATCAGTGCAGGGGCCAGGGTTGGCCTTCCTTTCCTCGGCAGCGTTGGCATGGCGTCTGCCCACCCTTGGCGAAGTACTCGATTTCACCGCGCGACGGAGGACTCATCATGACCAAGCGAGAGCTGATCGAACCAAACGAGGGCGACAAGCGCTTCATCCGGCGCGATGAGCAAGGTCGCTTCACCGACGATCAGGTCGATGTAGGCCGCTCACTCGCGGCTGACAGGCGTCAGCACGCGGAAACGAAGTCCAAACCCGGCGAAGGTGACAGAGGCGACCGCTGAGTCTGCCTAGCAGCTTCGCAAAGAAGGGCCGCCGAAACGTCCGGCGGCCCTTCTTATTGCCCAGTAGGGCTCGGGTTGAGGAGCTAATGCTTCACATCGACGACAAGTCGCGCGGGGTCCCGCAGCTCGGAGACCCGGAAGCCGGTCGGACTACGTACCGCAGCAACCCATTCCACCTGCCCCTCGAAATCACAGATCGAGGTGATCGCGAGGATGTTAGGCAGTCCGGGAGAGAGCGAGCGCTGCGCCACAGTCGCGCGCCCCCGATCATCATGTGCCTGCGCGGGCTCCAGGCGCATGGACAGCCACGCGCCTCCCAGTAGCGGTACCACGTCACCAGATCCGCACTGCCTCACGGGCCGATCGACATACTCGATCGAGTATCCGGGTACTGTAGCATCCGCGAACTGAAAAACGACGCGATCGAATCCGTCATTGCGTGCGCTCCGCACCTGCGTGAGGATCGCAACACCGGCATTCCCGCCGCCTCGCCGCGCCACTCCGCTTTGCCACCCTTCCTCCTGATTGGAGGACGATGGCGGCGCGGTGGCCACCCCGCCAGGCACGGGGAGGCTTTCCCCTGGCGGCGGCAAGGAGGGCGCCGGCGGCATCCCGCCGGGCCCTGGAAGGGCTTCGGACGGCCGCTGCTCTCGAGGGCCGCCCAGCGAGGTATCCGTCAGGATGACGCCCGGGCGAACGCTGCCTCCGGAAGTATCGCTGCCAGCGACTACCTCCGATTCTCCTGACGAGTTTCCGCAGCCCTGAAGCACCGGAATCAGAATCAGGAGCTCGAGCCAGCGGGTTCTCAGCTGTCGTGAGCTGTTTCGTATGATGAGAGACATCCCGGGACTCTGGTTCTACGTTGCCTGCGTTCCGGCAGGAGAGCAAAAAAGGGGCGACCCCTTCCGGAGTCGCCCCGATACTGTTCACAACGCCAGCTTCTTCGTCTTATCTGAAGATGTTGAAGAGGAAGTCGGCCCAGCCGCCGTCGTCGTTCTGAGCCTTGGGTCGCAGAGGTCGGTCGTGACCGGCGTACTCCGCTCCATCGGAATCATGGTTGTAGACAGCGTGAGAGGCGCCGTTGCCGTTCTGATGGGGCGCCTGCCCGTTGCCATTCCCGTTCGTGTAGCCGGCAGCCGAAGCGGCCGATGCGTACTTCGGCGGCGAATTCTCCTCAGGCTCCGACCGAACCGCGGTAGCACCGGTGAAGGGGCAGACGGCGGGTAGCTCCGGCTCATCCACGCTGGGCGCAGTCACGAGAAGCGACCGGTCGCCTCCCTCGGCCTTTGCGCGCCGCGACGCCTCGTCGGCTCGTCGCACACCATGAAGCACGTCGGAGCCGGCCTCGACGAATGTCATGCCGATGCTCGCCTTGAGGCCAACCGATGGAAGCTCGTCCAGGTGGACCTTGGCTAGAGCCGACCGGATACGCGAAGCAACCGCTTCGGCGTCACTGTCCGTCTCCACACCCTCTAGCAGGAAGCAGAAGGAGTCGCCGCCATAACGCGCGCAGGTGTCGTCCGGCCGCACCGTGCCTACCACGGTCTGAGCGGCAGCACGGAGGAAGAGGTTTCCGATGCTCTGCCCGTGCTTCTCGTTGATCTCGCTGAAGTCGTCCAGATCGAGGATGGCGATGACACCGCCCTGCCGTCCGAAGCGGACCAACCGTCGATCGAGCGCGCCGCGGTGGATGAGACCGGTGAGCCCGTCGCGATCCGTCTGCTCCGTCTGTACGTCGCGCCGAGGATGTGCCTGAGCCGGGAAGAACCCTTCCCACGCATTCGCCTGATAGAAATAGTTCGGCTTGAGCAGGGTCTCGTGGTACTCGCGGTGGAAGACCTCCGTCGCAGCGCCCGACACAGGCGGAACGATCCAGCTCCACTCCGCCGGCAGCGGCCGATCAGCCTGCCTCTCGAACTCCTCATGCCGGATGAAGTGCTTCGCAGCGGTGTGGTGATCGATCACCGTTACGCCGGCTTCCTGGAAGCTGTGAAGCACTGCCACGTTCAGCTCCACCATCGCACGGTCCCGCCACAGGCGTCGGTTTGAGCGGGTGTCCAGGCCCATGCAGCGCGCAACGACCGGAAGCATGTCGTAGCGATCCTGGTCTGCCAGATTCCGGGCGCCGATTTCCGTCCCCATGTACCAGCCGTTGAACGGGGCAGCCGAGTACGAGATGCCGCCGATCTCCATACGCATGCTGGAGATGACGGGCAGCGCGTGCCACTTCAGGCCCAGCTCCTCGAACCAGGGATACTCGGGGTGGGACAGCGGTACCTCCAGAACTGCATCCGGTGGGAGCTCGAATAGCTTCGGCTCCTCACCAGGCATCTGGACGACGATCGGCAGGATGTCGAAGGGCGTCTCGGCCCCACCGTTCCATCCCAGCCTGCGAACGAGCTCGGTGAACTCCACCTGGAGCGGGTCGCCAAGCACCGTCCCATCCTTGCGTCTGTATCCCGCGTAACGAACGAGTTGCGGGTTCCAGATCCGAATGCCGGGTGAGCCCGGCTCCTGCTGGGCGAAGACCGAGATCATCGACTGGATCTTGCCTCCGTTGGTCGCCGTCCGGAGGTGGTCGACCAGCGCCTCGAAAACGCCTTCAGCGCTGTCGAGATGCCGGAGATCCCGCACCATCAGCTTGTTCCAGTAAAGGCGGCCGATGCAGCGGGCGCTGTTGCGCCATGCGACCTTGGCTCCGTGCTCGAGCTCCGCAGAGGTCTGCCAGTAGCTGCCGCTCCTCGCGACGGAGTCCTCGATCTCTCCCATGCGTGCGGCCTGCCCCTCCGCGGAGAGGATCCCTTCACGCTCCAGGAGGCATAGGTATTCATGCGCTTCCGCGCTGATGCGCTGAGGCTCCGGCCAGAGCCTGGGAACGGGAGCCATCTTTGGCGGCCGAGCGCCGACTGCTCCGGTAACGGGACACTGGCTGGCGTCGCTATCTAGCTGGGTCTCCGGAATCGAGATCATCTGCGTTGCCGATCGATGTTGCTATGAGCTCAACGGCCGGTCGGCCGCCCTCATGGCTTCTATTATCGGCGGGTGGAGCCCAGATCTTTCGGGAACTGAAAGAATTTGTCTCCCTTCCGGGCGATTGACCTGATGATGCGGATCGGAGGGTGGTGCTAAGACGATGGAAGGATTGGGGATGTGGGGCTAGCCTGCAGTTCGCGAGGCGATCGTGAAAATCTCGTCAGATTCGATAGAGCCGCCTGCTCCGGAGCTGTTTGCGAGCGTAATCATCGCCTTTGCGACATCTCGCGCCTTGATCGCGCGGTAGCGCCGCATGCTTCCGATCATGACCGGCTTGAGGATTCGGAGTACCGCCTCACCAACCAGCTCCCCCATACGCGGTTCCGGACGCTCTCCGACCAGCAGTCCCGGCCGCATAATCCACACGACACCGCCAGTGGCCCGACGAACCTGCTCCTCCATCTGGCCCTTGGCGCGATTGTAGAAGATTCGGGAGCGAGCATTCGCACCGAGTGCCGACACAACGAGGAAGCGCCGGGCACCCGCCTTCGCTGCGAGTTTGGCGGCTCGGGTAGGATACTCAACGTCAACGCGGCTGAATGCCTCCTGCGATCCGGCCTTTTTGATCGTAGTTCCGAGACAGCAGAAGACATCGTCGACGGCGAACAGGTCGACCTCCGCTTCCATCCTCTCGAGCTCGGTGATCCGCTCCTTGAGCCTGGGATTAGAAATACCAAGCGACCTCCGGCCGATGATTCTGACTGAGGAATAGCGTGGATCGTTCAACAGCAGATCTACACAGTGGCTGCCAACGAGGCCGGTGGCGCCGAGAATCAGCGCCGACCGGTTTCCTGTTTCACGGGACGACTCTTCTACCAAGTGACCTTCCTCATCGGGCAACGGCCTCCACCACCGTTTCCTTTTTGTTCGCGCCGGCCAGCCTGGCCGCTTCCGCCTGAGGCATCTCCTCGAAGGAGCGGAACGCTCGCACGTGCGCGCCACGCCCCTGCGTGAGCGATCGCAGCGCAGTCGCATAGCGGAAAAGCTGCGACTGGGGGACAATTGCGCGAATCCTCTGATTCCTTCCTGCAGGCTCGAGGCCGACGATCCTGCCCCGCCGCTGGTTCAGGTCACCGATCACATCGCCGACGAACGCCTCGGGCGTCGTCACCTCGAGATCCATGATCGGCTCGAGGATTACCGGCTGGGCGCGCGCAGCGGCCTCCTGAAAAGCCATCGACGCCGCAATCCTGAAGGCCACTTCGGACGAATCGACATTGTGGTAGCTCCCGAAGAAGAGCTCCGCTTCGAAGTCGACCATCGGGTATCCCGCAAGCGTCCCCTTCTGCGCTGCCTCCTGAATCCCCCTGTCGACGGCTGGGATGAACTTGTTGGGGATAACACCTCCCACGATGGCATCGACGAAGCGATATCCCTCGCCACGAGTTCGCGGGCGGAGCCGGATGTGACAATCGCCGAACTGGCCACGTCCTCCCGTCTGCTTCTTGTGACGCCCGTGCGCTTCAGCCGTCGCCGTGATCGTCTCGCGATAAGGGATCCGAGGCTCCGCCACTCCAACCGCAATGTTGTACCTCCGCTTCATACGCTCCAGCTGAACCTCGAGATGGAGCTCGCCATTTCCTCGGGCGATCGTCTGACCGAGCTCCGCGACGTATTCGGCGGTGAAGCAGGGATCCTCCTCATGAAGCATGTGGAGAGCGGTGGAGAGCTTGTCCTCGTCACCCCGGTTCTGAACCTCGAGAGCGAAGGCGATATCAGGGGTTGGGAAGGCGATCCCCTCGAGTGCCAGCGGGTGGCCGACGGCCGAGAGCGTGTCGTTGGTGTGCGTGTTCCGCAGCTTGGCTACGACGCCGATATCGCCCGCCCGCAGCGCGTCAACTTCACGCCTCTCATGGCCCTGTGGAACTGAGAGGTGGCTGAGCTTCTCGAGCTTGTCCGCCCGGGCGTTGAACACCTCCTGCCCGTTCGTGATGGAACCGCCGAAGACCCGGAAGTAGGAGAGCTCCCCGACGTGGGGCTCTATCGTCGTTTTGAAGACGAGGGCGCAGAAGGGGTCGTTGTTGAGACTGCGGACCTGGAGGACGGTATCTCCGCGACCGCGGCAGAGCTCCGCCGGCCGCTCCTGCGGGGAGGGCATCAGCTCGACGAGCTTGGTCAGCAACGCCTGCACTCCGTACGTGATCGTGGGAGCTCCGCAGAAGAGGGGCACGAGCTCACCGCGTGACATCGCCTGCTTCAGCGCGTAGATCGCCTCCTGTCGGGTGATCGTCTCGCCCTCCAGATAGTGCTCCAGGAGAACGTCATCGGTCGAGGCGATCGTCTCGATCAGCTCTGCGTAGTAGCGAGCCTCCAGATCCCGAAGCTCCTCCGGAATGTCCGTCTCGATATACTCGCCGGTTTGAGTCCCAGCCTTATAGATGTGTGCTTTTTCTGAGAAGAGGTTGATGATTCCGCGGAAGTTTTCGCCGCTGCCGATCGGTATCTCGACCGGGATCACCTTCGGGGTCAGGTGAGCCTTCACATCTTCGTAGACTTTCTCGAAGTTCGCGTTCTGCCGGTCCATCATAGACACGAAGAGGATTGCAGGCAGGCGCCTCTCCTCGACCATCTCCCATACGCGTTCCGTTCCGACCTCGACACCCCCGGGTGCGGAGATCACGACGACCGCACCGTCAGCGACGCGCGCGCCCGCCAATGCCTCTCCTACGAAGTCCAGATACCCGGGGGTGTCGATGAAATTGATCTTGTGGTCCATCCACTCGGCGTAGCCGACCGAGCAACTGATGGAGATTCCGTGGGCGATCTCTTCGGGGGTGTACATGGTGAGGGCGGTGCCCTCATCAGCGGATCCGTGGCGGCGGGAGGAGCCGGCAGCGTGACAACAGGCGTCGATCAGTGTCGTCTTGCCGGCCCCACCGTGTCCCAGGAGAACAACGTTGCGGATCCGATCGGTTGTGACTGCGGGAGTGGATCCCATGAGCACCTCCGTAGATGAAGCGTGGGAGGAAAGCGGAAGGGTATGATTCGCAATAAGCTGGTGGGTGGAGGGGGCGTCAAGGTGGTTAGGTGGTTACCGGTTATCGGTCGCCAGTTACCGGCAACTGCCCACATTCGGCCGCGCCCAGAAGTTGTTCGACGGAGTTCGAGGACGCGTCTTTGCCGTCTCGCGCTAATCACGTCGGTGAGCGCCTGAAAAGACACCGAAGGGCGTTCCGGACAGCGGCAGTGCTCAGGCAGCGGTTAAAACCAACTATGAATTGGAAACTGCGACTGTTGCTCTAGTTAGCCCCTCGGCGCTTGATGTCAGCCATGTTGCGAGCTGGCTCGAGGTTGTAGGGGCTTTCGTACTGGCGGGGCAGGCGTCGAACAGCAGTTTGCCGGTATTGCCGGTAACCGGTAACTGGTAACGAGCCTACTTCAGCACAGTCTCGAAGGGTGTCGGGGCACTCAGATCCTCCGCGCGCTCGCCGCGGATTTCGGGGAGGCAGGCGGGGTCGATGAGGCCGCGGGCCGCGGCGTGGGTGGCGGCGGCTACGGTGTCGGGGACGAGCATCATCTCGACGCCCTCCTTGGCGAGCTCCGAGGCAATAGCCTGGATCTCGTGGTCGCGGATGTCGAGGCTCACATCGCGGATGTAGATCGCCTTCACCCGGCCAGGATGGCGGCGGACGGTCTCGCGGTAGACCTCCGGGTCCTTCTGGCCGCTGTCGCCCACGAGCACGAAAGAAAGCTGCGAGTGCGTGTTCATGATGTGGTCGATCGCCGTCAGCTTGTGCTCCATGTGCCCGCGGGAGAGGAGGAGGTCGGGGGCGAGGCCGTAATCCTTCAGGAAGAGCGGACCAACAGGGATTTTGTGGACCTCGAAGACCTCCGTGAGGAGGTCGTAGAAGTTCCAGGGACTGCTCGAGACGTAGAAGAGCGGGTTGGTAAAAGGCCCGCCTGCGCCGACGTGGAGCGCCCGATAAAAGGCAGCAACCCCGGCGAACGGCAGGCGGGTGCGCGCGTTCGTGAGCAGCACGAGGCGCAGCATCCGCAGCAGATTGGCGACGTCCGTTTGGACGACGGTGTCGTCGATGTCGCTGATGATGCCGAAGCGGGCCTCGGCCGGGGGAACGATGGAGAAACCATTGGTGCCGACCGTTCCGCCATCTGCCACCGGATCGACCAGCTCGAGCTCCACCTGCCGCCACACTTCGGTGGTAACGGCATCAGTCGTAGAGGGGAGAGAGATCTCGAAGAAGCCGGTGTCGTCGGCGAGAACCGTCTGGCTTGCGCCGTTTACGCTGGCCCGAACTTTTGCGGCAGGGATTTCATCGCTGCCGAGGCGACGCACAGTGTGCCAGAGGTTGCGAAGCAGCGCGTCATCCTCTCGAGCCTTGGGGATCGGGCTCCCCTCGAAGACCCGGCCGCTGAGATACAGCATCTCCGCGGTGCCATGTCCGCGATACGCCTGGATATGGTATTGGCCGGGCTCCCGCTTCTGCCGGGTTCTGTACTTCAGCCAGTCGAACGCAGCCTCGGCCTCACCAAGCGCCCGATTCAGCAGCTCACCCTCACGTGACATCGAGATCTTCCCCGGTAGACGCGAACAATCGCCGCTTCGGCATGCAGAAAGTGTGCATCAGCCCTTCGTCCCCCCTTCGATGCCGGCCAGTGGCCCGGCGATTGACTGGGATCCCTCCCGCGGGCGAAAGTGCGAAGAGCCCCGGTAGCAGACCGCGAATACAACGAGCATCAAGTTACATGACGGCAAACGCCCAACCGATCGAGGCGATCCTCGTGGACGTCGATGGAACTCTCATCGACAGCTACCGCCTGTACATCGAGTCCTACCGGCGGGCTCTGGAGCCGTACCTTGGTTATTCGCTGGAGGCGCATGAGGTGGTGTCACGAACGCCCTCATCCGAGCGACAGTTCATCGTCGACTGGATCGGCGAGAGGGACGCGGCTGCGTGCCACGAGGCGATGAAGCAGCACTATTCGGAGCTACATCAGGCGCTTGCGGAGGGGATGTACGAGGGGGTGCGGGAGATGCTCGCCGGCCTCCGAAGTGCAGCTATCCCGCTGGGCGTGGTAACGGGAAAAGGCCGGGGAGCGTGGGAGGTCACGTTGCAGCACTTCGACCTGGGGAGCTTCGCCTCCGTGGTAACCGACGACGACGTCGATCACCCTAAGCCACACCCGGGCGGGCTCCTGCACGCAGCCGCGGAAATGAAGGTCGCTCCCGAAAGTGTGGTTTACCTGGGCGATTCGGTTGGGGACATGGAAGCCGGTCGAGCGGCAGGGATGAAGGTCGCGGCAGCATTGTGGCCGAAGACGGAGCCGGGCGAGCCGGAGAGCTTCCGGGAGGCAATCGCGCCGTTCGCTCCCGACTGGGTCTTCGAGCGCCCGGCAGACGTCGTCAGGACGCTCGCGGCGTGGTGCTGACGTTCGTGAGAGCGAAGAGGGTCTCGTAGGATTTAGGGAATCCGAGCGCGACTATTTCAGCAGCAGCACGCTGAACCATCCCCGGTCGTCGGTCCAGCCCGAGCTGATCTCCCACCCCGCTCGCGCCGCCATATCCGCAAACGACCCCAGATCATACTTGTGCGAGTACTCGGTCGTGATGTGCTCGCCGCTGTCGAAGCTGACCTCGACCACCCCGCCGAAGTCGGGATCGGGCTGGAGCCGGACAACCTGCGACCGCGAGCTCACGAGCTGCATTTCGATCCGGCTCCCAGCCGGATCGAAGATGGCGCGATGGCTGAACGCATCCAGGTCGAAGTCGCCACCACACTCCCGGTTGATGCGCCTCAGCAGATTCAGATTGAACTCCGCTGTCACCCCTTCAGGATCGTTGTACGCCCGCACGATTACAGCGGGATCCTTCCTCAGATCGACTCCAAGCACAAGCCCGCCGTCCGCTCCGACGAGCCTCCGAATTCGCGCGAGGAAGCGTTCTGCATCGGCAGGCTCGAGGTTGCCGATGGTGGAGCCCGGGAAGAAAGCGACAGTTCGGCCTGACGCCCCGGCTGCCGGCGGGAGCTCCAGCTCGGCCGTGTAATCCGCGCACACGGGGGCGACCTCGAGCTCCGGAAAAGCCTCGGAGACCTTGAGCGCGAACTCGATCAGCTGCGTGCGGGAGATGTCGATCGGGATGTACGCGGCCGGAGAGTCGAGGCTGCGCAGGAGGATCCAAGTCTTGTCGCCGCTCCCGCTGCCCAGCTCCACCAGACGCGCGTGCGGACCTATGGCCCCGGCAATGTCCGCGGCGTGCGCCCGCAGAATCGAAATCTCGGTGCGGGTGGGGTAGTACGCCTCCAGATGAGTGATGTCCTCGAAGAGCTTGGCCCCCGCCTCATCGTAGAAGTATTTGGGAGGGAGCTTCTTCGGGTACGCAGTGAGCCCACGCGTTACATCCTCACAGATCCGGTCTGGGGTGGGCTCAAAATCGTAGAGCGTGACTGCGCCGGCGGATGTTCGTTCCTCAACGATCTTCAAACATCCCTCGCCAGGCGGACGGCGGTGAACTGCCAGGAAGCATCGGGAGGGAAGAAGTTGCGGTACGTCGGCCGGATGTGGGTGCGCGAGGTCGCGCATGAGCCACCGCGCAGGACGAACTGGTTGCACATGAACTTGCCGTTGTACTCGCCCAAAGCTCCGGGAGGCGCCTGGTAGCCGGGATAGGGTGTGTACTGGCTGCGAGTCCATTCCCAGGCGTCGCCGAACATCTGCCGCATCTCGCCTCTGGACGAACGGGCGCCCAGCGGGTGGAAGGCACCCTGCTCTGCGAAATTGCCCGCGATCCAAAGATCACTCGCCGCCAGCTCCCACTCCGACTCGGTCGGTAGGCGCGCACCGGCCCATCTGGCATACGCATCCGCTTCGAAGTAGCTGAGGTGGCAGACCGGCTCATGCGGGTCGACGCGGCGCATTCCATTCAGCGTGAAAATCCACCACTCGCCTTCCCTCATCTCCCAGTAGTACGGCTCCGACCACTGGTTCTCCTGCGCTGTGGCCCACCCCAACGAAAGCCAAAGCTCCGGCCGATTATAGCCGCCGTCCTCCATGAAGCGGAGGTATTCGCCATTGGTGACCAGCCGATTGGCGAGCTCGAATGGCTGCAGGAAGACCTGGTGGCGAGGGCTCTCGTTGTCGTAAGCGAAGCCGTCGCCGTCATGGCCCTGCCAGCTAAGCCCGCCCTCATAGCGCATCCATTCCATTGCCCCGGGATCGGCGGCCGGCGCTACATCGCGCTCCCGGTAAACAGGCCGCAGCGGGTTAACCGAGAAGACATGTTTGATGTCGGTCACCATGAGCTCCTGGTGCTGCTGCTCATGATGTAACCCGATCGTGATCAGCGGCTCGAGCGTCTGGACGAGCTCCTCATCCGCCGAGTCGAGGAGTCTGCGCATCGCCTCATCAACGTGCCGGCGGTACTCGAAGACCTGCGCCACTGTCGGGCGGGATATGTACCCTCGCTGGGCCCGACAATGACGCTCGCCGGCGTGCACGTAATACGAGTTGAACAGGAACGCGTACGTAGCGTCGATCTCGGTATAGCTCGGGAGGTGCGGCCGGATCACGAATGTTTCAAAAAACCAGCTCGTGTGGGCCAGGTGCCACTTGGTGGGGCTGACGTCCGACATGGACTGCACGACGTAATCTTCCGTCGCCAACCCTTCGCAAAGCTGCTCTGTGAACGCACGCACGTCCGAGTAGCGCTGAGCGAGTAGCTCGGACGGGGGTGCGGCGAGACTGCTCGATCTCATTCCAATGCTCCTGGTTCTGTCATCATTCGTCCAGGTCGTGCAGAGAGTGAGCCATTTTCGGCATGCGTCCCGCGCCTAGCGGTAACGATACCTCGCGGCAGGAGCGGGCTCTCGCTCCCTCGACTGGCGCGAACAGGGGAGGCCCGTAGGCGGCCCAGGACCGGCGCTCCGGGTTGGTAGGACGGCGGCAGAGCGGATGGCCAACGGGGGCGCGGTTACTTCGAGACCCTCTCCAGCGCCTTGATCGCGAGCTCCGCCGTCGCGCCGTATAACAGCCATGGAAGAGCGCCACGTGCCGACTTCTCGCCCCCGCCCGCGACCAGGTACAGCCCCGCACCGAACAGGAGTCCCGATCCGGCATCCGCTCCCGGCAGCCGGCCCCGCAGCGCGCCGTAGAGGGCTCCCGCCCCTGCGGCAACTTCCCAGCGTATGGCCTCGGAGTGAGCGGATCCCAACATGAACCGGTCGACGCTCAGCAGCCAATCACCCTGATGCGCAGAGTAATCAGGCTGAGCCGCTTCTCCATCAGTGGTCGCCTTTGTGGTACTCTGCACCGCGGACGAAAGTGCGGCCGCCATCTGACTCGTTGCCCAGGCGGCTACAAGCCCGCTCAGCGTACCGCGAACCAGGTCACCGATCCCGTCGTTCGCCTTCGCCATCATCATCTCCGAAGCATCAGCAGGTGTTGAGGTGCCGCTATCCAGCCAGGAAGCCGATCCGGCACGTTCACCCGGTCATCTTACCCATGTGGCCGGTCAGCAGGAAGAGCATCTTGGCTCCACCAGCGCAGTGGTCGCTGTTTCCCAGGTGAAAAACGACTAGGAGGATACATGGCTAGAATGGGCGACGTGATCGAACATCCAGTCACAGGCGAAACGATGGTCTTCCTCTGGACGGGTGAGGACACCGACGGGGAGCTCCTCCAGATCGACCTCTTCGTTCGCGAAGGCGGAGCAGTCTCTGTGGAGCACATCCACCCGGAGCAAGAGGAGCGTTTCGTCGTCAGGCGCGGGGAGATGACGATCGTGATCAATGGTGAGGAGCGAGTTCTCGGCCCCGGCGACGAAGCGACCGTTCCCGCCGGTACCCCTCACGTCTGGTGGAACAGCGGGAAAGAGGAGCTCAATACCCTGCTCGAGCTCCGGCCGGCGGGCCGCTTCGAGGAGATGATCACAACGCTGTTTGGATTGGCGAAGATGGGCCACGTGAACGAGCGCGGGCTCCCCTCTCTCCTGCAGATGTCCGTCAGCCTCTCCGAGTATGACGATGTCATCCGCATGGTTGAGCTCTCCCGCTTCAACCGGAATATCGCGATTCCCACGCTGGCCTTTGTAGGCCGGATGCTCGGGCTCAAGGCCTTCTATCCATACCCGAAGTCAGCAAGAGTGAACAACGGGATGGAGATCTGGCGGACCAACCCGCTCGCTGTGGCCGTGAAGTAGGCCCACCGACGGCTTGGGAAGAGACCCGCTCGGGCGATGCTCGGGCGGGTCTCTTTACTTTTTGGGTAGGTAGTAGCGATTCACCGGCTCCGGTCGACCCGCGGTGGCCTCCGCGCGCCTTTGTGGGTCCCGCCACCGAGCGCGGTGTGCTAAGTTGATCGAGCCGGGCGGCGACGATCGTACATTCTTCTAAATACAATGGCTGACAGAGCAAGCGGTCTCTTCGAGGACCTCAACAGCAGGGGCTTGATTCACAGCTCCACCGAAGGAGTTCGGGAGCACCTCGAGCATGCACACGTTACCGCATACGTTGGCTTTGATCCGACCGGGGACAGCCTACATGTAGGTCACCTCTTCCCTCTGCTCGCACTCGCACGGGTCCAGCGGGCTGGGCATAAGCCCATCGCACTGGTCGGCGGTGGTACCGGGATGATCGGCGATCCCAGCGGCAAGTCGGTCGAGCGCCAGCTTCTCACCCGTGACCAGGTGCGCGCGAATGTCGAGAAGCTGCGCGACCAGCTGGGCCAGTTCCTGGAGTTTTCGGGTGATAACGCAGCCCTCCTGATCGACAACCACGACTGGCTCGGAACGCTGGGCCTCATCGATTTCCTGCGGGATGTGGGGAAGCACTTCACGATCAACTACATGCTCGCGAAGGACTCGGTCGCGCGGCGGCTAGAGCAGGAAGACGGCCTCTCGGTAACCGAGTTCAGCTACATGATGCTGCAGGCGTTCGATTACCTGACGCTGCACGACCGGCAGGGCTGCACGCTCCAGCTCGGCGGCAGCGATCAGTGGGGGAACATCACCGCGGGCATGGAGCTGATCCGGAAGACTCGCGGAAAGTCTGCGTACGGCATCGTGCTCCCACTCGTAACGACGGCGTCGGGTGCGAAGTTCGGGAAGACCGAGGGCGGTGCTGTGTGGCTCGATCCGCAGCTGACCTCCCCATTTCGCTTCTACCAGTTCTGGCTGAATACGGACGATCGGGATGTCGAGAAGTATCTCAAAGGCTTCACCTTTCTGCCTGTGGCCGAGATCGACGAGCTGATGGTTTCACACGCGACGAACCCTGGCGCGCGCGAAGCTCAGCGTCGTCTGGCGATCGAGGTCACTCGCATGGTCCACGGCGAAGAGGGCCTGGCGCGGGCGGAGCGTGCGACGGGCGTCCTCTTCGGGAGCGTGCCACCGCAGCAGCTGGGCGCTGTCGAGCTACTGGATGTCTTTGCGGATGTGCCCTCGACCGAGATGCAGCGCGGGCGGTTTGAAGGAGCTGGAGTTTCGGCGATCGATGTGCTTGCCGAGTCAGGCGTAGCGGGCTCGAAGGGCGAAGCCCGTCGTTTGATCAGCGGAGGTGGCGTCTACCTGAACGGTGAGCGGCTGGAGAACGTCGACCGCTTCGTTGCCGCCGGTGATGCGATAGACGGTGAGGTGCTGGTGCTCCGCAAAGGAAAGAAGCAGAACCATGTTGTGCGACTGGTCTGACAACTGATCGGCTAACGAGTGAGATCGACGCTTATTTATCTCCTGATGGTCGGCGCTCCGTTGCTTGGATTGCTCGCAATCCTGACAGCGGGCGAGCAGCTCGTGCCGCCGCATGGGATCGGCGGGAGCTGGCTGGTTGAGCCGGCTTTGGCTTCCCCGTGTGTACTCGGCTCTGATCCACAGGCGTCCGTGAGGATGAACGTCTCGCAATCGGGACCGCGCGCCGAGGTCGCTCTGACGACACAGCCCGAGACGCAGCTCTCACTACGCTTGCTCGATGATTCACTCACCGGCAGCGGAGCTGCGCCTGTGGTTGCCGGGTGTGATGGCGAAGTTATCGAGCTCACCGGGCAACTGCGGCTTACCGACTCCGCGAGCATCATCGCGGGGACCCTCTCCCGGGTCGGGTGCCCAAGCTGTGCGCCCGTCGAGTTTTTAGCTGCACGGCAGAACAGGTCCGAGGAGTAGGTGACTAGTCGACCCTGGGCGGGATCCGCAGTGAAGCTGTCTGATCAGAAGGTGCGAGCCTGATGTCGTTCCTCCTGCTTCTGATACTGCAGATCGCGGTCGTTCTGACTGCGGCGCGAGCTGTCGGAATGCTTTTCCGGCGGATCAATCAGCCGCAGGTGATGGGCGAGATGGTCGCTGGTATTCTGCTGGGGCCCTCCCTCCTCGGATGGCTTGCGCCTGATTTCTCCGCCACCCTCTTCCCCGCCGCCAGCCTCGGCTTCCTCAATGCCGTAAGCCAGGTTGGACTGCTCTTCTTCATGTTCCTGGTTGGGGTTGAGTTCGACCCCAAGCTCCTGCGGGGGCGGGGGCACACGGCGGTCGTCACCAGCCACGCCAGCATTGTTGTCCCCTTCTTCCTCGGCTCTGCTCTAGCGCTCTACCTCTACCCGCGCCTGTCGGACAGCAGCGTCGACTTCACCGGCTTCGCCCTCTTCATGGGCGCCGCCATGAGCGTCACGGCCTTTCCGGTCCTTGCCCGCATCCTCTCGGAGAGGAACCTCACCCACTCGCGCGTGGGCGCGATCACAATCGCGTGTGCGGCGGTCGACGACGTCACCGCATGGACGATCCTCGCGGTTGTTGTGGCGATCGTGCGGGCTTCGGCGGTGGAGACACCGCTCTGGCTCACCTTCGCGGGCACCGGCGTCTACATCGTGGCGATGCTGCTTATCGTCCGACGCGGTCTCGCGTGGCTGGAGTCGTTCTACCACACGCGCGGCAAGCTCACCCAGGATGCATTCGCGGGAGTCCTGCTTCTCCTCCTCGCCTCGGCCTGGACTACGGAGTGGCTGGGCATCCACGCGCTGTTCGGAGCGTTCGCGCTCGGCGCGGTGATGCCGAAGGAGCCGGGGCTTGTACATGAGCTTACTGGAAAGCTGGAGGACGTGACCGTCGTCTTCCTTCTCCCGCTCTTCTTCGCATTCACCGGGCTCCGCACCAGCATCGGGCTGGTCGATGAGGCGGAGATGTGGATGTACGCGGGGCTGATCCTCATGGTGGCCGTGGCCGGCAAGTTCGGCGGATCAACGATCGCCGCGCGCATGACGGGACTAACGTGGAGGGAGTCGGGGGCGCTCGGCATCCTGATGAACACGCGGGGGTTGATGGAGCTCGTGATCCTGAACATCGGCCTAGAGCTTGGCGTCATCTCGCCGGCGCTCTTCACGATGATGGTAATGATGGCGCTCATCACCACCTTCATGACCACGCCGGTGCTGGAGTGGATCTATCCTGCGAGAATGATTCGCGAGGCGACGCTGCGCGAGGAGTCATACGGGCAGGACTATACGATCGTCATACCCGTCTCCCTATCGGCTTCCGGACCCGCTCTGCTGAGGGCGGCGCTCGCGACGGTACCGGATGGTCGGCAGGCGCGGGTGTACGCGCTGCATCTCGAGCGCACCTCGGAGCATTCGCTGACGCGCGTCGACCCGACCCCGCTCTACAACCATGGGGCGGTGCTCGGCCCCCTGCTGGAGACCGCGGACAAGCTGGGAGTCGAGGTGCGTACACTCTCCTTCGCGAGCCGGAATGTGGCCCGTGACATCGTCGAAGTTGCGAAAGTGAAGCGCGCCGACCTGATCTTCATGGGGTGGCACAAGCCGGTGATCGGCAGAAGCATTCTGAGCGGAACAGTCAGCGACGTGCTCAAGGAGGCTGAGGTTGAGGTGGGAGTGCTCGTCGACAAGGGGATCAGCGAGTGGCGTCACATCCTCGTTCCGTATCGCGATGCGTCTGACCTACCCGCGATCTCCATGGCGCGGCGAATCGCGACTGCGATGGTGGCGGAGGCAACGATCCTTCACGTGGCTAAGGATCATTCCCCAGGCAATCCCGGGACTCTCCCATCCAGTTGGGCCGAGAGCAGCTTCCCCGAGCGGGTGCGGCTGAAGCTGGTGGAAGATCGTGAGCCGCTTCAGGCCGCCGTTCGTGAGGCCGCTGAAGGATACGATCTCATCATTGTGGGTGTCTCCGACGCCTGGGGCACCGCACCGAGTCTCTTTGGGCAGCGCGACGAAGAGCTGGCGGAGGCGAGCCCTGCGTCCCTCCTTGTGGTGCGGCCTGGCAAGAAGGTGGAGGCGACAAGCACCGAAGGCGTGAAGGCGACGGCTACTGCGAGGGCTTAGACGAGTCGCAGATTCGCCGACTCGCCAGCCCTCCTACTCTTCGCGAATTGCCTCCATCGGAGTGCTCCGGAAGACCTCGCGGCTCGCGGACAGGCCGATCAACGCACTCAGCAGGGCGATCGCCGCCGCGAGAGAAGCGAGCGGGAGAAGGTCCACACCAAACTCCACATCAAAGACGAAGTAGGCGAGGGCCCACCCGGCCGCCAGCGACAAGCCCAGCCCTACAAGCACAGCGAGCGAGCCAAGCAGAGCATACTCGGTGAAGAGGATCGTGCCGATCTGCCTCCGCGTGGCTCCGAGCACTTTCAGCAGCACGCTCTCCCTGATCCTCTGCAGCCGCCCGGTCGCGATGGCGCCAAGCAGCACGATGAAGCCGGTCGCCACCGAGAATCCCGCCAGGAATCGAATCACTACCGAGACCCTGCCGATCACGTCATCCAGCGCGCGCTGAACCAGGGTCAGATCGATGGACACAACGTTCGGGAATCGGCTGACAATGTCCCGTTGTGCGGCATTGCGATCAGTGTCCTCGATGGCTCGTGCCAGGAAGACCCACATCTGCGGGGCCGTAGCGAGAGCCGCGGGTTCGAAGACGGCGTAGAAGTTCGGCTCCAGGCGGGCCCAGTCGACTCTTCGCAGTGACGTTACCCGGGTCGCTACGATCACCCCCTGCACGTCCCAGTCGATGCGCGCGCCGATCTCGACCTCCAGCTCCTGCGCCACGTCACGGTCGAGGGAAACCTGGTAGATACCGTCGTCGCCGCTGTCCTCTGCATCCCACCACTCCCCCGCTACCAGTGCCTCTGAATCGGTGAGCGTGTCGCGGTAGGTCGAGCGGTACTCCCGTCGGGTTGCCCATCCCCGAGGTTGTTCTCCCTCGGGGGGACGGTCACCCTCAGCTTCGGCTGCGGCCGCCTCGAACGGGTCGATCTCCGCCTCTGGCGGTCTTGTTACAGCCACGCCGTCTATCGCCGCGATCCGCATAGGGATTATCGCAGCGCCCTGGAGGATGTGGATCGAGCGGGCAGCCAGCGTCTCCTCCACCCCCGCCACCTGCTCCTGCTGCACGTCGAACAGGAGCAGATTCCCGCGCGTGGTGGTGTCCACCATCAGCGGACGCAGGATGTTCGTCTGTGTCAGGAGAAGCGTGGCGAGGAGAAACACGCCGAAGCCAAGCGCCAGGACAACGGTGGCTGTCTGATTCCCGGGGCGATGGAGGTTGGCGACGCCCTGCCGCAGCGGGTATGCGAGAGATGTTCGCGGCATCCGCTTGAGCCCCCGCGTCACGAGCAGCGCTGCCAGGTACAGTACCGCGAGCGTGACTGCGATTCCGGCTGCCACTCCCAACCCCACCATCGGCTCCCCAGCCGTCAGCAGGATCAGGAGAAGGACGCTTCCGCCAAGGGCCAGCCATGCGAGCCAGCGGAGCGGATCGCGCCCGTTGATGCTCAGCGGCTCGACCCGCCGCCGCAATGCGCTCAGAGGCGATACCGTCCGGACCTGGAGCAAGGGAAGCAGAGCAAATGCAACCGCCGTCCAGACGCCGACCAGCAGCCCGGTAGCGATCGCGAGACCGTCGAGCCTGATCGGCACGTCGACCGGCAGCAACCCCTCGAGCATGCGCGGGAGCAGCCACTGGACGCCACCACCCAGGAGGACGCCGAGAGCCGCTCCAGCCAGACCCATAACCGCAGCCTGCAGGAGGTAGATTCCGAAGACCTGACGTGAGGTCGCGCCAATGCAGCGCAGCACAGCCACAGCGTCGCCCTTCCGCGCCATGTACGCGTTCATCGCGCTCGCGACGCCGATCCCGCCCAGCAGGAGCGCGAAGACTCCGATCAGTCCGAGGAAGTTGGCGAGGTTGCCGAGCGCCTCCTCCATGTTCTCCTGCTGATCCTCGAGCGTGCGCGCCCGCACTCGGTCAGGGCGCCAGATCTCCTCGTATCGCTCGACGAATATGTCAGCCAGCGCGGGATCCGGGATGCGGAGATACGCCTCGTAGTCAACGCGGGCGCCGAAGCCGAGGAGCGCGGTCTCCTCGAGATACTGAGCGGGTATGAAGACCCGCGGGGCGAACGAGGAGGCGACTTCGACGTCGCCCGGCAGCTTCCGCAGCACGGAGCTGATGCGGAACTTGGTGGAGCCGATGGAGACGGAGTCGCCGACTTCGGCGTCCAGCGCGATGAGAAGGGCAGGATCGGCGACAAGATTGCGGCCCTCATGGAGAGTCTGCCACTGGTTGGCGGGGTCCGTCTCGATGACGCCGTAGAACGGGAAACCCTTCTCCGGCGCCCTCACCTGCACCAGCCTGGTGGAGCCAGTTCGCTCGAGGAGCGCCATCGACGCGAAGGAGGTGACGCGGGCGACATCGACACCAGTTCGAGCCACCGAGTCGATGATAGCTTCCGTTCTCTCCCGGAACGGCTCCCGGCTGGAGAGGCTCACGTCCGCGCCGAGCATCGCCCGCGCCTGCTGCCGCACCTCGCTCTGCATGTTCGCGGCGAATCCCTGGACCGCGACCAGTGCGGCCACGCCCAGCGATATGGCGGAGAGAAAGAGGAAGAGCCGTCTGCGCGCGAACCTGGATTCGCGCCACGCGAGCGAGAGGAGCGTGGAGAAAGTCACCTGAGCTTCGGGAAGGGGGTCTGCAGCTAAGCCGCAGCAGCCGTATCCGAGACGACGACGCCATCTGCCAGACGGATCGTTCGTCTGGCGCGTCCCGCGAGCATGTGGTCGTGCGTGACGAGGACGAGGGTCGTTCCGCGCTCCCGATTCAACTCCTCCATTAGCTGGATGATCGACTCGCCGGTAGCAGTGTCCAGGTTGCCGGTCGGCTCATCCGCGAACAGAATTCTCGGCTCGTGCACGAACGCGCGGGCGAGCGCCACACGCTGCTGCTCACCGCCGGAAAGCTGCGTCGGGTAGTGGTCGAGCCGGTGGCCGAGCCCGACTCGCGACAGGAGACTCGCGGCACGCTCGGGTGCGCCGTCGTCACCGCGGAGCTCCAGCGGGATCTGAACGTTTTCCCGAGCGGTCAGCGAAGGGATCAGCTGGAACGACTGGAAGACGAATCCGATCGTGTCCCGGCGAAAGCGCGCCCGCTGATCCTCAGTGAGCGGCGCAAGATCGGTCCCGGCGATCTTCACGTGGCCTCCGCTCGGAGTGTCCAGGCCCGCAAGCAGTCCCAGCAGCGTCGTCTTGCCACTGCCCGACGGCCCCAGAATGGCGATGAAGTCGCCGTCGCCGACCCTGAGGTTCACGTCGCGAAGAACGGTCAGGGTCCGGTCGCCGCTTCGATACGTTTTCTCGAGATCCTTCGCTTCGAGCATGATGATATTCAGCGTTGGGAGAGCCTTTTCCGCCTCGTTGGTCACGTTGTTGATGATCGGGTGCGGCGGTACCGAGCGCAACTCGGAATCGGCTTTGAAAGATACCGTGACAGGAGGGGATACGGCCTCTGCGCTGACCGCCGGAGCCGACCCGTCCGAGGGACCGGTGGTCCTCTTCGTCGGCACGAGTCTGACGGCGGGTCTGGGAGTGTCGCCAGGGCAGGCCTACCCCGCCCTCATCCAGCAGAAGATTCGTGAGGAAGAGCTTCCCTATCGCGTGGTAAACGCCGGGATAAGCGGCGAAACGTCGGCGGGCGCAGAGAGTCGCATCTCGTGGGTCCTACAGCAGCCGTTCGATGTACTCCTGTTGGAAACCGGGGCCAACGACATGCTGAGAGGGCTCGCCCCCGCATCAACAGAGGAGAACATCCAGGCCATCATTGACGCCGTCCGAGCAGAGCGTCCCCAGGCTACAATCGTTCTGGCAGGAATGCTGGCAATGCCGAACCTCGGCCCCGCGTACGTACGTGAGTTCGAGGCGATCTTCCCGAGTGTCGCCGAGCGCAACAACCTGACGCTGATCCCCTTTCTACTCGAAGGTGTGGCGGGCGAGAGGGAGCTGAACCAGGCCGACGGAGTCCATCCTACACCTCAGGGGCACGAGCTGATCGCGGAGACGGTCTGGGAGGTCCTCCGGCCCATCCTCGAGGCTGCGGGGTCATGAAAGCAGTGAGCCATGACTAAGAGTGGATTTTCGATCAGGCGCGGCCTCTCGATGAGGCGATCCGACATCCACGGGCGGGGAGTTTACGCGCGCGAGTGGATCCCCGAAGGTACGCGCATCGTCGAGTATCGCGGAGAGCGCATCACCTTCACCGAGGCCGAGGAACGGTATCCGGAGGACCCGGACGTTCCCTACCACACCTTCCTCTTCGCCGTCGACGACACGATCGTCGTGGATGCGGCGTTCGGGGGGAATATCGCACGCTGGATCAACCACTCGTGTGAGCCGAACTGTGAGGTGGTGATCGAGAACGAGCGTCTTTACATCGAAGCGCTGCGCGATATCGCACCAGGAGAAGAGCTCGCCTACGACTACAACTTCCTTCTTCCGGTTCGACACACACCGGCTCTCAAAAAGCGCTACCCTTGCTGGTGTGGTGCGCCCGGTTGCCGAGGCACCATGCTTGGAAAGAAGCGGTGAGGCGGAGAGGATGACCGAGGCACGGACCGAGCACTGGAAGCTCGATCTAAGCTTCCGCAAGGCGATCGGCGGCAAGAGAAAAGCGCCCCCACCGGCGGTGGAGGCGCTTTCTTCTTTCCAGAGGGAAGCGACCTGATCTCAGCCCCGGCGCGGGTGGAAGCGGGCTGCTGATGAGGCAGGCGGAGTCAGGGGCGGAGGCGCTACGGAGACGGCGCCCGATCGGGCACGCGTCTGCGGGTAAGCGTCAAAGAATCCCTGCGCCATCGCATGGGCGACGTACGCTCCGAGCTGAGTGGCCGCACCCGACTGCGTGGGAGGGGTGAAGGTCGGCACTACCGGCGCCCCCGGCTTTCGCTGACTGAGCCGGGTCAGACCCTTCTGGTAGCCGGCCTCGTACGCCTCCTGAATCACCGCCTCGACCGCCTCGGGCATCTTGGTGGTAAGCGTCGCCTTGTAGGTCGAGTAGACTTTCTGCACCTCCTCCAGCCGTGTTTGCATCGATTCGATGTAATCACGGATCTGCACGAGCGCGACGTTCAGCGCCGACGCTGCCTTCTGCACCTTGAAGACGGAAGTGGGGAAGGTGATCGCGTCATTGAAGCTCGTGATCGTCTGCGGGATGGTGCTCGCGAAGCGGCCGACGGTCTTGTACTGGTCGATCGCCTTGTCGATATACTGCTTCGCCTCTGTCTCGTTGCTGAAGAGTTTACGCACCTCTCCACCGGTGACGGCCGTCACCTGCTCGTCCGAACGCGCCACCGCGCGGGCACGTAGCTCCTCCGCGGCAGCATCTCCTGCAAAGCTGACGAGCTTCGCGAGTACCCCTCCGACAACAGGAACCGGGATCATCTTGGCGAGTGACTCCAGCGCCGACTTCGCCAGCGGCAGCGCATCGTTCAGAACATCGGGCATGTTCGAGAAGTACCTCGATGCCGCGCCGCGCACTTCTGCCTGGAAGCCAACCATGAACGCATCGTTCGACTTCTTCCGCAGTGCCGCATAACTGTCTGCGGCCGTATCGAGATAGCCGGTGATGATGCCCATGTTGGCGTGAGCCATGTTGTCGAAGAGCCCGCGCACTCCCTCGGCCCAAGCGTTGTCGTAATAATCGACAAGGCCGCGCGCGAGACTCTGACGTGCAGACTCTGGAAGGTCGTACATGGGGCTCCTGCTACTTTCGGAGTGCTGTTTCGGGTGAGACTGTCTCGGGGAGGCGCTGGCTGATCGCGCAATCACCCTCATCCATCGGCCCCGGGAATCGGAGGCAGTAGCCCAGCTCGGAATGGTTCAGGGAAGCTCGAGCCGGAGGCTGGCGAATGAGGGCAGGTCCTCCTCGGGCCCTGGCCAGCCGCAGAGTACGGCAGGGGACCAGCTGCGTCAAGCAACGCGGCACCTCCGCCCGCAGGCTTGACGAAGGACACCGCGGCTCGCCTGACCAGCAGGGTTCGCTAGTTGCGACCTTGTCCGCCGTTGTCAGCCGCCGAGTGCCGCGACCCGTCCAGAGAGATGCCTTCTTCTACCAGATCAGAGATCCTCATCGGGACAGCCGGCTGGACGATCCCCGCGCCGGTGCGCCAGGCCTTTCCGGAGGCAGGTACGCATCTCGAACGGTACTCCTCCATCCTTCGCTGCGCCGAGATCAACTCTTCCTTTCATCGCCCTCATCGCGCGACAACATACGCCCGCTGGCGGGCAAGCGTCCCGCGCGGCTTCCGCTTCTCAGTAAAGCTCCCCAGGACAATCACGCACAAGAACAGGCTGGTTGATGTGGAGCTCCTCCTCGACGAGTTTCTCGAGCCCGTACGGGAGCTGGGAGACACACTCGGATGCCTTCTCGTTCAGCTTCCGCCGAGCCTCGCGTACGACCCCTCGTCAGCCGAAGACTTCTTCGGGATGCTGCGTGCAAGGTACAGCGGCGAGATAGCCTGTGAGCCGCGGCACGCCACCTGGCTGGAACGGGACGCAGACGACATGCTCCGGGGCCATTCGGTAGCTCGCGTCGCTGCGGATCCGGACAAGCCGCAAGGAGCCGCTGCCGCGGGCGGCTACTCGAGGCTCCGCTACTACAGACTCCACGGATCGCCGCGCATGTACTACTCGAGCTACGAGGCGGCCTTTCTGGCGGACCTGTCGGAGAAGATCGGGTCGGAGGCGAAGCACGCATCGACAATCTGGTGCATCTTCGACAATACGACCCTGGGTGAGGCCATGCCCAACGCCCTGGATCTCCGGCGCCTCCTGGAAGGAGGAAGTGAGGGTGAGACGCTCCGGCAGAGCGGCCCGCCCTCGTGAGTTGAAGCAGCTGAGGGTATTATGCGCGAGCACCGATCCAGAATTGAAGGCTGTTCTCTCCCCCGGCTACCTCGGTTCGCTTGATGAGATCAGGTCGGTCGTCCGGTTATTACGTCATCGCTGGAGCCATTGCGCTCCTCATGGTCGCTTCGTGCGAGCTGCTGAATGAGCCACTGCCGGGGGCCCTGGAGGGGCGGTACACCGCGATCTGGACCTTTTCGGGGCTTGACTCTCGTGGGGCACCGGTCCTCCCAGATGTGAGCTGTGAGGGCGGGTTCCGTATCGAAGAAGCAAGCGACTCAATACTCACCGGCAGCTACACGATACGCTCTTCCGATGATTGTTCTGTCGCCTCCGGGCCGCTAAGCGGGAGTGCACGTGAAGATGGCGGCATAAGCGTCGAGGCAGGCAGAATCGATGTACAACTCGGGGAATGCGCGCTGAACGACGTCCAGCTCAGCCTCAACGGCATCGGCAACAGGCACGTCTTCGAGATCGAGGGGGAATCTCCCGCTAGGTGCGCGAATCCCGTGATCGCTGATTCGATTCCGATCACGACACTCCGGGTCCACGTGTACGCGAACCATCACTAGGGCCTTTCTTCCCGCCATTGCGCTTGTCTACGCGAGACGAGATGAGAGGAGTGGTAGCGTACTGCTCTGACAATCACGGCACGGGGACGCGGCTCAAAAGTTCTACGCTCGGGCTCCCCTTCATCTTCCCCTGCTGCTTCGCATGAACTCGGCTCTGCTCCGGCTTTCCTCCTTCGATCGGGTAAGCCATGGGGGTCCCTCGCTTCTGAGGCTCTTCGGGATGACTCTGACTCGGGGGGAGGCGGGACAACGTCTTCCACAGCGAGCGAATGCTGAGTTCCGCGATTTCCTCGCGGTCAGCGGCTTTCCCGCTCCTCTCGTCTCGGCCTGCATCTCCGCATACGCGCAGTTTACCGCTGGAATTCTGATATTGCTCGGTCAGCTGAGCGATGGGCTTCGCTTGTGCTGGTGACCAACTCCATCATAGTTCTCGGGATGGTTCACCTGGGTCTTCCCTTCAGCGAGAACATCTCTCCGCTCGCGATGCTCTTTTGCGCGATTTTCGTTCTGCTCTACGGCCGCGGCACGTTCCGCGTCGGTCCAGGCTCCGGATCAACGCGCTCCCCTGAACCACGACCACTTGGATGAACGAGGATCTGGAGGCACTCTCCCGCGAGGAGCTGATCGCGGAGGTCGCGCGGCTCCGGGGCGGGATTCGGGAGCATCGAGACAGCAGCGGCCAGGACCTCTGCTGGTATCACCCGAAGCTCTGGGGCCTCCTGCCTGAGGGAGAGGCTGCGCTACCGTCGGTTCCGGACTGGCCCGAGTTCATGCGCGGCTGCGTCCGCTTCCGCGAGTCGCTGGATGCTCAGCTGCCCGATGCGCAGCGTACTCACGAGGCTTTTCGCGGCTGACGTCCGGCGGCGCCAGCCCCCTCGTATACGGCTGGCGGGGCTCCCAGGCATCGCAGTACCCCACCACCACCAGGGCAACCAGGGGCCTCTTCCGCCGGGGCCGTGAAGCGCCAGGCTGTTGGCCATTCAGACTCCGGCAATGCGATCTACCGTGCGAACCGTGGCCGGTCCGGGAGCACTTAGCGTGAGGTGAACGAGGTGATTGGACGCTTCCATCCCGACTACGCATGTTGAGGCGCGGGCTCGTCGGAGCCGACCTGATGGAGCGTGCGGAGGGTGTTTACTGGAGACACCTGAACAACCATCGGTCTCGCGCGAGCCAATACGAATGCCGCCTCCTCAAACAGACACGCCACTAACTGGACGAATGGCTACAGCTAAAGCGGAGTTGCCTGTTCTGCTCTTCGATGACGCAGCCGGATGGGAATCATGGCTCGCTCAGAACCATGATACATCCCGTGGAGTCTGGCTTCAGCTCGCGAAGAAGAAGTCGGGACGGAAGTCAGTGACGTATGTGGAAGCGGTCGAGGCAGCACTGTGCTATGGCTGGATCGACGGGCAGGCAAAGGGTTTGGACGAAGAGTTCTCTCTCCAGAGGTTCACTCCTCGAGGCAGGAAGAGCATCTGGTCCAAGATCAATGTCGGTCGCGCGGACGCACTGTTGGAAGCAGGTCGGATGCGCCCGGCGGGCCAGGCGGCGATCGATGAGGCGAAGTCCGATGGAAGGTGGGCGGCTGCGTACGATCCGCCCAGTACGGCCAAGGTTCCTCCTGATTTGCAGGCTGCTCTCGACGCAGCCCCGCGAGCCGCCGAGTTCTTTGCGACGCTCGGCAGCTCGAGCCGCTACTCGATTCTCTTTCGCCTCCAGACAGCGAGGCGCGAGGAAACGCGCGCTCGTCGAATCAGGCAGTTCGTGGAGATGCTCGAACGGGGGGAGACGCTTTAGGGGGGCTATCAGCTATCGGCTGAGAGCTATCGGGAGGGTCCAGGGCGAGGTGCGAGTTGTCAGATGGGAAACAACCGGAATTTGGATCGATGGAATCAGCCGATGGCTTATGAAGTAACTTTCCGGTCCACCCTGTTTCTGACTCCTGGGAAGGGGGGCTGGACCTTCGCACCCGTTCCGGAGGAGCTCGCTCCGCCAGTGACGGAAGGTTGGGGCCGGACGCCGGTTGTGGCGGTAGTCGATGGCTCCGAGTGGAAGACGAGTGTCTGGCGGGAGAAGAGCGGAAGGACGCTGCTTCCAATGCCGAAGCAGATCCGCGGCGCCAAAGGCCACGGCGACGAGGTTGAGGTGGTTCTTCGATTCAATCTATTCTGAAGGTCTGCCCTGCCGGACATGAGGTACCATCGCACGCCCCCCATGCCCGGCGGTCCTGAACGAACGGCTGCCGATTCCCTGCAGGTCGAACTTTGAGCAACCAGCTGGAGGAGCTGCCTGATGGGAGATACAAAGTCGAGTCGCGTGCGAAGCGACAGGTCTGCGGCTGTATTCATCGCCACCAGCCTCGACGGCTTCATCGCTCGAAAGAATGGACGCATCGACTGGCTCAGCGGACCGGCGGACGCTCCCGCCCAGGGACCTCCGGAGGACTTCGGCTACGATGCGTTCTTTGCCACGGTCGATGCGCTCGTCATGGGGCGGAACACCTTCGAACTGGTTCTCAGCTTCCCCCAATGGCCATACGGCGAGAAAGCTGGTGGTCGTGCTGACGTCGAGGCCGCTCGACATTCCCGACAACCTCGCTGGCAGAGTGGAGACGATGTCAGGCGACCCGCACGCCATCACAGACGCCCTCGCCGCCCGCGGGTACAGGCACCTCTATATAGATGGGGGTGTGACGGTGCAGCGTTTCCTCGACGCAGCTCTGATCGACCGCATGATCATAAGCCGCCTTCCGGTCGTGATCGGCGCTGGTATTCCCCTCTTCGGCCCCACCTCGGGTGACATTTGGATGAAGCATGTCAGCACGCGCTCGTTCGCTGGGGGACTAGTGCAGAGCGAGTATGCGTTGGGGGACGAAGATAACGCGAAAAACGAAGCACCGGAGAAATAGCCTCGACGCAACCGATGATGCGCTATTCATGGCGAACTTGTGGCCTGTTTACGCGAAATCGGCAGTGCCGAGACCGTCGATGCGCCCGGCTGGCAAGTGACGCCGGCGCAGGCATAGCGGGGCTCTACGGCAAGCCGGCGCCGCGCCGCCAGACGGGATGAAGCGGCGGTCGCAGGTGTCGATTCCGCGTAAACAGGCCACTAGCGTTCGTCAGCGGTAGGTCCGTAGACCGGAGGAAGCGGCACCTCCAGAAGGCGGAGATAGACGGTGAGCTGCCCGCGATGATGTGCCAGGTGGCTCATCCCAAACGAGCGCAGCACGATCCGGCGGGGCCGTCTGAAGATCACGTGGTCCCCCACCCGCAGCGTCCATGGCCTCTCAAAAGCTTCGTCGTCCGTCTGCGCCAGCGCCCGCCTCAGGTCGGCCACATGCTTCTCGAAGGTGTGGAGAAGGGCCTCGCGCGAAGCAGCAGGCGGCGTGGGAGCAATCTTGGAGAAATCCAACCCGTCCGTGTCCAGCGCCGCAACCTCGTATCCGACGATGCTGACTACATGAGTCGCCAGCTCGCCGAGTGTATTCGACTTCGCATGAGGTTTCCAGTCGAGCTTGTCATTCGGGAGCCGCTCCAGAACCCGACGGGTGGAGTTGATCTCTTCGTCGAGGTCGGAGAAGGCAATTTCGGCCAAGGCTGGCATTTCAGCGTCTGTCGAGGGATGTGTAAAGGAAAGCTCAGCAGCCTAGGGGGACGCGCCCACGAGCGAAAGGGGAGCGCGTATTCTTCGAGACGCACGAGGTGCAGCGGGAATCTGCTACGGGCGAAGAGAGCCGGGGGCTGGATCTCTGCGTCGACACGCGGCCGTCCGTCCCGGAGCTGGTAGAGAGGTGACCGCTCGCCGAATCGCGTGTGGCCATTTGCCGGTTACGGGAATGCACAACCAATTTTAACCGGAGCGACCGCTCGGGTGCGGGAGGCGCTGGAGCCCCTTGGGTGGAAGACCGGCGAAAGCGTCAGCATGGAGCGGTGACCAGCTTCACGGCGAGGCCCACAAAGACGATTGATGCGGCGCCCCAAGGGTAAGCGGCGACTGCGGGAGGAGAGCAACTCGGAGAAGTACACTGCTCGTCACACAGAACATATAACGTCCACCCCGTCTTGCGGCCAGCCGGGGGTCCCGTTGCACCATTCGCGGCTGAAAAATCTTCGGCAACCGCAGAAAACTCGAGACCCATGGAGTCGCAAATGCGTGGACTGATCCTGATTTCGCCGTTGTTCCCGTGCGTCCGCCCCCTACCGCGCGGCACCATTCCGCACCGCTGGCGGGCCGCAGCGGGAGCCCGCCCTTGAAGGCCCACTCCGCAGTGATCGTCGGCGGGGGACCGACCGGGCTCATGCTGGCCGGTGAGCTCGCTTTGGCAGGGGTCGACGTGGCGATCATCGAGCGTCGGCCGAATCAGGATCTTGCTGGCTCGCGCGCGGGCGGTCTCCAGTCGCGGACGATCGAGATCTTCGATCAGCGCGGGATCGCGGACCGCTTCCTGGCGGAGGGGCAGGTCGCGCAGGTGGTTGGCTTCGCCTGGAGCACCCTGGACATGAGCGACTTCCCGTCCCGTCATCCATACGGCCTCGGCCTTTGGCAGAACCACATCGAACAGATCCTCGCGGGCTGGGTCGCCGAGCTGCAGGTCCCGATCTATCACGCGCTGCAGGCCGAAGGCTTCGAGCAGAATGAGAGCGGGGTCGACATCCGCCTCTCGAGTGGCGAGTGGATGGGTGCGGAGTACCTCATCGGGTGCGATGGCGGCCGCAGCACGATCCGGAAGGCGGCTGGGATCGAGTTCCCCGGCTGGGATGCGACCACCAGCAGCCTGATCGCCGAAGTTCAGATGGCGGAGCAGCCCGAGCTCGGGATCCGGCGCAACGCCGACGGGGTGTATGGCTTGAGTCGGGTCGAGTACGAGATCATCGACGGCAAGGTTGTCTTCAAGGACAGCGGACCGATCCGCGTGCTGATCACCGAGCCGCAGCCGGGCGCGAACACCGAGCCGACACTCGCCGACATCAGCGGGGCGCTGATCCGCCTCTATGGCAGGGACTTCGGCGTCCACAGCCCGATCTGGATCTCGAGATTCACCGACATCTCACGCCAGGCAGCGTCGTACCGTCAGGGGCGCGTACTGCTGGCGGGTGACGCGGCACATATCCACTCTCCCGTTGGTGGGCAGGGGCTCAACACCGGAGTTCAGGATGCGGTGAACCTCGGCTGGAAGCTGGCCCAGGTGATCAAAGGCACTTCATCGGACACCCTCCTGGACAGCTACCATGCCGAGCGTTACCCGGTTGCGGCGCGGGTGCTGAGGGTCACGATGGCGCAGGTAGCGGCGCTGCGCACCGACGAGCGGAGCACCGCCCTGCGCGATATACTGGCAGAGATAGTCGTGCTCGACGAGCCGCGGAAAAGGCTGGCGGCGGAGATGTCGGGGTTGGGGATACGCTACGACCTCGGGGAGGGTCATCCGCTGCTTGGGCGGCGCATGCCCGACCTCGACCTGGAGACGCCCAACGGCGCGTTACGCGTTTACTCGCTCCTGCGCGAGGTGCAGCCGGTCTTGCTGAACTTCGGCCCGATCGGCGAGCTTCAGATCGCTCCTTGGGTCGATCGGGTTCAGCTCAGGGATGCGCGTTACTCGGGGAGGTGGGAGCTTCCAGCCTTGGGGGAGGTGCCTGCTCCCTCTGCGGTCCTCGTTCGGCCGGATGGATATGTCGCCTGGGTCGGCGCCGGTGACGACTCGGGTCTCAGGGAGGCGCTGACCCATTGGTTTGGAGGGCCGGCAACGGCGTGAGCGGTCGGTCCATTGCAGAGGCAGCCAGCAAGCCTGCTTAGAGGTCCGGGCCCTTCGAGATCACCTCTCCGGGCCCGGCTCCACTCGCTAGAGCTGAACCTTCTCGGTCCTGCCGAACTCAGGCTCCTTGCCTGTAACCAGACCCCGCACGAGCTCGAAAAGGATCATCGGCTTCGGCTTGTCCCGCTTCATGTACATCGCCGTGTCTGCGTCGATGAGGAGGAGGGCTAGCCGGGGATCGTCGGGTCCACCGTCGCGAACTTCATCGACCTTCCCGAACCAGATCTTCCAATCGGGCTTGTACAGGCGGCGGATCAGCTCGCGGTCAGTGGAGATCTGCGCGCTCCCGCTGACGGAGACCCACTCGTACGAATCCGTGTTGAAATAGCCGAGGTTGACGTTTCGGTCGTGCTCGAGCTCTTCCATCTTGTGCGACTCGATGTCCGTTACGAACCAGAGATCGGCGATTGGCTCGCGCTCCTGGGTCGCCATGGGCCGAGACACGAGACGGCCATCAGCTCTGCGAGTCGTCAGCATCGCCGTTTCGATGCTCTGGATCAGCTTGTAAAACTCGTCGAGGTCCTGCCTGGGGTTATCTGTAGCCATGTCGCTCCTCTTGTTGGGGGGCGAGCGGAGAGGGCAGGAGGTATGCCCCCTGAACCTAACCGTGAGATTCCGTTACAGCGCATGTAGAGAAATGCGATTCGGCCCCGACTTACCTGCGGAGGCAACCGAAAAGCTCACATTTATAAGGAGACATTGATGAGGTACATGCTGCTAATGAACGCGCCGTATGGCAGTGGGGACTATGACGTAGCCGCATGGCGCCCGGAGGAGCTGACTGCCCACATCGCCTTCATGAGAGATCTGAACAAGGATCTCACGACGACGGGCGAGTTCATCGGCGGAGAGGGGTTGGCGCCCCCCAGCCAGGCGCGCATCGTCGACGTCGGGACGGATGGCGCTCCGATCGTAACCGATGGGCCGTTCGCGGAGACGAAGGAGTTTCTGGCGGGGTTCTGGATCGTGGAGGTCGAAAGCCCGGAACGCGCGTACGAGATCGCGGCCAGGATTTCCGGTGCGCCCGGCCCGGGAGGGGCACCCACGCACATCAAGGTCGAGGTGCGACAGGTCTTGAGCGCTCCGCCCGCCGAGATGTGACTTCGGACGATCTGAACCGGAAGATCGGGGATCTGCTGCGTGAGATTGCGCCGCAGGTGCTCGGCGCCGTCGCCCGCAGGCATGGTGACCTCGACATGGCGGAAGACGCTGTGCAGGAGGCGCTCATCGCGGCAGTGAGGAAGTGGCCGCAGGACGGTATCCCGCAGAACCCTCGCGGCTGGGTGTACCAGGTCGCGCTACGGCGGCTCACGGATCAGACGCGGAGCGAAGCGGCACGACGCCGACGTCAGGAAGTCGTCGCGCGCGATGCTGCCGGGGGTGACGCCGCAGCGCCGCCGGCGGACGAGGAACTCGGCATTCGGGAGGACGACTCGCTCCTACTCCTCTTCATGTGCTGTCATCCCTCACTGAGCAGCCCTTCGGCGATCGCACTGACGCTGCACGCAGTAGGTGGCCTCACTACCCTGGAGATTGCCAACGCCTTCCTCGCCCCGGAAGCCACTATGGCCCAGCGGATCAGTCGGGCGAAGCAGAGCATCAAGGCATCCCGCATCCCCTTTACCATGCCGGGCGATGCAGAGCGTGCCGAGAGGCTCGCCACCGTCCTCCACGTCCTTTACCTGATCTTCAACGAGGGTTACTCCAGCAGTGTGGGACCCGCCCTCAGCCGGACCGACCTCTCCGGTGAAGCGATCCGGCTGGCGCGCGGCCTCAGGGAGCTGCTCCCCCGCGAGCCAGAGGTCTCGGGGCTTCTCTCACTCATGCTGCTGACCGATTCGCGCCGACTTGCCCGAACGGGACCGGCAGGAGAGCTGATACCGCTCGATGAGCAGGATCGATCGCTATGGAACGGCAACGAGATCCGGGAGGGTGTCGAGATCATCTTCCATGCGCTCCAGCAGGGTCGCGTCGGCTACTACCAGCTGCAGGCGGCGGTGGCGGCGGTTCACGCGGAAGCGACGCGCGTTGAAGACACCGACTGGCCGCAAATTCTGGCGCTCTACAGCGTGCTGCTCCGGATGTCCGATAACCCGATGGTAAGGATCAGTCACGCCATAGCTGCGGCCATGGTCCATGGCCCCGGCCGCGGCCTGGAGCTGCTTCAGACGCTCGACAGCGATCCGCGAACGCAGCGCAACCACAGGCTGGACGCGGTGCGGGGGCACCTGCTCGAGATGGCGGGGGATCTCGAAGGTGCCCTTCATCACTACCGCGCTGCCGCCTCGCGAACCGGCAGCGCTCCCGAGCGGGACTACCTGAACCTCAAAGGTGCCCGCGTAGCCGAAAGGATCGGTGCTAAGGCAGCGCCCGTGGTGAAGGACTCCAGAACCTCGCCGTATGCGTGACCTCGTCATTCGAATGCTTCCGGGGCCGACATCCCCATCCTCTCCGAGATCCGCACCCGCGTTGGTTAAAGCCACATGGATATCGATCGGCTAGCGGCCCGAGGCAGGACGCCAGCGACCGTGTTGAGAATGCTGCAGACGGATGCTCTTGCGTGGATCGGCTCTGGGCACGGATTTCCCGGGGATGAAGAGCACACACGAAGACTCACAGCCTTCCGTTGGCGCCCACTCCATGAAACGACGATCGTGCCTGTAAATCCGAACCACATCAACAGAAGATTGCAAAAGCAGATCATCTTCGCCTTCACCTTTATCTTCGCAGTGCTGCTCTTCTTCAGAAACGAAGAACCCACACGACTCCAGGTGATCTACCGGGTCATGATGATGGCGGTCGGTATCGGAGGGTTCATCTACGTTTCGAAGCAGCCTCGTGAGTAGCCCTCGACAGTCGCCCATGAGATGAAGCCCCGTATAACGATGATCACGCTCCTGGTCAGCGACCTCGAGCGCGCCGTCAGCTTCTACCGGGATGGTCTCAAGCTGCCAACGAAGGGCATCGTAGGTCGCGAGTTCGAGCACGGGGCCGCCGCTTTTTTTGAGCTTGCTGGCGGGCTGCATCTGGCGCGCCTTCTTCTAGGCCGCCCGCGACTCTGCCCGGCTCTTGAGCAGTCGTCCGAACTCTGCCGCGTTGTCGACTGCCTGGCCGCGGTAGTGGTTGTTGAAGACGATCTCGACCTCTTCCACACCGCTCGTGCCGGTCAGCCTCTCCGCCCGTTCCACCCACGGGATGAGCTCAGCCTTTGAGTAGCTGTAGTCGTAGCGCTCGTCTCGCGTTGCCTCGGCACGGAACCAGTTGTCGGCATTGCGCCCGTGCAGCCGCAGATACGCAATGCTGCTGGTGAACTCCTCAGCCGGCTCGATCGAGTTCTCGAAGATCGGCTGATCGATGTTCACGAGCCCGACACCACGTCCCGCCAGATAATCCCGGAAGCCGGTGTGGTTCCAACTCGTGTGCCGAACCTCGACGTGGAGCGGGAACTCGGAGAATGCGACGAGGACCCGCTTCAGGTGGCGGCGTTCGTCGTAACCAAGCTTGAAGGACCAGGGGAACTGGATCAGGAGTGACGTCAGCTTGCCCGCTTCCAGCAGCGGAGCCATCCCCTCCTTCACAGCAGCAACGTCAGAGTCTCGCCAGGCTCCGCGCTCGTGCGTGAAGGAGCGAACCAGCTTGGCGGCGAACTGCAGCTCCGGCCGATCAGCCGTGCGATCGAGCCAGGAGGCCGCAGCCTTCCGGGACGCAGGGCGGTAGAAGGTCGAGTTTACCTCGATCAGATCGAACCGTGCCGCGACCCAGCGCAGGCGGTCCACGCCGTCGCGGCCGTGTGGGTAAACGCGTCCCGCCCAATCGGGGTAATCCCAACCCGCCACGCCGATACGGATTCCGGGAAAGCGGAGCGGCACCAGATCCGCCGGCGGCTCCTGGGGACTCGCGCGCCGCAGGGGCGGCAGCGGTGAGGCCGTAACGCCGAGCTGATCCAGCGGAACAGGCACCCCGCTCGGGTCGCGCGCGGCGGTCGCCTTCCGGAGCGGCGCATCCTCCGGGTCCTGCGACCGCCGCCGCCCGTCGCCAACACGGTTTCCGGCGGACGACTCGCCCGCCCCTGATCCATCGAGCATTTCTCGAGCAGTTGGAGCGGCGCGGATGCCGCTCTCGATCATCGCTCTGACACGCGAGGGAGCCGCGCGGAGCAAATTGGGGATCGCCATCGCCTCGGGCATGTTCCGCCAGTAGTAGACGGGCATCTCGGCGCGCATCGCCTGCACCCGCACACGCGCAGGGTTGAAGGTGTGCGCGTAATAGGTGAGCCAAGCCTCCTCGAGCGCATCGGTATTCGGCGCTGCATCACGGCTGAGCCCGGGGGTGAAGGAGAGCTCCTCGCTGTCCCAGTGCGCGCACTCGTCCGGTGTCAGGATCGACCAGCGCATGCTGGGAAACCTGCGCATGAAGAAGGGCGCGGTACGTCTCACGATGCGATGCTTCGGCTCGAACCAGGCGACGAATCGATCCCCCTCAGGATCCTCAACGGTCCGAAAGCGAACGAACGCCTTCATCTTGTGCGAGTCCCGCCTTATGGCGCGCTCCATCCCGTTCAGGACAACCATGTCGGCGTCGGCCGGGTCACGCAGAAGGTTGCGCTCTCCGCTCGCGACCCTCCACAGGACGCGGTACAGCCACGGCCACGCGACTGGCTCCCGATGGCAGGCGACGACCTCTCCGAGCTCAACAAAAGCTTTGGGTACCCTCGCTGAAGCGATGGAGGAGGGCGGAGGTCGCTCACTGCTCGCATCCAGAAGTCCGAGCTGCTCAGTTGCCGCCCCACCCGACTCCACCCAGATCAGCTCTTTCGGAGACACACCGTCGGCCAGCAGCCTTCTCGCGGCCTCGCGAAAGCTTTCCCACGATGGCTCGATTGTGATCACGCGTCCCGTCATAGCTCACCCGATCGCGCTACGGCGGCAGTCGCGAAGATGTCGAGCTGCTGAGCGGATGGCGCCACGAGGTGCTCGAGCGTCAGCGAATCGAGTTTCCGCAAAGTCTCATTCGGATCCCCCGTTATCAGAAAGTGGAGCGCTCGGCGACCTACGTTGAGCCTCTCCAGATCGTCACGCCGGATCCGGCGATGCTGCCGCACGGCCATGATCCGCTTCACGTTGCGAACACCGAGGCCCGGGACGCGGAGGAGGTGCTCTCTCGGCGAGGTGTTGACGTTCACCGGAAAATCCGAGCGATTCCGAAGCGCCCACGCGAGCTTCGGGTCGATGTGGAGCGGGAGGTCAGCCGGAGCGCCCTGAAAGAGCTCGTCAACCGAGTAGCCATAAAAGCGGAGGAGCCAGTCCGCCTGATACAGCCGGTGCTCGCGAACCAGTGGTGGGGCCGCGGCCGGGAGACCTGCAGAAGGGTCGGGGATCGGGCTGTAGCCGGAGTAGTACACACGCCGGAGCCCGTGGTCGCCATATAGCGCTGACGCGCGGGTCAGGATGTCGCTGTCGCTCGCCGGAGTCGCTCCGACGATCATCTGAGTGCTCTGGCCCGCGGGCGCGTAGATGCGCCGCTCCTTCCGCTGCTCCGGCGTCGGACCGAGGAGGGCACCGGAGCGATTGGGGGCTGTGGGCGCTTCGGCTTTGACTTTGGCAATGCCACTCCTGATCTGACTCATCGCGCTCTCGATCTGGACGAGCCGCTTCCCCGCGGCCAGCTCATCCAGCTCCCGCTGGGAAGGCAGCTCTACGTTGATGCTCAGCCGGTCCGCCCACCGGGCCGCCTCGTCGATCAGCTCAGGGGAGGCTTCAGGGATTGTCTTAAGATGGATGTAGCCCGCGAAACGATGCTCCTCCCGAAGCGTTCGCGCGACTGCGACGAGCTGCTCCATCGTGTAGTCCGCATCGCGGATGATCCCCGAGGAGAGGAAGAGCCCTTCGATGTAGTTCCGCCGGTAGAAGCCGAGGGTGAGGTCGACTACCTCTTCAACTGAAAACCGCGCGCGCTCAACATTGCTGGAGCGTCTGTTGATGCAGTACGCGCAGTCGTAGATGCAGTAGTTGGTGAGGAGGATCTTAAGGAGAGAGACGCAGCGGCCGTCGGGTGTATAGGAATGGCAGATTCCCGACCCTTCGGCTGAGCCAATTCCATCTTTGGCAGCCTTCCGGCTCCTGATCCCGCTGCTGGCGCATGAGGCGTCATACTTTGCCGCGTCCGCCAGCACTGCCAGCTTCTCTCGGAACTGCATCCCCACTCCATCTGTTTCCGGTTCATCTGGAGTATACCGAAGATAATCCGAAGATATAAGGCCGCGTCGAAACGTCGTTACATCTCCTTGCCTCCGCATCTGCAGCAGGGTAGCGTGCGCTGACGAAACGCACCCTTTTTCATCAGCAGCGCGACCATGGCCAAGCTTATCGCTCTTTACAATCCTCCCGAGGATCCCGACGCCTTCGACGTTCACTTCCGGCATACCCACCTGCCGCTGGTGAAGCGTCTGCCGGGTGTTCGTGACATCGAGATCAGCTGGGGACCCGTCATGGCGCCAGGGGGCGCGGGAGCGTACCACCGGATAGCAATCTACGACTTCGAGTCGATCGCAGATCTGCAGGAGGCGCTCGCATCACCGCAGGGGCAGGCGACGGGGGCAGACCTGGCGAATTTCGCTGGGGCTGGGGTGACGCTTCTCGTGTTCGAGACCGAAAAGATCTGATCACTCGTCTGCGGGTCGGGCGCTCGCGAGCTATGGAGGCGACGACTCAGCTTCGGGCAGTGCGTCGGAGCCTGGCTAATGGAAGCAGGCGGCTCGGCTGCGTGAGCAGGATGATCATGCCAGGGAACCTGATTCCCACGAGCGGGAAGGAAAACCAAGGGGAGACGCTTAGGCGCAGAAGCTTCATCTCATACCCGGCACTAGTGGCCGGTTTACGCGGAATCGACACCTGCGACCGCCGCTTCATCCCGTCTGGCGGCGCGGCGCCGGCTTGCCGTAGAGCCCCGCTATGCCTGCGCCGGCGTCACTTGCCAGCGTGGCGCATCGACGGTCTCGGCACTGCCGATTTCGCGTAAACAGGCCACTAGTTCACGCTCCGTCCCCTCGCCCCTGCCGTCTGGCGCCGAGCCTAACCGTCACATCAAACACATCCCGTTGCAGCCGCGCAGGTTACGTCGCCTACATGGCACCTGTCTTGCCCGATCCGGCCCTGTCCGAAGGCATTGAAGCAATCGACCCGGGACCTGGAGCATATATGAAGATTCAGCAAAGGCTCGGCGTGCGTTTAGCGGCTATAGCGCTATTCCCGCTGGTGACGGCGTGTGGCGGCGGGATGGGCGGTTTGGGAGCGCTTGGAGATATCCTCGCCGCCGGAACGGGGGCAGGTACAGGGCAGCCGCAGCAGGCGCAGGTCAGGGCTGAGATTCAGCAGGTGGACACGCGCCAGCAGCGTGTGCAGTTCCGAGCCCAGGACGGCCGCACCGGCACCGCGATCTACGACCAGAACACGCAGCTCATCTATCAGCAGCAGCAGTATCCGATGACGGCGCTCGAGCAGGGCGACCTGGTGCTCATGGATCTCCAGCAGGACCAGAATGGGACGCTCTACGTCGGCAGGATCCTGGTCGAGCAGAGTGTCCAGCAGCGGACGGGGCAGCAGCAGACGATTCCATCGGGCGGCCAGGCTCAGCTTTACCAGGGTACTGTCCGTCAGATCGACGCACAGCGGGGGACGTTCCAGCTCCAGACGCAGTACGGCATACTCACGGTCTCACTCCCGTACAATCCCCCTCGCGCGGTTGAGGACAGGTTCAACACGCTACGGGTTGGCAGCACGATAGGCGTTGAGGGAGTCAGCCTCGGCGACGCCCGCGTGGAGCTGGTACGATTCAGATAGGGAACTTCCGCGATGGCGGGATGTTGCGAGGCGGGGGCGCACTTTCGGGTGCGCCCTTTCGCTTTGAAGGTCCGCTATTCCGCGTCGTGCTCGTTGCAGCGAGGTTGCAGCTCTCGGAATAACGATAAAAGATCGCGATCGTTGAAGCTACGCCGAGAGAACTCCCCCACCCTCGGCACGGCTGTGACTGGGCTTTGCTGAGGGGCGAAGAAGCTTCAACGGTTGAGTGAGCTCCGTGCAGCCGCGATCGTGCGGCCGGTGATTGGAGGGGGAAGCAGCTACCTCCGTGGATCTGACGAGGTGCTTCGTGCTACGTGGCCAGCCATCGCGGCCTATTCGGAACGCTGGCGGCAGATCGAGGTATCTTGTTCGCGCGCAACACGCTTATCTACTTCAAGGGCCCTGCAGCGCCGTAGGCACTCGCCTCGGCTACCGCTCCATCTCGGATCCTCAGGTGAAAGCAGAGATCATCTCCTCGCGGTTTCTCCCGTATCCGCGTGATCAACTGTTCGATGCCTTCATCAACCCGCAGCTGCTGGCGGAATGGTGGGGACCGCACGGCTTCACCAATGAATTCGACGTCTTCGACCCACGGCCGGGCGGAGCATGGCTGTTTACCATGAGGGCACCGGATGGAAGCGACCATCGAATGGTGAAGGAGTTCGTCGAGATCGTGCCTCTGGAGCGCATCGTCGTACAGCACATCGAGCCTCTGGAGCACCGCTTCAAGATGACGATGAGCTTTTTGGACGAGCCCGGCGGAACTCGCCTGACATGGCGGATGGCCTTCGAGTCTGCCGAGGAAGATGCTCGGGTGCGACCATTCGTGCTCGAGGCCAATGAGCAGAACTTTGACCGGCTCGCAGCACTGCTCGACCAGCGGGCCGGTCGATAACGCTCTTCAATAGCGGGATTCCTGGCGCCGTAACAGCTCCCCTTCCTCATATCAGAAGTACAAGATGCTTCCTCTCCAGCGGTGTGCCCGCCTTTCACTTTTCCTTGCTCTACTTACCTGGGTCGGGTGCGAGGACAGCACCGAGCCACCTCGTCCGGCAAGTATCGAGATCGGTGGGGATGATGCGTCCGGTCCTGCCGGCATAGCGCTGACTTCTGCCCCGACATTCCTGGTCAAGGATCAACACGGCAACCCGTACGGTGGAGCCAGGGTCACCATCACTGTCGTGACCGGCGGCGGCACACTGAGCGGCGCGCCCGTAGAATCGAGCTCCAGCCCGACATCCATCGGGGCCTGGACTCTCGGGGCCCGGGTGGGCGTGAACGAGCTGCTGCTGAGCGTGGACGGCCTCGATCCGGTGCGGATCACGGCGACCGGTGTTCCCGGCGCTCCAGCGAAGCTTGCCCCGGTCAGTCCGCAGAGCTCAACCGCGCAGGTGGCAACTGCCGTTAGTCCTCTCCCCCACGCCACCTTGAGTGACGCATTCGACAACCCCCTCCCCGGAGTCTCGGTGACGGTTACTGTGAGTGGCGGAAGCGCGCCTGCGCACGTCACCAGCGCAGGTAACGGAAGCGTGGTGGTCCCTCAGTGGCTGCTCGGAACTGCGAGTGGAAACCAGACGCTGACCCTGACCGCCGGCGCCGCGAGCGTCACCTTCACAGTTCTCGCGCGCCCCGGTCCGCCGACGTCGATCGCGCTGCTTTCGGGAAGTGGGCAGTCGGCGAGAGCCGGGACTGCCGTTTCCCAGCCGGTCCGCGTCGCAGTCCGTGACGTCTACAACAATCCTGTCGACAACTTCAGCATCGTCTTCTCCGTAGTGGAGGGAGGTGGATCCATATCGTCGGTCCCGGTGGTCACAGATGCACAGGGGGTGGCGACGGCTCCAACCTGGAGGCTCGGGCTGCGTGTCGTCCCTCAGCGAATCCGTGCGACCTTGGGGATTATCACCGCTGAGGCGACTGCGACGGTCGCGACCGATTACGCGATCGATGTGCGCTATTTTGGTCCGGCGATGAGTGACTCGCGCCGGGCCGCGTTCACCAGGGCCGCTCAGCGTCTTTCCGCCGTCATCGTGGGTGATCTACCCGCCGTTCAGGCGACCAATGCCGATGTGGCGGTCTGCGGCGTAACCGGCACTGCTCCTCTGAGCGAGGTTATCGATGACATCGTCATCTTCGCGACTATCAAGCCCATCGATCCGAGGGATGGGATCCTAGCGTCTGCTGGACCTTGCTACTATAGGTCAGGTTGGGGCCTTCCGGTCATTGGAGTTATGGAATTCGATGAATTCGACATCACTGGAATGGAAGCTGATGGCACCTTTGAGGGCGTGATCATGCACGAGATGCTGCACGTCATCGGGGTGGGG
>ERZ1066118.347-NODE-347-length-46524-cov-12.434569_pt1 | contig 46524 bp, 38 predicted proteins | sample MGYA00382765_ERZ1066118 | MGnify/ENA primary metagenome ERZ1066118 (study PRJEB33369, sample SAMEA5778348) | biofilm metagenome | biome: Industrial cooling water; feature: Water cooling tower basin; material: Biofilm | place: United Arab Emirates | collected...
CGCGCGGGCACGCCAACTGCAATCGAATAAGGAGGAATATCGCGAGTTACGACTGCACCTGCTCCGATGACGCTACCCCGACCAATTGTGACCCCATCTACCACTCTGACCCCACTACCAAGCCAACAATCATCCTCGATCGTAATTCCCTTGTAACTGACTCCTTGTTCTCTGATATTAGTTGTGGGATCGTCGAAGTTGTGATTGATGGAATAGATCCCTGTATGTGAAGCAATCAGACATTGCTTACCAATGCGGATGAATTCACCAGCCAAACAAGTAAAGGGTCCAAGAAAAGTCTTTTCACCAATTTCAATAGTGCCACTACCATGTGCTTTGATATCAACTCCGCGATCGAGATTTGCCCGCTTGCCAATCCATATATTGCTGTCTTGTCCGAAGTTTTGTAAGCGAACGTTAAAGTCTAGCTTAGCCTCCTCTCGGATCAGAATTCTGTTGTCTTGACCGCGATTGTACAGGCGAACGCCGGATTCAAGCTTAGTCCGCTCGCCAATTAAAATTTTGTTGTGTTGGCTACGGTTATCCAAACTAATACCGGACTCAAGCTTAGCCCAACTGCCAATTTCGATACCGCTAGCATTGGTGAACTCAACGTTGCGTTTAATTTGCACGGAGGAACCTATCTGCGCAAAGACAGTAGGGTAGATCAGTCTTCTTAGGACTTTACCCGGTAAGGATGGTATCCATGCAATTAACGAAAGCGCGGCAACTTCTTTCCAGTGAGAGTATTGTGAAAAAGATAGACGGGCTGAGGTTTCCATGATGGAATATACCTGCGAAAATGTAGATGCTGAGGCTTTATTGCAGATTTTAGGCAAATCTACCGTGACTGGGAAGGTAGATCCACATCAAGCTAGACCGATTAGGCGACTTCTCGTTCGTCTGCCCCTGCTCGATCTAAGCAAGCTGTCAATTTTTCGGTCAGGCTCTCGACATGGATCTCTTTGAGCATACTACCGTGATTGCCTGCAACATCATGGATTTCCAATCCTCCAGCAGCCAAATCTCCCCAGCCATGTTTGGGATCGCGATCGTACCAGTCATCAGGTGTAGGAAAGTCCCGTCCATAATAGTACCAACCCATAGGCGGCTCGTTAGCCCGGAAGAGGGTAACTTTACCTGAGTAGACTTGAGGTACATAATTTTTTACAGCTCGCCTGATGCAGATTGTCACGTATCGTCTTTTCACTCGGGGAGGCCAATCAAACCAAGCCAGCCCTAAACTCTGATAAAACTTGCAGCCAGTCCTGGAATATGCCCTCAAAAAACTCTTTTTGATCATCTTTAAAGGGTGTTTGGGTCCGAACCGAAAAAGATTCCGCCAGTGGCGAGACAGCCTTTGGTGGAATGGCACTGGCTTGAAACTACTGGGCACAAAGGTATCGAGCAAGCCTAGAAAAGCAACTTGCTCACCTTGTTCCTGCAACTGTCGAGCCATCTCGAAGGCTACCAAACCTCCAGAAGAGAAGCCTCCCAAGAAATAAGGTCCTTGCGGCTGAAGCGTGCGTACTTCTTTAATGTAGGCAGCTGCCATGTCTTCAATCCGGGACAATGGCTCTTGTTTACCGTCTACCCCGCGTGCTTGCAACCCATAAAAAGGCTGCTCCGAACCCAGACGACGCACTAAATGTTGAAAAGCAAGAACATTCGCACCATTTCCGTGTACGCAGAAGAGGGGCGGTTTGGAACCCTCTGGCTGAATTGGTACTAGCGAGATCCAGGATGCTGACTCTGTCTCTCGCTCCAGAAGGCTAGCCAGCTGTTCCACGGTTGGAGCCTGGAGTAGGGTAGCTAGGGAAAGATTTTTACCAAATGTTTGCTCAATTTGAGTAAACAGGCGTAGAGCTAACAGCGAATCTCCCCCCAGCTCAAAAAAATTGTCTCTGACGCTAATGGGTGCGATTTCTAAAAGCTGCTCCCAGATTTCTACAAGTTGGGTTTGTGTAGAACTCTGGGGTGCTACATAGGCTGTTTCTAAATTAGTTTGGTCTAGCGTACTTGGTTGGGCAGAATGGCTCATAAGAAAAGATGAGAATGGAAACTGAGAGCATCAGACAGATGTAGCGCGACTAAATCGACGCTTAATTCCGGCGTTTGAAAATATTCCCCAACGATTTAAGCACGCCGCCACTCGTATCGTTACTGGGTGTTGGTGCGGTAGCGACTAAAGGAATTGGTTTGGCGATCGCGGGTACAGCAGCATTGCCTTTTTTGAGTGCGGCTTCGTTGGCTGCCTCGTCGCGTAAAACTCGCTTCAACACTTTACCTGTAGGATTTTTGGGAATTGAATCGACAAACTTAATCGCTTTTGGCATCTTGTAAGCTGCCATTCTTTCAGCACAGAAGGCAATCATCTGTTTTTCAGTGACATGGCAATCTGGCTTCAGGACGATGTTTGCCTTGACAATTTCACTTTTTTCCAAATCGGGAACGCCATAGACAGCAACTTCGGCAACTGCTGGATGTTCGTAGATCACGTTTTCTACTTCAGTGGGATACACCTTAAACCCAGCCACGTTGATCATGTCTTTAGAGCGATCGACGATGTAAAAGAAACCGTCTTGGTCAACCTGTCCGATGTCGCCAGTGTAAAACCAGCCATTTTTGATCGCTTCGGCGGTTTCAAACGGACGATTCCAGTAACCGAGCATGACGTTTGGACCCCGAATCGCGATCTCGCCTAACTCCCCTGGCTCTACTTCTTTGCCATTGTTGACGACTCTCATTTCCACATTTTCGATCGCCGTCCCAACTGAGCCAGGTTTATAGATATAGTCATGGTTGTAGCTGGCGCATGGCGATGTTTCAGTTAAACCGTAGCCTTGATGAATCACCATGCCGTACTTGTCGTACCACTTTTGAGCAACTTCGGTTGGTAGCGGTGCGGCGGCGGAAAAGTAAAACCGCACCGACTTGAGTCGGTCTTTAGGCAGATCCATATTGAGCAACACCAGAAAAACTGTCGGCACGCCGAAAAACATAGTAATTTGTTCGGTAGCGACAGAATTCAGAATTTGCGTCAGATCGAAATTGCGGTGTAATACGAGCGTGGCGCAAGCATTGAGTCCGGCATTGAGGACGGCATTTTGCCCAAAACAATGGAATAGGGGCAGATAAAGTAATATCCGATCCTCAGCCTGCATTCCACAACAATGTTGCTGCGAGTAGCTGTTAGAGATTAAATTGCCATGAGACAGAGTAGCCCCTTTAGGAAAGCCTGTCGTACCTGAAGTATAAACGATCGCCGCCGGAGCGTAGCGATCCATTTCCACCGCACGAGCATCAGGTGAAGCACTTGCCATCAGTTCGGCTAGGCTAGTTCCCTCAGCGGCTGTACCTTCGGTAACCAAAACATGTTTGAGCTGCGGTAAGTCTGCCTGCGGGACATTTTTCACCAGTTCTGCAGTCGTCACCACTGCCTTAGCGCCACAGTCGTCGAGGATAAACTTGACTTCACTGCTTTTGAGCATGGCGTTGAGCGAGACGGCGATCGCACCCAGTTTCAAAATGCCCAAATAGGAGATGATAAATTCGGGAATATTAGGCAAAAATAAGGCAATGCGATCGCTGCGGTGAATGCCTAATTCTCGCAACCCGTTGGCAACGCGGTTAGCTAGTCGATCTAACTCAGCATAAGTAAAAGTTTTGCCTTCAAAAATCAGCGCGGGTTTATCGGGAAATAAATGACAACCGCGCTCTACATGCTGCGTGATGTTCATGGCACTGCTATCCTTACTTCAAACTAGACAAAACATTTTGCATTGCTGCCACAATCCGACCGCCAGCTGCAATATCAGCAGCAATGCGAGCAATATGATCGTCTAGCGGTTGCTCGTTATCGTTGCGGATGTAGGGACGATCTGCTGAAGGCGGTACTCCCACGACCTCGCGCACGGCTAGGTACAACTCTCTGGTTCCAGGCGAGAGGCACTCGCTCGCGTCGTAATGTTCTGCGATTAACTGCGTCCGCAGGTCAACGGCTTGGACTCCAAACATCAGCGCCACTGCCATATATTGCTGGAAGATCTCAATCGATCGCCGGGCTAAATTGGCAGAAGCAAATCCTTGGCTGTTGATATTTTGGTTGAATTGTTCGGCGTGGGTGGGATAGCGATCGGCGATCGAATTGCCATAAAACGACAGTATCGGCATGATCGAGTTGCCCGTGATTTGCAGCGCCTTCAATCCCATATTGACGCTGCGTTCTCGGTTGCCGACTAAAGACGGTGACAGTCCGTGGTTAAATTCTGGAGCGACCAAAAGCGCAATTTGGACATCGAGATGCTTGGCTAACATGCCCATGTGATAGCGCAGACGATCCATTCCCATGCCTACATACTGTCCCAGGAAGTTGCCACCGTGGTAGCTAGCTTGTTGCTCGGCATCAATCAGGGGATTGTCAGTCACGGAGTTCATTTCCTGCTCGATTTGAGTCGCAATCTCTGCCAATCCATCGACAATTGGACCCATGTACTGGGGCAAGCAACGGAGAGAATAACGATCTTGGATCGGATCTCCACCGCGATAGTCGTGCGTGCCATTTAACTCGTCGCGGATTAACAGCGATCCCACTAGCAGATCGAGCATTTGGCTAGCTGCCCATTTTTGCCCGGGGTGCGGCTTGCGATCGTGGATAAATGGGTGGAATGATTGATTTGTCCCGTACAAACCTTGAATCGCCAATGCGTGCGCGCCCATCGAAAGTGCGAGGAGAATTCTCGCGTCGTAGACGCAATTTGCCGCGATTCCCGTCATCACCGAAGTCCCGTTCATCATCGCCAGCCCTTCTTTGGGCAGGAGTGGCAACGGTTGCAATCCCAGCCGATTCAGAGCGCTGGGAGCATCAACTTCTTCGCCGTTGAAGTCAACTTTATAACAGGTATCGAGTCCGGTAATTGCACCAGTAATGTATGCCAAGGGCGTGAGATCGCCACTAGCACCAATCGAGCCAAATTCATGTACGTGTGGTATGACATCGGCATTTAAGAAAGTTTCCACGCGCCGAATCAGTTCGAGTCGAATCGCCGATGCACCATACATATGCGAATTAGCCCGCAAGAGCATCGCCGCCCGCACATCTGGTTTTGACAACTTTTGTCCCGCACCGGCTTTGTGATACCAAATCAAGTTATTTTGCAACAGTTGAGCAGATTCAGGCGAGATCACAACATTTGCCATCCCGCCAAAACCAGAGGTCACGCCGTAAATTGGCGCTCCCGATGCCACTGCATCAGCAATGTAGTCGCACGATGCTTGAACGCCTTGCAAAATATCTTCGCGATCGCTCAAGCGCACCTTTGCGCCGTGACGTGCCACGCTAACAACATCATCGATTGTCAAACTCTTGTCGCCCACGATGACGGTTTTATCTAAATTGTTAACAACAGGCAGTGTTTTGCTTGCTGGTAAATCTGCTGTGTTCATGTAGGAATTCCTGAATAAATTTTTTGCTAGGTGTTGTTATTGGCTGGATGCATTCCACGGCAATTTGTCAGAGCAGAATACTCCTCTGAATTAACTCGGAGATACTAGGGAAAAAGACTTAAGCTCTTGGAACTAACTCCCAGAGGAAAAAGTATCTGAAGCCGTCGGTAGAAGAATCTTGTTTGCGATCGGCGACCGGCAGCAGTCAGTAGCTCGATCGCTGCCATTTTTAGTGTTAGCGATTGAGAACATCCGCGCTGGCACGTACTTTGGTTCTATCCGGGCTGTGGCTGGGAGCGATCGCGTTTCATAACTAGGGATATACCAACAAAGCCTGCAGGTGCAGGCTTTAAAACTTTGATTGAGCGATCGCTGCGCACCAAAAGTACTGAGTACGCGAGCGTTAGGCTTTAGCTGTCTGCTACTCAGCCATCACTGTTTAGGTAATGTTAGCACTGGGTAAATTCTCAGTTTAATCTCAGTTTAAAGATAGTACTCCTATCTACTAGGGTTGTTAATTTGCACTCTTGGTGTCGTCTCTAACAACCCACAGCGCTAGCGCGCTGGGTAACCCGAAATTAACTTGTGTTTACTAGTATTTACCAGTATATTCTACTTGTAGTAAAAATTTTTGCTTTTGTCAAACATAATTAATCGGTAAGTAGACAACAATTGGGAAATTGTATGAAATTCTACAATTTCTTCTACCATTCTGCTTCAGTGCCTCAACCAGCAACTGACTCTGGTTGAGTGGCAATAGTAGATTGTTTTAGATTGTTTCCTTGCTGCTCATGCTGCCAATTTGTGATATTCAGTTCTGCACTCCGATACTTTTTCTCCTACCGCCGGAGACTCAACATGTTCGAGCGGTATGTTCCGCTCGCGATCGTTCGCGGGTAGCTCGGGAATGGCAGCATTCATGTTATTACCAAACAAAGATATGCCATGAGTGCAGTCCCACACTAGAGCGATTGTGAAGATGGCAATTATGAGGAAAAGTCCAACTAGCAGAAAAGTTAACAACATAATTGCATTCTCCAACCAAGTATTTCGGTGCTGAGACACATAAGCAAAACAGAAACAAAACAGATTTCAATTAAAAAGGCTGTCTTCAGTTTTACAATTGCTCAGTAAAGGTGGCGAGCGAAAAAGTTTTTCAAATTCTTTAGCAGAGATGGGGAATCAAAGTTTTTCCCATGCCCGCCACCTCGAACAATTTCTAATGCTACCTCGACTCCCGCTTGCTGAAGTGCCTCAAAAAGTAATTGACTTTGGTTGAGTGGCACTATCAGATCGTCATCCGCATGGACGATTAAAAAAGGAGGAGCATCTTTAGTTACATAAGCAATTGGGTTAGCTTTCACTGCCTTTTCCTGATGCTGCCAAACAGGTCCGCCGATCAGAAGTGCTTCGGGGGCATCGGCAGCACTGTGCTTGACCTTCCTGGGAAAGTCATCTATCTTCAAAAAATCCGTTGGACCGAACCAATCGCAAACAGCTTGGACGCGACTGGAAAAATTTTCCCAGCCGCCATCTCCTTCCAATTCTTTGACATGATGGGTAGTCCCCAAAAGTGCAGCCAGATGACCGCCTGCCGACCTGCCCCATACCCCAATGCGATCGCAATCGAGGTGAAATTCTTTGGCGTGGGCGCGCAAAAAACGAATCGCACATTTACAGTCCTCAATCTGGGCGGGAAAGATAGCTTCGTGGCTCAAACGATACTCGATGCTGGCACACAAATAGCCTTGGCGTGCAAAAGGGAGCAATGGTTTAAAACCTTCTTCCTTATTACCCTCACGCCAAGCTCCACCGTGTATCCAGACTAAACCGGGCATGGGCTGTGCTGGCAAGGTTCGAGAACGCAGGATATCCATTTTTAGCGGGCGTTCTCTACCTTTGGTAAACTCAACATCCTGAATGTAAACTAAGCTTTTAGGAATTTGTAGCCTAAACATCTTCAGAAGTTGTTTTACTCGCCAAAACTTGAAGAACATAAACAATTGCTCGAACAACCACAGGCTTACTTTCAGACTAAGTTACTACGCATGTTAATCGCGCGGGCAGGCACGCCCACAGCGATCGCGCCATCTGGCACATCACTGGTAACGACAGCACCTGCGCCCACTACTGCTCCCTTACCAATATGCACTCCATCTAAGACGATCGCACCGAAACCCAACCAAGCCTCATCACCGATCGTAATGCTGCCTTTAGTTTGTAATGGTTGCTTGCTAATAGGTTCGCCGGGTGCCATGCCGTGATCGTAAGGGTAAAAGGCACAGTTTGGTGCAATTTGCACGCCACGACCAATTTGAATCGATCCTTTATATGCTGAAAACTGACAGCGGAGCTGAATGTGCGTGTCAGCACCAATCTGCAAGCTGCCACCCTTACCAGTCTCAATACAGGTATCTTGATGTATGTGGACGCGATCGCCTAGCTCTACTGAACCGCCATTCTCAGATTGAAAGATCGTGACGCGATCGCCAATGAAAACATTAGCGCCAAGCTGCAATTTACTGTGGTGGATCGTTGCGTTGGGTGCAATGTAACCTTTGGCATTGTAACGAGCCAAATAACGTCGTTCCTTATAAGGCGGAGCAAACCATGTCGCCAAACGAGTGGCAATGCGCCCGAAATAGCCGAATCCGGCAAATTGCATCCAAAAGCGCGACCAGGCTCTGGAGGCAATCCCTTTGACGCCGCCTAGCTGCAAGGTTTGGCGCACGCGAGTCCAGATAATTTGAGATGAAGCAAGTATCACAATCGATCGCCTTATGAGTAATTACACTACTGCTGTTGGTTTAGCCTTTGCCACTTCTAAGTCAGCAACTGCTGATAGATTTCAACTAACTCATCGTTAAGCTTGTTTGAATCGTAATCGTCTTCTACGAGCTTGCGACCCGATCTGCCCATTTGCATCCATAGTTGGGGATTTTCAATCAGATAGCTCAACTTCTCGGCTAGGGCATCTGCATCCCGCTCGGGAACTAGACAACCCGTAATTCCATCTTGAACTAGTTCGGGGACACCGCTGTGTCGCGTGCCGATGACGGGCAAACCCATCGCCATCGCTTCTTTTAAGACATTGGGAATGCCTTCCCGATCGCCATTTTTAGCAGTCACGCTGGGAGCGATCAGAATATGCGCTTTGTCGAGAATGTCAACAACCTCCTGCTGCTGTTTCCAGCCAAGCAATTTCACCGTGTCACTAACATCCAGTTCTTGAATCAGTCGTTGCAAGTTTTCCCTCAAAGGTCCATCCCCAACGATCAGATATTCCAGGTTCTGGTTCATCTTTGCCAGTTTCGCCACTGCACGAATGCCGTACTCTATACCTTTTTTCTCAACCAGACGACCAGTAGATACAATCCGAATCCGTCCATCGGGATCTGGACGACGGGGTGCAAAGGCAAACTTATCACAATCGATCCCCGATCGCAGCACGATCGCCTTCTTCTCATTGCAACCTAGTTTAAGCAGTTGGTGTTTGAAATTTTCACACGCCGTCAGGAAAAGGTCGCCTTGCTCAAATAATTGGCTGTAAACATTTGAGCCGTACTGCTGAATATATCTGCTGATATCGAAACCACGAAACGACGTAATCAACTTACCCTTAAGGATACCAAGATGACGCAGCAACATCACCTTTTGACCGAGCGGTCCATACTGACAGTGGATAATATCGTATGGGCTTAATAGCTGTATCAGTCCTTTCAGCCCGCGTAAGAAATAATTTACCGATATTGTTGGTACAACGTGGTAGGTGCGATCGAGGAGGCGATATTTTTCCACAGCCGGGTGCATATTAGAAGTATCGCCTAGTTTATAAGTGTAAATATCAACTTCGTGTCCGCGATCGATGACACCTACGATTTGATTCAAAATAAACGTCTCTGATAACAGGGGAAACCTTACTAAAATAAATGCTACTCGCATGTAGATTTTTCCTGAATTTTAAGTTTTTAAGCATATCTATGACAGTAGCGTTTCTCCGACGTAATTTCCTGAAATATAGTCATTTTTAACTCTTGCTAAAACCTTACTCACAGCCTCTTGATACTGAGTCATGCTGAATGTATTCAGCACTTTTTGACGAGTTTGCTCCCAGTCCACAGGATAAGCTGCACCGTTAGCAATTTCAAGAATTGATTCAGCAATTGCCTCAGGCGAAGGCTCGCAAACCCAAAGGTCTGTTTCTGGATTAAAGAACTCTGTCAAAGCAGGAGAATTCATAGTTAGAGTTGGTATTCTCATTGAAAGAGCTTCGATCAACTTATTTGGAATAGCATTGTATGCCTTATCCGTATTACCGAAAATACCCAATGCTAGATCGCAGTTATTGACTAGATAATTCGGTAAAGAATCGTCAGCAAAACTAAGGTCTTTTCTCAGAAAAACATTCGCCTCAAGTCGCTCTAGCCGAATTTTTTCACTATACTTAGCAAATAAATCATTATCTATGCCAAACAAATTGCATGTAAACTGCAAATCTCGTTTTTGTAATATTTTTAGCGCAGCCAAAATATTATCTAGTCCATGTAGAGGAATAAATGTTCCCCACCAGCAGATTTTCAATCCGCCGTCTTGCATGAAATTTCTTGTTGAAATTAATGGAGTAGCATTAAATAGAGGGGATTTAAATATTTTCTGAGTATCGACTTTAATATTTAAAAGCTTTTCCCAATAATTTAGCTCTCGGTCAGACGCGTAAATAATATAATCAGATTTTGTTATCACTAATATATCTTTCTCTATCATTTGTTGAGCTTCTCTGCAACCATCTTTTATCTTTTTTCTATCTCTGACATGAGTGTCATAAAGCAAAGTATGCATTTCTACAATTAGTTTTTTATTGAAAAATGTTGATACCCGGATAGCACTCCTAATAAAAAAAGTGTTGAGCGGTGGCATATAGATTATGTCAACAGTAGCAGCTTTGATAAGCAGCTCAATCCAGCAAAATGTATTCGCTAATATAAACTTGATTTTGGGTAAATATTTCATTTGCTGTTTGTATTTCGATTGTTTGGCTCTAGGATCTAATCTCAAAACAGCGTACCCAGAATCCTGTAAATATTTAATCAGTATTTGGGAGCGATAATTTCTAGGCTCCATATCTCCATATAGTAAAATTTTGTTTTGTTCTTTAGGGTTTACAGCTTTCATGTTCATGACGTTAGTAAATTATAATTTTTACTGAGAATTAATTATGGTAATTTACAAATTAACCATCTTGATTCTCAGTGTCTGGCATACATTTTTCCTGAAATCTCGAAATATCAGAATATTGCAATCGATACTTAGGGTGAGTATATTTTCATACACTCACCCTAAAACCTTAGAAGCTTAAATGTACTCGATACGCAATAACGTGAAATAAATAGATCTAGCTTGCTTGACCTATTTCTTCATGCTGCATTTGGTGATATTTCCAAAGTTTGCCCCGCTGTTGGAGTAATTCGTGATATTTTCCCTGTTCTACAATTCGTCCCTGCTCGAGTACAACAACTTTGTCGGCACGGACAATCGTAGAAAGTCGGTGGGCGATCGCAATCACAGTTCGACCTACAGAAAGCTTTTCTAAAGCTTCTTGAATTAACTTTTCCGATACAGAATCTAGCGCGCTCGTCGCTTCATCCAAGATTAAAATCTCTGGATTACGTAGCAAGGCACGAGCGATCGCGATCCGCTGACGCTGACCTCCAGATAATCGGACTCCCCGTTCCCCCAGTTGGGTATCAAAACCATCAGGCATCTGTTGGATAAATTCCAGCGCGTTGGCGAGACGAGCTGCCTCCACAATCGCCGCTTCATCTATCTCTTCAATAGCATAGGCAATATTGTTGCGGACAGAAGTATTGAAAATAAAAGTATCCTGACTGACAACAGCTAACTTGCGACGCAGAGAGCCGATCTCAAACTTTCGCAGATCGATGCCATCAATGAGAATCTTACCTGCGGTTGGATCGTAAAATCGTGGAATTAAGTCCGCTAGAGTGGTTTTGCCAGCACCAGACGCTCCAACTAATGCTGTCATCTCTCCCTGGTGAATGCTAAGAGTAATGTTATGTAACACCAGGTCTTCAGCATCGTAGCCAAAATCTACCGATACAAACTCAATAGCTCGTTGCAATCCACAAAACTGGAACTGACCATTGTTGAAGTAAGTTTTGCCGTTTGTTTGCAACAGCTCCTTGATATCTTGCATTGGTCCGAAAAAACTGCTGAGCTTGACTCTGGCTGAATCGAGCTGACGCCGAATGGGGATCAAACGCATTAAAACATATAAAAATGTCAGCAATGTAGCTGGCTGTAGCTGTTGATTCGGAATCAGGACGGCGAATGCCACAACCAAAAGACCCATAAGTATGAACGTAGCCGCCCCTTCCGAGATTGGTTCTACTAATGCCTGAGCCGATTTAGATTTAGTATCCGCTTGTACCAGTTGCGAATTTGCGTCATAGTAACGCTTGCGCTCAAAGTCCTGGGCTGCAAATGCATGAACGGTGCGAATACCATTGATAAATTCCAACGCTACGGAAGCGAACCAGCGCCCAGCCTTAGATCTTTCAAAACTGGCTTCCCTGACTCGTCCTAGAAGTGTTGATATCCCTACAGCTAGCAGACTAAACAACATGACTGTAATAATTGTCAGCTGCCAGGACAGTAAGAACATTGATAATACATAGGTTAGTAGGGTAGAGCCTTTAGTGATAAAAATAGCAATGACATCGAAACCTTGTGTTATCTGGTTAATTTCAGCTGTCAAGCTGTGAACTAAACCTCCAGCACGGATTTTCGTGAAGTAACTTAAGCTTAAGGCTTGAAACTGCTCAAACAACCGCAGGCGCAGCTGGTAAGCTAGAGCAAACTGACAAATGAGGCTGTAGAGTCGTCCTAAATAGGTAAAGCTTAAACGTACGAGGGTAGTTACCAGAATTAAGGCAAATATGCGATAAGTTCGCTCGCTGGCAGGAGCATTAACCCCCAGTATCCAAACATCAAACCAGTCCAACCCTGTTTGAACTGGTGCGGTATCGGGATTGGTTATACTTTGCAATAAGGTCAGGATAAAACCGATCCCAAATCCCTCAAAAGCTGCCGATAGTAACGTGAATACTACGGCTAGAACCGCAATCCGCCGAAAGTATTTAAACTCTCGCAAGATGAGATAGTTATCTTGCCAGAATTTTGTTGCTCTCAGTAATCGGCGAATTGGTGTAGGAAGTTTGAAGCGCATGTAATTTCTAGATTTTGGCAGCAAAAACTATTTTTTAGCGAACTGTAACTTAAAGTAAGCGAAAATATTTTTCAATTTTGAATTTGAGGATAGCCAGGACTCACCGAGCGGCTGTTGTGACCTTGCTGAAATCTCCCTAAATCAATAACTTTACGGTAGATTTCAACTAACCATTCGTTTAGTCGATCGATATCGTAGTGCTTTTCTACATACGTGCGACCTGCTCGACCCATGTCAGACCAAACCTGTGGATGCTCGATCAGGTAGCTTAATTTCTCGGCTAAAGCGTTGACATCTCGTTCGGGAACCAAAAAGCCCGATTGCCCATCTAGGACGCCATCAGGAATACCGTTATGCAGCGTAGACAAAACTGGCAGACCCATAGCTTGAGCTTCTTGCAGAACTAGACCCTGACCCTCCTGGTCTCCGTTAGCAGCAGTCACGCTCGATAACACAAATATGTGAGCATCGGCATAAAGCTGAAGCAGTTCATCCTGCGTCATCCATCCCAATAGCTTGACATTATTCGAGAGATCGAGTTCCATAATTAAGTTCTCGATCGCTTCCCGCAGAGGACCATCTCCAGCAATTTGGTACACGATGTTAGGGTAGCTTTTCACAACTTTCGCTACGGCTCTAATTGCATACTCAATACCTTTCTTTTCTACTAACCTAGCAACTGTGACGATTTTCACTGATTCACCAGGGCAGAGTTTCCGTTCTTGTAGGGTATACTTTGATATGTCAAGTCCAACGGGCAACTTGACGAGCTTGTTCTCAGGACATCCCAGTGCTACAACTTTACCTGCTGTAAATCTGGTGTTAACTGTATGCAGCTCTCCCTTTTGAAAAAGTTCTTTGTATACATCTGCACCGTGTTGACGAGGAAATGAATTCACATCATGACCGTGAAAAGTCACGATCAATTTACCATTAATAGCTCCAATATCTCGTAAGAGAGCGCCTCTTAAACCGTTTGTACCAAAGTGACAATGAATGATGTCATATGATGCTTGCTTACCGAGAAACGGTATCGCTAAGTACAGCAATGATAGCGGTCTAAAGTGCTTTGGAGATTTAAAAAAGTTCAACGATCGCAGCAAAATTACAGGAGCTTTGTAGCCATGAGTAAGTAGTAAACCCAGACTCTTCAGCACCAGTAAGAATTTATTTTTTGGCATTGTGCCATAGTAGTGGATGCGGTGAAGAAGAGAGTATTTGTCTACATCAGAATGCACTTTATTAGCTATTTCCCGATCGCGGAATGCGTAAATATCAACCTCGTGTCCTCGCTTAATTAAACCTGTAATTTGGTTTAAGATAAATGTCTGCGATACAGCAGGAAAATGCGTTACTAATATTGCTATTTTCATGGTAGATGTGCCCTGTAGATGTGCTCTGATGAGATTGCTACACAAGTAGCTCCAAAGCTTACCGCTCGAGAAACATGTTAATCGTTATGGTTAACATTTCAGCGTTTTATATAGATCGATATGACGTTGCGTACATAACTCCAAGGAATACTCTTGGATGGCGATCGCCCGGCATTGCTGACTCATTTGAGCGCGAAGATTTCGATCTTCTAGAAGTTGCAAAATGCCGTTACAGAAGTCTTGAGCATTACCTGGTTCAGCCAAATAGCCAGTGATGCCATGCCGCACGTGCTCGGTCACGCCACCAACTTTGAAAGATACTACTGCTGTCCCACAGGCTATACTTTCCAATGCTACATTGCCAAAAGATTCAGCACGAGTAGGAAATAGAAACAGATCGGCAGCAGAATAGCAGATGGCTTTGCGGCGATCGTCGCTCACGTAGCCCAGGTTGATGGTTTGCATCCCCACAGTTTCAGCCAGGGCTTCACCACCTTTACCAAAAGTTAAAAGCACGGTTTCAGTTTTGAGAGATGCAGGTAAACTTTGCAGTGCTTTCAGCAGCAGATCGCCCCCCTTTTGAAAATTGTCCAGTTTCAAGGCGGCGAACATCAAAACTTTTTTATCTAATGGTATCCCTAGCTCAGACCGACATTGCTCGCGATCGAGAGGCTGATAAATTGCCGTGTCAATGCCATTAGGAATTTGATAAATCGGGTAGCGACTCAGCAAACTTTGCCGAGCTAGCTCGGTCAGCCACGTGCTTTTACTCACAATTGTTAGGTTGGAGTGGCTGTAAACCCAGTCTTTCAGTTTCCACTCTAGGCGGGTAGCATCCCTTTTAATACTTGGATTGGAATCCGGATAAGGACACTTGCCGCAACCAATCTTCCAGCGATCGCAGTCATAGCTGAAAGCACAGTGTCCGGTCATTGCCCACATGTCACACAGGGTAAAAACCGTAGGTTTACTTTCAGTTAATGCGGGCAGCGCCAAATAGCTAATGAATCCACCATGAATGCCATGAAAGTGCAGAATATCAGCATCTAGGTAAGCCGGATGTTGCTTAATTTTGAAAGAACTCAGCCGATGAATATTATTCAGTCCCAGTCTTGAAGTGACTTGCTTGAGAATTTTTTCTAATTGCTCCAAGTTAGAGTGGTATTGCAGGACTTCTGGAGAATTAGTCGTTTTGAACTGGCACAAAATTTTTGAGTCAATACCAGCTTGTCTCAAGCCAGAGTGGAGGCGATACATCGCCACCGCGCCACCTCCACCAAACTCGCCGGAATCACTTCTCCACAATTGCAGAACTTTCACTACTAGACCTCAACATCCTAAGCGAGAGATAATATGAAGCTACTGAGCATTTAAGTTGCAGACTTTCAACCTTGAGGTCAACCCGTAAATTCCTCTCCCCCTCTCTCCAGCAGCTCAAACGAGTCAAACAAATGCCTCGCAGTTTGTTAAGGGATGAGCGAGGTAGAAGTCGTTTCCAGCTCTTTTGTTACCCCAGCAGAACCCATCCGCTGTTTAATCCGATCTGCCAGCCGGATCGCTAGCGCCACAATCGTCAGCGTCGGATTTGAGAGCCCGCTAGTCGAAAACACGGAACTCCCGGCTACATACAAATTGCTAATGCCGTGAACTTGACAATGCTCGTCGACCACACCCTCCCTAGGATTTGTACTCATGCGTGTGGTTCCTATATGATGGTACGAACCTTTCAGCGATTGCCAATTAATGTCATCTTCGCTTGATGGGACTGGAAATTGACCCAGCCCAGAGCGATTAAACTCTTGGGCAATAATCTGCTGCGATCGCCAAATAGTGTACTTATCGATCTGGGTCAAGCGCCAGTCGAGCTGCAGGCGATTGAGCCCTAGCTTGTCGCGTTCCCGGCTGAGCGTAATGCGGCTATCTGGATTGGGGGCTTGCTCTGCTATAAGAGAAGCTCTGTAGAAGCTAGATTTTCCTAAGTTGAAAGGTTTGCGTAAACGCTTGGCAACAGCTCTAGCAGCAATGCGATCGAGATGGGCGATCGCCGTGCGTAAATCTGCTAAGGCAGGTGGTCTATTCTTATAATTATGTCCTTGTATGATGTTAGGAAAATCTTGAGGCGCTTTTGTTTGTCGAATCTGCTGTTGTAGGCGCTCAAAAGCTTCTATCCATTCTTCCGTAAGACGTCCCAGTTTAATGCTAAAGTTCAGCACTTGCTCGCGCTCTTGTAACGCCTTGGATAGCGCTAAACCTGTTGATACGGTGTCCTTACCGAGCTTGAAAACACAATTAGTGTATGCAGTTGGGTTTGTCGGCAGGATTTTGTCTGACTTGACTATTGGGTGTTCCATGAAGAACCTGCCAACTAAGTCGTATTGATTACCTAGTCCCGTGTTTTGGGTTTTGTTGGAGACTAATAGCAAGCGCGGATTCTCAAGTCCGCCAGCAGCTAGAATAAAAACTTTTGCTGCCATCCAAAACTTTTTACCGTCTAAGCTAGCAACGCGCAGTCGCGTTACAGCCTGAGCGGTATCATTTGTTTCAATCTCCACGACATTGGCATAGAGATAGGTATTGATGTTTCTTGCTTGCTGAATCTCTGCCCTGTAAGCTTTGCCAAAGCGCACGTGTGTTGGTGGGATCACCTGCCAAATATAAGTGGCGATCCGCTCTCCTAGAAATGGAACTTGTTGACCGATGGAATCTTTCCAGTAGGCAAAATCGTACTCATAAGCTCCGAGATTACAGGCTTTATTAGCGCGCTTGTAGTATGGATCTAGCTCGGCTTTGGTAATAGGCCAACCACTATAAGGCATCCACGGGCGATCTTCAAAATCAATTTCGTCCAGCGGTCGGCTCCATCCACCCCAAAGATTGGTAGAACCACCGAGATAACGAGTGCGTGTCTCTCCTATTGGATAATATGGTGTCCCAGTGATTTCACCCGTACAGAGAGATTGCGTGTTTTCATCTAAGTCTAATCCTCCACTTTCCAGCAGGCTGACTTGATAGGGTTGACCGCTCAATTCTCTTGCTAGGGTAATTCCTGCTGCTCCAGCTCCAATAATACAAATATCAGTTTCGACAAGTGTGTCTTCTGGTAATGCCCGCGTGTCGATGAACATAATTAATTAAGCAGTAGAATGACAAATTCAACAGATGATGACTGAGGAAAAAGATTTGTGTGAGCCGGTAAGCTTATTTCCAGAAGAAATCGCGATCGATTTGCTGAGTGCGGATGAGATACTCCAGCTGCTTCAAACGAGTGAAGCCTCTAAATGAAAAAGTATCAGCACTCATATCGATTTGAGTAAACAGATCGAACAACTGTTGGGCGGCGCGAGGTGCATTCCACTCACACTTGAACCCTGGTAAAGTCCTGTTGATTTTTGCGAAAGAAACGCGATAGCTACGGTTATCTGCACCATTGTCTCCAAAGCTCAACTTGCATCCTTTGAAGGTATCAGCAACGATCTGGGCAATTTCTTTCACTTGATAATTGTGAGCAGTGTCACCCACATTGAAAATTTGGTTGTGAATGATGTCGCGTGGAGCTTCGAGCGAGCAAACAATTGCCTTACAGATATCCAGCACGTGAACCAACGGACGCCAAGGAGTGCCATCACTCGTCATCTTGATTTCTTTGGTAGTCCAAGCCAGCCCTGCTAAATTATTCAACACGATGTCAAAGCGCATCCGGGGAGAAGCACCAAAAGCTGTGGCATTTCGCATAAACGTAGGCGAGAAACTATCGTCAGCCATCTGCTTGACATCTCGCTCTACCAGCGTTTTACATTCTGCATAGGCTGTTTGCGGATTGACAGGGGATTCTTCAGTCACGTCCTCGCCAGTCGCAACACCGTAGACACTGCACGAAGACATATAAACAAAGCGACGTACGCCAGCTGCTTTAGCCAAGGAAGCTAAGCGCACGGAACCTTTATGGTTGATGTCATAGGTGATGTTGGGAGATAGTTGTCCGGCTGGATCGTTGGACAGCTCAGCCATATGGACGATCGCCTCGACACCTTGCAGATCTCCAACCGCAATATGCCGAATATCTTTGTTAAGGGTTTTAGCAGTCAGCTCAGTACCGTTGTACAACCAACCAACCTTATAAAATCCTGTATCCACTCCGATGACTTCGTGCCCGCGTTGCATCAAGATCGGGGCTAGCAACGAACCAATATAGCCTTCAGTTCCAGTGACGAGTATTTTCATGAATGTCTTTACTAGGAGGAAATTTTTACGCTTGGGCGATCGCCGCTTGAGTTTGAGCAGCAGGCATCTCCAACATCTGCTCGACCAGCGATCGCAACTTGGCTACGTCCACTGTCATACCTTTGTACTGGTCGTACTGCTTCTTAACATCAAGATTGGGGTTTGACACAAGGCATCCATAGCGAAAACCTAGTGCCTTCGCTAAGACAAAATATGCCGGAGTGCCATACGAGGAAAAAAGTTCAATCACTTTTAAGTTATTTCCGAATATTATATTTGCCAGACCAGCACCGTGAGGAGCAACAACTATTTCTGCTTGAGAAAATAATCTAACCTGGTCTGAAAAGCTCAGGTATTCCGGTGTATAAGCCACAAATCCTAGCGATGACAAAACTTCTTGCAGAGCATCTTCATTAATGATGTTACGTCCTGCTTTTTTTGGTCGTGAAATATACACCTTTGGTGAAAACTTTTTGCCATCTGCAGCGGGGAGATTGCTAAATATGCGCTGACGCAACCACTGACAAGCTGAAGGTTGTGGCACTTGCAGTCGAGTCCGAAAAGAGGGTATTACTAATCGTCTAACTTGCACCCTAGACTGATTCCACTGCATATAATCCTCAGGCTCGTATCCTAAAAGTCTGAGAGATTCTACTTTCCACTTAGGAGGATTTGGCTCAATAATTATAGTTGGCTTTATACCAGTTTGTTCTTGATAATATTCAATTCCTTCAATTCGCGTCAAACAGTACGCGAGCCAATTGTGATAATTTCCATTCCAACAGGTCACTAACGAACAAGCTGTATCTAGTTGAGAGATGCCAAGATCGGGTAAGCTTTTCAAGATTAAGGTACTTGCAGGTAAGCCATTTTTTAGGCTTTCTGGAATTTTTTTTAGGGTCGTCGGCATTATTGTCTCTGCAATCATGCTGCCATTCTCATCAAATCCAACAACTGCAGGCCCAACAAGCTTGGCATTTGCTACTTCACAAACAAAAGGTCGCTCCAAAGCAACTGTTTCGTTAATTCTACTTTCAATGAAACTTGGTAGATAGTCTGAGTTATGACAAGGTTCGCTAATTAAAACTGATTCCTCAGAACCAAATGGGAGGACGTGGTATTTTTCCCTATTACTCAAGATTTCATCTCTTGACACCATGTTTAAGTTAAGACGATCTTTCACAGTGTCAAACATCCACGCGCGCAGTGGTTGTTTAATCGTTTTATTAAGAATTAACCTACGAAAATTAACCGGAATATTCTTTTTCACCTGTTTTGTGATGGATGATGTCAATGTCATTGAATGACTCCTTGTTATGCTTACCCTTGCAGCAGAAATAAATTCATCGTCCTTGAAGCGCCTCTACCACACCTTCCAAGGAGCATTACCGCTCTTCCAAAGGCCTTCCAAGTAGTTTTTATCTCGTAAAGTATCCATCGGCTGCCAAAAACCACTGTGTTTGTAAGCAGATAGCTGTCCCATATCAGCTAATTTCTCTAACGGCTCCTTCTCCCAGACTGTAGTGTCATCTGCAATGTAGTCGATGACTTCAGGCTCTAGCACAAAATAACCACCGTTAATCCAGGCACCATCACCTTCAGGTTTTTCTAGAAAGCTGGCAATCTTAGTTTGCTCGGATTCCAGGCAAATCGCTCCGAATCTCCCAGGAGGTTGGGTTGCAGTTAAGGTTGCTAAAGTTTTTTGTTCCTGATGAAATTCAATCAGCTGTTTGATGTTGACACTGCTGAGTCCATCACCATAGGTAAAACAGAAAGTTTCATTGCCAATATGCTCTCTGACACGCTTGAGCCGTCCACCAGTCATAGTTGATTCACCAGTATCTACTAGCGTGACTCGCCAGGGTTCAGCATAACCACGGTGAACATTCATTTGATTAAACCGCATGTCAAAGGTGACATCGGACATGTGTAAGAAGTAGTTGGCAAAGTACTCCTTGATTGCATAACCTTTGTACCCGCAGCAGACAATAAAATCATTCACTCCATAGGTAGAGTAAATCTTCATAATGTGCCAAAGAACTGGTTTGCCACCAATTTCAACCATTGGTTTTGGCTTGATAGTGGTTTCTTCACTCAGGCGAGTACCAAGTCCTCCAGCAAGTAGCACTGCTTTCATATATTTACCTCGTTTGTAATTTTTCAGAAAATTGTTGTGTTTTCTACTGGCTCGTCTTGCTCAAATTAACAGTTCAGTAGTAAAGCAAAGGGATGCTTAGATCGGCTACTCAACAAAGTTTTTATGTAATTTCACTGATTCTTAGATTTGATTTTTTTTTCAGAGTTATCACTGACAGATGAAATCGATTCAGTATGAATACATAGTGCGATCGCAAAGTAAAAACTGAAGACATCAAGCTCATGTCATGAGTTTGTATTGATTGTGTTGAGAAGCTTGTGCCGATCGCGTTCCTATATTGCTTAAGCATTTTTTGAAAAAAAACGCCCATTTATTTAAGCAAGTAATTCCACGACTACCTTAAATAGAGCCTTATTTATCATTGCATTCGCAGTATAAAAGTTCAGTAAAAACTCCCTTGGGTATAGAACGGAGCAGGCATTAACTTTAACTAACTTAGTTGTTTAAAGACGACTTAAAGCAACTGTTCTTAGGTCAATCAAGCCATTTTTAAGTCAATTTGTATGGCTTTATAAGATGTTTTTTGTCCTAAAGCAGTATCCGAATTAAGTACAGAGCCGTCACTACATTTACAAAGGAATCGAATATGACTAATAAGGGTTGTAATCAATTTGCAATACCTCAAAAAAACTTGTCTTTACGCTTGGCTTTAGCCTCAGCTTTAGGTGTAGTAGCGTTGAGTACATCTTTTGCCCTGACAGTAGGAGTGAATAAATCTCCTGCAGAAGTAATTCTTCGCTCGGCAAATAACCTGCAAAACTTTATCACCCTCGATAACGCGGCAGCAGTCAAGAGCGTCATGCACACGACTAACGGCTCATTGAGTATTGGCAATGGAGCAGGACGCCAAGGTGTCATTATTGCTAGCACCCAATACAGCTCCTCATCCAAAAGTCGCGCGGAGATGCGTATTGGCGATGTCACAAAAGGTGCTGATGTAGCTTTTTCCTTCGATGCTGCTATCGATGAGAGCTTTTCAAAACGCAACGGCGTAATTATGCAGATGATTGGTCCACCTTTCAATCAGCCTAGCTTTGTACTCAGAGTCGGTTCTGGAAAGTATCAGTTTTCACATGGTCCAAACGAGAAAACTGTATCCCTAGTTCCGGCAGTACCTGGGGAATTCCATACCTGGAGCTTCCTGATCAAGAATCATGGAGCTAACGCATCTTTTGAAGTTTACATGGATGGCAAGTTTTTGTATTCAAGCAGTGGTAGCACCGACAACGGTCAAAAGAAATCTGTACTTCGCATAGGAACCTATACTGGTCGAGACAAGAAGGGAAATGCAACCACATATATTGATAACATTCGACTGGGAAGCGGAATAAAGTCTGCCGTTGCTAAAACCAAATAGATGAATCCAGTAGATGAATCGGCATCTATGACACCTATCAGTTGTGTGTAGGTAGGAGAGTGTTAAAACATTTCATAACTGTGACAGAGCTACACTTTTGTCCTGCACTATCCTCCGCAAGTCCAGATTCATCATTCATACTTAATGCCATTAGTGCAGTAGATGGTTTCATTCCGAGCTGCGACTGTTTGATGTAGGCTAGAAACTACTATTAAAAACGTCCTAAACTCTTTTGAAGCCATCTTTAGTATTTGAAACGCTCAGTACCAAATACTGAAAAGCTTGAGTTGAAATTGAAACTCGTGCTTTTTGAGGAAGCGATCGCGATCGGCAATAGACAAGCCACAAGTTATGAATAGAATTCACTAGGCTTTTCGCAAATGCAATAAATGTTGTTAGAAAAATATTCTTCTAAAACGGAAAGTCTCCTAATTAACTCAAAGGCTTTTAATGCCAAATTATCACCTCTATTAACTTCAAAGTATTTAACAGAAAGTCCTGATGCGTGTATCAACTTTCGATAATCAGACATAGAGAGTTTATTCAAACCAATTTCGTGAACTGAATTTATTTTATTCTTTGGATAGTGGCGATTGTAACGATTAATAAATCTAGTTTCGCCGGCCAACAAATGCCACCAAGGAACGGGATTTTTAATCACCTGTCTTCCTTGGATTAAGCCGTGAGGTCCAAAGGGGCTATTCCATAGAGGTCCAAACCCAGTATAAAGTTTTCCTCCAGGTTTAAGGCGCATTTTAATTGCGTTTATCATTTCGTCTAAATTGAGAACATGTTCAAATGTATCTTTCGAGACAATATAATCGAAGTTGAATTCAGTAAAATCCTTCAAATCTATTTTGATAAACTCGACTATATTTTTCAATTGGGGATAGTTCTGTTTTAAATTATTGTTAGCAACATCAATCGCTTTACTAGTTATATCTATCCCAATAACTTGCTTTGCACCAGATAAAGCCATGTCAATACTTAGTCTGCCAAAGCCACAACCAACTTCAAGAACTCTTGCTCCCTCTAAAAGAGGCTTGCCACCTAATCTAGACCAAAATTGAGTATTAGAAGCTCTTTGCTTATCTGGTGTTACCATATATGACACTCCTATTTGAAAAACGAAGTTTTTTGCTGAAAAATCAAGAGTAGCTCTAGTTGTCGATGACGCTACAGAATTATGGACTGATGCAAAAAGCAGTGGATTTATTTTTGCAGCTCCAAAATCTTATACCTAGCAATTAGATGTTCGACCAGTAAAGGAGCCTGCAATAATTCCCCCTGGAAGAAGGAGGGGGGCTGCTTCACATAGTCGATTAATCGCTCGAGTTCGGTACAATGTTTTATGCCAAACTTCTCTACCGTACGAGCAAACAAAAGTTGGTGATCGTCGACATGCTCTCCGTAACGTCTCAATCTAGGCAAAAGAACAAAAGAAGCTCCCATTTCTGCCAACATTCGCGTCGAACCTTGACCTGCATGTGAAATCACCAAGGAAGCTTGCTTCACAGCTGCACGCATCTCATCACGACTCAGCGAAGTCACGCTTGTTAATAGAGGATGGCTTAACCTAGTAGCAGAAGTTGCACCGTGCTGAAGCAATACTTGTTCAACAATGATTTCTTGCTCAAGCAGTACCTGTAGCCAATTAATTGCCCGATCGAAGGGGAAAAAGATAGTGCCAAGCGTGTAGACAATCATCGAACCAAACCTTTACATTAATGCTTGAGGGTAATACTTACTATGCTCATACCTACATTCCTAAAAAAAGAAAAATATCCCCTTTATCGGACTGCAACTCGGTATTAAGCCATCCTACAATTTAGGAAAAAATTAAGTTAATGGCGGGTAACAAGTTATGCAACCACACCTTTGTATTGAGCTTTAGGATATTGTTCTAAACAATCAGGCCATTGAACGTAAAACTCGTCTACTAAGTTGTAGACAATTTTTCCAGACAAACTCAAGCTCTTTGAGCGAGAGATACTCTCAATGAATACTGTTTTGATGCCAAACAGTTTGCTAGCAAATATAAACGGTACAGCCAGACTTGCTCCTGTAGAAAGCACCAGATCGGGCTTGCTCTTACGCAAAATACTTAGGGCTTTGACGAAGTTTATGCAAGCTTTCCCCAACATTCGTGCTTCTTGCATCTCTACCCAATAGACAAATTCTTTTTGCAATCCTGTTTGAGTATCAAATTTCGGATAAGTAACCCACTCTCTTTGATAGGCAGACCAAAAATTCTTCAGTCCCATCATAGTAGAGAAATGTCCGCCCGGATTGCACACTAATAACAGCTTCATCTCGTCTAACTCCTGAAGGCAAGCTTGAATGAATATAGATTTACAAAGTATGTTTTTTATTGACAAAGCCAAGGGATATGTTTGCAAAAACTGGATGCTTCCTTAGGAGCAACATCTGCAAAGCTTGAATTTTTGTTACCTAAGCGATATTCAGCGGTATATAAAGTTCTAGGTGCAGGACCCTTCCAGTTGGGATTGCCTTTATAATTACCCATTTTAAAGAACGGTCCCGTACCTTCATCGTTCCAAAATGTCCGCCCCTTGTAGTTTATCTTCTGCGCGTACGAACTATCGCCTGTTTTCATCCACAGCTTGAGGAAGCCATCCTTGTTCCCCGTCCATTTCACATTCATCACGAAATTCACCCATTTCCCCCGCAATTCAGAAACTTTTGCTAAGGGAAATTTTTGACATTCGACGACAGCAGAATCTCCTGCATGTTGTAAGAAAAAATCAATGCTGCCGCCTCCTGCCGAACGCTTGCCGTCACGACCGCGAGCGAGAAAAGAACCACCTGCCCCACATGCTTTACCAAATGTTTTAGAGGAAGGATGAGTATGCCATTGACTGAGCATATCGTGCCCTGCGTCAGTATCCTTCCAATCCGAGGGAATGAATATCGACCAGCCGTACCAGTAGGTTTCCCCAATTTTGGTTGTCTGCATTCTCAACTCGGAGCGCTCGCCACAACGATTCACTACATGCTGGAAAGCATTCCGCCTGCTTCTGTCTGGAAAGCGGACGTTTTGTAGTTGATTGCAAGCAGCTCCCCCTTTAGCACCTGCGTACTCGCGTCCGCGAGCTTGTCTAATATCTTTAGTAACTGAATCAATTATTTCTGGATGCGATTTTTTCGCTCCTAGGGTCAGCACAACAACTGCACTTAAAACCAAACAGAATAAAGACATCCTTCTCATGTCAATGCCTTTCCTTAGAGACAGCGATCGCTATGAGCGTTCGATCGAGCTTCCAACTTGGTGGTTTGCGTGGGAATTTAAACACCTGGTACTTCAACAGTACACCTTACTAAAGATACACAGGTGGAATCTAGACCTGTGATTTCCATCATCCGGCGTCCATAATCCACTATGCTGCAATGGGTTTCGATCCAGCGCCTGCCCTGAGCCAGGATATTTGGAGTATTAGGGTCAGCAGTGATGCGGACAATTGCTGTGGCTGCTGCTATTGAGTCGCTAGGGTCAACTGTCCATTCTGGAGCGAAATTATGCAAAATCTCGCCAATACCGCCAGTTTTGCTGCCAACAACCGGAATTCCGCACGCGATCGCTTCGACAACCGTACGACCAAACGGCTCCCGTGGGGAAAGAGTAATTACCACATCAGCGTATTTGTAGTAGTCCTGAATGGCAAAGGTGGGAGGCAGAACTGTAAAGCGGTCTGCTATTCCTAGATGTTTGGCTTGGTCGAGCAAAGCCCGAGTCTGGCTCCGATTGGGCGAAGAGTCTTGCCCAATGACTACTCCATGGTAGTGATGACCAGTTGCCTTGAGATGAGCCAACACTGGAAGCAGCGATCGCAGATTTTTGTCGTTGACTTGTCCCGGTTGAGTAATTCGCGAGGGTGTTAGCATTACCCGCGCTCCAGAGCGGAGGATGGATTGTAAATTTGTAGGCGGAGGAACAGAAGCAGAACGATGATTAAATTGCTGCAGATCTAATGATGGATGAATGACGCCTTTAATTTTAGATACCAAACTGTTCTGAATCTGGTTTGCAGTAAATTGTGAATTGCAAATTGCACCTGGGGCAAGACAAGCAAAAGCAAACTTCCTAGCTAGATTACCCAGTGGATTGTACGAACCAGTGAGGTCGCGAAAGAAATAGTAGACGGGACGACCGCTCAGCCGCAGCGAAGGTGTAGCCAATGCAATGGCAGCCAGTGTCTGACGAGTAGCAGAGTTCTCCATCAGCAAAGGCCAATCCTTCGGTTGCTCGCTTATCCACCGAAATGCACGCTTGATAAACTGAAGGTGGTCTTCAGCCTGAATCAGTTGCAGGCAAAATCCTTTACCTGCTTGCCGCAGGTAATCTTCCATCAACGTTCCAGACTGGACTAAAACACGCAATTTCTCAGAAGCACCACACTGCTCAAATCCTTTAATCAGGGACAAAATAGAAACTGTAGTGCCTCCCAGGCTCGTGCAGCTCCCTGGCAGAACTAAGAGTTTACGTATAGATTGCATACTTTTGGACTAGCTTGTTTGGGCGATCGACTTTTGCTTAAACCAGGCTTTAGTTTGGGGCGACCCATGGCAGCACATAGCACGAGTAGCAGCTGAGATGCAGGCATGGTATATGCGACTGCCATCGTGGGAGAGACAAGAGTGTAAAGGAACCAGGCGCAAAAGCCAGTCAAAGGTCTTCCTACTCTGGTTTGGTAGAACGAAATCAGTAGGGATACCCAGAAAAACATGAAAATTACAGTTCCTACTAAACCCTTGAGATACAGCAACTCGCCTAAGATAACGCTGTGGGAACCAATTCGTATTGGTGAAGCTCCCTCCGCCCTTTCTGGCAAGAGACCATGACCCCAAAGAGGATTTTCTGTGAAAGCCTGCCAAGTCTGCTTGTAAATCTCCAGCCGAGTGGCAGTGGAACCCGCTCGGGCTTGGTCGATTGCTGTTGCTGAATGCGTAAATTGCTCTAAGACCAAGTTGCCCGCTGGGGGGACTGACAAAATTGTGAAACTCGCGATCGCTGCCAAAGCAAAAATAATCGGAGGCGTCCAAAGATTGCCAGAATTCTTAAATAAGTAACGCAAAATCACTACAATTGGCAAAGCAACCCAAACCGCCCGAGTTGCACTCAAAAAAATTAGGACAACACAGGCTAAAAGTAGCAGCCATGACCAAAAACGATTTTTGATATCTAAGGCAACTATGCCAATAAATCCTGCAACTAAACCGAAAAATTCTGGAAAGCAGAAGAACATGCTGAATCGGTTTTGTTCTGCTCCAAATAAAGTTCGAGGTGTATATGGCAATAAAGCATTGAGGCTACCAGTTTCGCCTCTGGGTACGGTATCACCTGTCAGCAGTGCCAAAAGCGTAGGGGGAGGAGGAAGTAACATAGATTCTGGGATCGCAAACTGGAGGAGAAACCACAACCCAAGCATTTGCATGACACTAACTGTCAAAGCCCACGCAACTACCTCCAGCCGAATCCTGATGTTGTTGCTTTGAATGTACCAAAGCCAGCAGGCAGGGCAGAACGAGAAAACAACGGCTTCCTTCACGCCTCCTAAAACTCTAGTCAACAAGAAAAGACGTTGTACTATTACATAAATACCAAATACGAACGAAGCAACTACTGGTAAGCTCGGTTGCTTCAGGCGTACTTTGCCATAACATCGCCATTCGTAACCAGCAACGCCCAGCAACAAGAGTAACGGCATGTACTCGTAAACGCCGAGAACCCACCAAATTGGTAGTAGAACAATGTTGGTGCAGACAAAGCGCTCCCCTACCGTTAAAGCTTGCCAACGGATCAAGGGACCGGCAAAGAGTTTGTCTGACTGCGCGGCTTGAACCGAAGATCGAGCTTTGTCAAGCTGAGTCATAAGTTTACCTAGAGTGCCTAAACCTCGGTTTCCATTAATTCTCTTGGTCGTCCATAGTAGCGGTAACCTTCGGTTTGCGACTCCACACCATTGACTACCATACCCAGGATCTGAGCGTTATGACGCGTGAGTTGTTCGATGCTATCCATGACTGGATAGAGATTGCTAGTGCCAGCACGCAGCACAAACAGCACGTTACGCACCACCGCACTCATGAGATTAGTCTCGCTGGTTAGTCCGACTGGAGCACTGTCCACAATTACGTAATCATAAGAACCAGAATCTTTCAGGCTACAAAGACACTGCTCAAAACCTCCACGCGCGCAGTATTCAGTAATCTTGCCTTTTGATATTGATGGTGCAGGCATCAAGTCAAGACCTGGATATACGGAGACTGGGGTTGGTATGGCATTCGCTGTTTTCTGTGTCTGGGGATGACCCAAGCGTCGACTCAGTTCTGCCTTGCGGAGATCGCCATCTACAACTAGTACTCGGAAACCAAAGTTTACTAGGGCTAGAGCTAACCCTAGAGTCACGGTTGTTTTACCCTCTCCGGCAGTGGCACTAGTAACCATCAGGTGTTGTTGCTCCAACATCAGGACGGCTGAAGCCAACCGCTGAAACTCGATTTCTATTTCGATTCCGCGATGTTGTCGTTCTAGATTTGGGCGTTTGAGACGGGGAATGCTGCCTAGCACTGGCAACTCCACCTGCTGTAAATCTTTTGGTTTCAGCAACGGGTTGCGATTTTCTAGGAACGAAATCAAAGCCATGCTACCAAAAATTGCCGCGAGTATGCCGCCGAAGGCGATTACATCAGCTCTGGGTCTTATAGCTTTGGGGTCAATAGTTGGCCCATCAATTGTTTGCACGTTAGGATAAACATTGAAAGGATTGGCTTTTCCTTCTTGACCGCGAGCAATGATACCCTTATACACGCCTTCAGCAATTTCGTACCCGCGCTGTAGCTCAAACAGTCGAGCTTGATTTGCGGTATTGTAATTCAGCTCGGTATTGAGTTTGTATATCTGATTTTGCATCTGATTAGCTTGCTGCCGTAACCCCTGAGCTAAGGTCTGGTTCCTCACCAGCTCTGCGAGCATTTCTATACGGCTGTTAGAACTATTACCACCGAGAGTTTGGTCTATCCCTTCGGTGTTACCATTAGGAATCGCTACTGCAATTTGCCGATTGAGCTGCTGAAGTAGCTCTTGGCGCTGCTGTAGCAAGGATTGTACGTGCGGGCTATCATCCCGATACCTGCTGCGGATTACCGACAGATTAGCTTCAACTTCAGCCACCCGATCTCGGATAGCTTGATACTCTTTGTTTTCACCCAGGCGTAGGGAGTTCATTGCTTGTTGGGGAGGTACTCCAAGACTCGCTGCCGCCGCCCGCACCTGGGTTTCATTGGACTGAGCCTGAGCAATCAAATTTGCCCGTGTAGCTTTCAGCTGATTGATTGTTGCAATCAGTCCTTTGTTTTGTTCGAGAATGTCAACAAGTCCAGTAGATTTTTGGAAATTTGTCAGGGCAGTCTGAGCCTGTTGTAAATTATTTCGAGCCTTGTCAAGATCTGTTTGGGAAAACTCTTGGCGGACATCTGCATCCTCGTAGCGCAGTTCGTTCAAACGCTGTTGATAAATCTCTATCAACGTGGCTAATCGCTTGTAGGCTAGATCGGGACGACCGGCTTGAACTTCCACAGATATAGCTGTTGACAGTTCCTCTGGGGTGACTGTGAATAACTTCTTGTAGCTACTGAGTGACGAATACAGGTTTTTCTCTGGATCGGCTGCCCGTACGCGCTCCATCACAGCATCGCTGGTTAAAACAGCCAACTGAACTTGCAAAGGATTAAAATCCTTATTAAAGGTAGTACCCCTCGACTGAAGCTCGCCTAGAGTACCCAAATTGGAATTCAAACCATCCGATTTTTCAGGAATATTCAACTTTGCATTAGCTTTCCAGAAAGGGGAAATATTAGTGTTTGCATAGATGGTTGCAGCAATTGTGGCGGCAAGTATGAGGCTATTCCACGCCAGCAGAGGCAACCAATACCTGCGGACGATTGAGGCTATCTGATTCATACAACTCGATTGCTTTTTGAAATGGTAGATAAAAAACTTCAGTCCCGGAGACTAGTAGCAGGTAGATTAGAGCATCCCCGATATCTTGATGAGAGCGCCAACTCTAAACTTCAAGCTAGACCGTACTATACAGGTAAAGTTGGGAGAATTAGAAGGAAAAGAAAAGTCAGATTCTCTAGTTGTTAGCACGCAAATTAGTGTAAGTTGGCAAACCTCTAATTAAGTCCCTCAAAACATCTGTTTTTGTTCGTTGAGTTTGTTGACAATAAGCTTCGAGGGCTTGCATTTCTAACTCCGAAACTTTGAAAGTAATCCATTGCTTCTTTTTTGTAGACACAAGCTGCCATATGGTTAAGAGGTGGTGAAGAAAAACGAGTAGATGTCCCTTGTGAAAGTTTACGATCTTGCCAATCTGAATCCAAACATTTGGATCTAGAGTCGAACGATCGACTGTTGGAAGCTATTCGATCGCCATGAGGCGCGAACATAACTGGTTATACCAACAAAATTTAGCCATATTTAAGTAATCCCACAAAAGTACTTATAACTATGTGCTTCTCACTGAAGAAAGATTTATAGATAAGTGCTATCTTGTAATGTGGTTAAAAGCAAGATTTATGAGAAAGCAATTTCTGTTTGGTTACGGTTATTGGTACTGCACAAAGCAGTATTTTTGAGGACGGAGTTTTGAGCAAAAATTTTCGTTAAGGTACGATTTACAGCAAATTTCTAGTAAAGTCGCAGGACATCAGCCAGCACTAAGCGTGTTATCATCAGAGGCTAGCGCTCTTTCAGATTTATAGACATGAGGTTAGAAAATCGTCCTGAGATGGCTATCGATCGATGCACTGGGAGGAGAGTCTCTCAATCCGAGTTCAGATGAAAATCGGGCATTGAATGAGTGAATTCCATGCCAGTCTCAAAGTTTTTGATTGACAGATACGCAGTACTTGGTTTAGGATTTACGGACTTGAATTGTCAATTTCTAAATAGAAAAATGCATAAGAAGGTAACAAGCTATTTTTGCGGACAGAGGATAGATGCAGCAGAACTTACCCCATAAGCTAGAGAAGAAAATCGCTTTACCACTCATTGACTTACTCGATAAGACTGAGCTAGCCTTTAGTCATGCTTTTCTCCATGTCGCTCGTACTTTACATAGCTACCTGCAAGAGATTCAGTCTTCGATCGCATTAGTTGTCTCAGAGAACGAACCTTACACTGTAGCTGTAGTCGGTTTATTTTCTAAGCTGGTTTGCACTTACAACTCTTATGTTTTACTAGAAATTCATTACGATGACACCGGCAGTCAGTTTCTAGTTGAAGAGTTATGGGATACGGCAGTGACGCTGACTTATTTATTAGAAGCTGCTGACCGAGAAATTTTTACTGATTATATTGCTGCCTCTATTTACCAAGCTCGTATTCTGTTACAAGAGGTAGAAACGCAATTACTGCACCTTCCCGAGAACTTAGAACTGCTCGTGTTGCGCGATCGCCTGAAAGCTTTTCTTGCCGAACAAAAACAGCCAACAACCGATCGCTCGCTGGCGAACTTAGCAGCAGATACGTGGGGTATAGAGACAGCTAATACAACTGCTAAACGCGCTGCATTATTAGGATTGAGTTTTCTCAGCAATCCAGCGCAACGCATAGCGCAAAAAATTACGCCTGCTAGTTTGCTGGACGTACGACTGAATTATGTCAATTCTGCTACTAATGACTTGCAGGCATCTAACTCGCCGAAGATTGATTTTCAGCAGTTACGGGATGCTAGCCATCTTTGCTTGCACGCAACGAAAGCCTTGCTAGAAGAATTCGTTCAGATCTCAAATGCGAGTCAGGTTGAAATTCAACAGCAAGAGCTAAATAGATTTTTTGAATGGTTTTATCAAGCCTATCAAGCCTATAATAGCGATCTCGATGCATTTCTGAAGTCGCACAAGAATGGAGGCAGGCGTTGACAGCAGCGGCTAGACTTATCTCCTGCAATAGGATAGTCTTCCGCTTGGCGCTCGACTCATGCGATAACTGAATTCACTCACTGAAGGGTTTGGCACTTCTGGATTAATTGTCCGGGTTGTTTGCTGCCAATCTTTACTTACAGCTATTTGCGAAGTTAATTGACCTGATGAATTGCGGTTTAGTTTCAGCCACATCTTACCGTGTTCGCCGCAAAAAAATTCTTCAATCCAGGTGTTGCGATCGACATAAGCACCTTGACTGGCAAGTAAAGCGGCGCTTTTATGAGACACGTTTACATATTGTCGGATTTGAGCTGCTTCTGTATAGAACAAAAAGTGTTTTGTGCTACCTGCTCGCCATAAACGGCGATCGCAGTAAGGACAGCAAAAATGCTGTATTTGTTTGCGGCTGCTACGTTTCCCAGGCATTAGAAATCCCTTTGAATCACTACAAAAATACCATCCGCCAGAACATCTTTTCTGTCACTCGAAGCTAATGCTTAACTAGAATCTTGCTGCAATAGAACCTTGCTGGAATAAATAAAATTTTACTGAATTTCAGCTAATCGAAATGCCCCAATGACAAGATGTCAGTCGGTAAATCAACTTTTGTATGTCACCAGCTGGAAATTCGGGACTGAAGTCTCTAACTCATCGGTGCAAACTACGAAAGCTGTTGGAATTGGAACGCAACTAGGCAGCTCGTCGCTATCGTGGACTTTGAGCATCAACCGTTGCACCTTGGGAAACATTTCTCTTACTAATTGTAGAAGATCTGCAACTTCTATTTGAAGCGTTTTTTGTTCTACGATTAACAGCGTTGGCATATCACTATGCGATTGCAAATCTTTCAATTTTTTTAATGTTTCTAACGGAGAATTCGCATATAATGTTCTCAGTTTTTGATGAAAGTGCTGGAGATCTTTCTTGATTGCCTGTATGAGTTCGGGCTGCGGATCGATAACCATAACTACTGGTTGACTCATAATATTTACTACTTCCTTTTTAACTCTTTTTTTGGTTTTTTTGCCAATTAAGAACAAGAAATTTACGAAACCCCAAATGAGCGGGTAAATTACCTATAAATAAAAAAAATTACCCGCAAAAAAGCTGCTAGAGTTGATTTACTTGCACTTCTAGCAGCCTCAGATTTATGTTTAACTGAAAACGATCTATATCTTTGTTAGACCGCAACTTGTCGGTGCTAACTCGTCCACATAAAGAGTACGCATACTCTTTTAATGGAAGTTGTAAAAGCGCACTCTTTGGTGTCTTCTCTTACAACCCGCAGCGCACGTTGCGCTGAATACCCTCATTTATTTCTAATTAGTTTTTATTCGGAATTAAGGCTACAAATACTTGAGAAATTAATTAGACATTTGCTTACCTTCCATACTAAAAAAATAACAGAAATAATTTGTATTTGTCAAATGTTTTTTTAATTTCCTTTCAAGCTTTATTTCTCAATATCGATTTGACAACTCTCTTACGATCTCGATCTTTATTGCTATCAATATGTTTGGAGCCATTGCTATCTTAAGTGCTATTAGCTCGCACAAAGAGTAGAACTCTTCATAGCAAAACAATTAACATGCAATCTGTGCTGTCTTAATTTAGAGAATACAGTAGCTTCAAGTTGGCATTCTTCAAGTTGGCATCAGAATTTACCTATGCTTTCCACCGTTAAGCTGGTGCGGAGAATGTATTGATATTTTATTGATTATTTCTGTACTTTATCAGCATACCTATACTGAGAAAATTTAAAATGTATGTCTATATACAAATTTACATTTTTTTTCAAATAACCATCAATTCTCAGCGATCTCTTGCCAAAGTGTCGTCTATAAGTTATAAAATAGAAGCTTTTCCAGCGTTTTCGTCTCCATATCCTCTCTATAGCGCTGCCTGCCAATGGTTACTTCCGACCTATTCAGCTTAGAGTCAAGGCACTGAGGGAAACATCAGTGTAAGGGATGAGATGACTGTCCGATCTTGACACTCAAGGATGTATGAAATAACACACCATGTAAGCAAGTAAACGTTGAAATGCTTATCTTGTCTGCGTTCTCTATCTATTGCCCAACATTCACCAGAGTCGATGAGATAGAGGAAATTTCCTATAGAATCTCTATGTTCGCGAGAGGCTCTAAATTTTTAATTGAAGTTGCACCACTGCTTACTTCAAGTATAGACTAATCCCCACGATTTGCTAGGTAAGCAGAATTGTTCGTTTGTTTACAGCGCGCCAGATAAATTAGAATTTTTTCCGCTATTACAAGTTGGCGATTAAAATCAACCGCTTTGCAGTAATATTTCTTAATATTTTATAAAAGAAAGTAATATTGTTTCAGCAAAATATAGATAAACTTGCAATTAAACATATTTTGAGTAATTCTACCCAAATTCAATTGCATCTGCACTCTACAATTGGCATTACAGATAATAAAGTAGCTAGTTTTTAATATTTTTTTACTCCCCATTCCTTAATTACTGCTTATGTCTGAGCGAAATATGTCCGAGCTAGATACAACACCTTTGTATGCTATGAATCCAGTTGACCGATTTTCCGATCGCGTGGAGGATTATGTAAAGTACCGTCCGAGTTATCCTCAAGCCGCAATCGCTCGAGTCTTAGAGGGATTATCGCCATCACAAGCAATCGCCGCAGATATAGGTGCGGGAACGGGAATTTCAGCGCGATTGCTAGCAGAAAAGGGGGTGCGGACGATCGCAATCGAGCCAAATGCATCGATGAGACGAGCGGCTACGCCCCATGCTTTAGTAGAATTTCGAGATGCAACTGCTGAAAAAACAGGTTTAGCTGATGCTGCTGTAGATTTGGTAACCTGCTTTCAGTCTTTCCATTGGTTCGATCCAGAACCGACGCTGCTGGAGTTTCACCGAATTTTAACAGCAGAAGGAAGATTGGCTGTGGTGTGGAACGAACGCGATCGCCATGACGAGTTTACAGCAGAATATACTCGTCTAATTAAAATTGCTTCTGACTATCATCCTGCCGAACAGCGCCGAATAGCGATCGAGCCTTTATTAAGTAGCAGTTTGTTTGATAACGTCCAGCAGTATAGATTTGCATATCAACAGCCACTCGATTTTGATGGAATTGTCGGTCGAGCAATGAGCACATCGTACATCCCCCGCGCTGGTGCAGCACGCGATCGATTGATTGCAGATTTACGGCAGTTGTATGCTAAGAATTGTAACGATAGCGGTTTCGTGACTCTAGTTTATACGACGAGCGTGTTCTTAACGCAGATTCAATAATTTGTCATCTGTCATTGGTTATATGTCTGCAATCTGGCTATTGCGATCGCATTTTGGCACGATGGCGATCGGTTTGCGTGAGTTAATGCATCCCAGACTTCGCGCCTCACCCAGGAAGCATCGGGTGAGCGTTTAGCACCATTAGGTAAAATAAATAGAGTTGACGAATCAAACCTTCACCTCGGTCTAAATTCTCTTCAACCCATCTGCTAAACTACCCAGATAGGCTTAAATTTTTCTTTCCCGATGTTCCTCCTGCGGGTGGCACTATAACTAATTCTCCATCTGCTGTTTGCTTAAAATTCCATTCTGGGTTAGCTCGAACGACTTGCTCGAATTGTGCATCGCTCAGCTTCAAGGCGCGTACAGTCAGGCTACCGTTCATTTTTCAATCTCCATTCGCGATCGCGATCGCCCGATAATGAGGAAAGAGCTGTAGTTATATTTATCTTAAGCATGAACCAGACTGCCCTAAACTTAGTTGCTATTTCCATCTTCGTGATGACGCTGTCAACGCTGCTCAGTCCCTTGTTGCATTTTTCTCCAGTAATTCCAGCACTGGCTACCTTCAGCGTCTTGGCAGTTGCTACATTAGATAGTTTTAGCTTTCAGGGCAAAGGTGGTAACTTAGTTTTAGACTGGCTGGCAAGTTTTTCACCCCAACATCGCGATCGCATTGTCCGCCACGAAGCAGGACATTTTCTGGTCGCACATTTGTTAAATATCCCCATTACTGGTTATACTCTCAGTGCCTGGGAAGCTTTGCAACAGAAACAACCAGGTTTAGGTGGCGTCAGTTTTGCAGATCGGGAGTTAGCGGCGCAGTTAGATCGGGGTATGCTCACAGCTCAAATGCTAGACCGATATTGTACCGTTTGGATGGCAGGTTCAGCCGCAGAAGATTTAGTTTACAGTAATACGGAAGGGGGAGCAGACGATCGCCAGAAATTGCGCTCGGTTTTGACTCCATTAGGATATAGTGCCAATGCTGTGGCACAAAAGCAGCGCTGGGCAACTTTGCAAGCGCGAACTTTATTACAGGCGAATTGGTCGGCTTATGAAGCTTTGGTCGATTTGATGCAGCAACGAGCTGGGGTAGATGAGTGTTGTCGGGCGATCGAGGAGAATCAAAGGGACAGGGGAGACAAGGAAGACAAGGGAGAAGTTTTAATTTAAATGTCGCGCCAAGCCGCAAAGACGCAAAAGCTAATTGGCAGAGATTCTCTTACTTTTAATGTCTTACTATTGACTGTCTTTCCAGCAGGTGCATTGTTGTAAAAATCGGGCGGGAATGTCGGGGCGCGTGCCAAAATGAAGGTGAATATAAGAAGCGTGCAAGTTAGGGAGCTGCCAGCCTTCGGTAACTGGAGGAGTGTTGAATCCTTGGGTTTGAAACAGAGGTTGAGTTGGCAATTCTGATAGAGAGGAACGATGAAATTCATGCCCCCAGACTCTATCGCCAGTTTGTAATAAGGGGCTATCTTGGAGAGCGATCGCGTGACGATATCCCAAGGTGAGGCGAGAACCCATGACGGCAACACTGGGGATGACTCCTACCATTGACCAAGCATTATTCTCAAAATCGATAATTTTATTGCATAAATACATTAGTCCCCCACACTCTGCATATGTAGGCATTCCGGCTAAAATGGCTGCTTTTACTGCGGCGATCGCCCCTGTATTTGCTGCTAATTGTTGGGCGAAAACTTCAGGAAATCCACCACCAAAATACAATCCGTCAACGTTTTCAGGTAAGCCAGGATCGGTTAAGGGACTCCAAAATACAAGTTCTGCTCCTAATTGTTGCAATAAATCTAGATTGTCTTGGTAATAAAAATTAAAAGCGCGATCGCGGGCAATGGCAATTTTAATTGGTAATTGGTAATTGGTAATTGGTAATTGGTAATTGGTAATTGCTCCCTCAGCTTCCTGAGTTCCCTCAGCTCTCTTCTTCCCGACTTCCGACTCCCGACTACGCGGTTCCGATGCAGAGGACACCTCTGCCTCCACCCGCTTCCCGACTCCCTTATTCAACAAAGGCATTAATTTGTCCCAATCAAAACAGGTTTGGGCTAAGGTTGCTAGTTGCTCGATAACGAGATTCAGTTGGGGAAGTTCGGCGGTGGGAACTAGACCGAGGTGGCGATCGGGAATGATAATATTGTCGTGGCGGCGTAAAACACCAAGAATTGGTAAGTCTAGGGGTGCAAGAGCATCTTGTATTAGTTGTAAATGGCGATCGCTTCCGACTCGATTTAGCACTAATCCTACTATGTTGACATTGGGATCGAGGGAACGATAACCGTGGGCGATCGCTGCTACCGAACCAGATAGGCGACTGCAATCTATAACTAGTACTACAGGTAGATCGAGTATTCGGGCGACGTGAGCGGTACTGGCAAAATTAATTGATAATTGGTAATTTTGACTTTTGACTTTTAACTTTTGACTTTCAATATTACCAATTCCATCAAATAATCCCATGACCCCTTCTACTAACGCGAGTTCGCTTTGTTGGACGTGACGGATAAAACATTGCTGGACGTAAGTTTCGGAAGTTATGATAGGGTCTAGGTTGTGACACGGATATCCAGTTACGTACTGGTGAAACATTGGATCGATGTAGTCTGGACCAACCTTAAAAGACCGGACAGATAATTTTTGCCACCGGCATAAAAAAGATAGTAGGGCAAGCGTCACAGTTGTTTTGCCCACCCCACTACGTTCTCCGGCAACGATTAAAGTCATAATTTAGTCATTTGTTGTCATTTGTCATTTGTCAAGCATTAATTCTGACTTTTGACTTTTGACTTTTGACTTCTCCATTACCCATTACCCAATTTAAGCATCTGCGCTGTCACTGCGAGACTTTCTTCAAACAATACATCTTGTCCCCAGCGTTGTAGTTGTTGAGAGAGTAGCTCTTCGGCACTTTGATCGGCAAGAGACGTAACTTGGTTGACGATCCCAGCTTGAGCGCCGCCGTGTGCCTCCATCCGCATACAACCAGAGGTTTCGGAACACAAAACCGTGGAACAGTTGGCAGATGGATTCGTAGAAGTTAAGCGCAAAGCAACCAAATCTCCGGCTACATCACCACTGCTAGCAGTAGGAACGCCAGCAATTTCTGCTTCTATTTCGCGATCGCCTTCTGCTACAAAGTAAAAGCGTTTGATGTCGTAGTCTCCCGTTTCTGCTGTCACTTTAGTCGGTCGCCAGTTTAATCGACTTGCCAACCAGCCTAAAAACATGAGGGCTTGGGCTGAGTTGCCTTTTTCATAATCAATCGTGACGCGATCGACTTCTCCTAATGCGGCGCGACGCTGGGGTGGATCGAAGGCTTCTGCTGTCAACTCCTGCCAAGCAGCTAGCCGACTCCAGTTAATATCGAAAATGACCATACCTGCGTCGATCAGTTCTTGCAGTCGCAGTAGATTAGTTTCGACTTGTGTAAAACCATTGGAGTCGAAAATTACAGAGTTGCAAGAGGCTGCCAAACGTTTGAAGATAGAGTTATCGGGTTCTGGAGTGGCTTTCCACCAGAGAAACTTAGGCAAGCCACCAATCAATAGCTCTGGAACCATGCCCACCACTCTTTCAAGTGCTTCGACGGTTCCTGTCAAGGTAATGTATTCGCAACAGATCAATGTTGTGGCGGACTGCTTTTGGATCGGACAGTAGGCAGAAACTTGCGCCTTGACGCCCTCATCTTCTCCAGTGACCGGACACAAAGCAATAATTCTACAAGGATTGCGGCTAGCGATCGCATCAGCTACAGCAGGACTGCGCGTATCCATTGCATAAGCTGTCGCCGATGTGCTGCTATTCTCTACTACACCACGGCGTTTGCTTTGTTCTTCCCGCAGTTTTATCAGTAACTCTGAGCTAGATTTACCGGTTTTTTCCAATCCAAATACCTTTTGTGCTTCGCGAATGGCTGAGGCGGTGCGAGGTCCCGGAATACCGTCGATTGGACCGCTATAATATCCCAAAGCTGCTAGCAACTGTTGAGTTTCTTCTGGTTCGTAAACGATCAAGGTAAAGGTTTTAGCGCGAGTGGCGGCGGGCATTCCCCCATCCTCACCAGCCACGCCATAACTTTGCCAAATCTGATTGAGTTCGGCTTCAATCTCGCTAACTGAGATATCCTTGGGAGCCTGAAGTGAGAAAATTGGGGCAGATTGAGTCACCATAGGACAGGATGAAAGATGAAAGATGAAGGATGAAACTAGCTCTTAGCAATGGAGCGATCGCCATTACTATCATTTCCGTAGAGCGGCATTTGTGACAGATATTCTGGATACAGATTGAGGATACAGAATTGAGTGCCGATCGCTTCATTGCTATTTACAACCTACGCCAGCGACGACCATCTTGATTGATCAGCAATTCCGCCTCGGTTGGTTCCCACGTCCCTGCTTCGTATTGGGGAATAGTCGCGGGATCGGTGGGCGCATCCCAAACTGAGAGGGCTGGAGTCACCAATTGCCACGCAGCTTCTACTTCGTCGGCTCTGGTAAACAGAGTTTGGTCGCCCATCATGCAATCGAGTAAGAGGCGATCGTATGCGTCGGAAGTCGCTTGCAAACCAAAGGAGCCATAGGTAAAGTCCATATCTACAGAACGAGTCCGCAAGGTTATTCCTGGCATTTTTACCTCAAACCGCAGCGATATCCCCTCGTTTGGTTGAATACGCAGCGCTAAGATATTAGCGTTCATCTGCTGTGCCGCTGACTGAAATAACAAATTCGGTACTTCGTGAAAATGAATCGAAATCTCCGAAACTTTCTTGGGCAAACGCTTCCCCGTCCGCAGATAAAAAGGAACACCCTTCCAGCGCCAGTTGTCAATCAGAAACTTCATGGCGACAAATGTGGGAGTTGTAGACTGGGGATTCACCCCTGGTTCTTCTCGATAACCAGGCACGCGCTCGCCTTTCATCCATCCAGCACCATACTGTCCTCTGACTGCCGACCGTTCCAAATTTTGAATATCTGCTAGGCGAGTAGTTTGAATTGCCTTCATTTTTTCCGTGCGGATTGAATCGGCATCTAGGGAGTTGGGTGGCTCCATTGCTGTGAGGGCAAATAATTGCATCAAGTGGTTTTGCAACATATCTCGCAATGCCCCAGAGCTTTCATAGTATCCCGCTCTATCTTCCACCCCGACTGTTTCTGCTACAGTAATTTGGACGTGATCGACAAACTGGCGATTCCACAATGGTTCAAAGATGGCATTACCAAAGCGAAATACCATCAAATTTTGGACTGTTTCTTTGCCCAAATAGTGGTCGATGCGATAGACTTGTTCTTCTTTACAAACTTGCTGCACGACACGGTTAAGCGATCGCGCCGTTCCTAAATCCCGACCGAAGGGCTTTTCGATCACCAAGCGCGTTCTGAGCGGATCTGCGAGCATTTCTGCCTTCCCCAACTGCTGGATGGCTTCAGCAAAAAACTTGGGTGACACGGACAGGTAAAATACGCGGTTGCCTCTAGTCCCTCGCTTTTCATCCAACTCGCCCAAAAACTCCTTCAATTTTTGATAGCTTTCAGGATTGTCAATATCTCCAGGGCAATAAAATATACCTTGAGAAAACTCTTGCCAGAGGTCTTCCGAACCAATACCGTCAGAAAACTGCTCGATCCCCTCCCGCATCTGTTCGCGGAAGTAATCGTGACTCCATTCGCGCCGCGCCACACCCACGATCGTGATTTCTGGTGGTAGGCGGCGTTCGCGCCTGAGTTTGTAGAGTGCTGGGACTAGCTTGCGCTGAGTCAGATCTCCCGACGCGCCAAAAATTACCAAGATTTGCGGTTCGGGAACTCTTTGTTGTTGCAGCCCCACTCGTAAGGGATTTTCTAGCAACGTGACCATATGAGAGGTTAGGGGTTAGGGGTTAGGGATGAGAAGTGATATACGGACAAGGCATTGCCTTGCCCATACATTCAATTACACGGGTGATAGTTTAGCAACCTTTTCTTCCAGAGACTTCATCAGCGATTCAAAGGGTTTGATGAATTTGTCGATCCCTTCAACGAGTAATTCGTCCATCACCAGGTCGATATCGATCGCCACATCTGGATCTTTCAAGCTTTCAATTAACTTGTAAGCTTCGTCGACATCTGACTCAACGCGATTTGCTACGTCGCAGTGATCGGCACAAGCATCGATCGTGTTGGGTGGTAACGTGTTGACAGTTTCGGGACCGATCAGTTCGTCAACGTACATGACATCGCTGTAGTTGGGGTCTTTGGTGCTGGTGCTAGCCCACAACAATCTCTGAACGTTTGCGCCTTTAGCTGCTAATGCCTGCCAGCGATCGCTTTGAATAATTTTCTTGTATTCTTGGTAAGCAATCTTAGCGTTGGCGATCGCCACTTTCCCCCTTACTGCTCTTAACTTCGCTTCTTTCTCGATCCGGTCTACGCCTGCTTTGAGTGCGGCATCAATTTTGCCATCGATATTAGAATCGATCCGCGATAGGAAAAAGCTAGCTACAGAAGAAATTTTACTGATGTCTTTTCCTTCTGCTGCTCGTTTTTCCAAACCCCGAATGTACGCCCAAGCTGTCTCGATATAACTTTGTACTGAGAACAATAGGGTCACGTTGACGTTGATCCCCTCGGAAATGACTTGTTCTACCGCTGGCAACCCTTCATCAGTACCGGGGATTTTGATCATCACGTTATCCCGCCCGATTTCCTGATAGTAACGACGGGCTTCGTTAATCGTCGCCTGGGTATCGTGAGCGATCGTGGGAGGAACTTCAATACTGACATATCCATCTAGTCCGTCGGAAGCTTCGTAAACGGGACGCAAGATATCGCACGCATCGCGGATATCTTTAAATACTAAAGACTCATAAATTTTGTAAGTCGGCAATCCCGCCCGAATCCCTGCTTCGATGTCAGCGTCGTAAATGACATTTCCCGCGATCGCTTTTTCAAAAATTGCTGGGTTTGAAGTGATCCCGCAAATGCCTTGATTTTCGACTAAATCCTTTAGTTCTCCCGACTGAACGATATCGCGAGTCAAATTATCCATCCAGATGCTTTGACCGTATTCTTTGATTTCTAGTAAATGATTTGTTGCCATATTTGTATTTCTCAACTCTTCATTGGTTTACTAACTTAGGGAGTCGAGAGTCGGGAGTCGGGAGTCGGGTTTTACGTCATTCACTACTCACTACTCACTACTCACTACTCACTGCTCATTGAGGTATCCGCGCTTGCGCCCGAATGTTCTTTTCCTCTTGGGCTTGGGCGTGTCGCTGAATGTAGGACTCAACTAATGCCACGTCATCTTTGCTACCAATTATCAACGGGGTGCGTTGGTGCAGTTTTTCCGGTACGACATCCATAATGTCTTGAGTTCCCGTGCTTGCTCTGCCTCCTGCCTGCTCGACCAAAAATGCCAAGGGAGCAGATTCATACAGTAAGCGGATTTTACCTTCTGGTTTTTTCACCGTGCCAGGATAGAGGAACACGCCACCTTGCACTAAAATCCGATGAATGTCACCTACCATAGCTCCACTGTAGCGTGCGGTATAGCCTTCTGTGCGGTGAACGTAACGAATGTATTCCCGAATCGATTCATCCCACTGCCAGAAATTGCCTTCATTGACGCTGTAAACCGAACCGTGTTGCGGCAGTTGAATGTTCTCTTCCGAAAGTATAAATTCTCCCAAGCTGGGATCGAGGGTAAAAGAATGCACGCCCTTGCCAATGGAGTACACCAACATGGTACTGGGACCGTAGAGGATGTATCCCGCTGCAATTTGTTTGTCTCCCGATTGCAGTAGGTCTTTTGCTTCTCCATCTAGATCGTTGCCTTCCTGTTGTCTGATCGCGAAGATCGATCCCAGGCTCATATTAATATCAGTATTGGACGAGCCATCAATTGGGTCGTAGAGCAAGGTATAACGACCAATCGGACAGTTTTCAGGAATGTAATATGGCTTTTCCATTTCTTCGGAAGCCAAGCGACAGACCAAACCGCTCTGCTTGAAAACCGAAATAAAAACATCATTAGCGTAGACGTCCAACTTTTTGACTGATTCTCCCTGTACGTTCACGTCTCCGGTGAATCCCAGCACCCCTTCCATCAATCCCGCACGGCTGAGGTGGCGCGAGATTAATTTGCCAGCCAAGGCAATACGACTCATTAAGGCGCTCAGATCTTGGGCATCAGCAGAAAAACTTTGCAACTGTTGTAGGATGTGTCGGGACAACGTCGTACAATCCCGACCTAAGGCAGATTCATAATCTATGGGTTGTTGGACAGCTTCAGCCATAACGATCGCTCTCTCTGTAGATGAGGGCATATTGCAAGATTTACCAATAAGGCAACACCCTGCACTACTATCTTAGGAACTGAATCTAAGACTGGAATCTGACTTTAGATAAACTATAGAAATCACTGCAACTTGACCGCGCGATCGCGACAATCGTGATGTGCAATGATTGCCTGTGAAACGACTGCTAAGTGCTGCGATTGCGCGTCGAGCTGCAAATTTTCAATCCCAATCGATAGCGTAAAGCCATCAATCTAGTTCTCGCCAATCGCTCTTGGCGACACAGTATAAACTGATGGCAAGCATCAGATCGTTCTCATCGCGATTGACAAAACACTGACCAGCAACGGTAGGTTTCAGCTGCTTAACCGGTCAGTGGAGTGGTTGAACCAAATTCAAATTTAAATTATTAATTTTGTTCGGAGTCGATCCTTACCAGGTAGGGTCGTTATGACTACTCTTGTCCAAATCTTGCCCTCACTCCGGCTCCGTTACGCCGATATCCACCACCGCCACCGCCATTTTCTTCGCGGGGTTTAGCTTTGTTTACTCGCAGCTGTCTTCCCATCCATTCCGCACCATCTAATTCTGCGATCGCTGATTCCTCTTGAGCATCTTCGCCCATGTCAACGAAAGCAAATCCCCGCATTCTTCCAGTTTCCCGATCCATGGGTAGGACGATGCGCTTGATAGTGCCATATTCTGCGAATACAGTTCTTAGGTCTTCTTCCGTAGCGCGGTAAGAAAGGTTTCCAACGTAGATAGTCATAATCGGTCGCGTAAGTCTGAACAGAGAGCAAAGTTCAGTAGAGAAATCGAACCTAAAAATTTGCTGTTTTCGCAAACACCAGATTCCAAACTTACCAGTAATCCAGTCTTTAAGATAGACAACCCCAGTCGGTAGCAGCTTCTCAAATTCAACCAGTTACAGGACTGAACTTACACTTACGCATATCATATCGTATCGTTTGTTTATCAAAGGTCTTCTGTATTACAAATGCTGCATAAAAAATTTCTAATAGTCAGTATTCGATCGGTTAACAGTTATCAGTGACGAGTGCCCAGTGTAGAGATGTTACACGTAAAGTCTCTACAGAATGAATCAGGGGAATGCGAGTTAATTCAGAATTCTAAATTCCGAATTCCCTATCCCCTTCTCCCTACTCCTAGTCGATAGAAATTGACTGAGGACCGCTGGTTTTGCCGTTGCGATCGCCAGATGTAGAAGAACTGTAGTTGGGGGAATCAAACTGGCGATCGAGCCAACTTTTGACTGGATCGTCAGATAGACTGAGGTGCAGTACCCCAGAAACAAATCCTCCTAGAAAAGAAACTGGGTGCTGTACCAATTCTTTAAAAATGGGTGCTAGTTCGTCTATAAACATGCTTAAATCTCCTCGATCTGTTGCCGCATCCGTCTGTTTGAAATTCTAACTCTTTATAGAAGGGGGAGTCGGGGAAAAGAGAGCTGAGGAGGCTGAGGGGAAAACCTCTTGCCTCCCGCCTCTTGTCACGCACTAGCACCACTGATAACTGGTCGCTAGTCACTAGTCGCTGTCTCTTACCCCTTACCCCCTTCCTGAGGAAAGAGACACTTATCTGAGTCGCACCCCGCTGGACCGGCTTCCTCTGACTCTCGAGCATCATAGCGGCTGAGGGCAGCATAAAAGTCATGGACTTGCCGTCGGGAATGCACTTGTTGCATCAATTCCTCATATTTAGCCTTGGTTATCGGTTCAAACGGTAAGCGCGGAAAAGTTTGCAAGTCGTCAAATCTGGCTAGTAAGGCGGCGCTGATATACCCTTCATTGTTTTGAATGGTTTCGTAGATCCGAGTCCCTAATGCTTCTACCTCATTTTCTCGTAGTTCGATCGTGGCAGAGGTATTGTGAGTCACGTAGTACTTCTGTACTTGCATGTAGAAATCCATTTGGGCTAAAGCGCTAAATTTGCTAATCTCAATTTCATCAGCACCAGGTAGATTGGCCCAAGGCACAGCGACAGGAATTTCTACCAACCACTCCATACAACGGGGATCGAAAGGGTCGTTGAGCAGATTGCCATTTTCGTCTTTATCCGATTGCGAAGGGACGACACTGTATCCATAATCGATGCAAGCTAGTGCTACTGGGTCGTTTTTGCGGAAAGTGATGCGGCGAATAAAGCGTTGAGCTTTGGGGGGATGCCAGCCAGGGGAAGCGCCAGTTAAAAGAGATTTAGTGCCGCTAGGTTGGACGGTAGTACAGCGGTTGGGACGTTTGATATTGTGGCGATCGCAATATTCCCATACAACACGAAACACAATCTCGCACCAACGACTGAGATATTCCCTTTCTTTGTTTCTAAAATACTCAGCCAAATCTTCAATTTTGAATTTTGAATTTTGAATTTTGAATTCTTCTGGTCTTCCTTGTTCCCACCACCGCAACCAATCTACACCAAAAGCGCGCACGAAGAAATCGAATAATCCAGTAAAAGATACACCCACAATTGGGTCTAATTCCCGACTCAATTGATAGCGAGGTTCGAGAAATTTGTGATTCAACAAAGAAGCGACAGATAAAGCCCCTGCGGTAAAAGCTTCTTCCTGTTCTCGGTCATTTTTGGGATCGATTTGATTTAAGTGAACCTCCGATAAATTACAGTGGAAATTTCCACCCAAAATTTCTCCGCATGGATTCAAGCCATACCTTGAAAGTCTGTGTTCTAGCTCTGAAATTGTCATTTCTGGATGGCGATCGCGCAACCAATTGTGAGCTGTTTCTTTTGAGTTTGTGTAATTTTTGATAAACTCTTGCTTCAGTTCTTGACTAGTTAAAAGATCTGCATTACTACGGGCGATCGCTTCTGGGGCGTATTGAATTGCTCCCTCACCAGAATAATATTGATTGCGAACGGCGTTGATACATTCTTCCAAGGTTGGCTTTTGATGAAATACGCGAGTATGATTTGCCATTCTCAGCGCATCACGTTCAGGATCGATCCGCCAATTCCCATTTTCATCTTGTTGCCAAAGGTTAGTTTTAGCATTAGCAAATAGTTCGTCATTGCTAGTGCCTTGACGCATCCCCGCACTACGCCTTACGTTTCCAGCAACTACAACAACGGCAGCTTCATCTATTAATAAACAGCATTCTACAGAATTCAGTTTTCTGCCTACGGCTTTATTTAAAATTGCCGCGCAGCGTTGATACAATTCTG
>ERZ1066118.349-NODE-349-length-46446-cov-12.216529_pt1 | contig 46446 bp, 39 predicted proteins | sample MGYA00382765_ERZ1066118 | MGnify/ENA primary metagenome ERZ1066118 (study PRJEB33369, sample SAMEA5778348) | biofilm metagenome | biome: Industrial cooling water; feature: Water cooling tower basin; material: Biofilm | place: United Arab Emirates | collected...
CAGTTGCCTCGAAGAAGTCCGTTTTCCTGATTTTCATATTGCCCAGGAACTACCTTTGAACAAAGTTACGCCGATTGAATTTACACCAGATAAACCTGGTAAATACGAGTTTACCTGCGGGATGAATATGTTTCGAGGTGCTATAGAAGTTCAAGGAGGCGATTCGACTATGCTTTTTTAAATCCTCCCCAGTGAAAGCTTTCAACGTTTTAGGACACTCTTTGATACGCAACGTTTCTAATAGCTTTCTCACAGCGCCTTCACTAACATTAGCAAAGCTAGCGACAGATCTAATTGATTTAGCAAAAACTTTGCCATCTGCTTCTAATACAAACTTACCACGAATTTCTTCTTGCAATGTTAAGATTGAATTTCTCATTTTAAAAAAAATGAAAAATAAAAAATAAATTAGGCTAATAAATCGTTAGCCTAATTTCTCAATATAAATAATTGTCAATCAAGTAATAGGTAGAAATCACCGAACAGCAACTTTACTGATAACTAATTACTAACAGTTTACCTAACAGTAATTTTGATAATTTTGCCTTCATTCACCCAAATGAATTGCACTAAATCTCGAATATGGGACGCTAACAAGTCGTAGCTACGAGTATTAGTAGCATTCAAATCCGCGTCAACTATGCGAACTAATTCTTGCAATCTAGCTGCTTGGTCTGGGTCAAAAGGGTCAGGAATTTTATTTTCAACAAAATTTTTTAGTGCGTGGATTCTTTTTTCGCAATTATCTATAGCAAGGCGGATACCTGCACTATTAGGATTGGGAGCGGAATTTAAAAAAGACAATTCTTGTTCTAAATCCTTTAGGTTCTCTTCTGCTTCCTCTCGTTGCCGCCTCAGTTGTTCAATTTGCCCTTTTTGAGCATTTGCTAATATTCCAAATAATTCCGCCTCGATATCGGCTATTTTTATGTATCGATTATTGCTGCATTCTTTCATTCGGGCTTTATGGCACTGCATATATTTAGCATTGCGTTTCACTCCGTCATCTTTACGGACAACGTAGTAGCTACATTTGCACTCAGCGCATTTGATTGTACCGGATAAAAAGTGTCTATCTGGTTGCTTTTCCTTGCTGTAGTTTGCTATTCGTTCGTTGTTCTCTAAATAAAAATTAATCTTACTAAGTAGCTCAGGATCGACAAGTATATCGGTGTGCGTATTGCTACAGAAAAGTTCAAAAGGTTCTGAGCCTTTTTCTCTGACGACATATTTAGTGTGACCTTGAAGAACGGGATTGAGCAACCATTTCTTCAAACCAGGGACAGACCATCCGAGATTATTTCTCGACCGCTTATTACGCTTGCCTGAATCTTCTTCGTAGTTTAAATTGATATCAACATCATTAATCAATTTGCTGCTTCTTCCTCTTTGCCAACAAGCGTATAGATACTTACGATTGATTTCACGTACCGTACTATTAAGTGACCTCTTAGCCTTAAATATCTCAATAGCATCAACAGCTACTTCATACCTAGAGCGCCCCTCGAACACTTCCCCTTTAGGGGGTTTATCCTCTAATAGACAAATAAACGGTTCATTATCGAATACATATTTATTCGCTAATACGGTGTAACCGAAGGGGGGATTAACAGCCTTCTTGAGCTTGCGGGTGTAATCCCAACCGTGTCTTACTCTTTCTGATAATTTGTCGCTTTCATTTTGAGCTAATCCGGCGTAGATAGTCAGCAGGAAGTAATCTTGCCGTGGATCGCTCGTGTCGATATTCTGGTCTAATACCTTTATATATGCTCCCGACTTCTTGAAAGTCTCGACGCTATTCAAGATTTCATTAGCATTTCTACCTAGTCGATCTATACGGGTAAAGATTGCACCTTCGTACAATCCTTCTTTTACTTTTTGTAGCAATTTTAGGTATTTAGTCCGCTCGTCTTTCCTGCCGCTATCAACTTCTGAGATAATTTCAGTTGCTCCAGCATTACGCAACCGCTCTATCTGCATGTCTAGCGGCTGATCCTTCTGCCCTGACGTGCTAACTCTTGCATACCCTGCTATCGCAGCCATTTTGCCCTATGCCCTTTTTCTTTGTAAAATTTCTTACCTCAAATTTAACGTAAATACGATTAACTATGGTAACTTTTAGTTACTGCGGCTTTTTAGTATCGCCTCGTAGCAATTACGGGGAAAAATACTGTTGCTAGATTAGTCCAGCTCCGAAAATTGCAGGATGAGTAAATTTACTGATGAAAGCGATCGCGACCCAACTTGCAGCTATAGTCAGCCCAGAATCAGTCTTGGAATGGGAAGATATAGATGCGATGCGACAAGAACACATTCAGGGGGCGATCGCCTCCACTACGGTTCCTAGCTGCATTGTCTACCCCCGCACGCCAGCCGAACTAGCAGCAGTCATGGCTTATGCTGACAGCAACAACTGGCGAATTTTAGTCTACGGTAGCGGCACAAAATTGAGTTGGGGAGGACTGGCAAAAGGTATCCAAGTACTCGTCAGTACCGCACGACTCAATCGACTCATTCAACACGCCGTCGGAGATTTAACCGTAACCGTAGAAGCAGGGATGAAATTTGCCGATCTGCAAGCAGTATTAGCCCCCACCGGACAGTTTCTCGCCCTCGACCCCACCGCACCAGAATCAGCTACAATTGGTGGCATTGTTGCCACAGCAGATACAAATTCCCTGCGACAACGTTATGGCAGCGTGCGCGATCAACTGTTAGGTATCTCCTTTATCCGTGCTGACGGAGAGATTGCCAAAGCTGGGGGACGGGTAGTAAAAAACGTCGCTGGGTACGACTTAATGAAGCTATTTACAGGCTCTTACGGGACGCTAGGAGCGATCGCTCAGATAACGTTACGAGTTTACCCCCTACCACCTGCATCGGGAACGGTGACGCTTACAGGGGCATCTGAGGCGATCGCCCAAGCAACATCCATTTTACGGAGTTCGGCATTAACTCCCACTCAAGCCGACCTGCTTTCTGCTGGTCTAGTCACTACCATAGGAATAGGTCAAGGACTAGGATTGATGGTTCGCTTTCAAAGCCTGAGTGCTAGCGTCCGAGAACAGACCGCACGGCTAGTAGAAATGGGACGGCAACTGGGATTGCAAAGCGCCACCTACTCAGCCACACATGAAGCTGACTTATGGCACAAATTACAAGCACAAATCCGTTCTCCCCAACCAAAACAAGCAGTTACCTGCAAAATAGGAGTATTACCAGCAACCGCCGTCGCAACTTTGCTCTATTTAGATCGAATTGCTCCAGAATCGGCGATCGGCACAATTCACACTGGTAGCGGTCTAGGAATCGTCAGGTTTGATAACAATACCGTCAAAGCCAATACAGTATTAAGCATGAGAACCCACTGCCAAAGCCAAGGAGGATACTTATCAGTCTTAGAAGCGCCAGCCTCCTTTAAGCAGCAGCTTGATGTTTGGGGTTATAGAGGAAACGCTTTAGATTTAATGCGGCGGATTAAGCAGCAATTTGACCCCAAAAATGTTTTAAGTCCACAAAGGTTTGTCGGCGAGATTTGACAGGGAGCAGGGAACAGGGAGCAGGGAACAGTAAGCAACAACAAATAACAAATGACAAATGACAAATAACCAATATGCAAACTTCAGAACACTCTTTAAACAACAACCACTTAATAGATCCAGAAACAGGGGCAATCAAAAATCTGAAAGGATTTGACTCACAACATCCCCCTGACCCAAAATTAATCGATACCTGCGTTCACTGCGGTTTTTGCCTCTCTACTTGTCCGAGTTATCGCGTCATTGGCAAAGAAATGGACTCACCTAGAGGTCGGATCTACCTCATGGACGCAATTAACGAAGGCGAAATTGCCCTCAATACAGCCACAGTAGAACACTTCGATTCGTGCTTGGGATGCCTTGCTTGCGTCACCACTTGTCCTTCAGGCGTACAGTACGACAAATTAATTTCAGCCACTCGTCCCCAGGTAGAACGCAATTATCCTCGTAGTTTAGGCGATCGCCTCTACAGAAAGCTCATTTTCTCCTTCTTTCCCTACCCGCAACGTCTGCGGTGGATGTTAGTTCCTTTACCGATCTATCAAGCCCTAGGCTTGCAAAAACTCGTCCGTGCTACCAAAATCTTAAAATACATTTCTCCTAGATTGGCGGCGATGGAGTCAATCTTGCCCAAAATTACGCTGAAATCTTTTCGGGACGATTTACCTACTGTCATTCCAGCACAGGGAGAAAAGCGTTATCGGGTAGGAGTTATTTTAGGCTGCGTCCAACGGCTATTTTTCTCCCCAATTAATGAAGCCACCGTCAGAGTATTAACAGCAAATGGCTGCGAAGTGGTAATTCCTAAATCTCAAGGCTGCTGTGCGGCGCTACCGCATCACCAAGGACAAGAAGAACAGGCGAAAGCATTAGCACGACAGATGATTGATGCATTTGCCGATACAGGCGTAGATGCTGTTATTATCAACGCTGCTGGCTGCGGTCATACCTTGAAGGAATACGGACACCTATTACAGGACGATCCAGAATATCGAGACAAAGCGCAAGCATTTGCAGCCAACGTCAAGGACGCACAAGAGTTTCTCACCACCGTTGGCTTAACAACAGAACTTTCACCCTTAACTGAAAAATCTTTAACTCTGGTTTACCAAGATGCTTGTCATCTGCTACACGGACAAAAAATCAGCGTCCAACCCCGTCAGTTGTTGCGACAAATACCAGGAGTGCAGTTGCGCGAACCAATCGACGCGGCTTTGTGTTGTGGCAGCGCCGGAGTCTACAATATGCTGCAACCAGATGTTGCCGACGAATTAGGTCAGCAAAAAGTTCAAAATCTGTTAAACACAGGTGCGAGTTTAATTGCATCTGCCAATCCTGGTTGTACGCTGCAAATTAGCAAGCATTTGAAATTGCAGGGGAAAAAGATTTCAGTTATGCATCCGATGGAGTTGTTAGACTTAGCAATTCGGGGAATACGATTGTCAGTGACCAGTGACCAGTGACCAGTTATCAGCGTACCTGTAGGGGCGGGTTCACCACAATCTTTCCATCGAACACGTATGTTTAGTAAACCCGCCCGATCGCCACGACGAGTTTACGGATATTTTGGCATCAAAACAGAGATAATTGGTCATCTTGCCCGATCGCCACGACAAGTTTACGGATATTTTGGCATCAATACAAAAATAATTGGTCATCCTGCCCGATCCTGGAGCGGATTTAACCATATTTTTGTATAAAATCAGAGATTTTTGGTGAATCCGCCCCTACGTGGATTGCGATCGCCTGCTGGCATTTGCCAAACTTAAATTGAATTTTATCCACAGCCAACCAAAAATTCCATACACCGCGATCGCCGCGACGATGATTTTTGCTTTTTGCCAATAAAGTAGTCCCTGCCAAAATTCTAGATTCACAAAAAACGAACTGTAACCGTTAACTTTAATTCCCCCAAAAGGCGCGATCGCACCTACTATGGAAATATAAATCGAACCCAAGGCGATCGCGAGAAAAATCCATCTAAATAGCATTGACTTTTGCAGTGGTTTGATAATGTGAGTTAACGGTATGCAAGCTAGCAACATAATCGAAGCAAACCATCTAACTCCATAGCTATGACCGCTATAATTATTGCTGCGAAAGATGTAAAACATTACGTATGTCAGACAAATAGCGGCAATAAATAAATACTCTTTTTTATATTTAAAATTAGGTTGAAAAATTGCTTTAAACCAGCCGTAAATTGCCAATAATAAAATGGGTGTATAAGATAAAAGTCCTCTACTACCGACGAGCATATGAAAAGCATAAATAGTTAAACTCTGTAGATCGTGACCTACTAACCCAGAAAGATTATTCGCTCCAAAAGCCGAACCAGGATAATCCCATAATTTGGCATTCATGGCAGGAGGAATAATACTACCAGAAGTATAATAATTCAACCACAAATAAAGCAGTATTACGGGAATACAAGCCAAAACAAAAGCAAGTTTAGATCGATTGCTTTTATCAAAAAGTAAAATAGCATAAAGCGGAATTAAGGCAAACATTGTAATGTCAGTGCTGCCTGCAAAAGTAATGAAAAATCCCGCGATCGCTGCGTTTCTTACCTCATGCCGTCTGAGCAATAAAAAATAAAAACTAAACAGTAAAAAACTGCCACTAAAGACGTGATTATTAAAGAGAATAGAGTATGGTAGAATTAAAGTCCCTGCTCCCGCTAGCAGAACTACAAGATTTGTCCACTGCTCGTCAATCCGAAAAAATTTGAAAATCTCGTACAAGCAAACCAGTCCTAAGCTGGACATAATTCCAATGACGAGTACTGTCAATAAAAAGTAAATAGTTACTGGATGCGTGGCAATAGTAAGGTTGAAAACGTTTTTTAGAAACAAATAAAACACCGAACTGTACAACGCCATAATCGGCGGCTTATCCGAATAAAAACTACCTTGATAGAAATATTTATCTCCAGTCCAGATGTACGTGGATCGATCGATATTAAAAGTATGAAAGTCTACCAACGATTCAATCGTAGCTAACCTCGAAGCATCGTTCCAAGAATTAGTTTCTAGTTTAGTTAAAAGCGCAAACAAAAATAAGAATGCAAAAAATATCTGCATCCTTTTCATAACAAATTTATTTACCATAACCAACCAATTAATATTTTTGACTTTTGTACGGGCGGGTTTATCGAGTAACTGTGACTAGGACAAAGATTTCGGATAAATCCGCCCCTACATTGCTTCTCGCTCTAATAGCAAAGTTACGGGACCGTCATTTTCAATAGAAACCTGCATCATCGCGCCAAACTCTCCTGTTTCCACCTTTAAACCACTGTCACGTAGCTTTTCCACAAACAGATTGTATAGGTTTTTCGCTGCTGCTGGTGCAGCCGAGCGATCGAAGGAAGGACGACGACCTTTGCGACAATCTCCATATAAAGTGAACTGACTGATAACTAAGAGTTCGCCATCAATTTCCATGATGGATTTTTGCCAGCGATCGCTCCCTTCCTCTGCGCTAAACAGCCGCAATTCTAAACATTTACGTGCCATCCAGTCAAGTTCTGCTTCCGTGTCAGTAGCGGCAATTCCCACCAGCAAGTTCAAACCCCGTCCAATTTTGCCAATAGTTTCTCCGTCTACAGTGACATGAGAAGATCTGACTCGCTGGAGGATGACGCGCATAGCTAGGGGCTAGGGGCTAGGGGCTAGAGTAGATGAATTGGCTCGATAATAGTAATCGTCTACGTGCCATCAGAGTTGCATTTTAACGGTCATGCTCAACCCCATGCTAGAGCAATGCCTTGGTTAGGAGTTTATCAAGCTTATACTCCTGGTGTAAAGCTAGGCGATAATCCCACAATCCGCCTGGATTTAGACAACGAACCTCAACCCGATGCAGTGCTATTAATGGTTAGCAGTTCCAGAAATCCTTGCTGGCAAAACGTTCAACGTACTGACAGTACTACAGGAAGGATGAAATTCTTCCCAGCACATCGACTTCATCAACCGCTTGACAAGAGCCGAGGATGAAGGGTAAAGGGTGAAGAGAGATTCGGTGAGTGGAATGGTAGATTTAGTCGTCTTGCCAATCTTCACGACCTAGTAAATCGATAATTCGATCTCTAAGCAAAAAATCATTTTCTTCTAACTCAAGTTCTACACAAACCCATTCACGACCAGGAATATATTTGCACAAAGCATAAATTGGCTGCTGGCGATCGACTAGCCCTTTGTCAACTAGTTGACGAGCTTCATTTTTAATTGCATTGATATCGTACTTAACTACTGAGGTATTCATAACGGTATTTTCAGAAAACGAACTTCTAACTTCTGACTTCTATTAAAATTGCCTCTATTTTTAAAATATCAAGCCAATTTGAGGAAATTGTGAGTAAATAAAATATTGTCATAGGGCGCTTGGATGTCAATAGTGTTGATATAGTTAAGCACGTAGTTCACCAAGGGCTGTTATCGGCTCTCTAGATCTGGTTTTCTGTCTTTTGAGCGCGATCGCATCATAATATCGCTAGATTCCTCGAAAATTCTTACTATGAGACGCTCTAGCTTGCTGAGAGAAGACTACTTTGCTACCTGTAAACAAGCTTTGCTCTTTGTAAACTAAGGTTACTCGCGTAAAGTATCTTTACTAAGATCGGCATTGATAGTATTTAGTAAATTGCTGCTAGCTGCTGTCGCTATAGAAAAACCATTCAAATGAAAATTTTAGTTGTAGAAGATGATGAATTTGTCGCCCAGGCGCTCAGCGCCGTTCTCATCAATCAAAACTATGCAGTTGAAGTTGTTGCGGATGGTGTTGACGCTTGGGATTTAGTGGAAGCTTTCGACTACGACTTAATCGTACTAGATGTTGTCATACCCAAACTCGATGGCATTAGCCTCTGCCGTCAAATCAGAGCTAAAGGTTTGTCAACACCAGTTTTGTTGTTAACTGGTCGAGATAGCAGCCACGATAAAGCGATCGGATTAGATGCAGGCGCAGATGATTATTTAATTAAACCTTTTGACGAAGAAGAGTTAGTCGCTCGCATCAGAGCGTTATTGCGTCGCAGTGGTTTGGTGTCGCAGCCAGTACTGAAGTGGGGCGATTTAAGCTTAGATCCGAGCAGTCGCGAGGTGACTCACGCTCGACAGCAATTATCTCTAACTCCTAAAGAATACGCACTTTTAGAACTATTTTTGCGTAACAGTCGTCGCGTGTTTAGCTGCGGCATGATTTTAGAGCATCTTTGGACTTATGAAGATATTCCTAGCGAAGAAGCCGTGCGGACTCATATTAAGGGATTGCGACAAAAACTAAAAGCCGCAGGCGCTAGTAGCGATCTGATTGAAACTGTCTACGGCATTGGCTACCGTCTTAAGCCACTGGCGGAGAAGAGAGCTGAGGGAGCTGTAGGGCGTAGACACCCGAAGGGTGGCTTCTCGGAGAATAGCCCTTCTCGAAGAATGGGAGCTGAGGAGGCTGAGGGAGAAAAACAAATACCAACGAACAACCACCAATTACCAATTACCAATTACCAATTACCGACAATCCAAAATCCAAAATCGCCACAGCAAACATTAGCAGCAGTTGCAGGAATTTGGCATAAATTCAAAGGCAGGGTTGCCGAACAAATAAGCGTATTGGAGCAAGCATCTGTAGCGTTAAGCACAAATACTTTAGCTTCAGAACTGCTCGAATCGGCACGTAAAGAAGCGCACACTCTGGCAGGCTCGTTAGGAACATTTGGACTGGCGCAAGGATCGAAACTAGCAAAAGAAATAGAGAATTTACTCAAAGGAGATCGCGCTGTCTTGCTTTCTGAGGTGACAAATTTTGGTAATCTCGTGTTAGCTCTGCGTCAAGAAATCGAGCAGGAACGAGAAGAAAGCCAGCCACCAGCAGACGAGTATCCATTGCTATTGGTCGTCGATCGCGATCGCGCAGTAGCAGAGCAAATTGCCGCAGCAGCCACCAACAGAGAATTAAGGGTGGCGATCGCTAACAACCTAGATACCGCCAGAAACAAGCTTTACCACGAGCATCCCAGCGTTGTATTACTCGATCCGCATGTCTCCCCAGATCGCGAGGATAGCTTGAATCTGCTAATAGAGCTGGGTCAGCGCAAGCCACCCGTACCAGTGATAGTTTTTACCGATCGAACAGATTTGAATAATCGGCTGCAAGTCGCTCGTAGCGGTGGATACACGTTTTTGCAGAAACCCATGCCGCCAGCGCCAGTGCTAGACGCAGTTACCCAAGCATTAGAAAATGCTCCCGATGCGGAAGCTCGGATATTAGTTGTAGACGATGACCCAAAAATTCTGGCTCTGTTGCCAGCATTGCTCAACCCTTGGGGACTGAAAGTCACAACCTTGTCAGATCCGCGACGGTTTTGGGAAACTCTAGAAGCGACTGTGCCAGATCTGCTGATTTTGGATGTGGAAATGCCACACGTTAGCGGCATCGATTTGTGTCAAGTGGTACGTAACGATCCGCGCTGGAGCGAACTGCCGATTTTGTTTCTGACAGTCCATAACGATACTGACATTGTAGAGCGGGTGTTTAGCGTTGGTGCAGATGATTTTGTTAGCAAGCCGATCGCTGGTTCCGAACTGATCGTCCGTATCGTCAATCGCTTGGAGCGGACAAAGTTGTTGCGCCACATGAACCGAGTACAAACAACACTACACAAATCTAAAAATGAATTGGAGCTAAGAGTAGCAGAACGCACCGCAGAATTGATCCAACTCAACGAGCAACTCCAGTTAGAACTCAACGAGCGCCAACGCACCCAAGAAGCACTGCGAAATTCTCAAGCCTTATTTGCCGGAATCGTAGAAATAGCCGACGATGCGATTATTTCGATCGATCGCCATCAATGTATCACTTTGTTCAACCAAGGAGCAGAGAGAATATTTGGCTACTCAGCAGCACAAGCAATCGGGCAACCATTGGACTTACTGCTACCAATGCGTTTTGCCGCAGCGCATCGTCAGCACGTAGCTGAATTCGGTCAATCCCCTAATAAGGCTCGCCGCATGGGAGAACGGCGCGAAATTTACGGTCACCGCCAAGATGGAACTGAATTTCCCGCCGAGGCGAGCATCTCTAAATTAAATCTAGGGGCAGAAACAGTCTATACGGTTTACTTGCAAGATATCAGCGATCGCAAGCAAATCGAGCGGATGAAAGATGAGTTTGTTTCCGTCGTCAGCCACGAACTCCGCACTCCCCTAACTTCGATTCACGGTTCTTTGGGAATGCTTTCTAGCGGTTTACTCCAACCAGACTCAGAACAAGGAAAGCGCCTGTTACAAATTGCTACCGATAGCACCGAACGCTTAGTCCGATTGATCAACGACATTCTTGACATCGAGCGGATCGAGTCGGGTAAGGTGAAGATGGAAAAAGAAAGCTGCAATGTTGCCGATTCGATCGCCCAAGCAGTCAATGTCATGCAGCCTCTTGCCGACAAAGCCAGAGTTACCCTATCTGTTTCTAGCCTATCCATCCAAATCTGGGCAGATCCCGATCGCATTGTCCAAACCCTGACCAATCTACTTTCTAACGCGATTAAATTTTCGCCCCCTGGTAGCACTGTTTGGTTAAGCGCCTCCATCGAAGAGGCAAAAGGCATTTCTTCTCCCTCAGCTCCCTCAACTCCCTCAGCTGCCAACACGAAGGAGATATTACTCAAAGTACAAGACCGAGGGCGCGGCATTCCAGCCGATAAACTCGATAGTATATTTGAACGCTTTCAACAAGTTGACTCTTCTGATTCTCGCAAGCATGATGGTACTGGTTTAGGCTTGGCAATTTGCCGGAGCATCGTGCAACAGCACGGCGGACGCATTTGGGTTGAAAGTATTTTAGGTGAAGGTAGTACTTTTTATTTGACGCTGCCTATTTTGAAAACTACACCAAGTCACGAGTTAGATGATTCCAACCCCTCACCCCTCATCTCTCATCTCTCACCCCTAATATTAGTCTGTGACGACGATCCCAAGGTTGGTGCAGAGCTACAAACCCTACTTGAAAGTAAGGGGTATCGCGTGGCAGTCGTACATTCAGGACAGGAAGCGATCGCCACAGCAGCTATCTTGCATCCCAATGCCATCTTACTTGACTTACTCATGCCTCGCATGAATGGATGGGAAGTGATGGCAATTCTAAAGGAACGGGCAGATACAAGAGATATTCCTATTGTCATTTGCAGTATCTACACGCCAACTGAGAATAGTCTATCGACTCAAGGATTAAGCGATCTCGATTGGGTGAGCAAGCCAGTAGATGAAAACTTGCTGTTCCACTCTCTCAAACAAGCTTTAGCTAAAACTTCTAAACCAATCCGCGTGTTGCTAGTTGAGGACGATACAGAACTGGCTGAACTATTAGTAACGCTACTGAAAAGTCATAAAATTGAAACCTTTCTAGCTCAGAATGGGCGAGAAGCAATTCATCTATGTCAGGAGGTAAAACCAGATCTGCTCATTCTTGACATCATTTTGCCGCAAGTGGATGGTTTTGGTGTGATTGAGTGGTTGCATCAGCACAATCAGTTTTGCCGCATCCCTGTAGTTGTCTATTCTGCCAAAGATCTTGACGATATGGAGCGAAATCGACTCAAGCTAGGACATACAGAGTTTTTATCTAAAGGCAGGGTCACTGTTCTAGAATTTGAGCAACGGTTGATGCAGTTGATTGGACAAATTACTCAGAGCAAACAACACAGCAGTAGCAACGACAGCAAAGAAAATTCTGGTACTTGATAACATTTGCGCGATCGCATCGTTCTATTCTTCTCGCAATAGCCAAAAGCCAGTATAAGTCATGCCAGAATCGTCGGGTTGCACTAACAGGAAATGCAAGCCTTGGCTCTGTTGCTGGCGCTGGGCGTAAGTCTGGGCAGATGCTATTACCTCATTATCGGCAAAAGTTGCCACAACCCACCGATCTGCTAAACCTGCTTCTAAGACTAATCCAGCTAATTCGCCTGGAACGCAGTTGAGAGCAACTGGCTGCGCTGTTTGCAACCAACGGGCTAATTGCATAGATTGCCTTCCCCCATAGATAATTATCCCTGGAACGGCGGTTGTCGATGCTAAGCCTAAATTTAGCGGTAGTAAAGATTCTGGCATGTCTAAAATAGGCAGCGGACGGTCTTTAAATGCAGCTTCTAAATCTCCTGCTGGTAGACTAGCAAAACGCCAGCGATCGCCCCAGAGATTTTCTGGTAAGGGGACGGGAGGTGGTTTGTCTATGGCAAAAGGGTTGTAGGGTTCTCCATTCGTAGAATACTGAGGTATACGCGATCGCAACCACTGCTTCAATGCTCCAGTGCGCCGCGTTGCTTCTACGGTAATACCTAACTGTTGCCCAGCTGCGGTAATTAAACTCAGAGATTGCGGGCGAAACACTTGAATTTCTTCGGGTAAACCAGACTTAGCAGCTAATTGCAACTGTTCTACTAACCAAGCTACATTTGCTGACGCTTGAGGGCATAAAGCTTCGTATTGAAAACTAGCAGTGCGATTGCAAATTAACAATTCCCACAATACCTGTCCGCTGTCATCTCGCCACGGACGACGATAAAAATCAGCTTGCCAAATTAATTTGTCATTTGTCATTTGTTATTTGTCATTTGTTATTTGTTATTGGTATTTTCACTACTCCCGACTCCCGACTCCCCACTCCCGAACACAATGCGTCACAATAAAGGCGATCGCCAGTACGAGGGAAATCCTATGACGGCAACGGCTATATCTAACCTACCTGTTTTAGCAACATCAAGGTCGGGGTTGCCAAATATTTGCGGTTGGGAAGCAGAAATACAGTCGGTAACGAACCATAACGAACCTGTATTTTTACCTACAACCAATTTGCGCCTAGAAAATCTTACGTCTGGGTTTGCTTGCGCCCTTCACATGCACCAACCCACAATTCCCGCAGGTGGCAATGGAGAACTCATTAGCAATTTACAATATATGTTTGAACATCCCCACGAAGGGGATAACCACAATGCCGAAGTATTTGCCTGGTGTTACGGACGGATGGGAGAATTTATTCCCCAACTGATTGCTGAGGGTTGCAATCCTCGGATTATGCTGGACTATTCGGGAAATCTGTTGTGGGGATTGCAGCAAATCGGGCGAGACGATATTCTCAACAATCTCAAACGGATAACTTGCGATCGCCAATACCAACCTCATGTAGAATGGCTGGGAACGATGTGGAGTCATGCTGTCGTTCCTTCTACACCTATTCCCGATCTCAAGCTGCACATTCAAGCTTGGCAGCATTATTTTGCCGCAATTTTTGGCTACGATGCCTTACGGCGCGTGAAGGGTTTTTCTCCTCCCGAAATGCACTTACCCAACCACCCAGATACTTTATTTGAATACATCAAAGCTTTGAAAGAATGCGGTTATCGCTGGTTGATGGTACAAGAACATTCAGTAGAACGACTGGACGGTACGGGTTTGCACCACGAACAAAAATATATTCCCAACCGTTTAGTAGCGCGTAATTCTTCCGGTGAAACAATTAGTATCACGGCGCTAATTAAAACCCAAGGCTCTGATACGAAATTAGTCGCGCAGATGCAACCTTATTTTGAAGCAAAAGGGCGGGGCAAGCAACAAATCGGTAACATCACTATACCTTCTCTAGTTACCCAAATTGCCGATGGAGAAAATGGCGGCGTGATGATGAATGAATATCCCCGCGATTTATTGCGGGTGTATCATGAAATCCGCGATGCTGGCAATAATGACGCGGGCATCGTAGCACTCAATGGCACGGAATATTTGGAATTAATTGAGGCTGCTGGTGCTAATCCTGAAGAGTATCCGGCTTGTCAAGCGGCGAACCAACACAAAATTTGGCAGCGAGTCGATCCAGATAATGCTACTCCAGAAGCAGTGGAAAATGCGATCGCGCAATTAAAAGCTACTGACCATCAATTTCACATGGATGGTGCATCTTGGACGAACGATCTCAGTTGGGTAAAAGGCTACGAAAACGTTTTAGCACCGATGAATCAACTCAGCGCGGCGTTTCATGCCAAATATGACTCACTCGTACAGCAAGATGCCACTGTAACTCAGCGTCCCGACTATCTAGAGGCATTATTGTACAATTTACTGCTGGAAACCAGTTGTTTTCGCTATTGGGGACAAGGCATGTGGACTGATTTTGCCCGCGAACTGTATCGGCGCGGAGAAACAACGCTGGCAACTGGCGTATAGTTAGAACAAGCTGGTTCGACAGTATCTAGGTCTAGATCGATAGTGTTAGCCGATGATGCTGGCTGTTGCCTTTGAGTTGGCACAATTTCTAAAGTGCGGTGGGGTAGCGTGACGACAATACCCAAAGCAGCGATCGCGAGAACGGAAACCCCTGTTAGCAGCCGTACTTGCTGGCGTAGTTGACGATTTTCGCGATCGAGAGTTGTTACCCGATTTATATCGAGATTTATATCCCGATTTATATCCCGATTTATATAATGGGGTTGGTTCTGAGATATAGGACGAGGTTCGTTTTGTACCAAAGCTTCGGGTTTATCTTCAGCCAGCGCCACCACAGCCCGCTTAGGTTGAAAAGTAATCTTAATTAGCAACCAATTAACAATCAACTGCGGGCAATTTTGTTTAAACCAATACCATGCTATCTGTCTAAATACAGGTTTGGATATTCGCGCTACTGATTTAGTCATCCGATTCAGCGGACGAAATCGAATCTTTTGATTAATTAAATTAACTGCACCCGCATCGTAGAGACAATCTACGATTAATTTAATAGTTGCTTCTTGGTCGTTAGATAAATTTTGCAGGAGTAGCAAAACGTCGCGCATCCGTTCTGCTTCCATCTGCTTTTCGCGCATTCGTTCTGCGTCTTGTTTTGTAACCCCTGTCATAGAAGCAAAAATAATTATAACTGTAATAACATACCCACTATAATAGTTGGATCGCCACTATCCTCAGAGCGATCGGGGATACTCAAATACTGTTAATTTTTCAGGATGGAGCGGGCATTGCTCACCCTACTACTCGCTCAATGTTTACGCAATCTTAATAGTTCTCAGTATGACAACGGATGGTGAGATGGACGCTGGTAAATGATGGTGGAGAAAAGAACTATTACCAAAGTTGCAATTCATCGTGAAGGTACGCGATCGCGTACTGGGTGAATAACCAGCAATTCTAGCTCATGAATTTATATTTGAAATCAAACTCTATCTTCCAAGGGCAGTGGCGATCGCTAAAGTATCTTGCCTTACTTTTATGTACGCTTGTATGCACGTTATTAGCTGCCACATTACTCAATAGCACGCCTCACCCTGCGATCGCCCAGCAGCCTTTTGCAGAAATTCGTGGCGTATGGATGACTATTAACGACACTAGCATCCTGATCGACCGTCCCAAAATGCAAGCTGCTGTCAGCCATCTCGCACAGCTCAACTTCAATACGATTTATCCGGTTGTCTGGAATTCTGGTTACGCACAGTATAACAGCAGCGTAGCACGACAAACCGGAATTCAAACCTTCGTGCGTAAAGGCTTACAGGAACAAGATCCTTTAGCCGATCTCGCCGCTACAGCCCATCGCCAAGGCTTACTCGTCATCCCTTGGTTTGAGTTTGGCTTTATGACTCCCCCTACCTCAGAACTCGCATTGCAACACCCAAATTGGTTGACTCAAAAACGGAATGGTAGCAAAACTTCCATCGATGTTGCAGGTGAGGTAGTATGGCTCAATCCCTTCCATCCAGAAGTCCAGCAGTTCATCACCGCATTGGTGCGGGAAGTCGTGACTCAGTACGATGTCGATGGCATTCAATTTGACGACCACATGAGTTTGCCGCATGAATTTGGCTACGATAAGTATACGGTTGCCTTGTACAAACAGGAAACCAAGCGCAATCCACCCCATCCTAACGATCCGGCATGGGTGCGGTGGCGTGCCGATAAAATTACGGCATTTATGACTCAACTGAATCAAACAGTTAAACAATGCAAGCCCAAGGCAATTTTTGCCGTTGCCCCCAACTACTACGACTTCGCTTATAAATTTCACCTGCAAGACTGGCTAACATGGGTGCGAAACGGAATCGTTGACGAACTAATTGTACAAGTCTACCGTCCCGAACTACAAAGCTTTCTCCAACAGCTTGCCCGTCCTGAAATTCAAGAGGTGCAACAAAAGATTCCTACTGGTATCGGTATTTTAACAGGTTTGAGAAACGATCCAGTACCGATACAACGCATTCAAGCGCAGGTAAGAGCATCACGCGATCGCGGTTTGGGTGTAGCCTTTTTCTTTTACCAAAGCTTATGGGACTATGCCCCAGAACCAAGCGAACAGCGACAATCTTACTTTCGGGCATTTTTCCACGCCCCCGCTTCCCGTTTGGTAACGGCAAGGGCTGCTGTCGAGGAACCGATACTACAACCGTGAGACTAGGGTAAAACGTCCAATCTGTAGTAGGGGCGATATGTACGTCCCTACGAATTTTTTATACTACAGATTTTTTGGTTAAGATCGGGTCCCCCCTAACCCCCCTTCAAAAGGGGGGAATGAATGCCCCCTTGTCAAGGGGGTTGGGGGATCTCCAAGATCTGTGGATCGCGCTTTCGAGATGTATTGCGGCAGATATAATCTACATCTCCATCAACCATTTGTACAAAGCCTTATCCCGAGACTGAATCTCATCCACCGAGGTGTAGTAATAATCTTCCCAACCAACTTCTGGCAAGCCTGCAAAGATCATCAGATTTAAGGGATACCGATCGCTATCACTACAGTGCCGGAAGTCGTCTCGGAATAAGAAAATTGCCTTATTCAGCGCGATCGCCGCACCCAACTCTACCATGACTCCTTCATCTGGTGGCGTACCGTTGACAATTGCAAAAATGCCATCGCAATTTTTTACATCTTGTAAATCTGCCTGCGCCACGCGATACGCCCAATCAGCTTGGGAAAAATCGATTTGGTTGTTACGGGCAAACGGTTCCCAAACTTCTATCCCCAATGCTTCCAAAGCCCGCATGATGGGAGGTAAAAGCAACGTCTTTTGCTGCTGCGAGAAGCCATAGGGATTAGCTAGATAAACGATCTTGCGCTTCACATTTGCCTCTACTAATGGTTTATCTCAAATGTGCCGCATATAAGCGCGATCGCGGTAGATGGGAACGCAATTGCTAACATTTAAATCTACTGCAAGTTCGAGATCGTCGCTAAAACCTCTAGAAATTAACTCTTTTCCCGAACTACATTGGTTCAAGGCTGTCGCGAGATCGGCACGAAAGATTTGAAATGTTGCTACAGCGGCTTTTGCTTCTGGTGAGAGTTTACCTCGCATATAGCTGAGAATCGCCCCAGCAGCGATCGCATCTTCTAAGCTGGGGCGTAAACTTCCATCTTCCCACTTTTCCCCAGCTGGAATTACGGCAATTTTCGTACCGCAGTTTTGAGCAAACTCAGCGATCGCCTGACAGTTACGCAAACAACCAGCTAAAGTTAGTGTTTTTCCGGTCTGCAAACTCAGAGTAGCACCATTAGGCGAAGGTAAGACCAATTTCGTAGCCGCAGGAATTCGATTCAGGGATGAGGGAGAAAGAGAATATCCCGCGTCACGCCGACGACTTGCCAAAATAGCATTTACAGACCGAGCATAGGCGATCGCCGTATCATCTTGCCAGCGATAAGGAAATACTATCGCTTCCCGACTCGTAGCAATTTCTACACAAGTCGAGAAAGATAAAACATCCACAATGACAATAACATCGCTAATCGGCGCAAGTTGCATCACGCCATAAATTCCCCATTCGTAGCGCAGATCGAACTCCGATTGATTGAAAATCATTAGAAAGTGAGTAGTGAGTCGATTCGTAGTGAGTTGTAGGGGCGGGTTTACCCAAAATCTCTGTTAGTAGTAAAGCATCTTCGTGAACCCGCCCGTACAGGAGTCGGGAGTCAGGAGTAGTGAAATAACAAATAACAAATAACAAACTCCTGCTACCGTGTGAAATAGAACGTGTGAGTAGCAAAATGCAATTACCAGAATCTAGTCGGTGGCAATTTACTCCAGACTTAAATATCTGCCGCGTACTCAATGGCATGTGGCAAGTATCGGGGGCGCATGGAGCGATCCAACCAAAAAGCGCGATCGCTGCTATGTTCGATTATATGGATGCTGGTTTCACCACTTGGGACTTGGCAGATCACTACGGTCCTGCGGAAGATTTTATTGGTGAATTTCGCCGTCAAGCGATCGCAACGCGGGGTAAAGAGGCAGTATCTCATCTACAAGCATTTACCAAATGGGTTCCCAGACCTGCAAAAATGACGCGGCGAATTGTCGAGCAGAATATCGATCGCTCTCTGCTCGGATGGGAGTAGAATCGCTATACTTACTACAATTTCACTGGTGGGAATATAGAGATAAAAACTATATCGATGCTCTAACTTATTTAGCACAACTTCAGCAAGAAGGCAAAATTAAGCATTTAGCACTAACAAATTTTGACACAGAACGATTAAAAATTATTTTAGAGGCAGGCATCAAGATCGTTTCTAATCAGGTACAGTTCTCGTTAGTGGATCGCCGTCCTTTAATCAAAATGATTCCGTTTTGTCAAGAGCATAATATTCAACTTTTAGCTTACGGTACGCTTTGCGGTGGATTGCTCTCAGAAAAATATTTAGAACAACCAGAACCGCGAGGAACGGTATTAAATACGGCTTCCTTACGAAAATATAAAAACATGGTAGATGCATGGGGTGGCTGGAGTCTGTTCCAAGCACTTTTAGCCGTGTTAAAGCAAATTGCCATTAAGCATGATGTTAGCATTGCTAATGTTGCAGTAAGATACATTCTCAGCCAACCGACAGTAGCAGGGGCGATCGTTGGCACTAGGTTGGGAGTCTCAACGCACATCGAAAATAATGCTCGGGTATTCGCACTGAATTTAGATGCAGACGATCTGAGTCAAATCGAATCTGTAGGGGAGCGATCGCAAAATCTCTTGCAGATAATTGGCGACTGCGGCGACGAATATCGACGTTAATTAATGTAGGGGCGATTTCACAGACATACTTCGTGACTAACAGAGATTTCAGGTAAACCCGCCCGTACAGGAGTAAAGGAGTATGACAGATCCAAAAACTGAGATTTTAGCAGCTAACGAAGCTTTTTATCGTGCTTTTGAGAAAAAAAACCTAGAAGCTATGAGTCAAGTTTGGTCGCAGGGAACTGCTAGCCTTTGCATTCATCCTGGGCGCAATGCTCTGCGTGGCTGGAAGCAAATTCGTGACTCATGGGAACTCATCTTCAAAAATACCAAATATTTAGAAATTGAAATAGAAATTATTACCACGGAAATTCGCGATACAACTGCTTATGTCGTGCTTGTAGAGCGCGTACTACAAGCCAGTAGTGGCAGAACAATTAAGGCGGAATCAATTGCTACAAATATCTTCGAGCAGATGGCAGGTAAGTGGTATTTAATACATCATCATGGTAGCCCTTTAGTACGATAAGTTTTTACATAGTGCCTGACTATTTAACTTAACGAACGAGAACTAACCCTCAGTAATAAAAAAAACAAGGAATACCAAACTTGCAGATGTCAATTGGCAAATTTACTGAAATACAAGTTTCATTTCAATGCCGCACGAATGCGATTACCAAATCCCTCAAATAGCTATCGCGATTGCCGACAACACTAGAATCGATTTTATAAATTTACATAGAATTGCTATAAAATAAAATTTTTATAAAGATTTATTCTAACTGGAATTCAAGTCTAGACGCAGAGGTAATGTTGGTTTAGATTGTCTATATACCTCAAATGGAAAGTAGTTTGAGAAACGAAATACCTGGGTAAGATTAGATAAATTGAGTCAATCTAATCGCAAGGGAGGTGTTTCGTTTCTTTTAGTTATTTGTACAAGTTAGTGGTGCGTGATGTGTGGGGGGTGTGTTTTTTCTCCCTCAGCCGCCTCAGCAACCTTGCGATCCGCGACGCTCTCTTCTAACCCCTCGCTATATACTGGGAGAAGGAACGAATGGCAACCGAGGCGAGCTTATGATTCCGAATCCCGCGATCGTGCAAGCTGTAGAACAATTGGGCTATCGCGTCACAGTAGGAGACGTAGCGGCTCAAGTCGGATTGGATGTGAGTCGGGCGCAACAGGGATTGCTGGCTCTGGCTAGCGATGTCGGCGGACACATGCAGGTAGCCCAATCCGGTGAGATTGCTTATCAATTTCCGCGAAATCTGCGAGGAGTTCTACGCAATAAGTATTGGCGATTGCGCTGGCAAGAATGGTGGCAGAAAGTTTGGAAGGTGCTGTTTTACATCATTCGGATTTCCTTTGGGATTGTCCTCCTACTTTCGATCGTGTTAGTCTTTTTGACGATCGCAATTATTATTACCGCTACCAATCGCGATAGCGACGATCGCGGCGATCGCGGCGGTGGTGGGTTTTACATGCCTTACTTTTGGATCGGTCCCGATTGGTTTTGGGTCTTCTATCCAGATTACGATACCCGTTATCGGCAACGGCGAAGCGAAAAAAGCGATTTAAATTTTTTAGAAGCAATCTTCTCTTTTCTGTTTGGTGACGGCAATCCCAATCTCGACCTAGAAGAAAAACGTTTCTCGCTGATTGCCACTGTAATTCGCAACAATCAGGGTGCGGTGACGGCAGAGCAAATTGCTCCCTATCTGGATAATTTGGGAGAGGGATATGCTAGAGAGTACGAAGATTACATGCTGCCAGTGTTGACTCGATTCAACGGTCAGCCAGTCGTCAGTCCCGAAGGGCAGCTCGTTTACCATTTTCCAGATTTGCAAGTTAGCGCCGAGCGACACCAATCTCGACGCATCCCAACATTTTTGCAAGAGTTACCCTATCGTTTCAGTGCAGCTAGTTCTGGGCAGATTATGCTCGGCATTGGCTTGGGCGTGTTGAATTTTGTCGGATTGCTGGTATTAGGGAATTTCCTAGCAGATGGCGTAGCCGCAGCTCAGCTCGGCGGACTCGTTGCCTTCGTGCAGGGAATTTATGGGTTATTGGTTGCATACGGCACAGGTTTTTTATTATTACCCTTGGTAAGATATTTTTGGTTGCAGTGGCGCAATCGCAAAATTAGCGATCGCAATCAGCAACGGCAAGCTAGGGCAGGTCTATTAGCCAATCTAAATGCGACATTACAGCAAAAAATTGCCTATGCAAGTCAGTTTGCCGCTCAAACTACTATTACCAAAGAAGATACAGTTTACTCAACCGATAGCGACCTAATGGAGCAGGAAATCGAGCGTTCGGCAGAGATTGATGCTGAGTGGCAGCGTCGTCTATCTGGCTCTCCATAAATACGATAATTCACCGTTATCTATAACTGCTAGATCTTGGTTGAATAGACTTTTCTATGTAAGCAAAATATATTTACCAAAGAATTTAAGACAAGGTTGTTTACAACCCCATTATTCAAGGTAGTATGAAGATGAATTCTATTTATTAACTTTTATCTTATCAAGACTTACTCATGTCACTCATTGAGTCTACGGAATCTGCTGTCAATTTCCAGCGATATTGGCTGGTTTTCAAACGACATTACTTACCAGCCTCAATCGTGTTTGGGGTAGTTGTTGCACTGACAGGTATAAGTTTATTCTTGCAAAAGCCAATTTACGAGGCAGAAGGCAAGCTGTTATTTAAAAAGATCAGTCCTAGTGCTTCCTATCTGCCCAAAGTAGGTGAGGGCATAGGCGAATTACAGCCACTGCAAGATCAGAATAATCCCGTAGATACAGAAGCAGAAATTATACGTTCTTTACCTATTATCAAAAAAACGATTGCGCGGTTGAATTTGAAAAATGAATCAGGTCAACTTATCAAACCCGAGCAATTCCTAAAAAAACTGAACGTGACCGATGTGAAAAAAACGGACGTATTGCAGATTGCCTACAGGGATACCAATGCTGAAAGAGCTGCAAACATTGTCAACACTTTAATGGCTGTTTATCTAGAAAATAATCTATTAGATAACCGCTCTGAAGCTGTTGCAGCTAGAGAGTTTATTCAACAACAAGTACCTAAAGCAGAAACAAGTTTACGTCAAAGCGAGTCAGAATTACGCCAATTCAAAGAGCAAAATAGAGTTGTCGATCTAGCAGAAGAATCAAAATCGTCAGTTGCCGTAATTTCAGATTTGCAACGCCAAATAGCGACTGCTACAACTAGTTTGGCAGATGCAAAAGCTCAATCTGAAGTTCTGAGAGAACAATTAGGAAAAACTTTAAATAGTGCTAGAGCAGTAACTGGTGTAAGCCAATTTCCAGCCGTGCAAGGGGTGTTGAAAGAAATACAACAAATAGAATCACAGTTAGCTGCGGAACAGAGCCGCTTTCAAGCAGATTTTCCTAATGTAGTTTCCCTAAAACAAAAGAAAGCCAGTTTAGAGCAGTTACTCAAGCAACGCTTAAAACAGGTGGTAGGCGATCGACAAACTACCACTAGTAGCTATTTACAAAATAGCGAATTTGACCAAAAACTGACAGAAGAATTTATCAGAGTAGAAGCAAGACGCTTGGGTTTATCTAGTCAGCTAGCTGCAATATCTAACGTTCAAGCTGCTTATCGAGATAGGCTCAATAAGTTGCCTCAAATGGAACAAAAACAGCGGGTGTTGGAACGAAAAATCCAAACAGCTCAAGCTACTTATTTACTACTACAGCAAAAATTACAGGAAATTCGCATTGCAGAAAATCAGAATATAGGTAATGCTCGGGTAATTTCAACTGCTATTCCTCCCGAAGAAGCAGTTGCTCCTCGTAAAATCTTGTACCTGGTTACGGGAATTATGCTAGGTGGAATATTAGCAACCGCTACTGCTTTGATGCTGGAAAAACTGGATAAATCGATCAGAAGCATCGATGATGCTAGAAAAATATTTGGTTACACATTGTTAGGTGTAATTCCCAGCTTGAAAAAGTCCGATAAAACTTTCTTGGGCGATCGCTCCCTAGAACGAGCTACGCCAGAAATTATGGTGAGAGAGTCGCCGCAATCGCCTTTGAGTCAGGCGTATCGCATGTTGCAAGCTAACTTGAAATTTCTGAATTCTGAAAAACAGCTGAAATCGCTGGTGATTACGAGTTCTGTCCCTAAAGAAGGGAAGTCAACTGTCGCGGCAAATTTAGCTGTCACCATCGCTCAGATGGGGCGTAAAGTTTTGTTAGTCGATGCAGATATGCATCTTCCCCTGCAACATAAAATCTGGGAACTGCCAAATCATCTGGGTTTGAGTAATATTATTGTGGGTCAGACGGAACCAAAAACAGCAATCAAAAAAATCACGGCTAATCTCCACGTTCTTACTGCTGGAGTCACTCCTCCTAATCCAATGGCATTACTCGATTCTCAGAGAATGGCATCTCTGATTACCGTGTTTTCAGCTAATTACGACTACACAATTATTGATGCTCCTGCCCTGAACGCGGCGGCTGATGCAGCAATCTTGGGTAAAATGACCGATGGAGTTTTATTAGTCGTTCGACCAGGTGTAGTAGATACTACTGCTGCTAACCATGCTAAAGAGTTTATCGACAAGTCGGGTCAGCACGTCCTCGGTCAGGTAATAAATGGATTTGAGTCCGATACCGAACAATACTACAGCTACTATTATCTCTCTAAAAATGCGCCAGCAGAGGATACCATTAGTGCAGAAGAAGAACGCTTTTCTCCAATCGCTGGTAGAAAGAGCTGAAGAGCGATCCTAGGTCAACAAAACTTAGCGATCGCCATCCTTCAAACTGTTTTGAGACTAACCGAGCAAACTTTCGAGATCGCCTCTACCACTCGCTCTAAATCCTCATTTGTCAAACTAGAGCTAGAGGGCAGACACAGACCGCAATGAAATAAATCCTCTGCTACCTCACCGCCAATCGTCTCGCACTCTGCAAAAGCGGGTTGGAGGTGTAGGGGTTTCCAAACTGGACGAGCTTCGATATACTGCCCAGCGAGGGCTTTGCGTACCTGTTCCCGATCTGCACCAAAAATAGCAGGGTTAACGGTTATACAGCTCAACCAGCGCGTGGCATGACCGTAAGCCGCTTCTGGCATAAATGAGATTCCTGGCAAGTCGTTTAAGGCTTGACGATAAAATTCAAAGTTACGTCGCCTAGCTTTGACGCGCTGCTTTAAAACTCGCAATTGTCCTCGACCAATTCCTGCTAATACATTGCTCAGGCGATAGTTGTAACCTATCTCCGAATGCTGGTAGTAGGGGGCTGGGTCGCGGGCTTGGGTGGCGAGAAACTTAGCTTTGATGACAATTTTTGGGTCGTCAGCAACTAACATTCCGCCCCCAGATGTGGTAATAATTTTATTACCGTTAAAAGAAAAGATACCAATTTTTCCAAAACTACCAGGCGATCGCTCTTTATAGGTTGCGCCCAAAGATTCTGCTGCATCTTCAATCAACGGCACTTCGTAGCGGTTACAAGCTTCTAGAATTGGGTCTAAGTCCGCACTTTGACCGTAGAGATGGACGACAACTACAGCTTTAGGTAATTTACCCAACCGCGCCCGTTTATCCAAGGCTTCCCGTAATAATTCGGGGTTCATGTTCCAGGAAGCGCGATCGCTGTCGATAAAAACGGGTTTCCCGCCTAAATAAACAATCGGGTTGGCTGAAGCCACAAACGTCAGTGTCGAGCAAAATACCTCGTCTCCCGACCCTACCCCAATCAACTTTAAGGCTAAATGTAAAGCTGCCGTGCCAGATGTTACAGCAGCAGCATGATTAACACCGACTACCTCGCAAAACTCTTGTTCAAAAGCTTCTACGTGAGGACCGACGGGTGCAATCCAATTAGTATCAAATGCTTCTTTAACAAAATCTAACTCTTCCCCGCCCATATGAGGGACAGAAAGCAGGATAGGTTTAATCATCTTAATGGCAATACTACTATCTGGTGTTAAAAATATTACCTCTTGTCTTAACGACTAAATACTCTCCATAGATAGATACAGTACGATACAGTTTTTATATCTAACTGTACATAGTTTTTACTTTAAATAAAATAGGCAAAATCTTACCAACTGATACCTAGCCTTTCAAATACATTAATTGAATTATTCAAGCCCGATATTATTTTTTGCTCGGTGATTATTGCCAAATTATTAATGACAATATATCACCGATCGCTTAGTACGAACAAGTTATTAAATATCGGTTATTATTTCCTGTTGAAAAATTACTCGCACAGAACGATAATACATTTCAGTATAGCGAGTATTATTTAGTACAAACGAAATATAGCGTTCCGGTTAAAGCTTGACCGCTTAATTCTGCTACATTGAGACACATACTATCTCTTTCAATCTGATAGTTAGAACCAACAGCAACAATTTTAAATCCAATAGATTTCAATAATCGGTCAATTTCTTGCGGTTTGTACCAATAAACATAAGGTTTGCGATCGAGTAGAGCAGATAAGTTCCACTTCTTTCCTAACTTTAGCCAAGGAAGATACTGAAGAGAAAGATTTTCCCCTTTTAATCTCCGTAATAAATGTAAATATATCAAGTATGGCTTGTACATCAAAGACCGCGCTCTAACTTCAAAACTGAGAAATGAAAATAGTGCCGTACCACCTGATGCCATAATGCGATATGCTTCTTGCAACGCTTTTAATTTTGGCTCAGCTTCATCAATAGAGCTAATAATTTGCTGAAGATAGAGAATCTGAGGAAAATATCCGTCTGGATAGTTTAAGTTTGTGGCATCTTCTACTTCAAAAACGATCTTGTTTTCAGGATCTTTCTGCTTTGCTTCTTCTATAAAATCAGCTACATAATCATAACCATAAAGAGAGGTAAAACCCATGTTTGCCATTTCTAGCAAAATTCTACCGCCAGCCGTTCCTGCTTCTACCGTTTTGAGATTTTTGTCTAAATATTTATCGATCAAATATTTTTCTTCAAAATGCAAGCCTTTTCCATGCGCCCAAGTATTAAATTCATCTGTAAGCTGATATACCTCTTTGTTATTGAGCATAACTGCATTCCTAATTTAATTATTTTCAACGGACGAACAGCGATAGGCGGGAAAGAAATTTGTATCTAACAGTCGATTAGTTTCAGTATTTAAAGCCTTTGCCTGTAACTCTACTAAATAATTATAGTTATCTAAATCGGCAATCAATCGTAGAGTTAAAAAATTAGTTCTTTGCTTGGAAAAACCTGCTTTAAAGTGGTAGAGACTATCTTTACTGCCTCCAACCCCACCACCTAAATGGAAGACTAAATTACCTCTTGCTTTTGCCCAAAAACGCACGTAATCGAACATCAGTTTACTAGGAGATTGTTTTAAAAATTCATTTCTGGTTCCTCCCAGATGATATTGCACTATGCCGCTAGCTTCTGTGAAAATACCAGCACAGGTTATTCGATCGCCTAACTCGACAATACAAATATGAATTCTCTCATCTAAATAAGCTAACTGCACAAAGTATTCATAATCAAAATAATACATTTGCTTTGCAGCAACGCGATTCATTGTATCTTTGTACAGGTAAATAAACTCGTCTATATAATCTTCGTATTTTACCATTCTAGCGATGAATCCAGCCCGCTTGCAGCGATTTATATGGTTGCGATGTTCCGATCGCGTTTGTTGCCAAATTTCTGCTTCAGAAAGCGCGAGATCGAGCGATATAGTTTCGCCTGTCACCTGACAGATTTGAGGCGATAAAATTTGTTCAAAATTTTGATTTAGGATAGGGTGCAATCGCAGAAACGCCGTGCAAATGTTTTTCGATCGCAGTGCTTCGATGAAGTGAGATACTGCTAACTTTAAAAATTCTGGCTCAGAAATTGCCGACTCGCTAAGTAATATGCCAGGGTAGCCGTAGGGAGAAACGGCATCAAATATTTGGCGATCGCGCAGGTGTAATGCAGTCAGGTGTTCGCAGCTACGTACTAAGTACGGAAGGAAGAAAATTTTATCTCCCTCTGTTATGAGAATTCCTTCTGGAGCAGCTTTATTTCTAATTGATTCCAGTTGAATATATTCAGGTAAATGATAAATATCGTGTCTGAGTTTCTGTAACGTTTGCTGCCATAAAGGTTCGCAGGGGTTAATTGTTTCGATATGAATGTTATTTTTCAGCATACTCTTTAATCTGGCGAACGATAGGCAGGGAAAAAACCCGTATCGAGCAATACCTTATCTGTCGTATTTAATGCTTTTGCTCTTAATCTAACTAATTCATAATATTTCTCTTCGTCTGCAATCAATCTAAGTGTGAGAAACTGATGCCTTTGTCTAGAAAAACCTGATTTAAAAGTGTATAGACTATCTGTGGTAGAACCTCCAACCCCACCTCCTAAATGCAAAAACTTATTGCCTTGCTCTTTTGCCCAAAGACGCACGTAATGTAAAAGAAAGTTGAAAGGAGATTGACTTAAATATTGCGTCTTAGTCCCTCCCAAATGAGCTTGAACTATACCGCAGCATTCAAAAAACAAGCTAGCACAGACTATCTCGTTATTTAACTCCACTATACCTAAATGTATTTTGTCTCCTAACACTAATAAATCCTCGAAGTAATTGCGGCTAAAATAATAGGACTGTCTGGCTTTAACGCGGTTCATTGTTTCTTCATAGATCGCAATAAATTCATTAATGTAATGCCTAAAATCTACTATTTTTCCAGTCAAACCAAGACGCTTGCATTTATTAATAGTACTTTGATGTCCCTTTCTAGTATGCGCCCAAATTTCAGCTTCCGAAAGAGTTAGATCTACTGATACCGTCTCTCCATTCGCTGTAAAAATATCACCAGAAAAAACCTCGTTAAATTGCTTGCTAAGGATAGGATGCAGCCGCAGGAAAGCAGAACAAATATGGTTCTGTCGCAGCACTCGCTTAAATTCTTGTAGGGCAAAATCTGGAAATCCAGGCGTACAGATTGCTGCATCGCTCAAGAGTATTCCAGAATATCCATAGGGAGAGACAATATCAAACCAATCTTTACCGTTTGATTCTTGGGTTAGTATATTCTCGCACTTACGTAATAAATAAGGGACGAATAGAATTTTATCACAATCAACGAGCAAAAAAGCATGAGGAATAGTTTGAGTTCTTTTTGACTCTATATTCACATATTCAGGCAAATGATAAACATCGTGATGCAGATGTTGCAGAGTTTGCTGCCACAACGGGTCGTGTAAATCGATGATTTGAATGTTCATGTTCGTGCAAAAGTTATAACTATGCTTGTAACTATGCTTGCGCGATCGCAGAACCGATGTGCTATTTGCTCGATTAACATTTATCTCTCTGACCAAAGTATAGGAAATACTGCCGGATCGCTAAAATCAGGATTGCCGTTAGGTAATTTGCGACACAAACATTCGTCGAAAATATGAATTTCTTGCCCTTGCTTGTTCCAGAATGGGCGATATTGATTAGCATCATCTTGTAGATGTACTGCCATTGCCAAGCGAAATAATTGGCTGCGGTTGGGATAGCTACCGTGAATTGTCCAACAGTGATGAAAGCTAACTTGACCTTTTTTTAAAGCAAGGGGAATCCTAACCGTTTCCCTGCCAGAATCGCGAAATGTTTGTTCTATTTCTGCTAAATTTGGATTGTTAAAAAAGCGTGTATTCTGAATACCAGACCACTTATGGCTTTTATCTAACACTACAAGCGGTCCTCTAGACTCATCGCAATCATGAAAGGGAATCCAAGCAGTTAGTAAACTGTCAGAACTGCAAGTTGACCAGTAGGCACGATCGGCGTGCCAGCCAACAGCACTTTTGCCGTTGCGATCTTGGGGTGGTTTATAAACGAGTTGATCGTCTAGCAGACGAATGCGCTGAGTTCTTGCAAGCCTGGCGGCGATCGCGCCAATAATCGGTAGTAAGGCAAGCTGACGCAGTTCTCGGTTTTGTAGGGAAACAAATTCGTTGTTGCGTACTACATCGTATCCATCTTCCGGCTGCCAATCGCTATATCCACTACTGACTGGAAGCTGTGCATCTCGTTCTCCCCGATAGTATCGTTCGCTACCTGCAATTGCTGCATCGATAATTTCATCTGGTATCACTTTTTTGGAAATATACCAGCCGTGTTCTTCGTAGAAAGCAATATCTGCTGCTGTTGGCAGCAGTGCCTGCTGTTCGTCCGCCAGTCGAAAAGCACAATGCATATGCGATCGCTCCTTTAATTTAATTTTTTAGTCAATGGGATGACAAATTATTCCCTGGACCTTTAAATTCTTCTGAGGTAGTGTAGCCTTCTTGATTGATTCCCTCTTGTTGCAGGACTTTGAATACGGTAAGAAATAGAATTTTTAGATCCAGCCACAAACTCCAGCGATCGATATACGAAACGTCGAGTTCAAATTTCTCTTCCCAAGTAATGGCATTGCGACCATTAATTTGTGCTAATCCCGTGATCCCAGGTTTTACCTCGTGGCGACGTGCTTGTTCTGGGGTGTAGCGGTCTAAATACTTCACCAATAAAGGGCGAGGTCCGACGAAACTCATGTCACCCTTCAGGACGTTCCACAGTTGAGGCAGTTCGTCAAGGCTAGTTTGCCGCAGAAATTGCCCGAAAGAAGTAAGACGCTGTTCGTCAGGAAGAAGATTCCCTTCTGCGTCTCGTTCGTCGGTCATAGTACGAAATTTGTAAAAATTGAAAATCTTACTGTCTTTACCTGGACGGGGTTGAGTGAAGATAATAGGAGAACCCATGCGAAAGTAAATGGCGATCGCCACCCCAATCGCTAAGGGAGACAGTAGAATCAGAGCGATCGCGGCAACGAGGCGATCGAGCAGAGATTTAACTAATCGGCTTAACTGCTTTAGCCCGCGAATAAATAAGAGCATGGCGATCGTCAATATATAGATGCTTTGATATAGATGAGATAAATAATTATGCTGCTGCTGAACTCGATCCAGAGTTTTTCTTATATTACAGTTTTCTAAGCAAAAAGATAGTAGTCTGTTAGCTGAGCGATCGTGTCATCGTCGCCAACGACGGTACTCAAAATGAACACAATCTTAATTACTGGAGCCACTGGCTTCGTGGCTAGCCATTTGCTACCCAGACTGCTGCAAGATAACTTACAGGTTACAGCAGCCGTACGCAATGATTCTGCTCGTCTACCAGCTGGCGTTACATCTGTAACAGTGGGAAACATTGATGGCAACACTGATTGGCACTCAGCACTTAAGGGAATAAATACAGTCGTCCATCTGGCAGCCCGCGCCCACATACTTCAAGATAAAGCAACCGATCCAGAAGCAGAGTTTTTACGTGTCAATACAGAGGGAACCGTTAATCTGGTCAAGCAATCGATCGCCGCTGGGGTGAAACGGTTCGTATTTATGAGTTCGATTGGGGCAATGACTTCAAGTAGCGATCGCCCCCTAACAGAAAGTTCGCCCTGTCAGCCAGATACTCCCTACGGTCGCAGCAAACTGCAAGCAGAACAAGCCTTAGTGCAGCTTGCTAGCCAGAGTAATATGACTTGGACGGTTTTGCGCCCACCGCTAGTTTATGGTGCGGGAAATCCTGGTAACATGGAGCGGCTAATTAAACTCGTACAAAAAGGCTTACCATTACCGTTCGGGGCAGTCAAAAATCGCCGCAGTCTAGTTTATGTCGGTAATTTGGTTGATGCGATCGCCTCTACCCTAAACCATCCCCAAGCGGCAAATCAAACGTTTTTAGTCAGCGATGGAGAAGACTTTTCTACCCCAGAATTGATTCAAAAAATTGCTGCCAACTTAAACCACCCGTGTCACCTGCTGTCAGTTCCTTCTAGCTGGCTGCAACTGGGAGGAAAGTTAGGCGATACCGTACAGAACTTGAGTAAAAAACAATTACCCCTGAATACATCTACTATTGACCGTCTGCTAGGAAACTTAGCAATTGATAGCAGCCAGATTCAGACAACTCTGAACTGGCAACCGCCGTTTACAGTTGATGCAGGTTTAGCACAAACGCTGCGATCGCCAATAGATGCAGCAAATGTACTTTAAATGTTCTTTTTTATAGAGAGTATGACTACCATGCCTTCGATCGTCTTGTCGGTCTTAAGCTTTGGAATTAGTTTTGCGATCGTTAACCTGATGAGACAGAGGTTTCGGCAAAATTTACTAGATATTCCGAACGAGCGCAGCTCTCACACGCAACCTACTCCCCGTGGTGGCGGCTTAGGATTTATTATTGCCTTTGCCATAACTAGTGCGATCGCGATTGGAAACAGCTATTTTCATTTGTTTGCAGGCATACAATTAAATCTCAATCTGGGGATTGTTTGGTTAATTCTAATTCCGCTTGCCACGATCGGATTTATTGACGATCGCGGTAACGTTCCAGCAGCCATTCGTTACTTGGTGCAGTTAGTTGCTGCTGGTATAGCGGTGGCTTATTTTGGTGCTTTTCCCCAGCCTTGGCTGACGCAGTTTGGCATTGTTGGCAGTGTTGTAGCAATTGCTTTAACGATAATCGGTATGACGGCGATCGTTAACTTCTACAATTTCATGGATGGGTTAGATGGAATTGTGGCTGGAACGAGTGCAATTCAGTTGAGTTTCTTTGCCTTGTACCTCCAGCAACCCCTACTATGGTTTCTCGTAGCGGCGCTGTTAGGCTTCTTGTGGTGGAACTGGTCGCCAGCCAAGATTTTTATGGGTGACGCGGGTAGTACTGTTTTAGGTGCTACAGTAGCGATCGCTCTACTAAATGCTGGCGATGATAATACAATGCAGGTTTGGTCAGCCTTGGCTGTGACTGTCCCACTTGTAGGAGACGCAATTTATACGATTGTGCGGCGACTGTTACGGCGAGAGAACATTTTCCAAGCACATCGCAGTCATTTGTATCAAAGATTGCAGCAATTTGGCTGGTCTCATGCACTGGTAGCTGCAATATATATCGGATTGACATTTGCGATCGCCGTTGCTGTTGGATTTTATGGTTTAAAGGGTGCAATTGTTGGAGTCATGGGTACGATCGCACTCGGAGTAGCAGGGGAAATTTATTTGCGATCGCGCTTTGTGCAACAAGAACTTTAGATTCGCGATCTATCCTAGCGGAAAGGGACGCAGAGATTTGCGCTCCTTTTTTTCACTTCAATGAGAAACCGAAGATAAAGATGGCACGGGATAGAGGTCTGCTACCTTAAAGGGTTTTTTCCTCAGCTTATAGTTAACTCCTACGTGCAAAAATTCTACTACGTCTCGCCATCGCCGCAGTCGCATTGATAGAGAACGCCAAGCTAAGTTTTTTGCTAACGGGAACAAATCTGTTTCGTAGTATTCTAATAAATAGAGTAGAAATACTGCATCAGATATTCTTTCCTGCTGAGATAGACGGATCTTCAACCGCTTGGATGGCGGCCATACAGAAAACATTTTTTTCTTAGTACAGTCGTTTAAAACTGTTGCATGTAACTTAACTGTAAAATCTACTGGTTCTTCTCGTTCCAACTCTCTAATTTGTCTTTGGTTGAAATCTACTAGCCAGTACTTATATGCTCCTCGTTCTTCGATCTGGAATAAAACCTTCAGTTTTCTAGTATTAGTAATGAACGCGGGAACAGATGCAAATAGGTCATTGAAATAAGTCTCAAATGCTTTGAAACTAGCTAAAGCCTTATCTTCTTTCGCATACTGCTTCTCTAAAGATTTGGCATATTTTGCCGTTAGTTTGCTGACATATTCTTGCTTATTATCATAGTCAAATATCTCAATTTTAAACCCTTCATGCTCGCTCCAACTGCTACCAGGAGGCATAACCACGCATTTAGAATCTAACCCTAGCTTTGTAGCTTTTTCATTGTAGTACTTGCTAACGCTATCTGGAGCAACATACGTTTCATTAAAGTGAATTGTCTCTTTGTGTAAAAAGCAATGATTGCTAGCAAAGGGAATAGCGTAACTTGCCCCAACATGCATGGCAAAGTTACTAAATTCCTCTATATAATCATCAGCAGTTCGCAACTTACTAAAATTCTTTTCATATCCTTCAATACAGTAAGGAATAGGGTAAGCACTAGAGTGACTGCGAAAAACAAAGTCTATATTTTTGAATCGTTGGGTGATTTGGCGCAGCGGCGCGCCGAACAGTTTACAATCGTTGACATTTAAGAGCGTTGTCTTGCCGTTAGTCAACACGATTGCCGAGTCTACGCTAATTCCAGCTTGATAAGAGTAAAGTGCAAAATTTGCACTTAGTTTTACTCCCGTACCATGAGGAACTTCAACAACGTCTTTAAAACCGAGATCTTTGAGATCTTTGACCATGCGCGGTGTGTTGACCAACGGTACGAGGATCTTGGTTTCTCGGTCAAATAAACGTAGAGATGGACCCTGAAAATGATCCCAATGCAAGTGAGTCAGATAAATGTAATCTGGTTTCAGGCGATCGATCAGTTCTCGATCTGGTTCGGGAAAATTCCACCAACTGCGCCAGTAGCACGAACCAACCAGCCAAGGATCTACTAATACAGATACGCCCTCATCTTCAATGTAAAGACCAGCGTGGCTTAATATAGTAAACTTCATGCAATTCTCCAAAATTCAAATTTTTGGGGGTTTGTCAAGAATTTTGTGAGAAAAATTAATTATTGTGCAGAGATAGCATAATTTTTCTCTCCCACGACTTCATTATATAAAGTTTCGTGAAGTTGCAGGACGTGTTGTAGCTCGTAATCAGCCATTAAATTCCGACCGCGCTTACCCATAACCTTTGCTTCTTCAGGACGATCTAACACCCAAGCCATAGACCGAGCGAGTTCTTCTACATCTCCCACTTCAAATAGAAGACCTTGACCTCCTTCTAGCAAGTCTCTCGTACCGCGAATATTGGAGCCGATCGCGGGTGTTTCCATACAGAAGGATTCCATGATACAGTTGGGCAGTCCCTCTTGCTCTGAAGCCAGCACAATCGCTACAGAGGCTCGCATCAATGTAGGAATATCTCGGCGAAACCCTAAAAAGTGTACCTGTTTTTGAATACCCAGCTTTGACGCTAGTTGTTGCATCTGTTCGAGTAAACGTCCATCACCTGCTAGAGCTAAGTGAGCGTCAGACCGACCTAAGCGAGCAAAAGCCTTTAAAACGTCCCAATTCCGCTTGCGGGGAATAAATTCAGCCACGGACAGAAGTAGTGGTGCTTCTGGTGACAGACCTAATTCCTGGCGTACTCGGATAATCTCTGCATCAGAGATTAGAGCGGGATTAAAGCGATCGAGATCGACTCCCGTTCCTGGTATGTAATGGACTCGCTCTGCTGGCACTAAATGACGCTTTGCTGCCTCCTCATCTTCACGATTTACGACAACGATGCGATCGGTCCAAGGTCCGGCTAGCTTTTCGAGAGGGAAGAAAGTCGCATTCCTCAGTAGCGATCCTCCACGGAAGAAGTGAAAGCCTTGAGCCATGTACAGCATCTTAAATTTTCCTTGCTTTCTCATCTCATTCAGGGCGTAACGAGTTACGAAAGAGGCTACTGGTGTAGATACAACTATTAGATCGTACTCTTGCTGTTGCAAAACTCGTTTGATTTGTTGTGGTGCAACCAACAGGTTTTGTGGTGCTAAGGGGTTGCGCGAAAACTTCACTTCCCAAACTTGCTCGAAGGCTTCTATACATTTCTTACTGGTTGAAATTCCTTCAGCCATTGCATCTACTCGCCAACCTTTAGCTTGTAAATAACGGGCAATTGGAATAAAAAAGGCGGCGATCGTGTCTGGAACAGTAGTAACAAATAAAAGCTTATTCATATTGTTCAAATTACATTCTTCAATGTCAAATTACTTGTCTAACAGAACACTTTCATACAATTTTTCATACTGAGCGGCAATTTTTTCTAAAGCAAAGCAGTCAATGATTCTTAACCGCGCCGCTTTACCTAATGCTTGCCTTTGCTCGTTACCGATTTCGATTAACTCCTTCCAACCATTAGCCAATGCCTGTGGATTTTTTGGGGGTACTACTTTACCCGTATCGCCCACTAGCCAACTCGAGTCTCCCACATCTGTAACAACACAGGGAACGCCGCAAGACATAGCTTCTCCGACCGCCATGGGAAATGCTTCGCCATAGGCAGAAGCTAAAGTAGAAATATCTAAAGCAGCCATCAGACGTGGCATATCTTGTCGCTCTCCTAGCATATGTATATTGTTTTCAATTTTTAGCTGTTGAACTAATTGCTGCAAATGATGGTTTTGGAGATCTACTTCAGTTCCGGCTAAAATAAAATGCGTGTCAGGATACTCTTTCAAGAGTAAGGCAGCAGCTTGAAGAAAGTTGGCATGATCCTTCATCGGGTGATAGCGACAAATCAAGCCGATCGCTAAACAATCATTTGGTAAACCTAACTCGGAGCGAACGGCTAATCTAGCCTCTGGTGATGGAGCAAATATCGCCGGATCGAAACCATTAGGAATTACACAAGCATTTTCAGACCAATAACCTAAAGCTTGGTGCTGTGACTTGCTAGTTTGAGATACAAAGGCTACATGAGTAGGCAATTTAGATAGCCATGCTCCTAACTTAATTACACCACCAGTCATTTTATTATCAGCCAGTAACGCATCGGCTGAATTATGAATACTCCATAGCACCGGAATTTTTTGCCAGAAAAGCAGACTAGCTATTTGTGCTGCTAGATTGCCGTGGTACATCCAGCCTTGAATTAGATCTGGTTTGACTTGACGGATGACGTGCATCAAGCGCCTCAATGCAGCTGGTGTAGGTTTTCCCCTTTCCATGTCGATAGTGTAAACTGGAATTCCTGAAGTTGCGAGGCGATCGCCCCACGTACCTCGATCTAATAAAGAAACAACCGCCGGATTAAAACGCTTTCTATCAATTTGGGAAAGTAGATTATCAAGCATTCTTTCAGCGCCGCCCGTACCAAGTCCGGTAGTAATATAAACAATTTGCATGATTTGTATGCCACTTTTTAAGCTTTAGCTTTTGCTAACTCTCTTAAGGAAGCTAATTGTTTAGTAACTGTTTAGTTATTTGTACTGTTTGTGTATTCATAACTAAATTATGCGTGTAACTTTAATGAAATGAATGAAAAATGCTGCCTCAGAAAGTTTCTGTTTCACTTGTAACCCAATATTTCTAAATATTGAAAAAGTAATCGTTCGCTGGCAAAATCCATGGCTCTTTTTAAGAGTAAATTTCGATCTACAGGAGTTTCAAGCACCTGTAACATAGCTGTTGATAGTGCTTTTACATCCCCGACTGGTATTAAAGATCCATATACTCCTGCTGCTAAAATTTCTCTAGGACCACTTGGACAATCCGTGGCAATCACAGGGCAGCCGCAAGCCATAGCTTCAATCAATACTGTTGGCAATCCCTCCCAGCGAGAAGAAAGTACAAAAGCACTAGCCCTGCTCATATATGCGTAAGGATTTTCCACAAAACCAGGTAGAGAAACATCTTCAGAAAGCTTCAGCGATGTTATTGTTGCTTCTAATTCATTGCGAGCATCTCCTTCACCCAAAATTAGGAGACGAGCTATCTTTTGTCTTCTTAATACCTCAAAAGCTTTGATTAAATTTATAAAATCCTTCTGCTCTGTTAATCGTCCTACAGCTAAAAATACAGGTGGGGAATCTTCCTGAAACCATGGATGATAGAGAGGAGCTTTTGCTTGAGCAAAAAGTTTATTATCTACAACTGGATTATAAATTACTTTGACTTTGCTTTGATCGATACCAAATTGAGTTTTTAAATCTTGCGCCACGCCTGTAGAAACTCCTACAATAACGTCTGCACTAGGATAGAGCAATTTCATCAATGGCGGAACTAGTCTACCCCTAAATAATTTAGACTTTTCGACTGATGGGGTGTTTTGTTCTACTAAAACTAATAGACTTTCGACACGAGCAAGTTCTCTAGCTACAACGGCTCCCACATTAGCATGATTCATTTGAGAAATTAAGGCAAATGGCTTTTCTTTGCGTAAGTAATTCGCCAAAGGCAAAATAGACTTGATAACTCGTCCTACTGCTAGGTTAACTACACGGACTTGCTGAGGCACTTGCTCTAAATATTCTCCTTCGGCACTAGCCAAAACTAAATCTACAGGAACTCCTGTTTCTGACATAGCTCTAAGCAGATTGACTGTTGCACGTTCTGCACCGCCTCCGTGCAAGTTAGGGATAAATAAAGCAATACGTTTCTCGTATATCACTTGACTCTCTACCATATATAATCTGCTAACTGAAGTACCCCAAACGCCGCTTGCTAAAAATTCATTCTCTGACTAACTGCATGTTAAAGCTTCAAAAGAATAACTGAAATTCTATCTTTTAAATAGACTAAATACCCCAAGGGAAAATTTGCCAACCATAAAACTTTTCCTAAACTTGTGCGAACAGATTTAAATTGCTGAAAAATCGAATCACCTAAGTGAAATGAAAATCGACTGTAGTGGACTGCTGAACGAAAGAAAGCCAGTGGAGCAAAAGGTAGCCAATCCAGATGTTCATTTAAAGCTGATAAATGCATCATACTATTACCAATAGCACTCTTGCTAGGTTTACCACCATGTGCTAGTGATTCTCCTTCAATCCAATAGATTCTTAGGACTTCATTGATAAACCTTGTTTTATACTTTCTGGCAAATTTATTCCATACTAAACTTTCTGGAATACAGGCTTGTTTTATACTTTCGGGAAAAGGAAACTCTCGAAGTACCTTGAGGTAGTGCAAATCCCATTTTTCTCCCTTAACTTTGAATTTGTAACGAATCTCTAAGTAATTGGAATCTACAGTCTCAGAGGGAAAGTAGCTGCCGACTAGTTGCCCATGTTTATCTTTGCACAAGCATGTTACACCAGCAAAATAAATTTTTTGGTGGCTGGATATCCCATCCCAATGATGCTTAAATCTCTCTAATGCCTCTGGCACGCAGCTATCATCAGAGTCAAGTGTGAGAAATAACTCACTCTTTGCTTCCCTAACTCCACGATTAAAAGCAATATGTTTTCCGGCATTTTCCTGATAAATATACCGAATCGGAAATAGCTTTTCCTGTTGCCAATGCGTTATTAATTCGTAAGTACTATCGGTTGAACCATCATCAACAATTAACCATTCAAAGTCACGAAAAGTTTGTGCTTTAAGGCTGTCATAAACACGATGTAGGGTATGAGCGCGGTTATATGTTGGAGTGAAGACTGTAAATAAATACTGATATTCCCGCTCGAGATCTGCCAGTTGTTCGCCTTTATCCATCACACTTCATCCTTATTACGTCTACTATTAGTTGCAGTAATTAGCAGTTTAGTTAATTTGTAGAATTTGAAATTATTTTGAGTCTTTTTTGAGTAAAAAATAGAAGAACTAAGAATGAAAATAGATAGACGAAACTAGTTGATAAAGCAATTCCTTTAACACCCATCCATTGGAGAAATATATAATTTAAAATAATGTTAAGCAACAAATTTATACCAGATATCCATATTAATACATGACTAATTCCCAACGCTTTAATTAAAGCTACCGCCAAAATATCACCTAGGTAAAAAGGTATTCCAAGAGCATAAAATGCTTGAATCTGAGCCACTATGCGAGTATCTTCAGATGTAAACGAACCTCTTTGATACAAAAGTTGAATAAGGGGTTCGGAAAACACGGTGAACAGCCCTGCCAATGGAATAGTAACGCTCAGAATGAGTTGGATGTAGCGTTTATAAGTATTGCTTATTCCTGCCCAATCTCCCCCAGCAAGCATTTTAGAAAAATAAGGCATTACAGCAGTATTCAAGGCTGTTGCTATCAAAGTGAGTATAGATAAAGTTACCCTGTTACCGTAGTTAAGTGCTGATATACTACCTGGTAACAACATTGCAGCCATTGACTGATCCACTGGAATAGCACTACATATTAAAAGTGCTGCCGCAACCATCGGGACATATTGACTTGCTAACTCACGCAAATGAGCATCAAAACTGTACAATTTCTTGAGATGAAACGAGATACGTTGCCGATAGAGTGTTACTCCTAATAGAACGATCTCTAGCACCGCACCAGATATAAGTCCTGCTGCTAATCCGAAAACACCCCAAGCCGGAAATACTAATAGGAAAAAGATACAGGTTGTGGCTGTGAGAATTGGAGCTAAAGCTGCTGTAGTGAAACGCTCTTCCGCATTTAAAACAGCACTCAAAATAGTAGAAATACCACTGAATAAAATAAAAGGGGCGGTAGCACGGAGAAGATGAAAACTTATCTCTAACTTCTTAGCACTAAATCCCGAAGCAATCAATGGCAAATACAATGGAGCGGCAATCGCCGTTATTATTGTAATAGCTGCTAGCAGGGCAAAGCCGTAGAATAATGTCCCAGCAAAAAGCTTTTGAGCTGTTTCTCTGCCTTTATGCTCTTTGACCCTGATATAAGCAGGTATAAAAGCATTACTTAAAGGACCAGCTACTACAGTTGCCAGAAAGGAAGGGATCGTAAAGGCAATTAAAAATGCATCTAGGGTATCTTCTGTACCAAACCTCCAGGCAATTACTAATTCTTTACCTATAGCTACTAGTTTAACTAAAACAGTTAATATTCCGACTAGAAGAGCTACACTAAAAATCTGGCGATTAGTAGATTTGCCTGTTATTTTTTTCCATGAATCAAATAATTGTTTGACTTTCCAACTATTCACTACATATAGCTCCAACTTCTATATTGAGATTAGATAGTTTGTTGCTGTTAGATGATGTTTTTTCTCGTTTTGATTTGATTGTGAACAGAAATGCAAGTTATTTTTTCAGTCGATTTGCGTGTTGTCTAACGGCGATCGCGAATGTTAAAACTTTCTCTAGTAAAGTACCAGTGTAATCATACTTCATGTTTCAAGAAGAAACTGTTGACTCAACTTTCCTGAATTCAAATAACGTGTAAAGTTCTGCTATTTCACAGCTTCCTTGCGCCGATACTTATTCAAAATGTAAACAGTTATATAAGGAATTAGTGAGTACCAAACTAGTGGGCGAACCATGAATACGGCTGCCCCACGAGCATAGAAAAGGAAAAAAGAAGTAAAGCTAGCAACCATTGCCATCCTAGCTGGCTCGTTAGATTTAACTGCCCATAAAGTTAGTTTCCCTAAAAAGAAACCAATCGCTCCCAAAATAATTGGTGTTCCAATCCAACCGAAATTCAGATACGCTTCCGCAATAAAAGAGAATCCATAAGTATGTCCCTTTGCAGCATACGTTGGATTAACTTCCCATGCTAACCAAGTATCAGGATAGCCGTGAGCAACAGCTGGGTGAAGACTCCAAAATAAATTAGGAACAAGCGTTAAGATGCCGTTAAAGTATCCAGTTCCCATCTCAAAATCTTTTATATTTGGAACTAGTTCGAGAGTGTAAGCTACTGTCATCATAGAACCTCCCATCTCCGATATAGATGCAATAATTGGATTATCTTCGGACAAAAAAGCATCTAATAGTACATCCATTGATAAACGAGTTTCGCCAGTTATTTCTCTGGTTGCTGCTGTAATTGGAAAGATAATCAACAACGCTAATAAAGCCATACTAAAAAAAAACAATCTAGGAATTGGATGAACCCAACGATGCCATAACCAAGTAAAGACAACAAATGGCATTACAGCTGAGTTTCTTACTCCTAAAAATAATCTACTTAATGCGTGAAAAAGCAAAGCAGCTATACATACGATCTTGTCTTTACGCCTGCCTTTACGTCTTCCCTGACTCCCAACAAGTAAAAAAAATATCCCTGGAATTAGAAAATCAGCTAATATTTGAGGGATTGCACCGAAACTAGTAGCTCGTTCTTGCTGATAAAATGCGCTATATCCTTCATTCATTGCAATTTGAACGGCATCTCTTGCAACAAGAATAGCTGGTAGTATAGATATACTAAATAGTATCCAACCTACTTTGTAACAAGATTTGAGTTTATTGCTTATAGTAGATTGGCTTTCAAGTTTAGACTTGAGAATACTCGTTCTGGTGGACGATGCACTCAGTAAGGCTCCTAGGTGAAGGAAAGCCAAGCCAAGGTTGACAATAAACAAGGTTGCTAAAAGAGTTTCCGAGGAAAATTTACTGTCTAAAAGTCCGTCTTCGTTTAGGTGAAAAATTTCCAAAATTGCTTGCCCACCATTAAACAGTACAGCTGCGGTGAGAAATAGCGTATAAGGATCGAATAAGCTCTTTGTCAAGAGATACCACGACCAAAAAGACCAAAATGTTAAAATTAGTACAAATATACAAGCAATATAAATCAACGTATCTTGTTGAATATATAACCAGTAGTATGGGTAAATTAGATAAGAAAAAATTAAAGTAGCACAAAGAAAAAGTTGAGCTACGATAACTTTCAGGCTGATTTTCTCAACTAATGTAGTGCTAGAATCATTCATAAATACACAGCTCATATGAATCTACTACGCGCAGCTTTATCGCTTCACTGCTAACTTTAGTTTGAACCAAGCTGTTTGCAGCAAAACCCTTGCACTTTTGCTATTTTTAATAAATTATTAAAATATACCTCGATAATAATACCACATAGTTTAAGTAAACCATGAGTTGGCTAGATTCATTGTTTGATAAATTTTAGTCAATTAATTGATTAGTTTTTTTTATGAATTTGTAATTACTGCCTTAATTAAATAAAAATGTAGTAACACTGCTTAACAACTAAGTAAGCGTTAGGATTTCTCAGTCAAGCTAGACATTCGCTTTGCAGATAAATAAAAAAGCTAGCAAAGCATGACTTGGGGGATGCTCCGCTAGCATAGATACTATGTAGTCGAAAATACCAAGGTGCCGCTCCGCTACCTATTTATCGTGCTGTGAAGAATCGATCGCCAGAATAGTTATTTCCTACTGCATTTGGAGCAATGACGATTTTTTGCAGTAAAGAATTATATCCTGTAGATGCTTCCCATACATTTTTATTAGCAAGCCTGATTGAATATTCTGGTCGTTTGTATAAGCTAGTAGTAGGATCGGGTAAATTTAGCAATACCTGATACTCTCCTTGAGGCAGATTTGCAGGAATACCGCCTACAATGTTAACTTCCCTGGTTTCTCCTGCCATCCACATGCGTACAGGCTCGGCTACAGGCAAATAGTATTCCTTACCTGTCTGACTATGGCGTAGAATGACTTCTAATTTACGAGGATTAATGGCATTAGCCCAACCGTCGTTTGCAATTCTAAAGCGCATTGAAAAAGTACCAGTAGGTTTTAACTGTGTTGGAAGTGTTGCATCCAACAGACGGAAGCGGTAGCCTAACCGCCGACTGATTTCCTCCATACAACCTTGCTCTTTCCAGCCTTGCAGTACATTTTGCTCATATGCAGAGTTGATGTAAGTCCAGCGCAGGCGTTCCATTTCCTTTAAAACGTTTGGACAATTTGAATATTCGCTGGTTCTGCAAGTTTCTCCTCCTTGGACTAAATATCGATTATCAAGACTGAGAAATTTCTTCTGATCTTCAATTGTTAGACCTTCTGTATAGTAAGTACCCTCATCATCAAACTTGGCTACAAAGCAGTCGTTATGAGCGCCCGTTCTGGCTCTGGATGAGCCATTAAAAGCTTCTGCTGGGGTGAGGGGATTTTTATTGTTAAAAGCATCAATTTTATGACGGAGATATCGTAACACTACCATCCTCTCTTTCGGGAGTACAGATAGAATTTTGTTCAGGATTGCTTTTCTGTCTTCACTATTGGTATCTAAACTGTTTGTGGAATGATGCCACTCACCCCAAGGACCAATAAAGCCTGCCTCCATGAATGCAGTTACATCCTTATTTTTCCTGAGTACTGACTTTAACTGCTCGAGATGGGACAATATTTTATCTCGTGAGGTATCAGGATCGTCAAAGTCAAGGCTATATATAAACCTTACTATCAGTTTGGCTCCAGCTTGGCGAGCTGTTTTGTAGTCTTGTGCTACGAGGTCAAGAAAAGTCTGAGGCAACTCACTATATCTATATTCTGGAATGTGATAGTACCGCCGAATTAAAGTTATACCTTTGTTTCTCAGTTCTTGAAATTGAGTTAATTGTAAAGGAGAACGATCGTAAGTCGTATAAAAACCACTACCGTAAAAACCCCGTTCTGGGTTAGGAAAGTTTTCCCAGCTTCCTTGATATGTAGTAGTAACTGTAGGAGCTGGAGCAGCATTGCAAGAACCAGCGATCGCCATACTTGCTAGCATAGCTAGAGATAGTTTTACGGGTTTTACTACGTTCTTAATTATCATAATACACCTCTGGAAAGTAATAATTTTCTTCTAGTTATTTTTCTGTAAATATCGACTTATTGTAAGAAAAATAACCGCGGTAAAGTTTGTCCAAAGCAATTAATGAATTGACCTTGCACATTTCAATTTCTATCTACATACATCAGTTACAAATTAAAATTAACTTCATATTGAATCAGTAACCAATAGAAATTACACTGATTTATCGAGCGGCGAAATTATACGGAAACGAATGAATTAGATTATCTACTTCCAAAGCTAGATTTTGCTTGTCATGACTAAAATGCATTCTCTAGTTCGATTAAAATTAGAAGTTTATTCGCTTTTGGTAGTAAATACTAATAAATTTGAAGATTTTAAATCCTATTCACCTTGTACCGGAGCAGCATAGTTGTATGGCAAATTGCAGGTTTTTTTAAATAAATTTACCCAGTCGAGCGATGTATTCTACATGGCGATCGGTAAAAACTCGCAATCTAGTACTTAGAACACTGGCTCCAGATGCTTCATATTATATTTTGAGTCATTATAGAGATAATTGTGATATATTAAAGGGTTAAACGTATATTTAATCTGCTAAACTGCAACTACTATAGATATTTACCTATAAATCTGCGAACAATAGGGGGAAAACTGAAATGCTAACTGTTGGTTGTGCTTCTACTTGTATTGCCCATACTGCGTTAGCCCACTGTGAAGAAATGAAGAAGCAAATGCAGCTACAAAAATGTAATTGGCAGCAAAATAGCGAGAAATTGAAAAAACTGCGCGATCGCGCTTTGAAAACTAAACCACAAAGTTAGATTGTTAGCTATTGTCCGAATTCTAACCTTGCCTGTTCGACAATCTCTGCCGTAACAGTATCTTGACCCTGCGATCGCGTCAACTGCTCTATGCGCGATATTGCCTGAGAACGGACGAAAAAGGGAATCTTCTTTAACTTAGTTTGGGCTTCAGTTGTCCATTGTAGGCGATCGGTTAAGTTTGAGTCTGGCATGGTAATTACCACATGAGAAGTTTGAGTGAGGGAGAAACGCGACTCCTTTGCACTACATAAAAGATTCTGTCACAAAACTCATCCTAAACGAAAGGCTCCCGCAATTTATTGCAGGAGCCAGACAAGCCTGGGGTAGAGTTCGCTCCTAACCCCAAAATTGTTTTAGTCTAGTTCACCCATAGCCATTACTGGCTCGGCTTCGCGGTTGATACCTTTCTCGAAACCAGCAGCCGCAGCGCGAGCGCGACCAGCGTGCCACAAGTGACCGACTAGGAAGAAGAAACCTAGTACGAAGTGAGAAGTAGCCAGCCAAGCGCGGGGAGATACATAGTTGAAGGAGTTAATCTCCGTAGCTACACCACCTACAGAGTTGAGAGAACCCAGAGGAGCGTGAGTCATGTACTCAGAAGCGCGACGTGCTTGCCAAGGCTGAATATCGTTCTTGATTTTTTCTAAGTCAAGACCGTTGGGACCGCGTAGTGGCTCCAACCAAGGACCTTTGAAATCCCAGAAACGCATTGTCTCACCACCAAAGATGATTTCCCCAGTTGGCGAGCGCATCAAGTATTTACCTAGACCAGTAGGACCTTGAGCAGAACCGACGTTAGCACCCAAGCGTTGGTCGCGGATCAAGAAGGTCAAAGCTTGAGCTTGAGAAGCTTCTGGACCCGTAGGACCGTAGAATTCGCTGGGATAGACAGTGTTGTTGTACCAAACCATACAGGAAGCAATAAAGCCCATCAGGGACAAAGCGCCCAAGCTGTAGGAAAGGTATGCTTCACCAGACCAGATGAAAGCGCGACGTGCCCAAGCAAAAGGCTTGGTGACAATGTGCCAAATACCACCAGCAATACAAGTCAAACCCACCCAGATGTGACCGCCAACAACGTCTTCTAAGTTATTAACGCTGACAATCCAGCCTTCGCCACCGAAGGGTGACTTCAATAGATAACCAAAGATAACTGCGGGGTTAAGGGTGGGGTTAGAAATGACGCGAACATCACCGCCACCAGGAGCCCAAGTGTCATACAAACCGCCAAAGAACATGGCTTTTAGTACCAGCAACAAAGCACCACATCCCAAAATAATCAAGTGGAAACCAATGATGCTGGTCATCTTGTTCTTGTCTTTCCAGTCATAACCGAAGAAAGAGGAATACTCTTCTAAGGTTTCTGGACCGCGAATAGCGTGGTAAATTCCACCAAATCCCAACACTGCGGAAGAGATGAGGTGCAGTACGCCAACTACGAAGTAGGGGAAAGTATCAATGACTTCTCCACCAGGACCTACACCCCAACCGAGAGTTGCCAGGTGAGGTAGCAAGATTAAGCCTTGCTCGTACATTGGTTTTTCTGGGATGAAGTGAGCGACTTCAAATAAAGTCATTGCTCCTGCCCAGAATACAATTAGACCTGAGTGAGCGACGTGAGCGCCTAACAGTTTCCCAGATAAATTGATTAATCGGGCGTTACCAGCCCACCAAGCAAATCCTGAAGATTCTTGGTCGCGACCGCCACCCAGGGCTAAGGCGCGATTTAAAGATGCATTATAGGGCGTTTCCACGGGGTAGAACCTCCTCAGGGAACTCGAAGTTTTCGTGGGGTTGGTCTTGAGGAGCCATCCAAGCACGGA
>ERZ1066118.350-NODE-350-length-46321-cov-12.500713_pt1 | contig 46321 bp, 27 predicted proteins | sample MGYA00382765_ERZ1066118 | MGnify/ENA primary metagenome ERZ1066118 (study PRJEB33369, sample SAMEA5778348) | biofilm metagenome | biome: Industrial cooling water; feature: Water cooling tower basin; material: Biofilm | place: United Arab Emirates | collected...
ACTTCTTCCTTGGTTTCTAAACAAAAGAGCAGGCGACACGAAAACCGATGCCGCTACCGCCATTATCGGCGCGATCCCAGTGGCGCTGTGCGGAACGGCAGAGCTTGGGAATGCAGTACCAAGCACCTCCTCGTAGTAATCTTTGGTCGTTGTCTCCACCAAATTCCCAAACGCTACCATCGGTAGAAGCACCTTTATAGTTGGAGTGCCAAGGGTCAGCACACCATTCCCAGACGTTACCGTGCAGGTCGTATAATCCAAAGGCATTGGCTACCCCAAAGCTACCCACGGGTGTTGTCTGCTGGCGATAAGTGCCTCTGATTCCAGAGCGGTATGTGTAGTTACCGTCATAGTTAGCAACGTCAGAAATGATGGTATCGCCAAAGTGAAACGGTTTCGTTGCTTGTGCTTTGGAGATTTCTCTATCTTCTGTATATTTGAGCGTTGCCTGACTCAAATCGAATTTAGTCGAGGCGATCGCCCGACAAGCATACTCCCACTCGGCCTCGCTGGGCAAGCGATATTCGCGCCCAGTTTTGCGACTGAGTCTGGCACAAAACTCAACTGCTTCGTACCAAGTCACCTGTTCTACAGGTAGATCTGCGCCTTTAAAGTTAGCAGGATCGGGGTTGAGCGATCGCTCAACTTTAGGTAAAGCTGCTACTGCTTGCCACTGAGCTTGAGTGACTGGATATTTTCCCAGCCAAAATGATTTGACCGTAACTTGGTGCTGCGGTCCTTCGTTGGCTTCCCGTCCCTCTTCGTTAGGAGGCGAACCCATCCAAAACGTACCGGGTGCAATCGAGACAATCTCTAAGTCGATGCCATCGCCCAAGTTCTCGCTCCAGTATTGGGTAGAGCTGATGTAGCGATCGATTTGCTTGCCGCGATCGTCTAATGTTAGGACTGAGAAAGAAAATTCTGACCAGCCGGTATGTATGTTCTCCAGTAGCAATGGTGGAACGCGCTCTAACTCAAGTTGTAACTGCGATCGCTTTTGGTTAGCTTGAGACAATTTACCTTGCAAACGCGATCGCTCTTGAAGAGATTGTTCTAGCTGAAACTGAAGATAAGATTCTTTTTGTCTGGCTTGTTCGATCTGCAGTTGCAACTGATGCAATTGTACTTTTTGCAACTCGGTTGCTGCCCACTGTTTTCGCGCCCACTCCAGTTTTACTTTCTCTTGCTCGATCCAATCTGGCAGAAAGCTAACTAAGAATGGGTAAGGCTTAAGTTGCCAATAGCAGACAGGGCAAGTTTCAATCTCACCTTCAACGTATTCCGTCCGGCAAACGGGACATTTAGCCATAGGAGGGGCTAGGGGTTAGGGAAAGAAGAGGGCAGAGGAAGCAAAGGGGCAGAGGAGACTAACGAACAATCCAAAATCCGCGCATTGGCTCACGCACCACGCATCACGCCTCACTCTTCACTGGTAACTGGTAACCGATCTAAACGGTCGCTAATAGGGGCGAGAAATCTGGAATGTCATTGCTCGTGTTGGAGTTAGAAAACTTAGCGGTGGAGATTTTGGCGATCGGATCGTTTTCCGCATCGAATAGCGGGCGCAAAGCATTCAACTCAGCGAGGAGGGCGGAACCGTTACTGATAATGACTGAAAGAACTGGATTTAAGGCAAAGAAAATACCTGCAAGTACAACTCCAATGTTAGGAATGGCAACTAAAGCGGTATTTTGGTAGACGATATCCATCGACCTTTCGGCAATTTCAATCGCTTTTGTCAGTCCTCGCAAGTCGTCATCTAGCAGCAACACGTCGGCTGTTTCCCGTGCAATGTCACTTCCAGAGGCAATCGAAATCGAAACATCGGCATAGGCAAGTGCCGCAGCATCGTTAATGCCCTCGCCTACAAATGCCACCGTGCATCCATTATCGCGCAATTGGCGGACGATCTCAACTTTTTGCAGAGGCGAACAGGAACCGTAGGTATTGTCGATTTCTATGCCTAATTTTTGCGCTACTTCGTTGGCAACGCGCTGGCGATCGCCACTGAGTGTATAAATATCCAAACTTTGAGCTTTGAGAGCGGCAACGGCACTATGACTTTCTGAACGCAGGGGATCGGTGTACAAAATTGCCCCTAGCAGTTCGCTATCTTGCGCCACGTAGACAAGGGAATGACTGCCGGAAGTGATGTCGGAATATCGAGCGTGAAATGCATTCAATCCAATACCTTCTTGTCGCATCAGGCGATCGCTACCGACTAGCACTCTTTGTCCGGCAATTTGGGCGACAATACCCAAACCAATCTGATAATCCCAGACTTCGCATTTTTGCCGTTCGATGCCGTTAGCTTCGGCGTAGCACACGATTGCGTCGGCAACGGGATGGGTATTGGTTTGTTCGGCAGAGGCGGCGACAGTTAGAACTTGGTTGGCATCAATGCGATCGCTAGCGGTACGAATTGCCACTACAGCTGGATTGCCTTGCGTCAGCGTCCCCGTCTTGTCGAACACGATTGTATCTACCCGCGCCAGCATTTCCAATGCCCTGCCGCTGCGGATGTATACGCCATTTCGCGCTGCATATGAAAGTGCCGAAATGACTGTGGTGGGTACAGAAAGCCGAATCCCTTGACTGAAATCGAGGTGTAGGGGAGCAACTGCCCTAGAGAAGTCGCGCGTGACAGCAAAAATCAACGCGCTCAAGCCTAAAGTAGGTAATACGGCAGCATTGGCGAGTTTTGAGGCGTAATCTTCTACGCGGGTGTCGTGGACGGGAGCCGATTGCATTAACTGGAATGCAGCGCCAATGCGGGTATTGTCACCAACCCGTTTGACGAGGATACAGAGTTTTCCTTCTACTAATAAAGTAGAGGCGTGTACTACCTGCCCTTCACAGCGAGAAACAAGGGTAGATTCTCCAGTAAGTTTGTGTTCGTCAATTAAAGCTTTACCCCGCAGAATCCGACCGCTGACGGGAATTATACTACCTGGATTGACAACCACGCGATCGCCTACTTGTACTTCTTTGAGGGGAACTCGCCGTTCTTCTCCGTCTTGTTCTACCCAAGCATATTCGCCCAAACTATTTACTAAATCTAATGCTTGCCGATCTGAGGCGCTGGCGGTGACATCGCGCAATAACTCGCCTGCGGCGATCGTACTGACCATCAAAGCCGGAGCCACAAAATCGCCTTTGGCAGTATAGAGGCTAATCCACAGCGCATCGAGTAAGTCGGCATCTAGGCGCTTTTCTTTTACAGTAGTGTCGAACACTCGCGTCAAGAATGGTAAAGCAGTGGCAACTACTACACCACCTACCAAAATTGCCGGAATTGGCATTGCGAGTTGATTGGCAAGCAAAGATAGAGACAACCCTAGCATCGGCAGACCCAAGCGTTCTACCCAGTCGATTTCCGGTCTTTGGTCGATCTGTTCTGGCGCTACAGGTAGTTCGATAATGTAAGCCTGTTGAATGGCAGTGCCAATTTTCTCTTTTAACTGTAAGGGAGCAATGGCACAAGCGTCATATTCAAGCACGAGCGAACCAATAAGAGAGTTGATCCGGACGTAAATTGCGAAATCGAAAGCATCGAATAACCATTTCAGTTTGTCAGCATACTCTGAGTCATCTAGCAACTGAGGAACGTAGATGCGCCAGCGACCCTCAATTGTGTGGATGACTTCATATTCTGGCGATCGCGCTTCTATGGATTCAGGCTGGATTGCTTGTAGCATATTATTTTCGCCTTATTAAACATCCACAATTTTTTTATTTGATTATTAAGGGGATTTTTACAAAAATGCAGGAATTAAGCAAGAACCGCAAGAAGGATAAACTCTTCTTGACAGTCACGATTGATTCCTGCATAAATTCAACGTTCATTGGACGGACTGCGTGCCGCTTGTCAGCTTTTGAGCTGAGATGAACTATCCATGTGCTTTCTACTATTAGCACAAGTTCAGGTAATAAAGCGTTCGTATATTCATAACTGTATGATTAGGAAACCGGATGTTATTTTTGGAGCGATCGTCATTGCTAGATGATTGAAACGATCGAGAATTACGAACTAACGATCTGAGTGCGATCGCGAATAACATTTCCTCAAATCTAATTTTCTCAGTCGAAGCTAAAGTTCAACAAAAAAGCAACTAAAATTGCACTCCTCTTGGTAGATGTCTGCTGCAATTGATGCGCTTCATAATAAAAACCATCTTACAATTTTTGTATTGAGAAGTTGAAACCTATTTGGACGAGGAAAGCAATATGTTAAGAGTGCTTAAGAATGCCGCTTTACTAGTTGTAGGAACGATTAGCTTAGTTGTTGGTATTATTGGTGTAATTCTCCCTATTTTACCGGGAACTCCTTTTCTAATTTTGGCTTTTTTCTGTTTTACAGCTTTGTTTGAATCACTGCTTGAGTCGATGTTTATTGCAGCTTGGTTTTAAAAGTTACATGTGGCTATTTGACGAATAAACTAAATTGCTAAGTTGCTCTATTGCATCATCAACAGCTAACTCAACTTTCGTTTGTCGCAGGCAGTCCCAATTAAAACCTCTCATTTAAAGGTAGAAAGTCGCGGCTTTATTCGCAAGTCTATTTATATATTGCGAATTTTTTGTAACGTAGAAAGAGATAGGATTAGCTCCGGCAAACGGATAAAAATTTTCTTTTTTGCAAGACAAAGAAAAAATGAATCTAACGTAAATTGTATCAGGCAATAAGAGAGTTTACTAGCAATGCTATTGATATTTTGACAACGCAATAGATTATATTTATTTATAGTATTAAAATTTTAAGATTTTTGAATTTACGCTCTTATTTTGAGCAAATATTGTATTCTACTAGTAAAGTGATACCTTTCAAGGTATATGCCGGAGTAACGAGACAACTTTGACCCAAATGGTAGCTTTTAATTCTTGTTGCTTCACCCTGTCGTGGCTGACATTTCGCGCAACCATTATTTCTGGTAGTTAATAGTTATTAGGTCTGCTACATAGCGTACGATGTGAAGCGACCAGAGGCTAATTCATACAGTCAAATTAGCTGTCAGCTACATCTATAGTAGTTGCGCGATACCTAACTGTTCAGTAATTTTTGGAGGATAAATAAAGATGCTCGAACTAGAGACTTTGTTGCTAGGTCTTGAGCCAATCACAGCATTAACTATTGGTGCTGGTGCATTAATTTTAGTTCCAGCGATCGGCGCGATTAATTCAATGACGGGTAATTCTCTTTCGGATTCGGCAAGAGGTGCTGCTAAAACTGGTTTAGTTTTTGCCCTTGACACATTCGATAAGGGACAACGTTTGATCGCTGAAGCTGGCGAATCTTTCCAAGATTTAGTTGCTGAAGCTAAATCAGAAAGAAATAAGCCGACTAATGGCGCTCCAGAAGCTCCCCGTGAGGTGTCGATCGTATCTCAATAAGCTTTGAGCCTCAGTAGTTTTTGTGGATGAGGAGTGATGTCATCGTGGATGAGGAGTGATACCGTAATACGCTACAAACTGGGAAGGTAACAGCCAGCCTTCCCCTCTCGCTCTTAAACAACCCTCTCAACACTCGCTTTTAGGTTTTACCTGGGCGAGTTTTTTGTCATTTGTCATTCGTGGTCGTTTGTCACGCACCGCGCACCACTCACTATTTATCCAAGGTGACAGAAAGATTTGGAGTCTGGATTGTAAGTCCATGCGATTCCTTCTGGATCTCTGGTGCTGCTCCATTGGCTGAATTCAGGTTTGGCACGGTGACGGGCGATCGCACCCGCAGATAATCCTAACCGCTTGGCTAGATCGCTTTGCTTGATGCAAACTGTACTGTCGTTAGTGGCGTGTCTGCCACGATCGCAAGTAGATGCTGTGGCTGCATTCAAAGCTAATTTACTAGCTGCTGGTAGGCGTTTTTTAGCGCTGTGGTGAGTTTTTGGTAGTAGTAGGGGGCGCGTGCTGTTGAAGAATTCAGCTAGGCAAGCAGTAAAGTTGTTGGTGACGACATTGACAATCGGGTTGAGACCGAAAAAAATCCCGCCAGTAACTACGGCAAGGTTGGGAACGATGACGATCGCAGCGTTTTGATAAACAATTTCCATCGCTCTTTTGGCTAGGGCGATCGCTTCTACAATTCCTCCCAAATCGTTATCTAACAGCACGACATCTGCTGTTTCCGCTTCAATGTCGCTGCCAGCCGCAAATGAGATCGAGACATCGGCAAAAGACAGTGCCGCTGCTTCGTTAATCCCATCGCCGACAAAAGCCACAGTCTTACCGTGATGGCACAGCGCTTGCACTAATTCGGCTTTGTTCTGGCTGGTAGCATGGGCGTGAACGCAATTAGGAGTAATACCCAACTGCGTTGCAACAGCGTTGGCAATTTTGGGATTGTCTTCTGTCACTAGGTAAATCTCAATTTGCAATTGTTGCAAAGTTGCGATGATGTCTGCAGTTTCTGGACGTAAAAAGTCTGTATAGAAGATCGCTCCTATAACTTGCCCGTTTTTAGCGACATAAATGCAGGAATCGGAGCTAGCATTAACTTGAGACTGAAGGCAACCGAGATCGATGTGGTGTTGTTGCAATAGGCGATCGCCTCCAACTAAGATTTCTTGCCCGTCGATCTGACAAGCAATTCCCATGCCTGCAAAGTAATCCCATGTTTCGCATTCCAATAACTGAATTCCCTCAGTTTCAGCAGCATAGACGATCGCGGTTGCTACGGGATGATTGAGAGACGCTTCAGCGCTTGCGGCAAGTGTTAATACTTCCGCAGCGGAGATGCTTGGATCTGTGGTATGGACGGCTACAACTGCATTGCCTTGCGTCAGAGTTCCAGTGCGATCGAAAACTATAGTATCAACTTGAGCCAGTAACTCTAAAACGCGACCGCTACGAATATACACGCCATGACGTGCCGCAGCTGTTAGAGCGCCCAGAAAAGCTGTGGGCATGGCAATTTGAATGCCGCTACCAAAGTCGAGTTGGAAGGGCGTAATTGCTGGACCATACGTCCCAGTCAAGGCAAAAATGGACGCACCTAAAAAGATAGTCGGTACGACAGCACTTTTGGCAAATTCTGCCTGCTGCGTACCGATCTGGGTGTCGTATACAGGTTCTGCTTGCAACAATTGAAAAGCTAATCCGACGCGGGTATTGTAACCAGTGCGTTTGGCTAGGATGCAGAGTTTACCTTCCAGTAACTGGGTAGAAGCACAGATATCTTCGCCTACTGTGGCAACTACTGGCTGTGGCTCGCCAGTTAAGTGCCGTTCGTCGATTAACGCCGTCCCCTGTAAGATTTGCCCGTCTACAGGAATCGCATCACCAGGATAGACAATGACGCGATCGCCTACTACTACCTCTGAAAAAGCAATTTGTTGTTCTTGCCCGTCTCGTTCAACCCAAACAAGCTGTTGAAAACCATTCAACAACTGTTGAAATTGCCGTTCTTTTTCCTCACCACTCATACCGCGCAGCGTCCGCCGTACCCCTACCAAAGCTGTCTTCAGTGACGGGGCGACAAACTGTCCGTTGAGAGTGTGAAGTGTCATCCACAGCGAGTCTAGTAGATCGACATTTGGCTGACGATTGACAACTAGGCTTTCGGTTGCCCGACTAAACCAAGGTACGGCAGCACCCGCGATCGCCGCGCCGATAATTAGGGGCGGAATTTCCAACGGAGCGGCTACTAAGGCAAGTCCGAGGGCAACTGCTGGTAATCCTAACTGTTCCCATTCCTCGACCTGCGGTCGGTCTAGGGGTTTTGTCTCCGGTAGAATTAAATCGGTGCTATCATCGGCGTTTCCGCATCGTTGAATCCGATCGAGTAGTTCTGCTTCGGCAATCGTTTCGGAAACTAAATGAGTTTCGTAAGTCACAATTAACGATCGCGCTGCCGGATTGATCCGAATGCTGGTGACGAAATTCAGCGACTTTAACAACCAATTCAGCTTGTCGGCATATTCTGAATTATCGGCGATCGAAGGGACGCGAATCCGCAAGCGCCCCTCTGTACTGTGAATGACTTGGCAATCCATTTTTATGAGGGGATGAGGTCTGTAGAGACATTGCACGCAACGTCTCTACAGAACCAATTAAACAACATCAGCTGTGGAACTAACACGATTAGCAAGTTTAGCAATAACGTGACTGTTCCACCATTCCATTGCTTTTGCCTGCGGGTTGTCGCTGTCATGCCAACCACAATGTTCTACGTGGATCGATTCGGGTTCGGCGGCGTGCGCTCTTTCGAGTTTTTCCGCCGTCACTGCGATCGCTGGTATGTAGCCAATGTGGGTGAATGAGTAAATATAGTACTCGCCATTTTGATTTTTGTAGGCGGCGTGGTACTCATTCAGTGTATGGTGAGAGTCATGCTGAGCATCGGCATCGGCAAGGTTGCGTCCGTCCCATGCCTCAGCAATTAGCTCATCGTAAGCCAGAGAGCGATCGTAAGCCACATATACGTTAGAGTCGAACTTGGGCTTTTCTCCCAATTGAATTTGTTCAAACATTAGCGCACTCCTGCTGTAGCTAGTTCTTTCTGCACGTCGGAATCGTCCAATTCAACCGTGTAGAAGTATCTCGAACCTGGTTCGTAGAGCCATGCAACTCCCTCTGGGTCTTTAGTCATGCTCCATTCAACAAAATCAGCTCTCGATCTGCGGTAGGTGAGGGTTTGGGGAGACATTCCCAGCCGTCTTGCTAAGTCGCTTTGCTTTAAATGCCCTAAAGGTGATGGCATTTTCAACTTTTCTTGCTCGATCGCCGTTTCTACTGCTGGATGCTTACCGTTGCCGTGACCATTTGTATAGTGTCCGTTGCCATTACCGTTGGTACGATGTCCGTTACCATTCGTTTCAGGCGCGATCGCTACATTAACTGCCTCAGCAAGCTGCGGTTTCGGCTCGACAACTGGAGTTTCACTGACTTTCTCAGCAAGCTGTGGTTTCGACTCGACAACTGGAGTTTCACTAACTGCTGGAACGGGTTTTTCTGATGATACGACAATCGCTTCTTGAGGTACTGCTTTGGCTCCGGTGAGTGCGGGAACTTCCATTCCAGGTCCCATCAACGGACGCAAGCCATTCAGTTCAGCAAGGATAGCCGTACCGTTGTTGATTACGACAGCGAGTAGTGGATCGAGGGCAAAGAAGATACCTGAGAGCAATGCGCCGAGGTTAGGAACGGCAACGATCGCCGTGTTTTGCCAAATGATATCCATTGCCTGCCTTGCCGCTTTAATCGCCATTAGCAAGCCGCGTAAATCGTCTTCCATTAACACGACATCAGCGGTTTCTCTAGCAATATCCGTCGCACCAGCAAACGAGATTGAAACATCGGCGTAAGCAAGGGCGGCTGAGTCGTTAATCCCGTCACCGCAGAAAGCAACTGTCTTACCACTGTCGTGTAGGGACTTCACCACTTCGACTTTGCGCTCTGGGAATGCTTCCGCATAGATGTTGTCGGGATTCATGCCTAAGTTACCAGCAACGGCTTTCGCTACCCGCGATACGTCACCGCTGAGCATGTAAGCAGTAATACCCATGCGCTTCAATTCGGCGATGACTTCCCGACTTTCTTCGCGGGGTGGGTCGCTGTAACGGACTACGCCGATGAGTTTGCCGTCGCCTGCAATGTAAACTAGAGATTGTCCGCCAGATTTAGCATCGGGATATTTGCGATCGTATTCTTCTAGAGAAACGTTCTCTTGGTTCATGAAACGCGGACTACCAACGATAATCTGCATTCCGTCGATTTTGGCTGCTGCACCCAGACCAACTTTATATTCCCACTCTTCGCACTCTTTTAGCTCGATGCCTTTATCTTTGGCGTTGTGGACGATCGCCTCGGCAATTGGGTGCGTCAGTCCTTGTTCGGCGGTTGCAGCCAGGCACAAGACATCATCTTTAGTAAAGCGATCGTCCATGATATCGATGTCGTTAACACCCGCATGTCCGATCGTCAGCGTTCCCGTCTTATCAAAGACAACTGTATCGATGCGAGACAGAATTTCAATCGCTCGACCGCTACGGATCAAGACACCGTTACGAGCTGTATAGGTGAGAGCCGATAAGATCGTAGTCGGTACTGAGACGCGGATGCCCGTACCGAAGTCTAGAGTTAATAGGGCAACGGCACGATTCAAGTCAGCACTCATTATCCCGACACCAGCACCAATCAGTAGGGTAGGAATAACGGCTTGGTTGGCTACCATTGCCGCATAGTTCTCAACTCTGGTGTCATGGACAGGTGCTGCTTGCATCAGGTTGACGATTACGCCTGCACGGGTGTTGTTGCCTACGCGCTCGGCGTCAATCGTTAATGTTCCATCAACTAGTAAGGTGGAAGCAAAGACTTCTTCACCTTCGCGTCTGGTGACGGGGACTGATTCCCCTGTTAATTTACATTGGTCGATGATGCCAGTACCGCTGATGATACTACCATCAACGGGAATTTGGTCGCCAGGATAGACGACAACGCGATCGCCTACTACAACCTCAGCCGTAGGAATTTCTACTACTTCGCCGTTACGGATGACGAAAGCAGTCTTATTCAAGCAGTCAAGCAGGTCGAGGTTAGCTCTTTCACTACCGCGAGCTGTCAAGTCTCGGATCGCCTCGCCACCTTCAACCAAACCGAGCATGAACGATGGTGCAAAGTAGTGACCTTGCAAAGTATGCAAACTAATCGCTAAACCATCGAGGAAGTCGATTGTCAGTTGTCTGTCTTGTTGGATTGCTTCCCAGGCTCGTTTGAAGACGGGGATAGCACCAACAAATACCACGCCCGCGATCGCAAACCCTGGAATTGGCAGACCTACCATTGCCCCTACAGAGAGTGCTAAACCAGCAATGGGAAAAGCTAACCTTTCTACAAAGTCTACTTCGTTACTCGCTTTTTCCTCTTCTGTTTTTGGTTTCCACCCTAGGGGAACTTCTACTTGCGGCGCTGTTTGAATTACACTGAATAGCCTTTCTTGAACGATCGCGATTGCTCTGGCACTAGCTTCGTAGTCGTACTCCACGATTAGCGAACGAGAGGCTGGATTAATCTGGATATCGCTGACAAAATCCAGCCCGTCAACTAAGTAATGAAGCTTGCCAACATATTCTGGATCGTCTGCCAGTCTGGGGATGCGAATCCGAAAACGTCCCTCAGTCCAGTGAACAACTTGGTAATGGATGTTTTCGATCTGAATCGTTGGTTCAACCGCAGCAACCGTAGGAGTCAAATCTTCCATAAAGTTTGTAGCAATCATGACAAACAGTTATCTCCAAAGTGGCTGACAAAACACAAAAATTTAGTTAGTCTAAACCCTGGCTAATACCTTGCATTTATCCTGCAATACTGAGTTTGCTGAGGCTTGCTAATGAATGGGGCGGTAAAATCCACAATTCACTACGACTGCCCGCATACCAAACCACACAATTGTGAGGCATTACTTGCTAGATATAAGCTGTATGGGTAATTTCTAGACCTTGTAGATGTCAAGCTGAAACCTCTACTAACTGAGGTATTCGCAGTTGATAACAACTGGATACTGCCCCGATCCGTCAGCTCACCAGGACGAATAGAAAATATGGGCGATCGACAAAAATCAGACATTGACCTCGCGTTATAGTTCAGCTTTACAGTGCTACAGCGAGTGCATTTAGAGTTCTTCTAAAGCTTACTATGAAATTTCCAGAATAGACCGAAAACTTTTGTAAACCATAATTATATTAATTTATTCGACTCTGAAACCGCACTTACTTATTGGCTGAATCGCAAGTTTCAAACAGGTTATAGCTTGGATGCAATTAACTTTTAGGCGATCGCTCGGCTGAAAATTGCGGGAAATTCGTTCGCGATCGCATCCATTCGCACCACTCGATCTATGAGAATTTTCTCGCTTTCAAGCTGCGTTATATTAAGCAAAGATAAAAAGATCCTGAAATCTAGCTGTTTTCAGCCATGCTATGTAAATTCTCTTTTACATAAGGTTATTTAAGTTAACTCTTGCTTTCTGTCTCCTGTTTTTATAAACTCACCTCTTTGACTTTCATTTCACTTTTATTCCAGCCTTTCTTCCAGTAAGAGACAATCTCGTTTACCTGTTGGCGATCTGGCTCCACCAAGATTCCCCGCCGTTCAAATCGATTCAAGACATCCAGAATTTTTGGAAATGGCAAGTAACAGATTGCTACCGTCTCTCCTACTTCCGTATAGAGATCGAGCAGTGCTTCTAAAGTGTTTTCCAGTAACTCAGAGTTTTTGCCTTTGGGTAAATACCGCGTGGCAATGATCCGCGTGTCTGCGGGAATATCTGTCTGCCAGTTGGGGACTGGTGGAAAAGCCAGTAGCAGTTTCAGTCTTTCGGGTAGCCTCTGGCGCAGTGCAGGAGAGTTTGGCTCATCGCAGTATAAAATATGATCTTTGGCTAAGTGCCAGCAAACTCGCTCTTCCGGTTGAATAGTTGGAGTCTTTCTACTAGTCGTGTTTGGGGATAGATGCGCTAGAGTAGCAGGCTTGGTTTCAACAATTTCTACTGGTGAGGCTAATAGTGGTGTTTGTGGCAAACGCACCGGATTCTGACTACCTGTATCGGTTTTGCCAACTGTGGATTGAGATTCTAGCTTTGGCTTTGCTGATGAAACCTTGTATTGTTTTTTGAGCGCCTTAGCTTTTGAATATGTAATGTTTTCACCCGACGCAGCGAGAGCGATCGCTTCTTCTATTGCTTGTTTTGAAGTTGAGGGCGCTGCTAGCTCGTACATTGCTGACGGGGCAAATTTATCAATTTGATAGATTTGACTGCCAAAGCGATCGGCAACTTGCATGAATCTCGCCGCAGTCGGATAGCTCCAATGAAATTCTGCCTCAATCCAATCAATGAAGCGTCCGTGCTTTAACTTTTCTTTTACAGCATTCAACTTCTGCCCGATTTCAATAATATCTTGGGCAGTGCGTTTTACCAGAGCTTGGATTTCTCCCGTTTGCTGTTGTACGAATTGAGAGATTTCTACTTCTAGCTCTGTATAATTAAACTCTTTTCGATCCGTGTCGATTACTGAGACTGGCATTCTATTCATTTGTTAAAACCCGCTATCTATATAGTTTTGCCAGATATTGATCTTTATTTACGTCAAAGAAAATTTTGTTTCCTCTGCCTTTGGACAGGCATATGTCGCCTTCCTATCATGACTATTATATTCAAAATAGGCATAGTTGCAACTTTGCGATTGAGAACTCTATGATCAACGGCTTTGAATCGCTGAGTGTAGGCTACATCTTGCTAAATTGCAGCGACTTCACCAAGTCAGGCGATCGCATGAGAGAAATACAGACAAAAAGTCTAACTACAGTGTGGGAGAGAAACATAAAATTTCTAAAATTTGATTGCTAATTGTTTTATTCAACCAACATTTCGGAAAGAAGACTTAACTATGTTTGATTCTATCGTTACTATCTATCGCTACTATAAGAGTTGCTTTCACTGCTCGAGATTTTTTTAAGATTTTGTTTAGATTTAGTACAAATCGCAAATTCCAATTTTATATATTTATTTTCCTAATAAATTTGATTGAAAGCAGTGATGCCTCAGTTTGCTGAGAGGATATATTTTGGTTGAGAGCAAGCTTGCAACGCTTACCACTGGCTCCTTAGAGAATTTTAAGCTATGCAGTTGCATATATAAAATTCAATCTAAATAATCAAAAAAATTGACGGATTTTAATGCAGCGATATCTCTAAAATCAGCAAATTTATTCGATAATTAAATAATTATCGAGCAAAGCGAATCCAATATACCGATCGTAGAAAACTCACTCATAAGCAGGATAAAAGAAAAATAATAATTTAGATTTAACTCATTCATTAACTTTGCCAAACTACTAGTTTATGAAGTTAATACCTCTGACCCTGGTTGGATTACTCAATAGATAAATCAATTTATAAACTAATACTAAAGGAGGCAAATTCACATGGAAGCAGTAATGTTTAAGATTTATACTAGACCGGATAAGTTTAGCGAATTAGTAGAAACTTTAAAAGATCGCGGGTTAAAAGTTGTTGTTAGCTATAGAGCCGATCGCTCGGAAGATTACGACGAAATCCTTGTCTATCAGGGCTTAGACGAGATCGAGCTGCAAAATGAGTAGAGCGAAAAACACGAGTAAGCTGTGGATAGCCTGAAGCTGAAAAACGGAACACATCGAGCGCATTTAAAGTTATTGAACAGTTCAAATCTTTAAATTGCTTTTGAATTTTATCAAACGCTCAAATACAATATTTACTTTTCAATAACTTATCTTGAAGATGAGTTAAATTAAATTAAGAATTATTAACGTAGTATCAACTCAGGTAAAATTAACTTTTTTAAAAAACTTTGAAGTCGTTCAATTAGATTTGTATTATTCCTGCTATTATCAAAATTGAGTTTTAAAAGCTATGCAGGGTGACAGAGTTTCATTGAGTACAAATATGTTTTGCTCTTGTTACCCAAATTGATAGGTATAACGACTATCTTTCGTACTTGGAGCGATTAGCAGCTATCGATTATTAGTTGTCTGCTGTCAGTCATCAATCTAGACGCAAGCAGATAGCACGTGAAAAATAGCTTTGGCGCGATCGCTTCTCACAACGTGTACGAGGTAGTAGTTACATCTGGTACGAGTTGCAATTGTTCTTTTTTGGAAATTGAATCAACATGCTTGAACTAGAAGCTTTATTGCTGGGACTAGAACCGTTAACAGCAGCAGGAATTGGTCTAGGAGCATTAGCCCTAGCACCTGTAGTTGGTGTCGTAGGTTCTGCTATGGGAGGGTCTAATTCAGCCGTAGGTAATTCTTTATCGGAGTCGTCTAAATCTTTGGCAAAAACGGGTATGGTCTGGATGTTAGATGCTTATGACAAGGCTCAAAGTACTGTGGCTGAAGCATCAGAATCATTTCAGGACTTAGTAGCGGAAGCTAAAACTGAATTGAAAAAGAGTAAAACCAAGCCCGATCGGAGTTCAATTCCTCATCAAGTGGAAATCGGATAACTTGCTTTCCCAAGCTGTTAGGGTTAGCAATTAGCGATCGCTAATTGCTAATCGCTAATTGCTAATCGCTACACAACGAGAGAACGAACGTGTCAAAAGAAGTAGAACAGTTTCATCAACTGGTGTTGCAAGACCCATCGCTCAAAGAAAGACTGAAACAGTCAGGCGATCGCGAAAGTTTTTTAAATTTAGCAGTGGAACTAGGCAAACAGAACGGCTATAGCTTCACTTACAGCGAAGTCAAAGCATACATATCTCAAAATTTGCTAGCGATCGCTCAGCAGTTCTTGTAATTAAAAGAGGTTGAGGAAGCAAATCTTTAGTAATTCCTCGCCTCGCATCTTTAGCACGTTTAAATGTTGCAACTTAGCAAGTTATATAAATTGCAAGCGAGTAAGGTTTTTATTTTCTCACTTTATCTAGTTAAAAAATTGATATCTAAATATTTTGAACTTCCTCGCTTTCGATCTCACGTTCTTTTACATAAATTTAGATATTTCAGATAGTTTACACTTTAGTAAAGCTCAACCTGAAAGATTTTGGGAGATTTACTGTATCACTTCAGTTATTGACGCTGTAAGGAATAGCAGTTTTTTAAAATCAATCAATAGACAGATAATTATTTTTCTCCTTTTGGGCTTAACAAAAATTTTAGATTTATTTAAAGAGTTTATTGTAAATTGAAAGTCAAGTGCATTTAGAGCTTCAAAGCTGCGTCATTACCTTCGGGTCGATCGCAGATTCTTAATTCATTCAGATATCCCATATCCAAATCAAGGATCGATCTAGTTAACGGTACTGAACAGCAATGCCAGTGCCATACTATCTCGATTGAAAAAACTGTTCTACAAGCTAGAAGATGAATACTAGAGATAGCTGTTGCACGACATCAGTCTCTCATTTAGGTGTGTGGTAGTTAAAAATGGCTGTAGATAGGTTTGCCTAGAATTCATAACTCACTATGTACATGGAACGAGGTTGGGCTAGTGTCGCTTAAAAAGCAGCCGAGCAATCTCCGCAGGATAGGTATGTGAGATTGCCCCATCCCCTCCAAAGCACAGTAGACTTTTGGAGCCGGAATCATGTCAATATCAACAAAACCAGAAAGAGCCACTGCGGGGAAAGTGGTATCGCGCAGGGTAATGTCACGCAAGGATGCGTTTTTGTTGCGTATGCTCGCGTTCGTTCCCTTAGCACTGTTGTTTAGACAACTTGGTTTACCACCATTAGTTGTTTTTGCTACAGCAGGCTTAGCAATTATCCCCTTAGCTGCATGGATCGCTAACTTTACAGAGGCGATCGCTAACAAAATTGGTTCGTTTTTAGGCGGTCTACTCAATGTCACTTTTGGTAACGTCACTGAAATTGTCGTCTCAATAGTTGCCCTACAAGCAGGTATGGTTGAGGTGGTCAAAGCGAGTTTAGTTGGCTCGATTATTGCCAACCTCTTATTAGGTCTAGGATTCGCGTTTATCTTAGACGGCTTGAGCTTCAAAAGATTAGATTTTCAGCACAACATCAAACGAACGACTGTAGCGCGGATCAATTCTGGTTCGCTCAATCTGGCAGTCGTGTTTATCTTGATGCCTGTAGCGCTCAAATTTACAACTAGTTCTAGCCATCAACTCGCCAATGCCAATCATTTTTCTTTAGTAGCATCGATACTGTTGCTAGGGTTCTACGCCATGATGCTATTTTTCTCCATGAAGACTCATAGATTTATGTATGAGTTAGAGGAAGATGCCGAACCTGAGAGTTATGGCAGTGAAGCGACAGGACAAAAGTACGAGCTGTGGATACATGTTGGCTTACTGTTAGGTTTTACAGTCGCGTTGCTGTTCGTCTCTGAAGCACTGGTTGATAGTTTGCAAGAAGCTGTCTCTAGTCTCGGTCTAACCAGTTTGTTTACAGGTGTAATGCTAATACCGATTTTCGGTTCGGCAGTAGAAATTATTACCTGTGGAATGTGCGCTGCGAAACAAAAGATCGATCTCTCTATTTCCATTGCTCTCGGTTCTAGCTTGCAGATCGCTATGTTTGTAGCTCCAGCTTTAGTCTTAGTAGGACAGGCAATGGGGCAACCAATGAATTTAGCCTTCGATACCTTTGCGGTCTTAGCAGTAGGTGTAGCTGTACTGATGACGAACTCAGTCAGCACTGATGGTAAGTCCAACTGGCTAGAAGGCGTGCTGCTGCTGATGACCTACACGATGCTATTAACGGCTTTTTACCTACATGACTGAATCAGTTGTCAGTTGTCAGTTGTCAGTTGTCAGTGAAGACAGGAAACAGAAGTTATTAGAGCATTCGCCACTCCCGACTCCCTAATTAAACAGAGGTAATCATGATCGAACATCCAGACTTTTTTAACGTGCGTAAAACTGCGATCGCTCTGGCAGTTGGTCCATTGGCTTTTCTGCTGTTACTGATTGGAATTGACTTTTCCTCGCAACAGTGGCAGATATGGCAAGCAAATCATTCATGTGTCAAAGTTGCAAGTTCTACTAGAGTAGTACAACCCAACGGGAATAATTGTTCGTCTAACCAGGTGCAGTACACCAGTCAGAAATAAACGGAGTGCGATCTAAATCCATTCTCCATATCTGGTTTCTGTACGAAGCTGAATTTGTTCGGCAAGCAAGCTAAACCCCTTCGATGCTGCACAGGAACCAAATATTTGCATGAATACGGGAACTGCGGCTAGACCGCCAGGTATCGCCCCTGCAACAAATGCTCCAGTACCTGCTAGCATGGAGCATTCTTGTACTGCGTTCCAAAACTCTTCATCCATGTTTTCTAGCTGCGCGATCGTCACGATCGCGCAAATTGTCGTGCTTCTCGTCTGAATAGCGGGGAACAGTATAGGAATGCTGTTATTCATCACTACTCTGCACTCTGGTAAGCCAGGTACGCTAATAAATTCAAATTCTCTGATAGTCATTGCGTTCCTGATAAATAATTACAATGTTCGTGGATGGTGATTGTTATGCTGAAGTAGAGACGCAAAATTTCGCGTCTCTACAGTACTGTTTCTCACAAAATTCCCCCTGGAATCGGGAGAGAATAACAGTGATGGCTACTTTAAAAATAAACTCTGTGGCTGCTTAGTAAGGCGATGAACTGCGCTACAACCTCTCGCATCCATTCAACCAGAGTCGCGGCAACAACCTCCCGAATCCATTCCGCAATCGCCGCGATCGCTAGTTCTGCAATCCAAATCGCGATCGCTTCAACTAAAATTTCAGTTACGTATGAGATTAACCAAGTCATAAAAGGGGTAATTGGTAATTGATAATTGGTAATTGGCTAGCGATCGGTGGCTGCTAGCTGGATTCTTACTTCCGATCGCCGATCGCTACTACGCAGCTAATGTCGTGGAGGTTTCCTCCACGCCCACTGCTTCACTACTCACTTAAGATTGCCGAGATCTTTGCCAGCGGATAAATAGCTTTTCTAGCTCGATCCAAACAAATACCAAAGAACTGAAGCCGAAACAAATCAACAGTTCTATGGGTGGTATGTAGTGTGTGCTAAAGAAACTCCGCAGGGGTGGAACGTAGATGAGCAGTAGTTGTAAAAAGGTAGTCACGACTACTGAAATCAGAATATAGGGATTGGATAACGGATCGACTTGAATCGCTAAGCGAGTGTTAGAACGAATCGCGATCGCGTGCCCCATTTGCGCCAGACAAAGGGTAGTAAATACCATTGTTTTCCAGCGGTTTGCATCCAATCCACCACCCTGAACTGCCTGGGAGTGGTGGTAAGCCCAAACCATCAGTAGAATCGTCACGATGGCGAGGATAATCCCAATCCGAATCATGTACGAACCCAGCCCTCGCGCAAAGATATTTTCTTTGGGATTTTTAGGCGGTTGTTGCATGACAATCGGTCTGCCTGGTTCGACAGCTAAAGCCAGCGCCGGAATGCCGTCTGTCACTAAGTTCATCCAGAGAATCTGCAGTGGTGAAAGCGGTACTCCTCCCAAACCTAACAACGGTGCTGAGGCAATAGTTAAAACTTCTCCTAAGTTACTACCCAGAATGTATCTGATAAAGCGACGGATGTTGATGTAGACGACTCGTCCTTCTTCTGTCGCCGAGACAATTGTGGAAAAGTTGTCGTCTAGCAACACCATATCGCTAGCTTCTTTACTGACATCCGTGCCTGTGATGCCCATTGCTACGCCAATATCTGCCTGTTTGAGAGCGGGAGCATCGTTGACTCCATCTCCTGTCATGGCAACAATTTGGTTTTGGTGTTGTAGCGCTTGGACGATCTGTAATTTATGCTCTGGGGAAACGCGAGCGTAAACGCTGACGCGATCGACGCGTGCCTCTAGTTCTGGCATACTCAGTTTTTCCAGTTCTCGCCCCGTTAGGACTAAATCTCCTGGGTGAGCAATACCCAAATCCTCCGCCACTGCTTGAGCGGTGAGTTGGTGATCGCCTGTAATCATCACGGGTCGGATACCAGCAGTGCGGCACTTAGCCACGGCTTCGCGAACTTCGGAACGGGGTGCGTCCAGCATTCCTACTAAGCCCAACCAAGTTAAATCGTTTTCTGAGGTTTCTTCCGAACCCTCTGGGGGAATACTTGCAATTGCTTTGTAAGCAAAACCCAGAACTCGTAGTCCCTTACTGGCATACTGGTTGTTTCGGTCGAGGATGTTTAACCGCAGATCGTTGGTTAGAGGTTCGATGCGATCGCCGATTTGAATACGAGTACATCGCTCCAATGTCAGTTCAGGCGAACCTTTGGTGAACATTAAATAGGGGTGAGCGGTGAGCGGCGAGGGATGAGCGGCGAGAAAGCTAGCTAAGCCCTCATTTCTCACTTCACAGATCGTGCTCATGCGTTTGCGTTCTGAGGAGAACGGAAACTCAGCAACTCTGGGAAACCAGCTCGATTGTTGGTCTTTTTCCAGCCCTGCTTTACCAGCTAAAGATAACAGCGCTCCTTCAGTCGGATCGCCGAGGATCGTCCATTCACCTCGATCTCTTTGCAATATGGCATCGTTGCAAAGTACGCAAGCCAAGAGTAAGGCTTGCAGTTCCGGTTGGTCTGGCGCTGAGACAACTCTGTCCTGGTGACGAAACTCGCCAATGGGGTCGTATCCTTCGCCGGTGACGCGCAGAGAGTTGCTGGCTGTCGCAACTGCCTGGACGACCATTTTATTTTGAGTTAGCGTCCCTGTTTTGTCAGAGCAAATTGTGGTGACGCTACCCAGGGTTTCTACAGCTGGGAGTTTGCGGATCAGAGCGTTACGTCGCACCATCCGTTGAGTTCCCAACGCCAGGGTAACGGTGATGACGGCAGGTAGTCCTTCGGGAACGACAGCAACCGCCATACTGAGCGAGACTTTCACGAGGTTCTCGAAATTGCTCATGGTTGGCGTGTGGAGCATTCCTAATCCCACCACCAACAGTACTAGAACCATTGCACCCGTGACTAGGGTATTGCCCAGTTGCGCCATCCGCTTTTGTAACGGCGTGGGTTCGGCTTCTACCGATTGCAGTGCTGTAGCAATTTTTCCTAGTTCAGTCTCCATTCCCGTCCCCGTAACGAGGACAGTTCCTCGCCCTTGGACGACTTCTGTACCTTCATAAACCATATTGACGCGATCGCCCAATACGGTATCATCTGCTAACTGCAGCGTGGCTTGTTTGTTAACGGCGTGAGCCTCTCCCGTCAAAGCGGCTTCCCGAATCTGCAGATTGACAGCTTCTAAGAGGCGACCGTCGGCAGAAACCTTTACACCTGCTTCTAATAGCATCACGTCCCCTGGAACCAATTCTTGAGAATCGATTTCCACGGTTTTGCCGTCGCGCAGAACTCTTACTTTAGGAGAAGACAATCCCTTTAAGGCTGCCAAAGCCTTTTCTGCTCGACTTTCTTGGATATAGCCTAAGAGTCCGTTCAGAACGACCACGACGCCAATCGCGATCGCATCTTTAAACGGTATTTCCCCTGGTTGTTTCGTACCGAATACATCCAAAAGTGCCGATATGATTGCAACTGCAATCAACATCAGCAACATGATATTTTTGAATTGGTCTAGGAAGATTTCCCAGCCACTACGTCCTCCTGTTTCTTGTAATTCATTGAAACCGTAGCGTTGTAATCTTTCATCGACTTCAGAAGAAGTTAAGCCGGAGGTGCGATTGCTCTGGAGAACATCTGTGGCTCTCTCAGCTTCCAGAGTATGCCAAGCGTAAGACTCTCCGGCAGGCTTAGCTACTGCTAAGTCTGTGCCAGTGCTTGAAGACATTATTTTACTTCTCAAAAACTCAGGAATGCTGTTATAACCTATATCATTTAACTATATGCCTTGCATACCCTTAGCATAGTTAAGTAGTGTGAACCCTGACGGCGATCGCCTCCGTAGCAAACTTATCAATTTGATAAGTCTGCATCTATGCAAAAATGCAAAGTCGCGCTGTGCTCGTACTTAATTCCCAGAGAGCTAGCAGGCAGATGGCAAGAGGCGAGAAAAAGCCAACTGCGAACAACCAACCTTTCGTAACTAGACGATTGCCGATAACAGCTCGCTGGAAAAAGTAGTATCGATTACGATAAGTTAATCTAACGTTAGACAAAACTGAACATTTAAACCTTTTATGTTTTATCCGCAATACTTTACAATGAAAGATAACCTTTAATGACTAGGAGATATACTTTCATATGCAAACCATTAAGTTGAATTAATGGTTGAGTTGCGTATACGTACACATTAGTTTTGACTCGATTTCAGTGCTTGGCAAAAAATTATAAACTGATTGAGAAGAGCTGTGGGAAAAAAAGACGATCGAAACTACGTGCAAATCAGAGGTCATGTGCGAAAAGATGTAGCACGCCGCTTTAAGCAGTTTTGTTTAGATCGGGAAGTAGACTATAGTGAAGGGCTGGAAACAATTCTTGTTGCCTTCTTTGCGACCGATACGCAAATCAATAGTGGCGAACTCGATCGCCAAAATAATTCAACTCACCTTCCCTGCTACGAACAGCATTAATAATTGTCATTTGTCATACCCTTCGGGAAGGGCTTCGCCCTACGTCATTTGTCATTTGTGAAAGATCGATCTTGCTATCGACCGGCGATCCTTTGAGACAAACTCATGACAATCTGACGAGTATTTTGTGACTGTAATATGTGTTGGAGTTACCGACTATTCTGTAAAAAATGCAGATAGCAGGTAGCACTTGTCAAAAGCAAAACTCGATCGAGCGAACGTAGCTAAGTAAATGCTAGTAAAATGCTAAGAAGAGTAAAGATTATTGTTAGTATCTGCAATTCTGATGCATAGTTTAACTATCACATGGTAGGGTAAAAACTACAAGGCTGAAAATTATCAAACTGAAAATTATCAAAATATCGCTCAAGTAAATATGCTTAAGCAAATCAAGAATGCAGCTTTAATTGCTGCGGGGACGCTCTGCGCGGGTATAGGTTTAATCGGTGTTTTATTACCTTTGATTCCTGGTACTCCATTCTTGCTAGTAGCAGCAGCTTGTTTCAACGCGATCGAACAGTAAGAAGTTTTCGATTGACTCACTCTTGACAACTCCTCATTCTGTAAGGGCGAAGCCAACCAGAATAGTTGCAACGAGCAATTTTTTTGGTAGATCCGCCCCTACGATTCCCTAATTAACAGCGGGATTGATTCAATGAGCAGAATAATTACATTTCTGGGTGATGGCTCTAGAGAACGAATAACACTAGCAATTGCTACTGCTAAGTGGTTTGCACGACAGGGTAAAAGAGTTTTACTAGCTACTTATATTAATCCCAGTACGGAGTTACTTCTAGGAACTCCTTTAAGTACCCATCCTCAAAGCGTTGAGAGTAATCTGCAAGTCGTACAGCTACAAACAACTGTACTGTTAGAAGAAGCTTGGGATGAAGTCAAAAAACTCGTCGCTACCTATTTGCCAGATTCTTTCTCCGAACAAATCTATCCTGCCGAGTTAATTATCCTACCTGGATTTGATAGTCTTCTGACTTTTAACGCCCTCCGACAGTACTATCAAAGTGCCAGTTATGATGTTATTATTTATAGCGCGCGGGAAAATCTAGAGACGCTGCGAATGTTAGGCATTCCTAATGCGTTAAATTGGTATTTCCGTCGTTTTCACCAGATATTTGCAGATTTAGATATTAGTCAGATTGCGAATTCAATTGGTGGTCCTTTGGCTGCAGCGATTCTTAGCGCTAATGTCGATCGCCAGAAAATGCAAGAAGGACTGGCTCAAATGCAGAATTGGATCGATCGCGGAGTTGCAGTAGCTAATGATGCGACTCAGTTGACAGCCTATCTCGTTACTAGCGACACACCAGAAGCGATCGCAGATACTCGCTGGTGGTGGGGTAGCGCCCAACAAATTAACCTGACTGTCAGTGGTGTTTTAGCGTATCGAGATCGAGATTTCAGTAAAGAAGCCTTACAGTCAGCTTTTACCCCATTAAATATCTATTGTATCTCTACTTTGTGCGAGCATAATTGGGAGACACTCGTTCAAGAATTGCCAGACTTTAACGCTAGTATTTCCGTGACACCACCCCTTACAATCGATCTCGTCCAGCACCAAGTCCGCGCTTTTTTACCAGGATTTAATAAAAAACAAGTGAAGTTAACACAGTCAGGTGCAGAAATTGTTATCGAAGCTGGCGACCAAAGGCGACTCATTTTCTTACCACCAGAGTTGAAAGAAAAATCCGTACAATCTGGTAAGTTCGAGGAACCGTATTTAGTAATTTCTTTTTAAAAGAATGTTCTGCCACAATACGCCATTTCCTCTAGGGAGGCAGTTTATAGAACATGGGATTGAGGATATTGCTGAATCTCAGTATGGCTTACCCCAAAGATCCATTTAAAAGACTTGCCGCAATCTCAAATGCGCTTCTATTTCCTTTCGAGAACGCCAGACCGATCGCAGTTCTTGACGAGCAAATAATTTTAACTGGTCGCCTTTGTGCGGCGACATTGGTTGAGTGGCATTACCATAACTGGTAAGTACTTTGGCTCGAACTGGATTAGAAAACTCAATGGCAGCGACATAGGAATCGCCCTGGAACGATTGGAAGCGTCCGTCGGCTGATGGCACAAAATCAAGCGATCGAAACACACCTAAAGAGCCTGTTGCTCCATTCGCAGGCAGATCCACATCGTCGTAGCGCAGCCGAAACACTTCACCCCACGGTACATCTAGACTGCCGTAAGTGGTTTCAACTTTGCGAGCAACAGCTTCAAGAGTCGCTACCGCACCAGCAGGATTCGCTAAACCATCTGGTGTAGTACGTGGAGATTCTGCCTGCCAGGAAGTAGCAAACAGAGTATCGGTATCCATTGCTTCCGCCCAGAAAGCAAACAGCACCGCACCGCGACTATCGGCATTTGCCTGACGATCCCACGCTTTGAGAACGCTAGCCGCCCGACGCGCTAATTCACTTCCCTGTTGCTGGGCAGCAGGAATCAGATCGTCCAGCAGGCGATCGGCTAACTCCATACGAGTCGAGTGCTTGTACTTGACCATTTCTTCAAAAGAGATTTGTTCATCCTCAGCTAGCATTTGAGCCGATCGCTGGGCGCGAAACTCCATCGGTCCTAGTGGCGCGATGTAGGGTGGATAATCTTTTGCAGCGATCTCCCTAGGAAACGTCGTCGTCCAAGGTGGATCGTTGGCATTTTGTAGCCATCCACTCGGCGGATCGAGGACGCGGGGTAAATCTTGGTAGGGGTGAGTTTTCGTCCACAGAGTCTTAGAAGTGTCACCAGGAATCAAGCCTTGCCAATCGGCAAAATTGCCTTGACGTACTGGCACTTGACCGTTGAATAAATGTAGGATGTGTCCCTGTCGATCTGCATACATGACGGTGAACATGGGGATTTGCAAACGCTTCAGCGCAGTTTCAAACTGATTCAAGTTTTCTGCGCCTGCCATCTGCCACCACTGCTCGATCGCGCCTGGTTGCTCCAGACCGACCACACGCAGCGCGATCGCCTTGTTGTCTTTTGTCGCAATGACGGGTCCGTGAACGGAAGATTGTACTTTTAAGGGTTCTTGTCGCAGCGTACCGTCATCCTGCCTGATTTTCAGAGTTTGGGTTTCTGTTTGAAACGTTTTTACCTTGCCGTCCAGCTGATAACCCCCATCAACTAAAGTCAGTTCGTAGGCATCCCAGCCATCATGGACGTTGACAGTATGAGTCCAGCCTAAATTATTGTTAAATGCAATTGACAAAACTGGTACACCAACCAGCGCCGCACCGTAAGCATCGAAGCTAGGAGCAGTTAGCTGTGTTTCGTACCATAAAAATAGATCCGACCAAGGCAAATGGGGATTAGCAAGTAGCATTGCATTACCACTGGCAGACCGAGAAGGGGCGATCGCCCAACCGTTAGAACCCTTGGCTGGCAATGGTGCAGTCCGAGCTTCCCGTTCGCGATCGAGGCTCGGTACGCTCTCAGGATCGACGACAAACGTAAAATGCAGTACGCGCTGCAAGTGAGCTAGCACATCCTCACCCTTGACTGGCAGCACGACCTCAACTTCGTCGTCGATTGACTTGGCATGTGCTTGAGCATAAGCATTAATTCCAGCCGCGAAAGCATCGAGGTAGCTGCGAAACAGGGGATTTTGTGCCTCGTACCATTGACGGCTGCGTGTCGGGATGCCCATCGTTCTCACCCACCGATCTGAAGTCAGATATTTCTGTCCCCAGTATTCGGCAGCTCGTCCGCGTGCTTGACCGTAAAGGCGTAATAGTAAGTTACCGTGACTTTGTGTTTGCGCCCATCCAAAAGCGTGAAATAGGCTTTTAACATCTTTGCCATAAATATGAGGAACGCCGTAAGTATCCCAAAGAATTTCTGTATTTTTTATCTGAGCCGCAGGACTGTGAATACCTGTTATCAACACTAAAATACAGCTAAGCAGCGGCAGAAACAATCGGAACAATTTGATTTTAAAACTCTTATGCCGTTGCACTTTTAGATAGGTAAAAATGCGCGATCGCCAAGACTTGTGAAAAGATGCTAACTGAAATTGACTATGGAACATCAAATTTTCGGATTTTTGCAACGAACTATTAAAACTAGTGCTTTTGGGTTAAGGCTCGCTCCCTCCAAAACCCCTTTTTAAGGGGGGCTTTATTCACTTACGAGTTAAGAAATTCTGAGGGTGCGTTAATTAACGCACCCTACTAGACTTGCTAGGTAAACAGCCTGCTTGTCGCAGTTCCTCAACGCTATGACAAACTGCTTGAATTATGCGATCGCAATCTGCTTGAGTGTGGGCTGTGGATAGAAAACCGCCATTTCCTCGTAACAAAATGCCTCTGTCGCGTAGATGATAGTACAACAAATCTAAACCTCTCGATGAAGGCGATCGCTCTGCTGCTGTTGTCGAATTCCCTGAAGTTACTGCACCAAACATCGAGCCAAAATTTGCCATACGAACGGGTATTTCTTCTGCTTCAAAGTAAGCATTTAAGGTGTGAATAAACTGCGAAGTGCGCTGATTTAAATCTTCTTGAAGCGTAGAACCTTGAGTTTTTAAATACTTTAATACGGCTCGTGCAGCAGCAATCGCTAATGGGTGCTTGCAGAAAGTACCTGCAAAAAATGTTGTTTTGACGCTAGGAGCAGATCCATCGCCATAATTCCACATACCACCGTCGATTCTATCCATATAGGCAGCCTTGCCAGCGATAATTCCAATCGGCATCCCACCACCGACGATTTTTCCATAAGTTGCTATATCTGCCTCAACGCCAAACCAGGCTTGCGCTCCCCCTGGATGAATGCGAAAACCTGTCACCATCTCGTCAAAGATTAGGGCAATTCCTAATTCTTGAGTTAATTGCCTCAACTGCTGTAGAAATGCTTGTGGTTGTAGGTCAAGTCTGCTACTCTGTACGGGTTCGACTAGTACGGCGGCTAAGTCTTGCTTGTGCTGGGCGATCGCCTCTAGCGATCGAGGATTACCATAGTCTAGCACCAAAACATCTTCGACGAATTTGGGTAGTATCCCAGGAGCCATAGGCACTGTTTGGATTTGTCCATCTACGGTTTGGGCTTTAGCCAGCGTGCCATCAAAATGACCGTGATAAGAACCCGAAAACAGCGCGATCTTACTCCGACCCGCGATCGTTCGTGCTAAGCGGATCGCTGTCATCACCGCTTCCGTGCCTGTATTGCTAAAGGCTACCCGCTCCATTCCCGTCAGTTTGCTAATTAACTCAGCAACTTCGCCAACAAACTCTGTTTGCACGCCGAGCTGTATGCCGCGATCGAGTTGTTCTTCTATGGCTGCTTGAATAAAAGGCGGATTGTGACCGAAAAGATTTACGCCAAACCCCATAGTCACATCTATATATTCGTTGCCATCGACATCCCAAATTTTTGCTCCTAAAGAGCGTTTTGCCACAATCGGATAAAACATTTCTTTGAGGGGCAGGCTGAACTCTACCAAAGTCTTGTTGTCAGCCAAAACTGGACGATAAGTTTGTGCCAGTCGTTTTGATGTTTTCGTGCGCTGGGTGTGACGTGCAATTAAGCTCTTGAGATGTTGCTGCTGCCGAGAGCTGATATCTGTTTCTAAGTCCTGCGGTGTAATTTTAGTCTGAGTTTGGTTTGTCTTCATATTTGTATTCATAAAAGTTGTTTCTCTATGCATGAAATTTAGGTTACTTAGCCCCTGATTAACTCAGTTGGGGGATCGGAAACTGCGCTACTCACCGGAAGATTCCCCCTAGCCCCCTTAAGAAAGGGGGGAACAAGGTTTTGGCACGTTCAAAAAGCCATTACGAATTAGGTAGGAAAAGTAAATATGCAACAGTTGGCGATCTATGGGCGGACATATAATAGAAGTCCCTGCTAATCCAGCTAGTGTATTTTGGCAGTCAAATTTTAGTTCGCCTGAAGCTGTTTGAGTCTGAGACTCCCTAGCAGGAAAAAATGGCACGAGCGGATACAAAGGATGTTCTGGCGAATGCCTAGCAATATTCAATAGTTCTGTGCGCCAGCGATCGTAAGAAATTTGTTGAATTGGATAACCAAGCGATCGCATCGAATCAATGAGTAAATTTGAATCTAGAAGTTGAAGATTGACGACATGGAAGGTTTTGTTTAAAGATGCTTTCTGCTTTGATAAATAGACGATCGCTTGGCTGACGTAGTCTACAGGAGCGAGATCGAAACTCTCATCTCCTGCTGGCGCGCTGCCAAGTTGAACGCAGCCTACTATCAACTTGTATAAGAAATCATTGGGATTAAATACGCCAGTTTGACTGTGACCAGATATTCGTCCTGGTCTGTAAATGCAAACGGGAATGCCGCGATCGCGTGCCGTGTTGACTAACTGCTCGGCTACCCATTTACTTTGAGCGTAGCCATTAGCAGATACTTGGCTATTATCTAAGCTATCCTGCTCTCGAACTACCTTAATTCCCTCATGACCAGTTGAGCCAAAAACACTAGTCGTAGAGATGAAATGTACTGGTTTGAGTTGATTTTGACTGGCTAATCTGAGAATTTCTTGAGTTCCCAGGACATTAGCCGCCTTCAGCGTCGAGTAGGGCAAAGTATGATGCACCCACGCACCATTATGGTAGATGACATCGATCTGACTTGCTATGGCTTGAAACTGTAACTCATCAAGACCTAAAAGCGGTTGAGCTAAGTCGCCGACAACTGGAATAATGCGATCGCTAAAAGATTCATCCCAGAGTAAATAAGATTCGAGGTTGGTTTGGAGTTGTTTCTTGCCTTGACGCACCAAGCAGTAAATGTTAGCAGTCGTTTGTTGTAGGAGTTCGTAAAGTAAAAAAGCTCCTAGAAAACCTGTGGCTCCGGTCAAAAAGATAGATTTTTCTGAGCCAGGGAGAACAAATTTAGTAGTATCGGGGTGAATTGTTGGATCTAGCACGGCTTCAGCACGTAAAGCGACGAAATCGCGATCGCTAGTAAAAGATTTTGCTTGTCGTGCTGCCTCAATTCTCTCGGCTAATCGTAATACAGTAGGCGCTTCAAACAAATTGCCTAAAGACAAGTCCACCTGAAACGTGTCTCGGACTTGGACGAGCAACTGAGTCAGCAGTAGAGAATGACCCCCTAATTCAAAGAAATTCTCGTGAATGCCAACTCGCTCTAAACCAAGGACTTTTGCCCAAATTTCTACTAGTTGTTGTTCTACCACAGAGCGGGGTGCTACGTATGCGACTTCGGGACATACCCGCTCTGGTGCAGGTAAAGCGCGACGATCGATCTTACCATTGGGAGTTAGGGGAAAGGCTTTGAGGATCGCGAAGGCAGAAGGCAGCATATAATCCGGTAGCCTTGCTTGCAAAAAGTGACGCAGATCGTTACTACTCGGAGCTGGCTTGCGTTTGGGGACGATATATGCTGCTAAAATGCGATCGCCAGGGAGGTCTTCGCAAGCTACGACTACGGCTTGTTTGACTTCAGGGTGTTGAGTTAGTATGGTTTCAATTTCTCCCAGTTCGATCCGAAAACCACGAATCTTTACTTGATCGTCCAAGCGACCGAGAAATTCAATGTTGCGATCGGGTAAATAACGCGCTCGATCGCCCGTTTTATACAGTCTTGCTCCCTCTACAAAAGGATGAGCTACGAATTTCTCAGATGTAAGTTGCGCTTGGTGCAGATAGCCTCTAGCTAAGCCAGCACCGCCAATATACAATTCACCTGGTACGCCAATCGGTACTGGTTGCAACTGGGGATCGAGGAGATAAACTTGCGTGTTGGCGATCGCTCGACCAATCGGCACGGTTTTAGAATTATAGTTATGTTGGTTACTGAGTGGATAAGTGAGTACGCCTACAGTGGTTTCTGTGGGACCGTAATGGTTGATAATTCGACAATTTGGAGCGTATTGCTGAATAATTTTAATTAAATCCCAGCTGACTGCTTCACCACCTAGTACCAAGCATTGACGCGGCAAAATTGCATTGTAAGCCGAGGATGTCAACAAAGCAGTAAGGTGAGAGGGGACAATTTTCAAACAATCAATCGGATGGCGATCGAAATAATCTGCTAGTGCTGCGGGATCGGAGGCTTTGTGTGGCGCTATGATATGCAAGCATCCTCCCATACATAAAGCTGGGAATATTGCCGTATTACCCAGATCGGCGGCGAAGGTGGAGACTGTGGCAAAACTCGCACCTGCTGGAAGTTGCAGTTTCTCCGCGATCGCATATACGTAATTTAAGATTTGCCTATGCTCGATGGCAACACCTTTAGGTTGACCTGTAGAACCGGAGGTGTAAAGTACATAGGCTAAATTTTCTGGTTTTAATTGGTTGTTGGGGTTAGTATCTGACTCTTGAGCGATCGCCTGCCAGTCTGCATCTAAATAAATTATTTTTGGAGATTGCGCCACCTCAGTATCAAAAATTCCAGTTTGAGTTAACAGAACTGATACTTGAGCATCCTGCAACCGGAAAGCTAAATTTGCGGTTGGGAATGCCGGATCGAGGGGTAAATAAGCTCCACCTGCTTTAAGAATACCGAGTAAAGCTACGATAAAATCGAGCGATCGCTCTAAACAAATTCCCACTAAAGTTTCTGCTTTTACTCCTTGTCGTTGCAGGTAGCGAGCTACTTTGTTAGCACGGGCGTTAAGCTCGGCATAAGTTAATTGTTGTTGCTCAAATACAACTGCAATTTTATTTAGCGATCGCTCTACCTGTTGCTCGAAAAGTTGGTGAATTAACTTACCTTGAGGATAATTAATTTGCGTGTTGTTGCACTCAACTAACAATTGATGCCGGATGCGATCGCTGATAATTTCTAGTTCGTCAACTGTAGCTTCTGGGTTGTTGACAACACTGGCTACTAAAGTTTGAAATTGGGTAGCGATCGCTTGAATAGTTTCCAGATCGAATAATTCGGTATTATATTGAAATTCTGCTGTCAGTGATTCTGGTGTTTGCAAACACGTAAGTTTCAGTTTGAAAGGTTCAAAACAAATAGATTGTTTTTCCAGGGTAAACGATACATCTCCAGCAAAATGTCGGTCGAGCAATTCTACAAATTCATAGCTAACTGGAAAATCTACCACTGTACTGTCATCCTCTAGAAAATATTCTTGCCATTCGCTGGCAGATTGCAAGTTACTTCTAAGCTGCGATAAAACTTCTGTAAATTTATACTGCGATCGCACATCGCAACGAATCGGGAGCCACTTAGCTAATAATCCCAAGACTTCATGCAGTTCTTCGTATTTTCTACCATCAAAAATAGTGCGAACAACAATATCTGACTCTTCCGTGAGTTGCCAAAGCAATATTTGCCAGCAAGTCAATAAAACTTCTGAAATTGTAACGTTATTTCGGAAGGCGATCGCTTCCAATTTAGTAATTAGTTCTGACTCGATTTTGATAGCATAAACTGCGGGAATAAATTTCTTTTTCTCCGTAAACTCACCTTCAAATGGTAGAGTTAGCTCTGACAAAGATTGTAATTGTTGCTGCCAATAGGTTTTTCCTGTCGCTGCGTCTTCTCCTTCTATAAGTTCGTTCTGCCATTCTGAAAACTGAAGATATTGTATTGTTTCTTCAGATAATTCTGTTGCATTCAAGCAAGCAGCATAGGCGCGACTAATTTCTCGTACCAAATTCTTGAGCGTCCAACTATCCGCACAAATAGATGGAGTTTTAATAATTAAAATGTGCTGCTCTGCTGAGAGTTTAACTAAGTCAGCACAAATTGCTAAATCTTCTTCGCAGCTATAATTATAGTGATTTTTTGCTTGTATTGCTTCAACTTTTATTGACTGTTCTTGAATACTTAAATTGCTAGCATCAACAAAATTCCAGATAATATGACTACTTTCAGCTATTACCTGTAAGGGGAATTTCATCCCAGCTTGCCGATGAAACCTAGTACGTAAAACTTCATGGCGATCGCAAACTTGCTGTAAAGCAACCCTCAATAATTCTACTTCAATTTGACCTTCAATCCGAATCGCACACTGGGCAAAGTCTTCAATTAATCCATCAGTTTTTAATAACCAAAAACGCTTTTGTTGTGGCGAGAGTCGAAAGCCCTCAATAATTTGATTTTGCATATCTGCTCCTGAAAAGCTGAAATTAACGCCGAACTATTTCACCCATTGCCACCACAATCTTACGCGCACCCTTGTAAGCATTGCGTCCATGTGCAGTGAGCATATTGTCCAACATTAATACATCTCCTTGTTGCCAAGGAAAACTCACTTGAGCTTGCTGATAAACAGCATTAATTTCTGCCATGACTGAATCTTCAATCGGAGAACTATCACCGTAATAGACATTGCGAGGCAAGTTTTCCTCCCCAAACATTGACAATAAAGATTTACGAGTTGCCGGATCTAAACACGATACATGGTGTAATTGCAGTTGATTGAAAAATACTATTTCCCCTGTTTTTGGATGTTGAGATACTGCGGGACATACCTTAGAAGTTATCAAACCATTATTTTTCTGCCACTCGAAATTGATACCAGCTTGACGGCAATAGTTTTCTACAACAGCTTTATCAGTAGTATGAAAAAAGTCTTGCCAACTCACATCTAAACCTTCGGTGTAGTTGCGGACGTACATCAATTGTTTCTGCTCAAATTTTTCTCGCAATTTTGAGTCGAGCATTTGATACACTTGGCGACAATCAATAATCGGTGTTTCTCCACCTTGCAGCGATGGTTGGACGCAGAAAAACCAAATTTTTAGGGGGTATTGATGTAAGTGAGAGCTTTCATTATGAAATAGAATAGCTTGGTCGGCGGGGTAAGGAGTAGAACCATAAACTTTGTTGCTAATTCCTTCTCTTGGTAAGTCGCCATACTCGCCAAATAATTCTGGACAAATAGCCTGAGCGAGGTTTTCAAAATCATCTACGGAGGTGAGTTTAAAGCCTCGAAATAGAATAGCACCGTGTTCTAGTAATTTGGCTTCAATGAATTTCTGCTGATTTTTTGCCCAGTCAAATACATCAATTTCATTTACAGCAGGTCGGATTAATAGAGGCAGAGTTTTGTCTAACTGTAAAAAATCTGTGGTTACGAGTTGTTTGGGTACACTGACAGCCTTGGGTTTGACTGATTTAAACTTTTGAAAGCTAGCTTTTTCGCGCTGATTTTGGGCTACAGCTTGTTGTTTCTTTTCCATTTCACTCAGAAATTCTAGAGCGTCAATTCTGGCATCAGGTTGGGTAACAGCACTGCTAATTAAAGTTTGAAAATGCCTGGACAAGCGAGCGATCGCGCTATTATTAAATAGATTCGTGTTATATTTCCAAAATCCGGCGATCCCTTGTTCGGTTGCTTGCAACATCAGCACCAAATCGAACGTAGTTTCTACGGGGTTGATATCTAAGGAACTGAGGTGAATGCCGGAAAATTCTAGGGCTGGTGTTGGCTCGTTTTGGAAGACGAATAACACCTGAAATAGTGGCGTTTGACTTGCAGTTCGATTTGGCTGCATCACCTCTACCAATTTGGCAAAAGGTAAGTCTTGGTGAGCGTAAGCGCCTAAAGCTACCTCGCGTACTCGCTCTAGTAGTTCGCGAAAACTAGGGTTGCCAGATAAGTCGGTACGCAAGACGAGTAAGTTGACAAAAAAGCCAATTAATGGTTCTATTTCTGGGCGATCGCGACTAGCAACATCAGTACCAATGACAATATCATCTTGATTAGTGTAGCGATACAGCAATGTCTGAAACACTGCCATTAAACTCATAAATAAAGTGACTCCCTCTTGACAACTGAGCTGTTTGAGTTTCTCAGTCAAATCGGGTGATAGCAGGAAAGATTGCTCTTTACCTATCTCTGAAACGACAGGAGCAGAATGATTTGCTATTTTCGTCAAATCTAAATCTGGAGCGCCAGCTAGATGTTTTTGCCAGTAAGCAAGATGAGTTTCTAATACTTCCCCTTGCAAACACTGACGTTGCCAGTAAGCAAAATCGCCATACTGAATCGTCAGTTCCGGTAACTGTGGGGGTTTTCCAGTAGAAAAAGCTTCGTAGAGCGTCCCAAGTTCTCGAATTAGTATGCCTTTAGACCAACCATCAGAGACAATATGGTGCATGGCAAATAGAACGATATGCTCTACCGAGCTTAATTTCAGAATTTTTCCCCTCAGTAACGGTTCCTGCGCTAAATTAAAAGGCTGTTGAGCTGCTTGTGTAGCCAGTCGTGAAACTTCAGCTTCCCGTTGTGTTTCTGGTAATTCCTGCAAGTCTATTACGGGTAACTGCAAGCTTAAAGTTGGCGCAATAACTTGAACTGGCTGTCCGTCAATGACTGTAAAGTTCGTGCGTAAAATTTCATGTCGTCGCACGATTTCATTGAGGCTTTGCTCTAGTGCTGGGATGTTGAGCGTCCCGACAAGCCGCACTGCATCAGGTAGATTGTAAGCTGCGCTATCAGGTTCGAGCTGAGCGATAAACCACAACCGTTGTTGAGCAAAAGAAAGTGGTAGGTGGCGATATTCGGAACTTAGCGTTACGCTTTCAGCATCGCGGGGAACGGGTGAGATGGGTGGAGTCTGTAAACCACCAACCTGCGCTTGTACGTCTTCAATGGCTGTTGCCAGAGTCTTGAGTGTGGGAAACTCAAAAATGTGACGTAAGGGAAGTTGAAGTTGGAATATGTGCCGCAGTCTAGAAATTAACTGGGTTGCTAATAAAGAATGTCCCCCCAACTCAAAGAAATTATCGTCAACGCTTACCTGTTCCACACCCAGCAGTTGACTCCATATGCCTGCAATTACTTCCTCAACTGGCGTGCGTGGAGCAATATAATATTGTTCTGGGTTTGGTTGCGATCGCAAAGGTGCTGGTAAAGCTTGACGGTCGATTTTATAATTGGGAGTCAGTGGTAATGCCTCTAGCTGCACAAAAGCTGATGGCATCATGTAATCGGGTAGCTTTGGTTTGAGAAAATTACGCAGCTCAAGTGCGAGTTCGTTGTCTAATTGGTTGTCTAAATTGCGATCGCAAGGCACAATATAAGCTACCAAACGTTTATCGCCAGGACTATCTTCTCGAACGATAACAACAGTTTCTCGTACGGCTGGATGTTGACTCAGTAAAGCCTCAATTTCTCCCAGTTCGATCCGAAAACCGCGAATTTTTACTTGATGGTCGATTCGTCCTAAAAACTCAAGATTTCCATCAGGTAACCATCGACCTAAATCTCCAGTTTTATAAATTAAATCTCGCTCGACACCAGGCAAAAGTTTTGTTGTCGTAGGAAATGGATTAGGCACAAAACTTACTTGAGTTTGTACTTCATTTTTCCAATACCCTGCACCAACTCCAAATCCCGAAACACAAATTTCTCCAGCAACTCCTATAGGTAACAGTTGCATTTTGCGATCGAGAATATAGAGATTTAAATTAGCTAATGGTTTGCCAATTGGTACTGTCCGCTGATTTTCTGGTAAAGGTTGTTCGACAATAAATTGAGTAATATCGTCAGCAGCTTCAGTGGGTCCGTAAGCATTCACAACCTTAATTGTAGGATACAAATGCAACCACTGATTCACCAGTTCGACCGATGCAGATTCTCCCGTTACCATCATCCATTTCAGAGCAGGTAACGCTCTTTGATAAGTTGGTAGGTGAGAAATATAGCGGATTAAATTTGCCAGTACAATGGGTACGAGTTCGGCAATAGTAATTTGTTGTTGTTGAATAGCCTGAAATAACTTTTCTGGATTAGCAACAGTTTCTGTATCGACTATAACTGTCTTTCCACCAATCAATAACGGGGCGAGAAATTGCCAGACAGAAATATCTGAGGAAGCAGGCGCAGATTGCAAGAAACTAAAGTCTTCTGTAAATTCTAAAGCATCAAACTGAGCATAGATATGATTAATTGCCCCACCATGTCTAATAATTGCTCCTTTAGGTAATCCAGTGGAACCAGAAGTATAGATTACATAAGCTGGCTCGGTTCCGCAATTCTTCGTTACCGGATTTTCTTTTGATAACTGCTCGAAATTAAGTCGGTCAAATATGGATTTCTCGACTATTTTTATCCGATTTAAATTGTTAGGCTTGGCATCTAAATAAATAATATATTTTAAACGATCGCATTGTTCTAGTAGCTCCCCTATTAAATCTAGGGAAAACGAGGAATCTGTTAACAAGACTTTGATTCCGCTATGAGATAGCATATATTTGATTCTATCTAGCGGATAGCTACTATCGATAGGTAAATAAACTCCACCTGCCTTTAAAATTGCCAAAATTGCAGTTGGAAAATTCAAGTCTCGTTCTTTCAGAATACCAACCAGCTCTCCTGTATGAATATCTAAATTTCGGAGCAAATGAGCTACTTGGTTTGCTGCTTCATTTAATTGTTGGTAAGTTAACTGAGTAATTGCATGTACGGCAGTTTTGTTAGGTGTCAGTTTTACTTGTTGCTCGAATAACTGGTGAATTGTTTGAGTTACTGGATAGTTTTTACTGTTTTGATTAAATTCGTGTAATAACTGATTTTCTTCAATTGGATCTATGCAGTTAATATCGCTAACTTGAACATGAGGATTTTTGATAATACATTTAAGTGTATTAATATAATGTTTAGAAATTAAATCAATAGATGAGGCTCTAAATAAATGCCCGCTATAATCTATCTTACCAGCGATCGCATTACCATTGACTGCAAAAGAAAATGTCAGGTCGTTATTTAGTCTTGCTATATCATTTTTACTATGAATATTTTCTAACAAAAAAACAATATCGAAAATCGAGCAGCGATTCTGGTTAGAGGGAATATTCAATAGCTTGACTAAGCGCTCGAAGGGATAGCTTTGATGGCTGTAAGCTGCGATCGCAGTTTCTTTTACTTGCAAAAGAAAATCTTTAAATGCAATTCGATCCGAAACGGTAGAGCGTAACGGAATAACATGATTACTAACAATATCAATCCCCTGAGGATAAACAGGCGTACCAACAATAATATCATTATTTCGAACGTACTTTTTCAGTAATATCTTGAAAGCTGATAAAAGTACTAAGTAAATAGCAAAATCAGAGTTGCGCGTCAACTTCAAAATTGCCACGGATAAGCATTTTGGCAATTCAAAACTGAGCGATCGATCCTTGCCACGATAATTTTCAGGTCTAATATAGTCAGTTATAAAGTTGGTTTCTGGCAATTCTCCAGCTAATTTCTTTAACCAATAAAACTTGTGAAAAAATAAACTCTGCGTACTGGATATATGTTGAGTTTGTTGTTCGAGCATTACCATGCTGCTTTCTCCCAATTAAAACTTGCTTTTATAATTTTTGAAAATTGCAACTCGGATTATTTTATCAAACAGTCGTAAAAAGCTTGTTTTAAAATTTCACAACCCGTTCTTAACGTTGATGATTCAATGGTTAAAGGTGGCAAAATTTTAATTACAGTGTCATCTCTCCCAACTCTTTCGACTATTAAACCTAGTTCAAAACAACGTGAAGTAACTTGTTTGGCGAAGCTAGCACCTCCGAAACTTGCCAGATCGATTCCCCAAATCATGCCAATTCCTCGAATATCAATTTTTTCACTCAAAGGTGCTATTTCCTCAAGCAAAAAATTCTTTAATAAAAACTCTTTGATTTTGACTTCCGCTTCAAGATTAGTATCTTCTCTATAGTCTAATGCTGCCGTGCCACCCACAAATGCTAGTTGGTTTCCTCTAAAAGTACCTGTGTGTTCGCCAGGACTCCAAATATCTAATTCTGGCTTAATTAACAAGAGTGACATGGGAAAACCATAACCACTAATCGACTTCGACAAAATGACTAAATCGGGAACAATATTCGCTCTTTCAAACGAAAAGAACGAGCCAGTGCGACCGCAACCAACTTGAATATCATCGCAAATTAATAAAATATCATGTCTGTTGCATAATTCTCTCAGCTGTCGCATCCAATCAACGGGTGCTACAACAATTCCCCCTTCAGCTTGGACTGTTTCAAAAATAATTGCTGCGGGTTTTTCAATTCCCGAATTAACATCGCTGAGGACTGATTCAATATATTTTATTGTATCAAAGGTTGCCATAAATCCATAAGGATAAGGCATAAACGTTACATTGTTTGATGTCCCAGTTATCCCCGCGCGAACCTGAGTGTTACCAGTAATAGATAAGCTACCTAAAGTCATGCCATGATAAGCTCCCATAAAGGAGAATATTCCCGTTCTCTGTTTGACTTTTCTAGCTAATTTCAAAGCCGCTTCTACAGCATTTGTGCCAGTGGGTCCGCAAAACTGAACGTGATAGTCTAAGTTTTTAGGAATTAAACAAGATTCAGAAAACCTTGCCAAAAACTTTTCCTTTGCCGAGGTATGCATATCCAAACCGTGTACGATCGCATCGGAATTTAAATAAGATATTACTCTCTGTTTGATGTAATCGTTGTTATGTCCGTAATTTAAAGCTCCAGCACCAGCAAGGAAATCAATATATTCTTTTCCTGACTCAGAGTAGATCGTAGAATCTTTAGCTCGGTGAAATACTGCTGGAAAGCTGCGGCAATAACTTCTAACGTTTGACTCTCGTTGTTCAAAAATGTTCATGAGATGCCCCTAATTTGCAAACTCAAAATCGAACTCAAAATCGAAATTAACTGCTTTTTTTAAAGTGGAAGCGAGCTGGCGATCGCTAACTGTCAACAACAACAAATCTTGTAGAAGAGTATGAGGATGCTCTACTATCTCTTGAATTAAAATATCGAAATCCGTCAGGATACTGTTGATTGTGTCGATGTCAAAGCGCCGGAAATCATAATTAATCGCGATACGAAACACGGTATCGGGATACACAGCAATAGTTAAAGGATAATTTGTTTTGTAAAAAGTACTTGAATTTGAAAATATCGTAGAATTCGATATCTCGATACTTCCCTGCCAACTCTCCAAAGTTGCATCTATTGGTGCGTTTTCGTAGACTAAAATGCTCTCAAATAAGGGTAAGTTACGCGGTACTTCACTCCAACCTTGAATTTCTACTAATGGAGTCCATTCATACTGACGCATCTCTACGAGGTGAGCCTGAAGCTGTTTCAACCACGCCAAGAAAGATTGTTCGGGTTCTACTTTCACCCATACAGGCAAACTGTTAACAAATAGTCCAACAATTGGTTCTTCTCTTACTAGCTCAACTGGACGACCAGCAACAGTACAACCATAGACTACTTCATTTTGGCAACTGTAGCGACTCAGAAGTATAGCCCAGATTCCTTGAAAGAGAGTGCTGAGCGTTAGTTTATGCTGACGTGATAAAGAATTCAGTGCCGCTGTAGTTGCTGCTGGAAGATAGATTTGTTGTTCTTCATATCGTTCTGCTTGATTGGATACATTATCAATGTTCGATTCAATATCTAAATGAGACAGAGGAGTAGGTACTTTTAAACCTTTGAGTGTCTGTCGCCAAAACGCCTCAGCTTGAGCTAAATCTTGTTGCTGCAACCAGTCAATATAACTGCGGTAGGGAATGCTGGGTAGCAAAAACATATCCCGACTTTGGCGATTCTGATTTTGACAAATAGCTTCGTAAAGTTGAATTACTTCCGCCAGTAATAACGGTACTGACCAACCATCAATAATTAGAAAGTGCCTGCTCCAAACAAATTGATAAGAGTCGTCAGTCAGACGGATCAAAGTCAAGCGCATCAGGGGTGCTTGAGCCAGATCGAATCCTAAAGTGCGATCGCGTTCTAAAAATAACTTTAACTGCTTTTCCTGTTCGCTAGGATTCAGTTCTCGCCAATCATGTTGTTCTAGAGGGACATTGATTTGGCGATTGACAACTTGTAAGGGTTTGTTAATGTCTTCCCAGTAGAAGCTAGTACGCAAAACCGTGTGTCGCGCTGCTAATTGCTGCCAAGCTAAAACAAAAGCTTCAAGGTTAAGTTGCCCGCGTAAAATGAATGGCATTTGGAAGAAATAGAGTCCCAATTCGGGGGCGTACAAACTATGAAATAAGATGCCCTTCTGGATTGGTGAGAGTTCGTAGATATCTTCGATGTTGTCTGTATTCATCGGTTCTTTTGGTTACTCTTGCGGTGAATTTGCGCTAGTAACTGGTCGAGGTCTTTTCGATTCAAGTTGGCTCCAGGAAAGTCAGCAGGCGCGCTGCCCTTAGTTACAGGAGAAGGATCGTCGGGGGTAGCAGGCGATCGCGATGTTTCAATTTGGGCAATCCCTGCTACTGCTGCGAGTTCGGCAATTGTCTGATGCTCGAACATTTGCTTGGGGGTTAGTTGCAAACCAGCCTGATTAGCTTTGGCAACAATCCGGATGCTTTGAATCGAATCTCCACCTAACTCAAAGAAATTATCGTGAATGCCAACTTGCGGCAGTGCGAGAATCTTAGCCCAAATCTCAGCCAGCACTTGCTCGGTAGTGGTGCGGGGAGCCACGAAAGTTCCTGTCTCTAACTTCGATGGATCGGGAGCTGGCAACCCCTGAAAATCTATTTTGCCATTAGGTGTTAGCGGCAATGCTTTGAGACGCACGAAGACTGAGGGTACTATCGATTCCGGGAACAGATCTAGTAGAAAATCGCGCAACTCGCTTGTTGTCGGATTGCAATTTTGCTCTGGTACGACATAGGCAACTAAACGCTGATTGCCTCGATCCTCGCGTCCCAACACTACAGTTTCCCTAACTGCGGCGTGTTGTCTCAGTGCTGCCTCAATCTCGCCTGGTTCGATGCGAAAACCGTGAACTTTAACTTGGCGATCGCTCCTTCCGATAAACTCAATATTGCCATCGGGTAGGTAGCGGGCAAGATCTCCAGTTTTGTAGAGGTGAGAAGGCGAGAGGCGAGAGGCGAGAGGCGAGAGGCTGGATTCTTCATCAGTTTCCCACTCTTGACTACCAGCAGCCAATTCTGACTCTTGATTTTCACCTTTTGACTTTTGACTTTTGCCTTTTGACTTTTCAAAAGGATTGGGAATAAATTTCTCGCGCGTCAGTTCGGGTCGATTGACATAGCCTCTAGCCACTCCAGCGCCACCAATGTAGAGTTCGCCAGCTACGCCTATCGGTACGGGTTGTAATTCCGAGTCCAACAGATAGACTTGTGTATTAGCTAGGGGGCGACCGATGGGAACTGTCTGAGTTTCTGGTTTTTCCCCTGGCTGAAGTGAATAAGCGAGTGCGCCTACAGTAGTTTCTGTGGGTCCGTAGTGGTTGAAAATTCGGCAGTTTGGCGCGTATTGCTGGATTTGGGAGATTATCTGCCAGCTACAAGCTTCCCCACCCAAAATTAACCGCAGTTTGGGCAAAATGCGTTCGGGTTGCGCGGCTGTAAGTAAAGCAGCCAGGTGGGAAGGAACAATTTTTAAACAGTCGATGGGATGGCGCTGAAAATAGTCTGCTAGTGCTTCTGGGTTGGAAGCGCGTTCTGACGAGATGACGTGCAGACAGCGACTACTACACAAAGCAGGGAAGATTGCTGTATTGCCTAAGTCAGCCGCAAAGGTGGAAACGGTAGCAAAGCTGTTACACTCAGCTAAGTCTAGGCGATCGCAAACTGCATAAATATAGTTGACAAGATGCCGATGCTCAACCGCAACTCCTTTAGGTTTGCCAGTAGAGCCAGATGTAAACAGCACGTAGGCTAAATTCTCCGCTCTCACCTGGTTGCGAGGATTTTCCTGACTAGCAGTTGCAATTGTTTGCCAATCTGCATCCAAACAGATTTTTCGGGCACTACATTCTGGCAGTTGCTCGACGAGTTGCTGTTGAGTCAACAATACGAGTGGTTGAACATCTTGCAACCGCAAAGCTAAGCCCGATTTTGGTAATGTTGGATCTAGCGGTAGATAAGCTCCGCCAGCCTTGAGAATAGCCAGCATCCCAATGACAAGTTCGAGGGAACGCTCGATATATAGTGCTACTACAACTTCAGTTCCGACTCCTAATTGCTGTAAGTAATGTGCTAATTGATTAGCTCGTGTATTCAGTTGAGCATATGTTAATTGCTGTCCTTCAAACACAACAGCAATATTGTGCGGCGTGCGTGCGGCTTGTGCTTCAATTAGTTGATGAATGCATTCGCGAGGATATTCAACAGTAGTGTAGTTAAAGTCAAATAAAATTTGTTGGCGATCGCGATCGCTTAAAATATTTAGTTGGTTAATCGTGGCTTCTGGGCGATCGACAGCACTGGTTAATAGCGTCTGAAATTGTTTTGACAAGTCTTGAATATTTTCCAGGTTATATAAACTGGAATCGAAGTAAAAATCAGTAACTAGAGTGTCTTTTTGACGATGGCAAGCCAATTTGAGTTTAAAGCGATCGATACAGGAATACTGTCGATATATCGAAAATGTTATTTCATCTGGAGTGGCAATTTCCTGCCATTCTTCAAACTCAAAACAAATTGGAGCAGAAGATGAATTAAGGGTGCGATCGCCCGCTTCTTTTGAGTTTTCCCAAGTATAGTATTCTTGCCATTCGTTGCCATGTTTAACTAATTCATGTACTTGTTTCAAGAGTTGGTTGAAAGTCAAGTTTGGTGCTAGATGCCAAGACAAAGGTATATATTTAGCTAACAATCCTAGGGCTAATTCTAATTCCTCGTATTTTCTACCATCACTAGCTATGTTGACAACTAAATCTGACTGTCCGGCTAATTTTCCTAACAGAATCATCCAGCAAGCTAGTAAAATCACAGAAAAACTGGTATCATATTTTTGTTCTATTTTTTCTATTTTTTTAATTAAATCCTCTGTGACATCTAAAGAGATCGACTCTGGTTGAAACTCTAATTTCTTAACTTCTTGTTTTTCAAACCAAAGCTGCAAATTTGGAATCGAGTTAATATTTTGGTTTTGCCAATATTGTTTACCAACTTCTGATTCTGCTGTTTCCAATAGTTCGTTTTGCCATTCAGCAATATCTGCATATTGCATCGGAGCATCAAACTGGCTTTCTTGATTTAAAGCCTCATACGAAGTTTTAATTTCGTTACTTAGAAGTTTGAGAGTTATGCTATCGGCAATTAAGGCAGATAGGCTCATCAGTAGTATGCATTTATCGGGCGATAAAGTAACGAGAGAAATATATATAGGTGGACAATTTTCTAAATCGAAATTCAGATGCTTTAGGTTTTCATAAATCGAGGTTATTTTAGTCTCTTGAGCTGACAAAGGCAATTCGCTTAAATCTTGCGTGTCAACCAAAATCTGATAATCATCGGCAATAACTTGCAGCGGTATTGTCATTCCTGGCAAGCAATGAAATGTCGTGCGTAAAATTTCATGCTTATTAACAACTTGTTGAATCGCTGTTTTTAACATCTCTAGATTCAAATTCCCTTTATCCTCCCCATTTAAGGGGGGTTGGGAGGTTCTTTTTGCTGTAATTAAAATAGCAGCTTGAACGCGATAAGGTATTGTCTGTTCTTGTTGCAACAGCCACAGATGCTTTTGCTGTGGAGATAATCGAAATCCCTCAATTTGTTGCGATCGCATACTTACCAACCTTGCTTAAAAAACCTTGTAGCTAAATATCTTGACAACCAATTTGTTCAGCCATTCCAACAACAATTTTTCGCGCACCTGTAAATGGCATACGTCCGTGTGCAGCTAACAGATTATCTAGTAACAAGACATCTCCTTGCTGCCAAGGAAAAATAATTGCTACTTGCTGGTAAACTTTACGAATCTCTGCTAAAACAGCATCTTCAATCGGAGAACCATCGCCGTAATAAGCATTACGAGGTAAATCTTCTGGTTTGAAATGAGTTAAAAGCTGTTCTCTTACTGTATGTTCTAGATTTGAGATATGGAATAAGTGAGCTTGGTTAAACCAAACTGTTTCTGCTGTTTGAGGATGTTTAGCAATAGCTGGACAAACTTGACGAGTTTGCAGGCGATCGCTATCTTTCCATTCAAACTCAATTTGCGATCGCTGACAATAATATTCTACATCAGATTTGTTATTTGTATTAAAAACTGTTTGCCAAGTTAAATCGACTCCGCCGCCATAATTACGTACGTACATGACTCTTTTTTGCTGAAATTTCTGTTTAATTTCAGGATCGAGGAGTTGAAAAACTTTACGACTATCGGCAATTGGAGTTTCTCCGCCTTGGCTAGCTGCTTGCAAGCAATAAAATGCAATTTTTAGCGGATAACTGCGAGCATAAGCCATCTCATTATGTAATGGAATAAATTGCTCGGATGGATATTCAGTTGATGTATAGATATTTCCCTTAACTTGGCTCCGAGGCGTAGAACGAAAAGAATACTCTAGTAATTCTCCAGAAATAGTTCGAAGAAATTGCTCGAATCCAGTGACATTATCGACTTGAAAACCGCGAAATAGTAAGCCTCCATGCTTGAGTAACTGAGTGGAGATCGCTTCTCGATTGTGCTGTATCCACTGAGTCAGATTTAACCCTTCTACCGTTGGTTCAATAATTAGCGGTAGAGCTGTTTTTGGCTGAAAATAAGATGTCTTAGTCAATCCCTCTGAGGACACATTGACAGCTTTACGATCGATCTTACCTAACTGTTTGAGTTTAGGTTTTTCGGTTCTTGGATTAGTCATGAGTTAAAAGTCAAAAGTTAAAAGTCAAAAGTCAAAAATAGTTCTAAATTATGAATTTTCTCCACTCACTACTCACTAGCCACTAGCCACTAGTCACTAATTAATTCCGAATTGCTTTGCGCTTGCTGGTATTTAACTTCTGTCGCTCGGTTGTTTTGAGTTGCGATCGCTGTAATAACTGTTGTTGTTTGTCAGTCTGTGCGAGTATTTCTGCTAACCGATTCAGTTGGGTGTGAGGCTGGGCTGTCACCTGGCGTAGTAGTGTAATTAAATATCGCTCTATGCGAGTCACGGTAGTTTTGTCAAATAAGTCTGTTTTGTATTCCAGCGAACCGTTCAATCCTGCTGGACTTTCCCAGATGGCGAGTAGCAGATCGTGCCTTGCCGTGCCATTGTCAATATCTAGCGGACTGAGGGTTAAACCTGGCAGTTCTAAGGGTGGCATGGGAGCATTTTGGAGAACAAACCACGCTTGGTATAGTGGATGTCGATCTAGCTGGCGTTCTGGCTGAAGTTCGTCAACTAGCTGCTCGAATGGCAAGTCTTGATAAGTATAAGCTGCTAATGTAACGTGACGCGATCGCGCTAACAATTCCTGAAAGCTAGGATTGCCTGATAAGTCTAGTCGCAGCACTAAGGTATTGACAAAAAAGCCAATTAGCCCTTCAACCTCAGCTCGATTGCGGTTGGCAATAGGCGAACCAACGCGGATATCTGTCAAGCCACTGTAGCAAGAGAGTGTCGCTTGGAATGCTGCTAGCAGTGTCATGAATAAAGTCACTTTTTCCTGCCGACATAGTAGCGCGATCGCCTCAGTTAAATCTGGCGGAATCACAAAAGCATGTCTAGCACCTTTAGAAGCTAGTGTCGTCGATCGCATTTGTGTCAAACGCTTACATGTACCATTTAGCTGTTGTTTCCAATAATTCAACTGCGTTTGTAAAATTTCTCCTTGTAAGCGTTGCCGCTGCCAAACAGCGAAGTCTGCATATTGAATTTCTAACGGCGGAAGCGAGGCAGGTTTACCACTACAGCTAGCCGCATATAATGCTGCGATTTCCTTTACTAATACCCCCATCGACCAGGCATCGGCAATAATATGATGCATTGTCAGCAACACGATATGTTCTTCCCGATTCAAACGCAGGCAAGTAACTCTGAGTAACGGGCATTGGGCGAGATCGAAAGGTTGCAGCGTTGTCTCTGTTGCTAGCATCTGGACCAGATCCGCCTGCTGTGCTGGGGAGGACTCGCTCAGATCTATAATTGGCATGTCGAGAGTCAGGGTAGATGCGATCGCCTGTACGGGTTGACCGTCTACGGTTATAAAGCTGGTTCGCAAAGCTTCGTGACGTTTGACAATTTCGTTGAAACTCTGTTCTAAGGCTGCCAAGTCGATCGCACCTTGGAGGTGCACAGCTGCCGAAAGATGATAAGCAGGATCTCCAGGCTGTAATTGGTCGAGGAACCAGAGGCGCTGTTGGGCAAAGGATAGGGGTAACTCTGCCTGCCGCGACACCCGCTCGATCGGTGTTAAGCTGCTATTTGCGCTCGTCTCCACTGCTTGAGCCAAGCCTGCGACTGTCGGCGCTTCAAACAAGCTGCGTAAAGGTAACTCGACATCTAACACTTGCCGCAACTGGGAAATCACGCGAGTGGCTAACAGTGAATGTCCGCCTAATTCAAAGAAATTGTCGTGAATCCCCACTTGGGTAACACCAAGTACCTGCGTCCAAATTTCAGCTAGTGCTTGCTCGACGGGAGTACGAGGTGCAA